>JAEIGA010000588.1_pt1 | contig 53692 bp, 45 predicted proteins | sample 9270691 | NCBI WGS metagenome assembly JAEIGA01 (sample SAMN17057246, study PRJNA624740) | gut metagenome | biome: biome; isolation source: fecal sample | host: Bos grunniens | place: China: Xizang | collected 2019 | reverse complement strand
TCTTCTACTTGAGAAATAAAATCCTCAATAAGTTTTTTAGGCAACGGATTCACCAAGCCAAGTTTTAACACACTTGCCGTGGGGCATGCTTCTTTTACGTATTGATAAGCAATACCAGAAGTTATAAAACCAATTTTTGTATCGTTGTATTCAACTTTGTTTATTGATAAACTAGAACAATCTTCTGCTAAAGCAATTTCTCTTGCTTCTACAACTTTGTGTCTGCCAATTGCAGAAGACGGCATCATTACGTATTTTGTAAAATCTCTTGCGTAAGATTTATCTTCTACTTCTACCCTATCGTATAGTTCTACGATACTTTGAGAGTGAGCAAGTTTTGTAGTTGTTCTGTAAATAACGGGTGTATCGTATTTTTCGCTAATTTCGTAAGCAATTTTAATAAAATCTTTTGCTTCTTGAGAATCACTTGGTTCTATACAAGGAATATGAGCAGAACGAGCAATCATACGAGTGTCTTGTTCGTTTTGAGAACTAGCAAGCCCTGGATCGTCCGCCACGACTATTACGCAACCACCGTTTACTCCAGTATAACTAAAAGTATAAAGCGGATCGCTTGCTACGTTTAAACCAACGTGTTTCATACAAGCAAGACTTCTTACACCTGCAAAAGATGCACCAAAAGCAACTTCGGTTGCAACCTTTTCATTTGGTGCCCATTCAGTATAAACTTCTTGATATTTTGAAAGAAATTCACTAATTTCGGTACTTGGTGTTCCAGGGTATGCACTTGAAACTTTGACACCTGCCTCATATGCACCACGGGCAATTGCTTCATTACCAAGCATAATAATTTTATCGTTCATATATTTATCCTCTTAAATCTTTTATTCTTTTTGCTTTACCTTCAAATCTTTGAAGAGTATTTGGCGATTCTAATTTAACTTTTGCATCTAAACCAAGCATAACCTTAAGTTTTCCCCTAACAGCGTTTGCTAATTTTTCTAAAACTGTAAAAGAATCGGTTGATTTTGCTAGTTCAACTCTAATTTCAAGTTTATCGGTATAACCTTCCCTTGAAACGATAATTTCGTAATGTGGGCCTAACTCATCAAAACTTAAAATAACTTCTTCAATTTGACTTGGGAAAACGTTTACGCCACGAATTTTAAGCATATCGTCGCTTCTTCCCATAAGGTTTTCCATTCTGCAAAATGTTCTGCCACATTTACACTTTTCATAAAAAAGCCTTGTTATATCCTTGGTCCTATAACGGATTAAAGGCAAGCCTTCTTTTTTTATACAAGTGATAACAAGTTCACCCTTTTCACCAGCAGGCAAAACTTCTTCGGTGACAGGGTCAATAATTTCAGGTATAAAAAAGTCTTCGTTAATATGCATTCCGCAAGTAAATTCACACTCGCCCGAAACACCCGGCCCCATAAGTTCACTCATACCATAGTTGGATGTGACAAGCATATCTTCGCCCCACGCTTTATGCATTTCTTCACGCATAGCGTCGGTTAAAAGTTCGCTTCCAACCAAACCTATCTTAACTTTTAAGTCTTTTCTAGGGTCAACGCCCATTTCCCTTGCAACTTCAGCAAGTCTTAATGCATATGATGGCGTTGCAACCAAAAGCGAAGTTTCAAAGTCTTTCATATACATAATTTGTTTTTCAGAGTTGCCTGTTGAAGATGGAACAATGGTTGCACCAATTTTTTCTAAACCATAGTGCAAGCCCAAAGCACCCGTAAACATACCGTATCCAAAACAAATTTGTGCAACGTCCTTTTCGGTTGCACCACCCATACAAGCAATACGTGAAACACATTCAGTCCAAGTATCCAAATCGTTTTGAGTATATCCAACAACAGTTGGTTTACCCGTTGTTCCGCTTGATGCGTGAATTCTAACCAACTTGTCCTTTGGAACAGCAAACAATCCAAAAGGGTAATTATCCCTCATATCTTGTTTTGTGACAAAAGGCAATTTTGCAAGGTCTTTTAAGGTCTTAATATCAGATGGTTTAACACCTTTTTCATCCATTTTCTTTCTATAAGCAGGGACTTTTTCATAAACCCTGTTTACAGTTTCGATAAGCCTTTCAAGTTGAATTTGCTCAATTTCCTTTCTAGACAAAGTCTCTTCTTTTGACCAAATCATTTTATCTCCTTCAAAATGCGTTCGTTAGAACGCTTTATCTAAAACATCTTTATCAAGTTGTTTTGTGAACAAACTTATAGTAAACGTTATCGCCATTGATGAAATCATTGTGATAACACCAATAATTGGCGAACAATTTACGCCGTTTTTAATAGCATCGCCAAACGAACAAGCCCAAGAACCTTTCAAATAGCCTAAAACGATAATTAAAACTATGGTTTCTGCTAACGATGCAATCATTGAAACCCAAACCGCTTTTTTGGTTGTTTTTTTCCAAACCAAGCCTAAAACGAAAGGCCCGATAAAGCAGCCCGCTAAAACGCCCCAACTTAACCCCATTAGATAAGCAATTGCTGAAATGTTATACATATCGTTAAGAATCGCTAACCCAACTGAAATGCCAACAAAAACAAGGCAAAGACCACGCATTAAAAAATTAACTTTTTTGTCTTCTGCATCTTTATCGATAAAGCCCTTATACAAATCAATTGCCACAACTGAAGCACTTGAAAGCGAAACCGAAGAAAGTGTTGACATACTTGCTGACAAAATTAAAACTGCAATAATGCCAAGAAGCCAAGGTTGACCTAAAATACTTAACATTTTTGGGATAATTTCATCATCAGCAGAGCCGTTTAATAGACTTGAAAAACCATCAAGCTGGCTTAAACCACCCACAAAATATGCACCAAAACCAATGATTAAAGCAAAAATTGTGCTAACATACATACCTTGCTTAATTGAAGTGTCATCACGAACAGTATGATATTTATGTACGGTTTGTGGCAACGCCCAAACGCCGAAAGACGTTAATAGTATTAATGAAATAAGCGAAATTGTTTCGCCAAAAATTGCTGGGCCATTATTGGTTGTGGTTGTGAACCATTTAAGTGAAGAAATATCCCACTCAACTTGCGGGCTATCAAGGAAGAAAATAAGCATAAGTACAACGCCGATTATCATTATAATGCCTTGTATAAAGTCTGAAAGTGCTGTGGCAAAAAAGCCACCGAAAAACAAATATATCGCCGTAATACCAGCAAGAGCAAGCATTATTATCCAACCGTCAATATGAAAAACCATTTCAAATAAGTTGCTTAAGCCATTGTAAACTGAAACAGAATATGGAATTAAAAAAACAAAGACTATAATTGCTGAAAATATTTTAAGACCCTTACTATCATACCTTTTAGCAAAAAAATCAGGCATAGTTTTACTTTGTAATTTATGCGTCATAACTTTTGTTCTTTTTGCAAGCACCTTCCAAGCAACAAGTGAACCTAAAATTGCATTTCCAATGCCAATCCAAGTTGCTGCAAGTTGAAAAGAACGGCCAAATTTACCAGCATAGCCAATAAAAATAACGGCAGAAAAATAAGTTGTTCCATAAGCAAAAGCACTCATCCAACCATTAATACCGTTTTTGCCCGCCATTAAAAAATCATCCACACTCTTTGAACGATTTTTTGTATAGATAGTAATAGCAACCATGCTAATTACATATAAAGCCATAATCAAGTAAGCAACAAACATATCCATCTCCTAGCAATTAAAAAACCGTCGCATAAAAACGACGGTGTAAAACATTACGATAAAAATTTTATACCGCCAAAAGAAAGTTAGAACCTAAAGTAAAAGTAATAATAATCGCCAAATTCGTAATAATCTCTTTTAGTGTGTTGCATAAACTTTTCCTTAATGTATTTTAATATATTATATAACTTTCTTTATTTAATGTCAACGAATTTTGTTTAGTATTAGTCAAGTCTTTTCTAGTTTTTTAATGTTTTTATTAAAAAAAACAAGCATCGTTAAACAACAAATTATCCGTAATTAGCAAAAATAAAGGTCTACAAATTGCTTTTATAGCATTATGTCAGACATAATTACATATAAAATCACTTTATTTTGCTTATAATATACAAAACTTAACCAAGCGATAAAATATTTTAACAATTAGCAATTTATCAACTTAACAAGCAAAAATATTGAACTATTGCGTGCAAATTCTTAAATTTACACCACAGTTTAAATTAATTTATGTCGTTTAACCACCCTCTATTTGTTGACTAAATCATAGATTTAGTATATAATTAGGAATGTTTATTTTGAATTCAAAAAGCGTGGAGGCATATTTAACTATTATGGACATTAAAAAGATTGAAAAAAAGTGGCAAACCATTTGGGAAAAAGAAAAAATTGCCAACTTTAATCCAAAAAACGCAAATAAAAAGTATTACTGTTTAGAAATGTTTTCTTATCCATCAGCATCTAAACTTCACTTGGGTCACTGGTATAACTATGGCCCTACCGATAGTTTTGTGCGTTATAAGAAAATGAAAGGGTTTGAAGTCTTCCAACCTATGGGTTTTGACGCATTCGGTTTACCTGCTGAAAACTATGCAATCAAAACGGGCGTTCACCCAGCAGATTCAACAAAGGATAACATTGAAAATATGGAGCAAACTTTAAGTGAAATGGGTGCTCTATTCGATTGGAATGCTGAAATTATTACTTGTAATGAAGATTACTACAAATGGACACAATGGTTGTTCTTAAAATTATACGAAAACGGGCTTGCATATAGAAAAGAAGCACCTGTAAACTGGTGCCCAAGTTGCAAAACCGTTCTTGCAAACGAACAAGTTGTAAACGGCGAATGCGAAAGGTGTAAATCACTTGTTGTAAAAAAGAATTTAACACAATGGTTCTTTAAGATTACCAATTATGCTGAAGAACTTTTACAAGGTCTTAACACTATTGATTGGCCTGAAAAAACTAAACTTATGCAAAAGAACTGGATTGGCAAATCTTCTGGTGGCGAAATTGAATTCACAACCGAAAGCGGTGATAAGTTTAAGGTCTTCACTACCCGTGCGGACACGCTTTTCGGCGTTTCTTACGTTGTTTTAGCACCAGAACATCCATTAGTTGAAAAACTTACCTCACCAAGACAAAAGAAAGCCGTTGAAGATTATATTTTTGAAACATCAAAATGTAATGAAATTGACAGACTTTCTACAACTCGTGAAAAAACAGGTGTTTACATCGGACACAACGCTATTAACCCAATAAACGGAAAATCAGTGCCAATTTTTGTTGCTGATTACGTTTTATACTCATACGGCACAGGTGCTGTTATGGGCGTTCCTTCTCACGATGAAAGAGACTTTGCTTTTGCAAAAAAATATGATTTACCTATCAACCGTGTAATAAAAGGTGCAAACTGCCCTGATGATTTGCCATTTGTTGAAGACGGCATCGTTATGAACAGCCCTGGTTTTGACGGAATGTCAAGCGAAGAAGCAAGAAAGGCTATCATTAACGAATTAGTTAAGGTTGGCAAAGCAGAACATAAAACAAATTATAGATTGCGTGACTGGTTGGTTTCACGCCAACGTTATTGGGGTGCACCTATCCCTGTTATTCACTGCGAAAAATGTGGCGTAGTTCCTGTTCCATATGAAGAACTCCCTGTAAAACTTCCTTATGACGTTGAGTTCACACCAGACGGAGAATCACCACTTGCTAAACACGAAGGGTTTATGAACACAGTTTGCCCACATTGTGGTGCACCTGCAAAGCGTGACCCAGACACTTTGGATACTTTCGTATGCTCAAGTTGGTATTACTTAAGATATCCTGATGCTCAAAACTCAAAAGAGCCATTTAACCCTGAAATTATCAATAAAATGCTCCCTGTCGACAAATACGTTGGCGGTGCTGAACACGCTTGTATGCACTTGTTATATGCACGTTTTATAACAAAAGCATTAAGAGACATGGGATATCTCACGTTTGACGAGCCATTTAAGTCTCTCGTTCACCAAGGCGTTATTTTAGGGCCAGACGGACAACGTATGAGTAAGTCAAAAGGCAACGTTATCGCCCCAGACCCTTACGTTCAAGAATATGGTTCTGACGTTTTAAGGCTTTACCTTATGTTTGGTTTTGACTACACTGCTGGTGGCCCTTGGAACGATGATGGTATTAAGGCTATCGTTAAATTCCTTGACAGAATTGAAAGACTTGCAATAAAAATTTCTTCAACAAATAACAGCAAAAACAGCGAAATTACAAGTGCTGAAAAAGACTTGTTATATGCAACAAACTTTGCTATTAAAAACGTTGATAAAGATATTGAAGAATTTAGTTTCAACACTGCTGTTGCAAGACTTATGGAATTGCTCAACGCTTTATCAAAATACGATACGCTTGAAAATAAAAACAACGCAGTATTTAAGAGTTGCTTTACAAATTTAATATTATTACTTGCACCTTGTGCACCACACTTTGCAGAAGAAATTTGGGAAATGCTTGGAAACAAGGCATCAATTTTCTATTCTAAATATCCTGTTTGTGATGAAAGTGCACTTGTTTTAGATGAAGTTGAAGTTGCAGTTCAAGTAAACAGCAAAATGCGTGCTAAATTAATGATACCTAATAACGCAACCGAAGAACAAGTTAGAGAAATTATCTTTAAGGATGAAAAATTGGCTAGCGAACTTCAAGATAAAACAATTAAAAAACTTATAATTGTTCCAAACCGTTTAATTAACGTTATCGTTTAAGTTCAAGGAGCGAAAATGGCAAAGACAAAACAAATGGCCACTGAAATTGAAAGGTTCTCCCCTTCAATTGAAACAGGGCTTACCGACGTTCAAGTAGCTAAAAGGTTTGAAAGCGGTTTAACAAATAAAGTTAATCAAAAATATTCAAAGTCATACGTAAATATTTTGGTCAACAACTTTTGCACCTTCTTTAACCTTTTAGGACTAATTGTTTTTATTTCATTAGTCTTAAGTAAAGCATCACTTGGCAATTTCTTTTTCGTATTTTTTTACGTTGCAAATATTTCTATTGGAATTATCCAAGAAATCAGAGCAAAAAAGTGCATTGACAAACTTTCACTTGTGGCAAGCAAAAAAATTAAAGTTGTAAGAAATGGTCAAATTCAAGAGATAATGTCTGAACAAATTGTTTTAGATGACGTTATTTTGCTAGGAATAGGCAATCAAATCCCAGCAGACTGCACCATTTTAAGTGGCGACATTGAAGTAAACGAATCGCTTTTAACAGGCGAATCTGTTGCGGTAAAGAAAAAGGTTGGCGATTCGATACTTGCCGGCAGTTTCATAACAAGTGGCGTTTGCACTGTTCAAGCAGTAAAAGTTGGCAAGGATATGTACGTTGAAACGTTATCTGAAAAAGCAAAAGCCTATAAAAAACCACAATCAGAAATAATGAATTCTCTTAAAATCATTATTAAAGTCATAAGTTGCATTATTGTTCCAATTGCTATCGCCTCAATTTTAAGAACGTTATTGATTTTTGAAAACACAAGTCTTGCCGATGCAATTTTAGGAACTTCTACAATAGTTATTGGCATGATACCGGCAGGAATGTTCTTGCTAACTAGCGTTGCCCTTGCTGTTGGAATTATTAAGCTTGCTAAACATAACACTTTAGTTCAAGACCTTTATTCATTAGAAATGCTAGCGAGAGTTGATACAATTTGTTTTGATAAAACAGGCACTATCACCGACGGAAAAATGACAGTGACAGAACTTGTTGACTTGACACAATCTTACCTTGACGTTAAACCTTTTGTAAGTTCAATGCTTTATGCATTAAAAGATAACAACCAAACGGCTATCGCCTTACAAAATTATTTTGGGCAAGACTTAACGTATAAAGCAGTTGAAACGCTTTCGTTTAATTCAGAAAGGAAACTTTCTGCTGTTTCGTTTGAAGGAATTGGAACTTTTGCATTTGGTGCACCAGAATTTGTTTTAGATAAGACTGAATACGGCAAAATTGAAAAACTTGTTTGTTCATACGCTCAAAAGGGCTTGAGAGTGCTTGTTTTGGGCAAAAGCCAAAATTTGTTAGCAGAAAATTATATTCCAAACGATTTTACTGCACTTTCCCTTATTATAATTGCCGACAATATCCGTGATGACGCTATAAAAACTATAAATTGGTTTAAGGAAAACGGTGTTCAAATTAAAGTTATTTCGGGCGACAACCCAATCACCGTTTCCGAAGTTTCAAAACGTGTTGGGATTGAAAATGCAGATAAATACATAAGCCTTGACGGACTTTCTGACCAAGAAGTTTTTGATATTGCAGATAAATACACTGTTTTTGGTAGAGTTTCCCCTGAACAAAAAGCAATTTTAGTTAAAGCACTTAAACAAGCAGGTCATACCACGGCTATGACGGGCGATGGCGTAAATGACATTTTGGCGTTAAAAGAAGCCGATTGTGCAGTTTCGGTTGCTGCAGGCAGTGATGCAGCACGCAACGTTTCGCACTTGGTTTTACTTGACAACAACTTTAACTCAATGCCAAAAGTTGTATTTGAAGGCAGACGTGTTATAAACAATGTTCAAAGTTCAGCATCTTTATTCTTAATGAAAACATTGTTCACAATGCTTTGGGGCATAATTACCTTATGCTTGCCTTATATGGAAACTTACCCTTATAAACTTTCAAATATGATTATGTTTGAAGTGTTTATAATTGGCATACCTACCTTCTTCTTATCATTCCAACCAAATGATTCTAGGGTTGACGGGCATTTTATAAGTTATGTTATTAAAAAATCTTTACCAAGTGCATTGCTTATGGTTTTAAGCGTGTTTATAATTGAACTATTCAGAATGCAAAACCCTGCACTAAACAAAGAAATTTATGACAGTATGGGTATTTACGTTTTAACTTTTGCAGGACTTATAAACCTTTTTATCGCTTGCAAACCATTAAACAAATATCGCTCGTTTGTGTTCTTTTCTGCAGCATTCTTTGTTGTTTTAATCACATTGCTTGCAATGACAACAGATTTAGGAAGTTATATATCGCTAGTTAAATTCTTGCCTTTATCAAAACACTATATTTACTTAACAATAATCACCCTTGTGATACTTGCAGATATTCCACTTTCTATTTTGTTCCAAAAATTATTCAAAAATCTTAATATGGAAAAGTTTTATAAAAAGAAATAGTTGAAAAATAACAATAAAAAAACAAGAAGTCAAGTTTGACTTCTTGTTTTTTTAATAAACTAAATTATTTGCCTTCTTCAATAAGTTTAATAATATCACCAACAGTTTTAATATTAACTGCATCTTCTTCTGGAACGGTAATATTAAATTCTTCTTCCAAACTCATAAGCATTTCAACAACGTCTAATGAATCTGCACCTAAATCCTTAACGATTTCCTTATCGCTTGTTATTTCGTCAGCAGGTCTATTGAGTTGTTTAGAAATAAGTTCAATTACCTTATCTGCTACTGCCATGAACGTATCCTCCATTAAGTTTATAGATATATTATAATATATTTATTCTAATAAATCAAGTAATAATTACAAAATAATAAAATTAGTCGATTTTTGGCAATGTTGCAAAACCTTTTTCAAGTTCAGCATCGGTTGGGATATAATCGGTCATTTCGTTATTATTGAACGCAGTATAAGCCGCAAGGTCAAAATAACCGGTACCCGTTAAGCAGAACACAATTTTCTTCTTTTGACCGTTTTTCTTGCACTTCAACGCCTCGTCAATAACCACCCTAATCGTATGCGAAGATTCTGGTGCAGGTAAAATACCTTCTGACTTTGCAAAAATCGTTGCTGCTTCAAAGACTTTGGTTTGTTCAACTGCAACTGCATCAATATAACCATCGTGATACAATTTTGAAACAATTGGATTCATTCCGTGATAACGAAGCCCACCAGCGTGGTTGGTTGACGGCATAAATCCACTGCCCAAAGTGCACATTTTTAATAATGGCGTAATTTTACCCGTATCACCAAAGTCATAAGCATACTTACCCCTTGTCATTGATGGGCAAGACTTTGGTTCTACACCAATAATTTGATACTTTGCTTTTCCTTCAATCTTATCCTTAACAAATGGTGCGATAAATCCACCAAAGTTTGAGCCACCGCCAACACAACTTATAAACATATCAGGTTCGATACCATATTTATCTAAAACGGCTTTGGTTTCCAAACCGATTATAGATTGGTGTAAAATAACGTGGTCTTGAACGCTACCTAACACGTATCTGCAATTTGGCGTATTAAGTGCCTTTTCAGTTGCTTCAGAAACAGCACAACCAAGCGAACCACCCGTGTTTGGATATGCTTTTAATATTTCCCTACCAACGTTTGTAGTTTCAGATGGACTTTTGATAACCTTTCCACCATAAGTTTCAATAATTGCCTTTCTAAAAGGTTTTTGTTCAGCACTGCTTTTAACCATAAAAACGGTCAAATCAAGCCCGTAAAATGCACACGCCATAGAAAGAGCCGTGCCCCATTGCCCTGCACCTGTTTCGGTTGTTAAACTTGTCAAGCCTTGTTCTTTTGCATAATATGCTTGTGCAATTGCCGAATTTAATTTATGCGAGCCAGAAGTGTTGTTTCCCTCAAATTTATAATAAATTTCTGCAGGCGTGTCCAATACTTTTTCTAAAAAGTATGCCCTTGTTAATGGCGATGGACGAACCATTTTATAAAATTCTTGCACAGGTTCTGGAATCTCAATATACTCATCGGTCATGTTGAGTTCTTGCTTTGCAAGTTCCGTACATAAAATTTCAGAAAGTTCTTCAAGCGTGACCGGTTTAAGCGTTTTTGGATTTAACGCTGGTTCGTGCTTGTCTTTCATGATTGCATTTATATTATACCAACATTTTGGAAGTTCATTTTCTTGAAGATACATTTTTGTTGGAATTTTATTGTTTTGCATAACAAAACCTCCTTTTATTTAAAATAAAAAACACGGAATATTCTATGGGACGAATATATCCGTGTTGCCACCCATTTTTACAAAATAAATTTTGCCTTTTTCGAGTACTAAAATACTCTGCCACTTTAACGCTTGGCCTATTGCGTCAGCAACTACTATAAGTTCATCGCCACCCTCGGTAATCCATTCAATATCGCCCGAATAATTGTTTACACCAACCACAATCTCTCTGTAATTCAAAGCAAAATCTACTACTTTACTTCATCGGTTTATCATTTGATTAAGTTTATAATACCACCTTTTATTAAAAGTGTCAACCATTTATGCAATTTATGTGCAATTATTTTGAAATCTCCATAAATAAATCGTTCAAAATATTTACACCTATTTTTACAGAATCTTTTTCAAGATATTCTTCTCTTGTATGAACGCCAGCACCCTTATAGACACCAACACAAATTGCAGGCAAGCCTAGTGAGTGTGGGATATTGCAGTCTGTTGAGCCAGAAGACGCCTTAACTTCTCCACCAGTGTTTTTACTTTGAATATCCATAACAAGTTTTGAAATTTTATCTAACTTTTCTTTATCAACCTTACCCATAGCAGGGCGATTGCCAACCAAGGTAATTTCAATTTCAGCATTAGCAAACTGCTCTTTTGCTTTTTCAAAAATTTGACTAAATTTTTCTTGCATTATATTTAAGCAATCATTGTCATCAGACCTATATTCGCAAAGCATTTCGGCACATTGAGCAATTGTATTAACCGAAGTTCCACCGCTTATTGTTCCAACATTATAAGTTGTTTTTGAGCCTTCTTTTTTAGGCACTTCAATTTGGTAAATGTTTTCAACAATACTAGCCAAAACTTGAATTGCGTTAAGCCTACCAAACGCACCGTAAGAATGCCCACCTTGCGTTTTGACTGAAATTTTATATCTATGAGACCCAACGCTCTTGTTTACTATATGATTATAGCCACCGTCAAGCGTAAACATAAGTGGAATTTTGTTTGCAAAATCCTTATAAATTTGCTTAACGCCTTTTAAGTCGCCAAGCCCTTCTTCACAAGCGTTTGCTGAAAACAAAATAGATTGATTTGGTTTATAGTTAATGTCTTTTAGATATTGACAATATGCTAAAATTATTGCAACGCAAACTGTATCATCGCACACCCCTGGGCACCTTATAATTTCGCCATCATCTATATAAGGCAAAGGTTGTAAATCAGGAAAAACTGTATCGGTGTGTGCCATAAACAAAACGTAATCATCTGTGTTTCCTTTCAAATCCCAAATAACGTTTTTTGCACTGTCTATATACGCATTTGCATATCCAATTTTGTGTAAATAATTCTTAATATACTCTGCCCTTGCATCTTCCAAGCCAGAAGGTGCAGGAATTTTACATAATTCTTGGGTTAAATGCATTGCTAAATCATAATACTTTTGCGTGTCAAACTTTTTCATAGTAAACCATCCTAAATATTATTAACAAAAACGACAAACGTTTTCGTAAATTATATATCATATCTATTATATAAATTAAAACGCAAACTGTCAACGACTATATAGATAAAACACTCTTGAAAGTAATTTTTTTATATTTACTTAACCTAATTATCAGCGTATTCAATATTATTTTATTTGTTTTAACCCCCAAATCTTTTCAGCATATTCTCTTATACTTCTATCGCTTGCAAAAATGCCTGCAGTAGCAATATTATTAAGGCTTTTTTTGGCCCAAATAAGTTTATCTTTATAAACTTCATCAACTGTTTTATGCACGTCACAAAACGAGCCAAAATCTGCAAGACACATATACGGGTCAGCAACAGGTGCACCCGTCAGCAAATAGTTTGCAATTTCATTAAAGTTTTGCCCGTTAAAACCGGTGTTAAGACTGCTTATAACTTTTTCTAGTTTTATATTGTTTGCATAGTATAAAGAAGAATTATAGCCTTGCATCCATTTTCTATCAACCTCTTCTGCTGTTAAACCAAAAATAAAAATATTATCGTTTCCGCACGCTTGTTGCATTTCAACGTTTGCACCATCAAGCGTTCCTATTGTCAAGGCACCGTTAATCATAAACTTCATATTGCCTGTGCCACTTGCCTCTTTTCCCGCTTGGGAAATTTGCTCGCTAACTTCAGTTGCTGGCATAAGTTTTTCTGCCATAGAAACGCAGTAATCTTCTAGATATACAACGTTTATTTTACTGTTGATTTTTGGATGCTTCTTAATGTCTTCACTTAAACAACATATAAGTTTAATAATTTGTTTAGCAAAGTAATAACCAGGTGCAGCCTTTGCACCAAAAATAAAAGTTTTTGGCAACATTTCTAAATTAGGGTTTTCTTTTAAATCGTTATAAAGCGAAATGATATATAACGCATTTAATAATTGACGTTTATATTCGTGCATCCGTTTTGCTTGAACGTCAAAAACAGAATCGGGATTAATCTTTACCCCTTGTTTTTTTAATGCAAAATCACAAAATTGCATTTTTTTAATCTTTTTGATTTGGTTTAGCCTTTCTAAAACACAATTATCACTTTCAAACCTCTTAAAATCAATAAGTTTTTGGGCATCCATAACGTAGCCATCGCCAATACATTCGCTTAATAGTTCTGACAATTCTGGGTTTGCTTGGCAAAGCCACCGCCTATGAGCGATTCCATTAGTGACGTTGGTAAATTTTTGTGGATATACTTGATAAAAATCCTTAAAAATACTGTTTTTAATTATTTCACTATGCAGTGCTGAAACACCATTGACCGTGTGTGAACCAACAACCGAAAGGTTTGCCATTTTAACTTGCCCGTGTGCAAATATGCTCATACGATTAATTTTATCCCATTCACCCGGAAAAATTTGCCACATTTTAGCACAAAAACGCTCGTTAATTTCTTTTAATATCATATAAATTCGTGGCAATCTTCTTTCAAGCAAGTCTTGACTCCAAGTTTCAAGAGCCTCACTCATAACTGTGTGGTTTGTATATGCCACTGTGTTTTTTACAATTTCCCACGCATCATCCCACCAAAAACCGTGTTCATCCATTAAAATACGCATAAGTTCTGGAATGCAAAGTGCAGGGTGCGTGTCGTTAATATGAATTGCCGCTTTTTCTGGCAAACTTCTTAAATCGCCGTATTTTTTAACGTGGTCGCTTATAATATCTTGTAAAGAAGCCGAAACAAGCAAGTATTGTTGTTTAAGCCTTAAAGACTTGCCTTCAAAATGATTGTCTGATGGATACAACACCTTTGAGATAAGGTCCGCTTCGTTATCTTCTTTCATACTTTTAATATAATCGCCTTGTGAAAAGGTTTTCATATCAAAATCACGTATGTTTTGTGCTTTCCACAGCCTTAAAATAGAAACTGCCTTGCTATCCTTTCCAGAAATCATCATATCGTAAGCAACGGCTTCAACTTCTTTTGCGTCGTAATGTTCTATTTTTAAGCCGTTCTCTGTCCAATATTCTTTAATATGCCCGTCAAACTTAACCTTAAACGTCTTATCCATACGTTGTGTTAGCCAAACTTCACCACCCGGCAACCAAACATCGGGTAATTCTATCTGCCAACCATCAACAATTTTTTGCTTGAATAAGCCATATTCATACCTTATTGAATAACCCATTGCTGGATAATCTTGGCTTGCAAGAGCATCCATAAAACAAGCGGCAAGCCTACCTAAACCGCCGTTTCCTAACCCAGCATCAGGCTCTAATTCATAAAGTTCTTCAAGCGAACAATCAAACTCATTTTTTAAGGCATTATTTAATACTTGCTGTATGCTTAAATTATAGGTATTATTTTTAAGAGATTGCCCAAGCAAAAACTCCATACAAAGATAATACACTCTCTTGCCATTCTTTGCTCTATACTCTTTATTAAAAGCACTTCTTTTTTCTAAAAGAATATCCCTAATGCACATAACGACCGATTTATAGATTTGCTCTTTTGTCGCCTCTTTTGGCGAAACACCAAAATATTTTGAAAGTTTGCTTTTAATCAACAAACCTGCGTCTTTTTCTGACATCATAAAAATAAATTTCTCCCAAAAGATTATATATTATAAAGTTCTAAATATTTATCCGCTTGATTATTCCAAGAAAAATCAGTTGTCATCACCCTGTTTTGAAGGTCATTCCACGCTTTTTTATCGTGGAATGTTTTAATTGCTTCATTAACGACGTAAAGCATATCGTGTGCGTTATAATCAGCGAAGGTAAAGCCATTACCTAACCCGCCCGTATAAGCCTTTATACTGTCGTTTAAGCCCCCTGTTTCCCTAACGACAGGCACAGTGCCATACCTGCTTGCAATCATTTGTGCAAGGCCACAAGGCTCGCTTTTGGACGGCATTAAAAAGATGTCTGCACCCGAATAGATTTTTCTTGATAAATCTTGGTTATACGCAATAATAGTTGCACATTTACCTTGATAAGTGTGCGAAATATGTGTGAAATAATTTTCATAAGACGCTTCGCCCTTACCCAATATAACGACTTGAACGTCTTGAGAAAGCAAAGTTTCCAAAATTTGCCTAACAAGGTCAAGACCTTTATGAGAAACAAGCCTTGAAATTATTGCTATAATTGGCACGTTTTCCCTCTGCGGTAAAGATAATATTTTTTGTAATTCAGCCTTACAAGTTGCCTTTCCAGACAAATCAGTTGCAGAGTAATTTTCAAATAAGCACTTATCAGTTTCAGGGTTATAATAGTCAACGTCAATCCCATTTAATATGCCGTGTAATTTTTGCTCGTTTCTAACTACGATATTTTCTAATCCGTGTGCATAAAAAGGTTGTTTGATTTCCTTTGCATAAGTTGGACTTACGGTTGAAAGTATATCCGTCATTTCTATTGCACCTTTCATTAAGTTTACACAGCCGTTAAATTCGATAAAAGGCTTGTTTTCCTCTGAAAAGCCAAACAAATCTTCAAAAGTATTCATATCAAAAGAGCCTTGATATTCAATGTTATGAATAGTAAAAATTGTTTTTATTTTCCTAAATTTTTCGTCGGAAAAGTACATGCCTTTTACATAAATTATCGAGCAAGCCGTTTGCCAATCGTTGCAATGCAAAATATCGGGATAAATATTAAGCCTTGCAATGGTGTCAAGCGATGCTTTTGAAAAAAAAGCAAACCTTTCAGCATCATCAAAAAAACCATAAATATTCCCTTCTCTTTTAAAGTAATATTCATTGTCAATAAAATAAAATTTAACGCCTTGATATTCATAATAAAACACCCCAGCATATTGCATTCGCCAAGATAAAACAACGTCAAAATTAGTCAAAAACTTAAACTTTGACCTAAATTCATCATCAATATTGCTATAAAGTGGCAGAATAACACTTATATCTAAATTTTTATTTTTTGCAAGTTCTTTTGGCAATGACCCTAAAACATCGGCTAGCCCACCTGTTGCAATAAACGGTGCTGCTTCAGAGCCTAAAAATATAATTTTTTGCTTTGTTGAAGTTTTTTCATTTGCACTTTTTTTTGTCTTTGTTTTTGCCATATTAACCTCTAAACCATAATACCTTTTCCAATATAAAACGGATGATTTTTACTGCCTGATAACACTTTTTTGTCTTTAATTACAACGTTTTTATCTGTAATTATACAGTTGAGAAAACTATTCTCGCCAAGAACAGTGTTTTGCATAACTATACTGTTTTTAACAACTGCACCACGACCGACCTTAACGTTTCTAAAAATAATACTATTTTCAACTTCGCCCTCAATTATACAGCCATCTGCAATCATTGAATTTTTTATAATGGCACTGTTTCCATATTTTGTAGGTGCAGAATCTCTAATTTTTGTAAAAACACTTCTATCCCCAAATATTTCATCCCTATTTTTAGCATCAAGCATATACATATTGCTTTCATAATATGCTTGCAAGGATGTTATCCCAGCAAAAAAGCCTTTGTGTTCATAAGCAAGAATTTTCATACTTTTTAAGTTTGAAGATATAATATCAGACATAAAATGTGTTTTATTATGTGTAATACTGTCCATTACAATATTTTGTAATAGTGATTTTTTCATAACAAACACGTTTGTAAAAACGTTTTGATATTCATTTTTCAAGTTCTCACTTTGATAACTTACGTTTATAATTCTGCCGTCGATAATATCAAATGTTGTGGAATGTTTTACAGAATATTCCCCATTTTTTAAGCGTTTATAAACAAGTGAAATATCACCGTGATTTCGTATGTGATGCTCTATAACTTCGTTAAAATTTATTCTACAAACAGTGTCACAATCGGTCATGACAACATATTCTTCATCTGCTCTAAACAGAAAGTTGGTTATTCCCTTAAGTGCTTCTAATCGTGATTGATAAAGATTGCTACTTTCAATATTGCCAAATGGTGGCAATATTATAACCCCACCGTCTTTTCTTGCTAAATCCCAATCTTTACCGCTACCAACGTGGTCCATTAAAGACTGATAATTGCTTTTCGTGATAATTCCCACCGTGTCGATACCAGAATTAACCATATTTGATAACGGGAAGTCGATAAGTCTATATCTTCCCCCGAACGGGATTGAGCCAAGTGTTCGTATCCTTGCAAGTTCAGGAACGTTATTATCGTGTATGTTAGAAAAAATAATTCCAACCGCCTTCATATTAAATTCCCCCTTTTACAAGGTCTTTTTCAACAATTTCGCCACCTTTTATAATGCTGTTTTCCGAAATTTGAATATTCCTGCCAAGCAAGGTAATACCCTTGCCTTTTTCCTTACTTTCACCAATAATAGCACCTTTTTTAACAATAGTTCCTTCATCAATAATTGAATATTCAATTTTTGCGTCTTGTTCAATAATAACGTCGCCCATTAAAATACTATTTTTAACCACTGCACCTTTTTTGATTATAACGTTGCTTGCCAATATAGAATTTTCAACCACGCCAAACACTTCACATCCAGACATAATAATACTGTTAAAAGTCTTTGCTCCAACCCCAATATAATGCGGTGGTGCAAGCGGACTTCTCGATTGGATTTTCCAAGCCAAATCACCCACGTCAAATTTAGGGTTATCGCCCAATAAGTCCATATTCGCATCAAAAAGCGAGTCTATGGTTCCAACGTCTTTCCAATAGCCCTTAAAGTTATAAGCCATCATTTTTTGACCATCTAAAAGCATTTTTGGCAAAATATCCTTGCCAAAATCGTTAGATGAATTTGGGTCTTTGCTATCTTCAATCAAATACTTTTCAAGTTTTTTAGTTGAAAAAATATAAATGCCCATTGAGGCAAGCGTCGATTTTGGATTTTTTGGTTTTTCTTCAAATTGGTAAATGCTACCATTTTCATTAGTGTTCAAAATCCCAAAGCGTGAAGCTTCTTCAATAGGCACGTTAATTGCGGCAATAGTACAATCAGCATCGTTTAGTATGTGATAATTAAGCATTATTGCGTAATTCATTTTGTATACATGGTCCCCTGATAAAATTAAAACGTAATCAGGATTATATTGGTTTATAAAAGGTAAATTTTGATAAATTGCATTTGCAGTTCCCTTATACCAGTCAGACGAGTTTTTGCCTTGATATGGTGGAAGAGTATGAACGCCACCAAACTCTCTATCTAAATCCCAAGGCTGTCCGTTCCCGATATATGAGTTTAATATTAACGGCTGATACTGTGTTAAAACGCCAACCGTATCGATACCTGAATTTACACAATTGGAAAGCGGAAAATCAATTATCCGATATTTTCCACCAAACGAAACTGCTGGCTTTGCTATGTTGTTTGTAAGTGCATATAACCTGCTTCCTTGCCCGCCGGCAAGCAACATTGCAATGCATTTTTTCTTTCTTATCATATATTTCTCCTAAAAATTAAACTTTTTCTATTAAATATGCCCCAGAAAGTTTTGGCAAATCTATAACAATAGAATGTTCACTATTATGAGCCTTAATTTTATTTGTTTTTGTTCTTTTCAACTTAAATCGCCCTTGTCCCCCAAAGGCTTTTTGGTCTGAACTGATAAGCACTTTATATTTGCCTTTATCTACGCCAAGCCTAAAATTTAAGTAATCAACGCCAGAAAAATTGAATATTGCAACAAGTTTATTTCCGCACGTGTCCCGCCTTAAAAAAGCAAGCACGTTCTTTTCTTTTTCATCAACAGCAAGCCACTTAAAACCTAGCCAACTATCTTCAATTTCATAAAGCGGTGCATTGTTTTTATATATATAATTTATTCTTTTACTAAAAACGTTAAATTTTTTATGTAAAGGAAACTTTAACATAAAAAATTCTAGCCCTTCATTATAATTCCATTCCTTAAATTGTGCAAACTCATTGCCCATAAAATTCAGTTTTTTCCCTGGATGGGCAAATTTATATAATTCAAAAGCACGCAAAGTACTAAACTTATCTTCAATATTGCCATGCATTTTATCTATTAGCGATTTTTTGCCGTGCACCACTTCATCGTGAGAGATAGGCAAAATAAAATTTTCACTAAAAGCATACATCATTGAAAAGGTAAGTTTATCGTGAATACTCGCCCTAAAATACGGGTCGCATTTAAGGTATGATAAAACGTCGTTCATCCACCCCATATTCCACTTAAAATTAAACCCAAGCCCACCAACGTCAGCAGGTTTTGTCACTAACGGAAAAGCCGTTGATTCTTCTGCAATCATAAGTGCATATGGAAACTTATTAAAAATAACCGAATTTAATTTTTTAAAAAAAACGATGGAATCTAAATTATGATTCCCACCGTTTTCATTTGTTTCCCATTCACCATTTTTTCTATCATAATCAAGGTATAGCATAGATGCAACTGCATCAACTCTTAACCCATCAATATGGAACTCGTTAAATAAAAAGCACGCGTTAGACACTAAAAAACTTTGAACTTCTTTCTTTTTTAAATCAAAAGCGTGCGTTCCCCACGATTTTTGTTCTCGCCTAAATAAATTTTGGCTTTCATAACAAGGCGTTCCGTCAAACATATACAACCCAAATAAATCTTTTGGGAAATGCCCCGGCACCCAGTCTATTATCACACCTATATTGTTTTTATGGAACTCATCAATAAGTGCCATAAATTCTTTTGGCGTGCCAAATCGAGATGAAATTGCAAAATAATTTGAAATTTGGTATCCCCAAGACCCCTCGTAAGGATATTCTGACACGGGCATAAATTCAACGTGAGTATATCCCATATCCACCACGTATTGAACAAGATGTTCCTTTAATTCCAAATATGAAAAACAACTTCCATCAGCGTGTTTTTTCCAAGAAAGCAAATTTACTTCGTAAATATTTAACGGTTTATTATAGCAAGAAGTTCTATTACTAATATATTTGCTATCTTGCCAATTATATCCACTTAAATCATAAATTTTCGACGCACAATTTGGCGGTGTTTCGGTGTAAAAAGCATAAGGGTCAATCTTCAAAACTGTTTGCTTGCCCGTTGTGATTGCAAACTTATAAAGGTCAAACTCTTTTAAGTTTTGCACAAAAAGTTCATAAACACCAAAGGCAGAAATTCTTTTCATTGGGTTTTTTCCCGTTTCCCAACAATTAAAATCACCAACAACCGAAACTTCTGTTGCGTTTGGTGCCCAAACTCTAAAAATTACACCGTTTTTGCCCTTAATTTTTGTTAAATGTGCTCCTAAATAATCATAGGCACAAAAATTTGTGCCTTGATGGAAATGATATAACGCTAATTGGTTATTATTATAATTTTTGTCAACACATTGTTTTTTCATTATTTGTTAACAAATATATTTTGAATTTTTATTAGGGGCGTTGTCTAATTCTTTTTTAATGTTTTCATAGCCTTTTTTGCCAAAAATTGCATAAGCAGCGTGCTTGCCACCTTCAACACCCGGTTGATTATAGGCATCAATATTAAGCATTGCACCAGCAAACGCTGTTTCCATTTCAAACAAATATAAAAGTTCGCCAATAGTAAAAGCGTTCACTTCAGGCATAATTATTGTATAATTTTGTCTGTTTGCTATGTTTAATGCATATTCGGTTGATTTTCTTGCAACCGTGATAAACTCGTTTAACGTATGCCCACACAAGAATGAAACTTCTGGAATATCTTTGTACCCATCGCTAATTTCATAAGTTGTGCGGTAATTTTCAACTGCAATAAGTGTTATAACCTTGTCAAAAGGTCCTTCTCTATACAACTGAATTTGAGAGTGTTGGTCTGTGACACCAAGTGCTTTGACAGGCGTTTGCCCAACAAAAATCTTTTCACCCAAATTATTGGTTGCTTTTCCAAGGCTTTCGCTCCACAATTGGCAATACCAATCGGCAACGTGCTTAAGACTTTCAGCATACGGCATCATAACTGAAATATTTTTGCCGTTTTTCATTGCCAAAACTTGTAAAAGAGCCATTAAAAGTGCAGGATTTTTAAAAATAGACTTATTTTGACAAATTTTATCCATAAATTCAGCACCTTTGAGCATTGCTTTAATGTCCACTCCAACAACTGCCGCAGGCAACAATCCCACAGGGCAAAGTTCAGAAAATCTGCCACCAACCCCTTCTGGAATATAAAATGTTTTAAGGTTTTCTTGCTTTGCAATCTTGATTAAATTACCTTTTTCTCCTGACGTTGTTGCAATCATATGTTCATTTGCTTTGTCACCATACTTTTTCTTAAGCAAATCCATAATGATTAAATATTGTGCCATCGTCTCACTTGTTTCGCCACTTTTCGTCACAACGTTGAACATTGTTTTATCAAGGTCAATAACGTCAAAAAGTGCTTGCATACGCTCTGGGTCAACGTTATCTTCAACGTAAAGTTTTGGTGACTTACGTTTAGATTTAGGTAATTCGTTATGCCTTAAATGACATAAAGCGTGGAAAACCGCAATTGTCCCCAACGCCGAGCCACCAATACCAAGTACGACAAAGTTATCATATTTTTTTCTAATGTTTTTTGCAGTTTGGATAATTTCTTCAACAATTTCTGTTTGGTTATAAGGCAGTTCAGTCCACCCCATCATACCTGTTCCACGATTTTCAATAACGCTTTCAAATGCGTTAGAAATTAACCCCTTATTTTCTTCAAATATATTTTTATCGAAACCTTGTTGTTCGCCAACAAAGTCTTTCATCATATTGTTAAAATCAATTTTTAATTTCATGCCGTTTCGCCATTTAGCACTTTTGATTTTCATAAACAATTTTTTACCTCTTATATAATTCCTTATATATATTATACACTAATATGATACTATAATAACCAATAAAAGTCAATATTGGATATGTATATTTAAGATTTATTTTACATTTTTTGCCAAATATATTACTTTATACTAAAAAGTTTGACATTTATCTCGCTCTCGGTTAAAATGTTTACATAAAATTTATTTGGGTGCAGAATGATAAAGAACGTTATTTTTGATATTGGAAACGTTATATTAAACTTTGACCGTGATTACTTGTTAAAGCATTTTTATGACGGAAAAGATTATGAATTATTAAAAGAAAAAACATTTTTCAATTGGGAACTTCTTGACGAGGACGCACTAACTCTTGAAGAATATTATGAAAATGTTGAAAAATCTTTGCCAAAAGAACTTTCCCGCTACTCACTTTCAGTATTGAAAAATTGGGAATATTTTATGCATTATAGCGAGGGAATTTTTGATTTAATCAGAGAATTAAAGCAAAAAGGCTATAAACTTTATATTTTATCTAATATGACAAGGCATTTTATAAATAATTCATATAAATTCCCTATCTTAAAAGAATTTGACGGAATAGTTTATTCCGCCCCAATCAAAATGGTTAAACCAAACGAAGAAATTTACCAATATTTGCTTGATAAGTTTAATCTTGTTGCAAACGAGTGTTTGTTTATTGACGATACGAAAACGAACCTCGTGACAGCCACGAGGTTCGGAATTCATACTTTTCATTATCAATCAAACACTAAAAAATTACGAGATTTTATCTTCTCAAAATAATCATTAACCCTTTAAGTCTTTAATTTGTGCTAACAATTTTGTGCGAATATCAATGTACTTGTTAAGTTTTTCTTTTTCAGCATCAACCAAGTTTTTAGGTGCTTTTTCCAAGAATTTTGTGTTCGAAAGTTTGCCGTTTGCTCTTGCAATCTCACTTTCAACAGAATTTAACTCTTTTTCAAGTCTTTCAATTTCCTTCTCAAAGTCAACCAACTCACCAAGCGGAATAAACAACTCATATCCATCGATAATTTGTGAAACAACCTTTTCATTGAGGTTGTTTTTGTTTTCTATGATGGAAATGCTTGAAACACCCGCAAGTTTTTCGATATAAACGCTACAATTTTTTATAACTTTAACATTTTCAGTCTTAACGTAAAGTTTAACTTTCTTTGATGGTGCTGCACCAACTTGAACTTTTACGTTTCTTATGCACTTAATAATTTCTTTAACAGGTTCAATTTCTTTAACTGCTGATGAGTAGTTTAATCTTGAATTATACCTTGGGAAATCAGCAAGCATAAGCGGACCGTTTGCGTTAGGTATGCTCTTATAAATTTTTTCGGTAATAAATGGAACGAAAGGATGCAACAACTTAACAATTTCGCCTAAAACGTAAACTAAAACACTAACCGTGTCGTTGCGTTTTTTCTCATCTTCACCATATAAAACAGGTTTTGTAAGTTCGATATACCAATCGCAAAAATCGTTCCAAACAAAGTCGTAAAGATTTGCAAGTGCAACGCCCATTTCGTATTTTTCCATATTGATTGTGACGTCTTTAACGGTTTTGTTTAACTTGGAAATAATCCACTTATCAGCAGAACTCAACTTGCAATCTTTAACGTTAGAGATGGTCTTGTCTTCACAGTTCATTAAAACAAACCTTGAAGCGTTCCAAATCTTGTTCATAAAGTTGCGTGCACCTTCAATTTTTTCATCTGAAAAACGCATATCACTGCCGGCAGCAACACCGTTAATAAGTGAGAAACGGAGCGTATCTGCACCAAATTTATCAATGATTACAGTTGGGTCAATACCATTTCCTAAAGACTTGCTCATTTTTCTGCCTTGAGCATCCCTAACTAACCCGTGAATTAAAACGTCCTTAAAAGGAATTCTCTTCATATGTTCAAGACCAGAGAAAATCATTCTTGCAACCCAGAAGAAAATAATATCGTATCCTGTGACTAAAACGTCGGTTGGATAGAAATATTCTAAATCAGCAGTTTTATCTGGATAACCCAAAGTTGAGAAAGGCCACAACGCTGATGAGAACCAAGTGTCAAGCACGTCCTCATCTTGTTTAATATTTGTGCTAGAACATTTTGTACATACGTGAACGTTTTGTTTTGAAATCATCATTTCGCCACAATCTTGACAATAGTATGCAGGAATTCTATGTCCCCACCACAATTGACGTGAAATACACCAATCCCTTACGTTTTCCATCCAGTTAAAATAAATTTTTGAAAATCTGTCTGGCGTAAACTTAATGCTCTTCTTTCTAACCACGTCAATAGCAGGTTTAGCAAGTGGTTCCATCTTAACGAACCATTGTTTACTTACGATTGGTTCAATGGTGTGATTACATCTATAACAATGTCCAACATTGTGGTGTAATGGCTCAATTTTAACAAGATAGCCTAACTCTTTTAATTCTTCAACAATTTCGTTTCTGCAATCAAGAGCATCTTTACCACAATACTTGCCAGCAAGTTGATTCATTTTGCCGTCATCTGCAATAACTTTTACAACTTCAAGGTTATGGCGAAGCCCAACTTCAAAGTCGTTAGGGTCATGTGCAGGCGTAATTTTAACAGCACCTGTACCAAAGCCAAGTTCAACGTATTCATCATAAACGATAGGAATTTCCTTGTTTACGATAGGTAAAATCAACATTTTACCTTCCATACCCTTATATCTTGGGTCTTTTGGATTAACTGCAACAGCCGTGTCGCCAAGCATAGTCTCTGGGCGAGATGTTGCAACGGTTATAAATTGGTCGCTATCCTTGACAGGATACTTAATGTACCATAAATTACTATCTTCTTCAACATACTCAACTTCTGCGTCAGAAAGAGCAGTTTTACATTCAGGGCACCAGTTAATAATTCTGTCCCCACGGTAAATTAAGCCTTTTTCATACAAGTTTACAAAAACTTCTTTAACTGCTTTCGAGCATTTTTCATCCATTGTAAACGCCAAGCGTGACCAGTCGCAAGAAGAACCAAGTGTTTTTAACTGTTCAATAATTCTTCCGCCATACTTTTCCTTCCAAGCCCACGCTCTTTCTAAAAAGCCTTCTCTGCCAATATCTTTTTTGGTTATACCCTCTTTTGCCATTTGTTCAACGATTTTAACTTCGGTAGCAATAGAAGCGTGGTCAGTTCCAGGAAGCCACAATGCACTATAACCTTGCATTCTCTTAAACCTAATAAGAGTGTCCTGCAAAGTTTCGTCAAGAGCGTGACCCATGTGAAGTTGGCCAGTGATGTTTGGAGGTGGGATAACAATTGTGAAAGGAAGTTTGTTTGCATCTACCTCTGCTCTAAAATATCCATTTTTTTCCCATTCTTCGTAAATTTCTTTTTCAAACTCTGATGGGTTGTAAGTTTTTGCCATATCCATTTTTGGCTTTCTCCTTTTTTAATACACCATAAATACAACGACAATTATACTTTATTATTTTAATAAAGTCAATCATTATAGTGGCGATTGTCAATATTAAAATTTGTTTCATACAATAAATTATAAAAATTTTAATTTGGGAGAAATGATAATGAAAAGAATTTTAACAATTTTTTTGACTTTCGCCTTTGTTTTAACACCAATGTTTGGTTGTTCTAAAAAAGACGATACTATTAGGCTTAACGAAGTTACCCACTCTGTTTTTTACGCACCGCTTTATCTAGCTATTGAAAATGGTTATTTTGAAGAAGAAGGCTTAAAAATAGAATTAACCAATGGTGGCGGTGCAGATAATTCAATGACGGCTTTGCTTTCAGGAACAGCCGACGTTGCACTTATGGGACCTGAAACTGTAATTTACGTGTACAATCAAAACAAAAAAGATTACCCTAAAGTTTTCGGGCAATTAACACAAAAAGACGGTTCGTTTTTAGTCTCAAGAATTGCTGAACCAAATTTCGATTGGAACAACCTTCGTGGAAAGGAAGTTTTGGCAGGTAGAAAAGGCGGGGTTCCTGCAATGACGTTTGAGTATATTATGAACAATCTTAACATGCAAAACAACGTGGATTTTACCATGAATTTTGACGTTCAATTTAATCTGATGACAAGTGCTTTTTTAAGCGGAACTGCTGATTACTGCACTGTTTTCGAGCCAACTGCATCAGAATATCAAGCAACGGGAAAATGGCACATTGTAGCAAGCGTTGGCGAACAAAGTGGCGAAATTCCTTACACTTCCTTTATTGCTCTCGGCAGTTATATCAAGAATAACCAAGATAAGTTAGAAAAATTTATGAAAGCATTAAAAAAGGCACACGAATTTATGAACACCCACACTGAATATGAAGTTGCAGAAGCAATTGTAAAACAATTCCCTTCTACTACTATTAATTCAATTGAAACGTCTATTAAAAGTTATAAAAACATTGATGCTTGGAAAACCAATTTACAAGCAACTGAAGAAAGTTTTAATAGACTTCAAGACGTTATGCAAAACGCAAACGAATTGTCAAACAGAGTTGCATTCAATAATATAGTTGACAACTCAATCGCAAAAAAAGTATTTGGATAATTAACTAAAAATTTTACGGCGGATAAAACAATGGAAAAATTACTTGAATTTAGAAACGTTTTCTTAACATATCAAACGTTAACCGATGAAATTAAAGCAATAGAAAAATTAAGTTTTAATGTTTGTGATGGTGAATTTTTATCAATCATAGGTCCGTCTGGCTGTGGTAAAACAACAATTTTGTCTTTAATCGCAGGGCTAATAAAACCGTCAAGTGGTAAAATAATTATTGACGGAAAGGTAGAACACGATTTAGAACTTGGTTATATGCTTCAAAAAGACCAACTTTTTGCTTGGCGAACTATTGAAAAAAACATATACTTACCACTAGAAATTAAAGGCATAGACACAAAAGAAAACAAGGAATATGCACTTTATTTACTTGAAAAATACGGACTAATAGATTTTAGAAAGAATTACCCTGACCAATTATCTGGCGGTATGCGTCAAAGGGTTGCTTTAATTAGAACGCTTGTGTTTAAACCTAAAATTTTGCTACTTGACGAACCGTTTTCAGCACTTGACGCTCAAACCCGTTTATCCGTTTGTGACGACGTTTATAAAATTATAAAAGCCGAGAAAAAAACTGCCATTTTGGTCACTCACGATATATCAGAAGCAATCTCTATGTCTGACAAAATCATAGTGCTAACCAATAGGCCTGCACAAGTTAAATCTATATATCGACCAAACATAAAAGGCGACTCGCCTATACGCAAAAGAGAAAGCAAAGATTTTGGATTGTTTTTTGAAAAAATCTGGAAGGAGTTAGTATGACAAAAGAAAAAAACTTCTCAAAAGAACATTTACTTTTTATTAAAAAGAACAAAAAACACACATTGTTTATTTGGATAATGAGATTTGCTGTTTTAGTGTTTACACTGGGGCTTTGGGAACTTTTGGCACAACTTGAAATTATAGATTCGTTTATAAGCAGTTCCCCTTCCCGCATTTGTAAAACGCTTGGCTCATTATTTGTTGAAAACAATTTAATTTACCATATGGGCATAACGTTATATGAAACCATTTTAGGTTTTTTGATTGCTGTTGGTCTTGGATACGTTATAGCATTAATATTGTGGTGGTCAGAAACAACCAGAAGAATTTTAGAGCCTTACGTTGTCGTGCTAAACAGTCTTCCTAAAATCGCATTAGGTCCAATTATTATCGTTTGGTGTGGCAGTGGCAGTAAAGCAATTATATTTATGGCAACTTTGATTGGCATAATAGTTGCAATAATAACAATGCTAAACGGATTTTTAGAAACTGATAAAAATAAGATTTTATTACTAAAATCAATGGGTGCCAACAAAATACAAATTCTGACAAAACTTGTTATCCCAGGAAGCCTTCCAACCTTTATAAGTATGCTTAAAATAAGCGTTGGGCTAGCGTGGGTCGGCTCAATTATGGGCGAATATTTAGTTTCCCGTGCGGGGCTTGGATATTTAATCGTATATGGCGGGCAAGTGTTTAAGTTGGATTTAGTTATGAGTGCAACTGTCGTGCTTTGTGTTTTAGCAACCTTAATGTACTCTGTCGTAGCACTAATAGAAAAAATAGCAATAAAACATAGATAAAATAAAAAAACTTAGATTATAATAATCTAAGTTTTTTTTGTTCATTAAAGCAAAATACAAATTATGCCACCCTTATTCTCATTTACAATTCGGGTTAATGTTTTCCTTAATTTACCTTGTGCTTCTTTTGGCATTGTATTTAACTTGCTTGTAAGCCCCTCGTTGACCAAATCGTGCAAAGATTTACCAAACATATTTGTTTCCCAAATTCCTGATGGGTTATCTTCAAATTTGTTCATTATATAGTTGACTAAATCTTCGCCTTGTTTTTCAGTGCCAACTGTTGGGGCAACTTCAGTGTTTACGTCAACTTTCATAATATGTAAACTTGGTGCTGATGCTTTTAATTTAACCCCATATCTTCCACCTTGTTTTACCAAAACAGGCTCTTCTAAATTCATTTCATCAATAGTTGGCAACACTACGCCATATCCATTTTGTTCAGCATCTTCTAATGCACTTTTAATTTTATAGTACTTTTTTCTTTCGTTTGAAAAAGACTTAATATATCTCATAAGTTCAAAGTCATCATTAATTTGCTCGCTACACTCATCAGAAAGAACTTGGTAATACAACTTTTCGTTTGCATCAATTTTAAAATCAGAAGTGCCACTACCCAATTTTAATTCGTTCAATTTCATCTCTTTAATATTGTCACTATCATCAAAAATGTTATCTAAACAAGCAAAATCGCACATTTTTTCCACGTTTATAGATGCATTTTTAACGTTGTCAATAATTTCAGAAATAATTTTATTGTCGCTTGGAAGTGCTTGCATCCACTTTGGCAAATCAACGTTAATGGAAACCATAGGAAATTCCATTAAAGCCCTTTCCATAATCATACTGATTGCGTTATTATCCATTTCCAAAACGTTAATGCAAACAACAGGAACGTGATGTTTATTTTCTAAATCATTTGCAATTTTAACTGCACTTTCAGAGTTTGGGTTTTTGCAGTTTAGCACTATTACAAACGGTTTATTTAAGGCTTTTAACTCTTTAATAACCTTGTTTTCCGCTTGAATATAATTATCCCTTGAAATTTCGCCAAAACTTCCATCAGTTGTTATAACAACACCAATAGTTGAATATTCTTCAATGACCTTTTTTGTGCCGATTTCAGCAGCCTTTTCAAACGGAATTTCATTTTCATCCCAAGGCGTTTTTACAAGGCGTGGTTTATCATTTTCAATGTGTCCAACTGCTCCTTCAACAATATAACCAACGCAATCAACAAGCCTAACGTTTGCAGACGCTTTGTTCTTAAATTGAACCTTAACAGCGTTTGCTGGGATAAATTTTGGTTGACTTGTCATAATTGTTTTACCATCAGCAGATTGTGGCATTTCATCGGTTGCGATTTGTTTTTGAAGTTTATTGTTTATATTTGGTATAACCAAATTTTCCATAAACTTTGTTATAAAAGTGGATTTGCCGGTCCTAACAGGCCCAACAACGCCAATATAAATATCACCATTAGTTCGCTTTGCAATATCTCTATAAATATCGTATTTTTCCATAAGAAAACCTCCCACATATTACACGAATAATATATGAGAGGTTTAATTTTTATATGATTTATTTGTTCATTTTTTTATTTTATTGTTTTTTATTTTTTTCATCGCCAGTTTCTTTATTCTTTAAGGCCTTTTTTGCTTTCATTTTAACAACCATTTCTTTAATTGAGGTTGGGTGTTCATCCCCAGAAAGCATCCTTTCAATATTGCGTCTATGTGCAAACCAAGTGAAAAAGCAAATTGCAAACACCAAGAAATTTGTTAAAACGTATAAAGTGGTTGTCGTTGGGTCAACTGAAAACCTAAAATTACCATAAACGTTAAACAATCTTATTAAACTTGCAATTACAGGTGGTGTTATTGCTATAAAAGAGCCCATAGCACCAAATTCGGTTAAATATATAAAGAGCAAGGCAGCAACTAAAGCCATTATAATAATAACCGCCCATTCAATCCCGTAAACCGATTCACAAACCAAGAACACACCAATTGTTGAAGCAATACCCTTTCCGCCCTTAAACTTAAAAACAACAGGATAAATATGCCCCATAACAACCGCAAAACCACACAAGTAAATTGCAAAGTCAGATATTGCGAATTGGCTGTTAGGAAAGAATTTGCCTTGAAATACAAAAAATACCGTTAAAGTTGGAATAACGCCTTTCATAATATCAAGAAAAAAGGTTAATAGCCCAAATTTAAGCCCCATATTCCTGCTCATGTTGAGCGTTCCTGGGTTTCCACTGCCCATTTTTCTTATATCTTTGTTTTTTGATTTAGAAATTATAATCGCCCAGTTTATATTTCCAAACATATAACTTCCAAGTGCAAATAATATTAAAATAATAATATCACTCATCTTCGTTATTTTCCCTTACAATAATTTTTATAGGCGTTCCTGAAAAATCATAAGCCTTTCTTAAGCAGTTTTCAAGATATCTTTTGTATGAAAAGTGCATAATTGAACTATCGTTTACAAATAAGATAAAAGTTGGTGGATTTGTTGAAAGTTGGGTCACAAACTTAATCTTTAATCTCTTTCCGTTTACTGACGGTGGCTCGTTTGCCCTAACACAATCTAAAATCAAATCATTTAATTGCCCAGTTGAAATACGCCTATTCGCATTTTCCATCGCCCTTAACGAAAGGTCTAAAATCTTATCTGTTCTTTGCCCTGTTTTTGCCGAAACGTAAATAGGCAAAATATAGTCCATAAACTTTAAATCTTCTTTTAAATCGTTGTTAAAAATATTAATGGTATTTGTATCTTTTTCAATTAAATCCCACTTATTCATAACGACAATTGATGGCTTGCCTTGTTCGTGAACGTATCCACAAATCTTAACGTCTTGCTCTGTTATACCTTGTTCAGCATCAATCATAATAATGCAAACGTCAGCCCTTCTAATCGCACCTAAAGCCCTTAAAACACTGTAATATTCAAGGTCTTCTTCAACGCTTTTTTTCTTTCTAATACCAGCGGTATCAATAAGCGTATATTTATTGCCTTTATACATAAAAGGGGTGTCAATTGCATCTCTTGTCGTACCCGCTATGTCAGACACAATAGTCCTATCAAACCCTAGTAATTTATTACATAAACTCGACTTTCCTGCATTTGGTTTTCCAACCACTGCAAGGTGCAATGAGTTGTCATCATCTTTATCACCTGCAACCTTAAACTGTTCAACAACAGCATCTAAAAGTTCGCCCACACCTGTGCCGTGTTCAGCCGAAATCCCGTATGGCTCGCCTAACCCCAAGTTGTAAAACTCGAACAATTTATCTATCTCGTAATTATCAAGTTTATTAACTGCTAAAACAACTGGCTTACCCGATTTACGAAGTTTCATTGCAACATCTTGGTCTGATGCGTTTAAGCCTGTTTTAGCATCAGTAAACAATATAATAACATCGGCCGTTTCAATTGCGATTTCCGCTTGTTTTTGAATATGTTTCCACATTTGGTCAGTAGATTTTAGTTCCAATCCACCCGTATCAACCAACGTAAAATAATTCCCACACCACTCTGCATCAGCATAAAGCCTATCACGAGTCACGCCTGGAAAGTCTTCTACTATCGATATTTTTTTCCCTACTACTTTGTTAAAAAAAGTTGATTTGCCAACGTTTGGCCTGCCAACTATTGCCACTAATGGTTTTGCCACTGTCAATTCCTTCCTTTATATGTTATTGGCACAAAATTACAGATTTAGTATTATTATCTATCTCTACCTTAATTATTTCATCTCTTGAGGTTGGAACGTTCTTTCCAACGTAATCCGCCCTTATTGGCAATTCCCTATGCCCTCTGTCGATTAAAACTGCAAGTTGAATGCTTTTTGGTCTGCCGTGTTTAATAATAGCCTCAATTCCAGCCCTAACAGTTCTTCCCGTATACAAAACGTCATCACACAAAATAACGTCTTTACCTACCAATGAAAAACCTATATCCTCAACAGCCAAATTTTCTTTAATATTATCTTTAGTTTTATCGTCTCTAAAGTTAGTAATATCAAGTTTAGCCGTTGAAATTTCAATTTTTTCAATATCAAAAATATTTTTTGCAAGAATATCACAAATAGGCACGCCACCTTTTGCAATGCCAAGCATAACAATGTTGTTTACACCCTTGTTATTTTCGATAATTTCGTGCGAAATTCTTTTTAGTGCCCTATCTACTGCAAGAGCATCCATTAAAACGGTTTTAATTTGCATATTATCTTAAACCCTTTAATATTTTTTCAAAATAAGACGGCAAATCGCTTGTAAAACTTACCAATTTATTAGTCGATGGATGTATAAATTCAAGTTTATATGCGTGCAACAACTGTCCGTCAAGTTTAAATTTTTGGTTTTTATAGCCATACTCTTTATCGCCAACAACCGGATGACCAATATGTTTTGCATGAACTCTTATTTGGTGCGTTCTGCCCGTCTTTAATGAAAACTGGCAAAGAGTATGTTGAGCGTATCTTTTAACGACCTTAAAGTCGGTAATTGCTTCACGCCCACTTTTTGAAACTGCCATTTTGGTCCTATCTTTTTGGTTTCTGTCAATAAAAGTATGGATAGTCCCACTATCTTCTTTTACAACACCCTCTAAAAGTGCAAGGTAAATTCTATGGCAAGTTTTATCTTCTAACTGTTTTGCAAGGCTTAAATGTGCCTTATCATTTTTTGCAACAACTAATAAGCCAGACGTGTTTTTGTCTATCCTATGCACAATTCCCGGTCTTATAACCCCATTTATACCCGACAAGTTGTCCAAGTGATATAAAAGTGCATTTACAAGTGTGTCACCTTGTGTTCCACTTCCAGCGTGCACGGTCAACCCCTGTGGTTTATCAATAACTGCAACGTCGTTATCTTGATAAACTATGTTTAATGGCATATCTTTTGGCTCAAGGTCAAGATTTTTGTTTTCTGGCAAAAAAACTTCTATTGTTTCTCCATTTTTAACAACTTTGCTTGCCTTAATAACCTTATCCCCGCACTTAACGTTGCCGTCATCACACAATTTTTTAATGTGAGAACGTGTCAAATTTAATTGTCCTGATAAAAAAACGTCAATTCTAACGCCTTCTAAATCATTTATTTCAAACTTCTTTACTGTCATTTCTTTTCTTAAAAATTGCATTTTTGTCTATAAATAAAAGATATATTATAAACATTATCATACCGACAACTAAAAAGGTGTCTGCTAGGTTAAATATTGGGTAAGAATATTCCCCGAACACAAAACTTAAAAAGTCAACAACACCACCAATAAACAACCTGTCAATAAAATTACCAAGTGTGCCACTGATTATAAAAATTAATGATACTTTTAGCCATTTATATTCCTTTTTTACGCAATAAACGTAAAGTGCAACAAACATTATTAGTGCAAAAACTGTTATAATCTTAAAAAAGGTTTGTGCCCAAGAAACGCCTGACAAAAAACTCCAAGCAGCACCTTTATTTAGTGCATAACTAAAATAGAAAAAACCATCGATTACCGTTTGCCTATCACCTAATTCCATTGTTGTTGAAAAATGGTACTTTGTTATTTGGTCAACTGCTATTAAGAAAACTAGCAAGCATAATAAGGCAATTTCAGTAATTATTCGTTTTCTTCTATTAGCCCCAATTCCTTGCATATTTCCCCCAACTCCAACTCACCCGGATGCAAAACTTTATTCATATCAAAGCCAGTATCACTTGTCGCAACTATATAATCTTTTATTTTTTGTTTTGGATTAAACTTTTCTTCTTCATTAATAAGTTTTTCAAGCTCTTTAATTGTATTTTTAGAATTTTTTGTTTTAGAGTCTTTATCAACCTTTTCCTTTATAGCAACGGCCTTTTTTGTTGCTTTATATAAAGGGTATTTTTCTTTTAAGGCATCAAAATAATCGTCCCAACTTTTAGAGAACTTTTTTAGCCTTTCCATTTCAAGCGAATATTCTAACTCGGCTTGTTCAACAATTTGACTTGCTGTTTTTTCCGCCCTTTCAAGAGTTAAAATAATTAGTTTTTCTTTTTCGTTGACTTTTTCTAATTGGTCATACAACTCTTTATTCTCTTTTGAAAGTTGACTTATTCGACTTCGAAGTTCGTTTATTAAGTTTTCGTATTGCGATTTGTATGCGTCAAGCATTAAATTGACGTCTTTACGCTTATACTTTCTCTTTTTTAACTCCAAAACAAAATCTCCCTATGCTTTTACTTGTTTAGACCTAATATCATCAAGCATTTTACTTTTTAATTCATAAAGCTTGTCTGACAAATCGACTTTATATAAATGTGGTTTGTCAAGACGTTTATACTCATCCCAAAAACTATCAAGTTCGGTCTTTGTATATTCAATAATTTCTTTTAATGATGGTAATTTATAGACTAATTGACCATTTTTAATAACGTCAACGTGTAATTTTCTAACCGTATAGTTATTAAAGGTAATCTTTTTCCATCTTTCAGTTTGGTGGGTTAAAACCAATGGTTTAGATTGGTCAACATCTTCTTCATTTCTTAAGAAAATGCAGTCCGCCTCTGCCTTTCCAGAAACATTATCATAAACCCTGTAAATATCCTTAAAACCTGGGTTGGTGATTTTTGCAACGTTTTCAGAAAGTTTAATTTTTGGCGTTTCATTCCCTTTTTCATCAATAACTGCTGCGAGTTTATATACACCACCCAAAGCAGGCATATCGGCACTTGTTATAAGTTTTGTGCCAACGCCCCAAGAATTAATTTTTGCACCTTGGCTTTTTAGTGAATTTATAGAATATTCATCAAGGTCGCCCGATGCACAAATAATCGTGTCTGGATAGCCAGCATCATCAAGCATTTTTCTTGCTTTTTTAGATAAATATGCAAGGTCGCCAGAATCCAAACGAATTCCTTTTGGCTTGTAGCCTTGTTCTTTTAAGTAGTCAAATACCTTTATGGCGTTTGGGACACCTTGATTTAAGGTATCGTAAGTGTCAACCAATAAAAGCGTATTATTTGGGTATGTTTTAGCGTATTCCATAAACGCTGTATATTCATCTTTAAAGTTCATAACCCAACTATGAGCATGCGTTCCCGCAACAGGAATATCGAACATTTTGCCAGCCAACACGTTAGAAGTTGAATTACAACCACCAATAACTGCTGCTCTTGCACCATAAATGCCGGCATCTGGGGCTTGGGCTCTTCTTAAACCAAATTCCATAACAACGTCACCTTTTGCGGCAGAGCAAATTTTTGCAGACTTGGTTGCAATAAGCGTTTGAAAGTTAAGCATGTTTAAGATTGCAGTTTCAATTAGTTGTGCTTGAATAATTGGTGCTTTAACCGTCATAATAGGTTCGCCAGGGAAAACGACCGTTCCTTCTGGCACGGCATAAATATCACCCGTAAACTTAAAATCTTTTAGATAATCCAAAAATTCTTGGTCAAATATTTTTAAGTTTTTAAGATATTCAATCTCATCTTCGCCAAACTTTAAGTTCAAAACGTAGTCAACAACTTGTTCTAAACCACAAGCAAGCGAGTAAGTTATCATTTCATTTTGGCGGAAAAACACATCAAACACGGCGATTTCTTCTTTTTTTCCGTGTTTAAGGTATCCGTTCATCATTGTTAATTGATATAAGTCAGTAAGCAACGTTAAATTTCTTTTGTCCATTTCAATCTCCTTACGCTAAAAATCATTTTTATCAATTAAAGATTACAATTATCCACTATTTATTAAGTATAACACATTAATATTTATTTGTAAATTATATTTTACTTTTTCTTTTATATAACTTTTTATAAATTGACTTATCAAGTCTATCGTGATATAATAAAAACATCGAAAAAAGGTGAAAATTATGATTTGTTTTGTTATCGCATTAAAAAAAGAAAGTGAAGAACTCTTAAAAACGGCAACGTGCGTTAAAGAATTTGTGCTTGCGGACAAGCCTTGTTATTCTTGCAAACTAAATGGAAAGGATGCAATAATTGCCATAAGTGGCATAGGCAAGGTTAGTTCAGCATTAACCACCCAACTTTTAATCGACAAGTATAACCCAAAATTCATTTTAAATTTTGGAACTTGTGGCGGAATGAATGATAGCGTTAAAATTTTAGAATATTATGTCGTGGAAAAATGTTGTCAATACGATTTTGACGTAAGTGCTATTGACGACGTGCCTATTGGTTATATTCAAGAATATAATAGAGTTTATTTTGATGCGTATGTAAACGGGCTTGACTTTTTAGAAAAGAAAAATATTGCTAGTTCGGACAAGTTTACTCATAAATATGAAGACGTAAAAACTATAAACGATATGAATTGTAGCATTTGCGATATGGAAGCAGGTGCAATTGCACAAGTATGCACTTCAAATGGCGTTCCTTTTGTTGCAATAAAAGGTATTAGCGACGTGTACGGAAACGGCACACAACCCGAACAATTTTTAGAAAATCTTAAAAAAGTTGGAAAAGGCTTCCCTTCAGTTATCCTAAAAGTTCTTGACGCTATATGTTAAAAAATAAACGCTCACTTAAGTTAAGTGAGCGTTTTTTTGGAGCTGATAACCGGAATCGAACCGGTGACCTCATCCTTACCAAGGATGTGCTCTACCATCTGAGCCATATCAGCATTTCTTAAATGCTAATACATTATATAAAATTAAAAATCTTTTGTCAATTCAAAAAACATTATAAATTAAAAATATTTGTATTATTTTTTAGTATAAATAAAAAACAGGCAAAAAGCATTGGCTTTTTGCCTGTTTGATTTTATTAAAGATACTTTATTTCTTTTTTGCTAATCTCTGTTAAGCCTTTTCTTTGGGCATAACTTTTCTTTCTTTCAGGTAATTTTATCCATTTAATTTTATCTTTATTTTTATATAAAATCATTAAGATTGCAAGTAAAACAACAAGTGAAACTATTAAAATAATTACCCACCAAGACCAAGTTTCGCCTTTAACTTTTTCCCACATTTCGTTGATATCCATAAGCGTTTCGCTATCAAAGAAACTCATAACGGCACATCTTTCAACGTTTTCTTGTGTTGGATATTGTGCAATCAACCTTCCATAACTTTCTTCTGAAACTTTAATGGTATAATCCCCATTATTTCCAAAGAAATATGAAAAATCAACTTCTATACCTTCGCCTACTTCTAAATCTTCAGACTCATCAAACCAATCAACAACGATATTATCAAAAATATAGTCGCCAGCCATCATACTTGTGTAGCCTGTGTAATTCATGTTAGCATAAACACTTGAAGAACTTGATATAAACTCTAAAAATTTATAAACGGCATCATAGTTTGTGCTACCCGATGGCATAACAAAACCATCAAACCAAATATTGCTACCTTCGTCTGGAATATAATAACTTAAAGATTTTAATTGGTCATCTTCTAAAACGCCCAAATCTTCATCATCATATTCACCCGCAGCAACGTCAATTGCATAAGCAGCATCACCACTCCAAGCAACGTAAGCATCAATATTGCCCAAAACTATATCGTTTTTGCCACTGTCAACTTCAAAACCATACAATTTATCTTTTAATGAAGATAATTTATCGCCAACCTTATTTATCGACGTTTTATCTGTTCTATTCAATATTTCGGTAATTGTTTGATTATCAGTCGCTAATTCAAGTTCATCTTGATAAACCATTGCTAAACCAACGATATATGAATCTCTAACAGAGTCTTTTATAGTAATTCTTCCATAAATATCACTGTTATTAAACGGGCTATACCAATTTTTAACGTCATCAACGCTAACCGTTTCGGTATTATAAACCCAACCCATTGTTCCCCACATATAGCCGACCATAAAATCGTATAATGATAAATTGTCGTTTTTATATTTTCCGCTATCAATTTCAATTGCTTGCAATTTTTCTTTAATAAACGGAGAAATGTTGCTGTTATAATCGGTCAAATAACCTTGATATTCGGTTTTTTTAGTTAAAGGCTGAATTCTGCCTTCAACTGCAAGTTTTTCAATCATATATTCGCTTGGAACAACCAAGTCATAACTATTTGGGTTAATCACCAACTCGTTATACAAGTTTTCATTTGTTCCGTAAGTTGAATAAATTACTTCAATGCCTGTTTGTGCGGTAAACTCTTCAAATATGCTTTCATCAATATAGTCTTCACAATTGCAAACCCTGATTACCTTGCTTGTGGTTTCAGTTTTTGCACAACCAAACAGCGAAAAGGTTGGTGCTAAAATAAACAAAGTTAAAAATAACATTAATACTTTTTTCATTTATTTAGCCTCCTTTTTTCTTATATGCACGTTTTTAAGCACAACAACTAAAATAATCACAACGAAAATTATAGCAGACAATGCCCTTAACGCTGGCAAGGAAGAATTTGCATTTGATTTTGACATTGCACCATAAACGTATGTTGAAATAGTATCAAAACCAGCAGGTTTTGTATATGCACTGATAATATAATCATCAAGCGACAATGTTATAGAGAGCATAAAGCCACTTAAAATACCCGATAAAATTTCTGGCACAACAACCTTAAACAACGCTGTAAATGGAGTTGCACCAAGGTCTAACGCTGCTTCATACAAGTTTGAATCCATTTGCTTTAATTTTGGCATAACTGAAAGCACAACGAAAGGCGTTGTTATAATCAAATGCCCAATAACCATTGCAAAATAAGAACGGCTTTCAGAAAAAATCAATGCAAATAGTAAGACCAAAGCAACGGCTGTGACAATTTCTGCGTTAATAACAGGAATTCTGTTTGATGCAGAAACGCTTTTACCCAACTTACCTTTACTATAAAAAATACCAATCGCACCAAAAGTGCCTAATAAAGTTGCTAAAACTGCAACAATAAGTGCTAAAAACAAGGTGTCATAAACAATTTTCATTAATGCTGCGTCAGCAAACAACTTTTTATATAGGTTTGTTGAAAAACCTATCTTAAACGCTTGCTCGATATTAACAATCGGTGCATCGACAAAACTGTATAACACCAAAGTAAAGATAGGTGCATAAATGAAAAGTAAAATTAGAGCGACGTAAAAAATTTGAAAAAACTTTTTCATTATAAATTAGTCCCCCTTGTATCTTCATTTTTAAATCCACCTGTTATCCACATAGAAACAAGCATAATTACAAGTAAAACCATTGCCATTGCCGAACCAAAATTCCAATTTTGGAAGGTTGTGAATTGCTCATCAATAAGTTTTCCGACAATAGTGATTAAACCATTACCAAAGGTATCAGAAATAACGTAGCAAGTCATAGTTGGCATAAACACCATAGTTATGCCACTTGCAATTCCACCCATTGATAAAGGAAAGGTAATTTTTGTAAAAGTCTTAAACGAACTTGCACCTAAATCTTTGCCAGCCTCAACATAACTCTTGTCCATTTTGCTTAAAACTGTGTAAATTGGCAAAATCATAAATGGCAAATAGTCATAAACCATACCTATTATAACGTTTAAGTAATTGTTAAAATTAAACACGCCAATAATTGTTAGCAAATCTTTCATCGCCATTGCACGAAGGACAAAGTTTATCCACATTGGCATAATGAAAAGCATTAAAAGAGTTCCACCTTTATTTAGGTTGCTGTTTGCAAGAATATATGCAACAGGGTATGCAATAATAATGCAAATCAACGTAGTTGCAAGTGCTATTAAGATGCTTATAATAAGTGTCGAAAGCGTTGTTGCACTTGAAAAGAACCTTATAAAATTAGCAAACGAAATACTGCCGTTTTGGTCGGTAAAAGCATAAAACACTATTAACAACAAAGGCAAAACAACAAAAAGTGCTAAAAACAAACCGTAAGGGATACAGAGTTGTTTTCTAGAAAAAGATGGTCTAAAAGCACTTTTTACGTTTGCTTTTTCAATATCTTTATTAAAACTCATCTCTTAATCTCCTGTTTAAGTGAAAGTTTGATTTTATCTTTTGGAATAATTACACTAACTCTATCGTTTTCGTTCCAAGTATCTTCGGTATCTAAAACAAAGTCTTCTTCATTTTCGTCCGTTCTAACGATTAATTGGTAGTGGTCGCCCTTGTAGATTATAGAAATAATATTACCTATTGCACCACCAAGGTCAGCATCGTCACTAATCTCAATATCCTTTAAGCCAACTTCAACGTTAACGTCAACGTCAGTTAGGTCAATCTTCTCGCCTTCTGCCGTAATCAAATAGCCTTCTTCATCGACAAATGAATTTGGATATAATTGTGTCACGTCACACTCGAATTCGCCATCACCAAAGCAAACGGTGTTCTTCTTTGTAATATAACCATCATACTTATTGGTTGAAAAATTCTTTTCCATAATATGTATTAAGTCAGGCTTGATAAATAAACTTACCTTTTCCCCAACCTTTCTTTCAACGGTATCTTGAATTACTATTTCAGTTTTACCAACGAGCATAACCATTTCATAATGCACACCCTTAAAAATAGAACTGATAATCTTACCGTTTACTTGACCTTTGTTTTCATCCATTAACACAACGTCTTCTGGGCGAACAACAACGTCAACCTTTTCATTTTTAGCAAAATCATCAACGCAATCAAAGTTATGGTTAATAAACCTAACTTGTTTATCTCCAACAATAGTTCCACTAAAAATATTGCTTTCACCAATAAAGTCTGCAACGAAAGAGTTTTTAGGCTCATTATAAATATCGGTTGGAGTTCCGATTTGTTGAATAACGCCATCTTTCATAACTACGATAGTGTCACTTAAAGTAAGTGCTTCTTCTTGGTCGTGAGTGACATAAATGAACGTGATGCCAAGTTTTTTATGCATTTCTTTAAGTTCAAGTTGCATATCTTTTCTCATCTTTAAATCAAGAGCACCAAGTGGTTCGTCAAGCAACAAAATTTCAGGCTCGTTTACAATTGCCCTTGCAATTGCAACCCTTTGTTGTTGCCCACCCGATAAAGTTGAAACGCTACGTTTTTCAAACCCTTCAAGGTCAACCATTTTTAACGCCTTTTCAACCTTTGCAACTATTTCTGCCTTTGGCATTTTTTCTATTCTTTTAACTTCTTTACCTTTTTTATCTTGGTAAACAACCTCAAACCTTTTCATTCGAAGTCCAAAAGCAATATTATCAAACACGTTTAAGTGTGGGAAAAGTGCATACCTTTGGAAAACGGTGTTAATTGGGCGTTTGTTTGGTGGCAAATGGCTTATATTTTGACCATTAAGCAAAATTTTGCCACTTGTTGGCTTGTCAAACCCCGCAATCATACGAAGAGTTGTTGTTTTTCCACAGCCAGAAGGCCCTAAAAATGTGATAAATTCACCCTTTCTAACGTAAAAATTTATATTGTCAACAGCAACCACCCCGTCTTCAAATTCACGGGTTATATCAACTAATTCAATAATCTTTTCTCTTGTACCTTTATTTTGCATATTTCACCTCAAAACAAATCTATCTCTTATTAAAATGACGGTGGAGACGACACCCATATAAATTCTGCGTCAGTTTTTCCGTTGTTGACAATTTTGTGAACCTTGTTAGCAGAAAAATAAAAACTTTCGCCCTTTTTAACCTTAATCTTTCTTTTACCAAGCACCAAACTTATTTCGCCTTTTAAGACAAAACCAAACTCCTCGCCTTCGTGCGGGAAATCATCATCTGTCGACTTACCTGCCAAAAGTCTAATATGTGTTGGCTCCATGGTGTTTTTTTGTGCGTTTGGCACCAACCAATTCAGCACGTACTCTTCAGTTTGCTTTTCAATAAACTCGTTTTTATTAAAAGAAACCTTCTCTTCTTTTTCAATATCCGAAAAGAACTCTTTTAAATCTGTGCCAAGTGCGTATAAAATATCAATAAGCGTTGCAATAGACGGGCTGGTTAAGTCATTTTCCAATTGGGATATATACCCTTTTGTCAATTCACACCTGTCTGCAAGTTCTTCTTGAGTAAGATTACAATACAGCCTTAAGTTTTTGATTTTTTCACCAATCACCATAAAATCCATTTCCTATTAAAGTTTAGACATTTTTAACAAAAAGTTTAATAAAACTAAACTAAATAACGGAATATATTATATAAATTTTTATGTTTTGTGTCAATCATTTTAATATAAAAATTTAAAAATTTTTGTTTAGCATATTTATCGTTTGATTTTTAGATTTTTTTGCTTTATAATTAGAGTATGTGGTTTGATATTTTCATACAGGCAATCGGCTTTATTGCACTTGCAGTAAATATCCTTGCCGTTCAATTTAATAAGTACAGTACGATAATTTTATTAAAGACGATTGGTTCGCTTTTATTCGTTGTTCAATACATATTTTTGCACGCTTATACGGGTATGATAATGGATATTATTGGGTCAATAAGAAACATTATTTTTAGCCTTAACGTAAAAAACAATCGTTCGAACAAAGTTCCCGTTATTATATTTAGTATTTTAACTGCTGTTTTAGGAACGGCAACGATAATTTTAACTTGGGACGTTAGCAAAATTGTTTGGACAGATGACCTTAAAATTGCAACGTTAGTTATGGTTTTTATAAGCATTTTATCTATTATTGCAAAACTTATTTCAACCATTTCTTACTCAATAAAAAATCCACACAGAATGCGTCTTTTAAACTTCCCGTCTGCGTCTTGTTGGTTGGTTTATAATTTAATCACTTTTTCTATTGCAGGATTCATTAGTGAAATTATGACAATGTGTTCAATAGTTGTCGCTGAAATAAGATTTAGAAAAGATAAATACGAAGAATTCGAGTGATAATTTTATTTAAAATAACAAAAAAATATCGGCTTAACTAAAAGCCGATATTTTTATTTATTCTTCAATTATTTCTTCATCTTCTTCGCCTTTTGGTGTTATAGCAATCTTTTTAACGGTTGAATCGTCAATTCTCATTATTCTAACACCTTGGGTATCTCTGCCAATCTTACTTATATCTTCAGCAGCAACTCTAATAATCGTTCCGCCGTTAGTTATTATCATAATGTCTTCGTTTTCAGAAACAAGTTTTAGGCTGACAAGTTTTCCTGTTTTAGAGTTAAATACGCCCGCTTTAACGCCCTTGCCACCACGAGATTGCATTCTATAATCTTCAATATCAGAACGTTTGCCATAGCCGTTTTCGGTCATTGTAATAACTTCTGAACCTTCTTTTATTACAGCCATATCTACAACGATGTCGCCCTTGTTTAAGGTCATACTCTTAACGCCTTGAGTATCTCTGCCCATTGCACGAACATCATTTTCGCTAAATCTTATACACTTACCTTCGTGTGATGCGATAATAATTTCATCGTTGCCTGTTGATAATTGAACAGAAATCAATTCGTCGCCTTCAACAATGCTGATAGCGATTTTACCCGTTTTTCTAATGCTACTAAACTCTGACAACGCAGTCTTTTTAATCAAGCCGTTTTGGGTCGCCATAACGATATAGCCTTCAGCATTTTCTTTTAGCGGAATCATTGCCCTAACCTTTTCACCATCAGTTAATTGCAACAAGTTTACAATAGCTCTTCCACGGGCTGTTCTTTGTCCTTCAGGCACCATATAGCCTTTTATGCTGTAAACTTTACCTTTATCAGTAAAGAACAAGATGTCATCGTGGGTTGAAGTGACGAACATATTGTCAACAAAGTCTTCTTCTTTTGGCTTATGAGCAGTGACACCTTTGCCACCCCTTCTTTGTGTTCTATATTCAGCAACAGGAACACGCTTAACGTATCCTAAATGAGTTAAACTAATCACAACGTCTTCAACAGGTATCATATCGGCAATATCAATTTCGCCATAATCGTATGAAAGCTCTGTCTTTCTTGGTGATGGATATTTTTCTTTAATGAATTCCATATCCGCTCTAATAATAGCCTTAACTCTGCTTTCGTTTGCTAAAATATCTTTTAAGTCTGCAATAATGTTGCCAAGTTCAACAAGTTCTTCGTTAAGTTTTTCAACTTCCATACTAGTTAAGCGTTGCAACCTCATTTCAAGAATAGCATTTGCTTGCTTGTCAGTTAATTCAAATTCGTTGATTAAGCCTTCGCAAGCAGTGTTTTTATCGCTTGATTGACGGATAATTTCAATAACTCTGTCAATGTTTGCAAGAGCAATTACTAAACCTTTAACAATATGCTCTCTTTCTTCTGTTTTTGCTAAATCGTATTGAGTTCTGCGAACAATAACTTCTTCTTGGTGCTTAATATAATGCTCTAAAATTTCTTTTAAGCCCAAAACTTTTGGTTCGCCATCAACCAATGCAAGCAAGATTATACCATCTTTAACTTGCAAGTTAGTGTGTTTATATAAAGTGTTGAGAACGACTTGTGCGTTGGCATCTTTCTTAAGGTCGATAACCATACGCATACCGTGTCTATCTGATTCGTCTTTAATATCACTAACACCTTCAATACGCTTGTCTTTAACCATATCAGCAATGTTTTTAATAAGCATTGCTTTGTTTACTTGGTAAGGAAGTTCAGTGACAACAATTCTTTCTCTCGTTCCGTTGTTAAATTCTTCAATATCGCATTTAGCACGAAGAACAAAACCACCCTTACCTGTGCGGTAAGCCTGTTTAATGCCCGCTCTGCCCATTAAAACGCCACCTGTTGGATAGTCAGGGGCTGGGATATATTCCATAAGTTCTTCAACCGTGATTTCTGGGTTATCCATAAGTGCAATACAAGCGTTTAAGCATTCTGCAAGGTTGTGTGGTGGAATATTTGTTGCCATACCAACTGCAATACCATCTGCACCGTTTACCAAGATATTAGGGAATCTTGATGGCAAAACAACAGGTTGCATTTCAGTATCGTCAAAGTTAGGGTAAAAATCAACGGTGTTTTTATCAATTTCCTTTAACATTTCGTTTGCAAGTTTGCTTAATCTTGCCTCGGTATATCTGTATGCTGCCGCAGGGTCCCCGTCAACAGAACCAAAGTTTCCGTGTCCGTCAACAAGTGGGAAATTTATTGAAAAGTTTTGTGCGAGTCTAACGAGAGCATCGTAAACCGAACTGTCGCCGTGTGGGTGATATTTACCTAATACTTCACCGACAATTTTAGCACATTTTTTGAAGGCTTTATCACTAGTCAAGCCCATATCATGCATTGCGTAAAGGATACGTCTATGAACAGGCTTCAAACCGTCCCTAACGTCAGGGATTGCACGAGAAACGTTTACTGCCATAGCGTAAGCAATAAAAGATTTCTTTACTTCGTTATTAACTTCAACGTTGATTAATTTAGTTTTTTCAAGAGTGGCTTTAAATTCAGCAGATAATTCTGCACTCATATCTTTTTTTGACATAATCTGTTTCTCCTACTAAATATCCAAGTCGGTGACAAGTTTTGCATTTTCTTCTATAAATGCACGCCTTAACTCTGGGTTATCGCCCATAAGTGTTGTAAAGGTTTCGTTTGCCTCAATAGCATCTTCCATTGTGACACGAAGCATCGTTCTCGTTTCTGGGTTCATTGTGGTTTCCCATAATTGTTCTGGGTCCATTTCACCAAGACCTTTATATCTTTGAATATCGCATTTTCCAACTTCGGCTAAATAATCTTGTAATTCCTTGTCTGAATAGAAGTATCTATCAACTTTATTCTTTGTTGCTTTGTAAAGTGGTGGTTGAGCGATATAAACGTGCCCTTTTTCAACGAGCGGACGCATAAATCTAAAGAAGAAGGTTAGTAAAAGAATTCTAATATGGCTTCCGTCAACGTCGGCGTCGGTCATACAAATAATTCTGTTGTATCTTAACTTGCTTTCATCAAAGTCGTCGTGAATTCCGCCCCCGAAAGCAGTTATCATACTCTTAATTTCTTCGTTTTCTAAAACTCTATTAAGTCTTGCCTTTTCAACGTTTAATATTTTACCTCTTAATGGCAATATTGCTTGGAAACGCCTATCTCTGCCTTGTTTTGCACTTCCGCCTGCCGAATCACCTTCGACTATGAAAATTTCGCAAAATTCAGGGTTTTTATCAGAACAGTCTGCAAGTTTACCGGGAAGAGTTGTTGATTCTAACGCACCTTTTCTTCTTGTGCTTTCTCTTGCAAGCCTTGCCGCTTCCCTTGCCCTTTGAGCAGTTATACATTTAAGCAAAACTTCTTTGGCTTTTGAAGGGTTTTCTTCCATAAACGCACCAAAATATTCGTTCATAGCCTTTGTCACGTAATTACGGATTTCACTGTTGCCAAGTTTTGTTTTTGTTTGACCTTCGAATTGTGGCTCGGTTAGTTTAACTGAAATAATTGCCACCAAACCTTCCCTACAGTCGTCTGACGAAACTTTTTCATCGCCCTTAAAGACGTTAAGTTTTTTACCATAGTCATTGATAATTCTGCTTAATGAACTCTTAAACCCTTCAAGGTGTGTACCACCTTCTTCGGTATTGATGTTGTTTGCAAAAGCATAAATAAGTTCGGTGTAAGTTTCAGTATATTGAAGTGCAATTTCAATTTCCGTGTCGCCATAAAAAATATCAAAGTGTAAAGGCTTATCAAAAAGTGGCCCTTTGTTTTTACTTAAATCGTCAACAAAGTGTGAAATACCGCCTTCATAGAAGAAACAGTCTTCCCTTTCTTTACCAGCCCTTTTATCCACCATTTTGATTGTCAAACCTTTATTGAGGTAAGCAAGTTCTCTTAAACGAATTTTAATGGTGTCATAATTAAACTCGGTAGTTTCAAAAATTTCATCATCAGGCATAAAGGTGACCCAAGTTCCCGTAAAGTCTGCTGTGTCAATAACTTTTAATGGTGCTTGTGGAATGCCTCTGTTATAGGTTTGCTTATAATGATTGCCGTTTTGGAAAACTTCAACGTCAAGCCATTCAGACAAGGCGTTTACAACTGACAAGCCTACGCCGTGTAAACCACCCGAAATCTTATAGCCACCTCCACCAAATTTTCCGCCAGCGTGCAATTTGGTCAAAACAACTTCAACGGCTGAAATTCCTTCGGTATGGTGAATTGCAGTAGGGATACCTCTACCGTTATCTTTAACCGTGCAAGAACCGTCTTCATTGATTTGAACGGTAATTATGTCACAATGCCCGTTATTCGCCTCGTCAATAGAGTTGTCAACGATTTCTTGAACCAAGTGATGAAGACCACGCACGTCGGTCGAGCCGATATACATACCTGGTCTTTTTCTAACAGGGTCTAACCCCTCAAGAACTTGAATTTGACTTTCGCCATAATTGTTGGTTTGATTTTTAATATTTTCTACCATAACACACCTTGAAAATTTTGTTTTTTTAAGTTAAAATTTTATGTCTATTTATACTGCTTTCATTATATCATATTTGCGATTTTTTTACAAGTATAAATTGCCATTATTAAAACTATTTATAGTTTTAAGACGAATTTTTTTCAATTTTTTGCACTATGAATAACTTTTTTATTTATACGCATAATAATTTTGTCAAACAAAGGAGAATTTTATGGCAATTTGCAAAGAGTGTAATAAAAAAATTGATGACGGTTATGTTTTAGGTTGCAAGTTTTGTGAGGGTGTTTTTTGCGAAAAATGTGCAAAAAAAACACATAGAATTTGCCCTAACTGTTATTCGGATTTAGAATATATTGGATAATAAAAAAATGCTATCACTTAATCAAAAAGCGATAGCATTTTTTGTTTATAAATTTATTAATTTTTATCAATTTGTTCTTTTAAGCCGTCTAAAAGTTTTGCTTCCATAAGCCCTAAACCCTTTAATTGACACTTGTTGGCTTCTTTATACGCTTTATTGAAAAACATATCAGCCCCATTTCTTTCTTGCCTTACGTTTAGCAAATAGGCTAATTTAGCACGAAGCGTTTGACTATCGTTGACAGAGTTTATATATCTATCCAACTCGTACATAATGTCGTCAGCCTTATCTTCGTCCCTTGCAAACGTGCAAGCGTTATAAAGAGCATCTATCTTAAATATAGTCATATATGCGGTTGGCAAGTAATCTTCCAAGGTCAAAAGCCTTTCCGAACACTTTTGTGCATTTTCATAATCTTGCTTATCCAAATAATATTGATACCTTGCGTTTAATAACAATGCAAAATTAACGTCATCTTCTCTTAATTGTGGCAAATCAAAATACAATTTTTCATCTATTTCAGACGGTCTTTTTCCAACATATAAATTTGCTTGAATTTTAAGAAGATTAAGCATAACTTTTGACACGTCTGTTTGTTTTTTTATGCTGTAAATAACAGCACCATCGTTTAAGGAGTGTTGGTCAGATGCAGGCAAAGCCGTGCCAAAGAAATAATATGCCCCCATAGTCAATAGCATAGACCAAATAGAAAATGCCCACGCCGATAAATAATCAGTCAAATATAGTGCTGGCAAACCTAATAGCATCACTATAAACGATGCAATTAACCCACCTTTTGTCATATTTACAAGTTTTTTATCTAGGTCTTGGTCGCTAGATGGTATCATCTCGGTATAACCGGCTTGTTCACCAATCATAATAAAAGAAAATTTCAATTTTTCACCATCTTTTTTAAGCCTAAAAAACCAGACTGCTATTGATGAAAAAACAAACCCGTTTTTCTTGCCTGCGATAAGATGCCCAACTTCGTGAAAAAGTGCACATAAAAAACCCGCAACGACAACCCCAACGAAAAATTTTAATATCCAAGAAGATATTTCGCCACCATATTCTTCACTGCTTTTTAGCAAGGTTGAAAAGAAAAGTATAAATGTTATACAAATTGTGAAAAGATAGTTTATAACATTATTTCTTTTTTTCATTCTCCCCCCCTCCTTGCTGCCAAATATCCCTCTAAATTATCCATTTCGCTAATAAAAAGGTAATCAACTTTAGCCAATTTCATAATTTCATAAACAAGAGCAACGCCACCAGCGATTATCTCCGCCCTATCTGGTTGCAAACCCTCTAATGCTCGCTTTTGCTCTATGGTCATATCTAAAAGCATATCTCTCATTCCTTTTACTTGTTGGATAGTAATTCTATGCCCTTGCACTTTATTTGGGTCGTAAACTTCCATTTTCAAGTCGATAGAGGCAATACTCGTTGCCGTTCCACCAATGCCGTAAAACTCTGAACAAGGAATATTTCCATATTCACTAACGGAATTTTTAACAAACTGCAAAACCTTTTCTTTATCTTGCCCGCACTCGTTATAAATTTTAACGGCACCGACGTCTATACTTTTAGAGTAAACAATTTGCCCGCCTTTAACTATAAGCACTTCAGAACTTGCACCACCAACGTCAATAATTCCGCCATCTTTACCGTCAAGTGCACCGATAGCACCCAACTTTGCCTCTTCTTGACCTTGGATAACCTCAAGCGTTAGCCCTGTTAAAAGTTTAACCTTATCAATAAAGGCTTGCTTGTTAACGGCTTGTCTAACAGCAGCGGTTGCAAATATTAAAACTTCATCTGCGTTTTCGCACCTTGCATTATCAACAAAAAAAGAAACGGCAGATGCAGTCCTTTCAATCGCATTTTCCTGCAAAACTTTTTCCGTTCCCATTTTCTCTGCAAGACGGGTGGTAATCACGTCCTTTCTTTTTGTGACCCCATCAACGCTTATCATAAGCCTAACTGAATTAGAGCCTATATCTATAACACCATATTTCATAATTTACACAGAATAACTATAACCGAGTTTTCTTGCTTCTCTTTCAATCCATTCACGCATAGAACGAATTTCAACCGTTTCTTCGCCCTGCAAAATAAGTTGCTCGTACTTCGTGATTTGACCTTTAAGATACGCAATGCGGTTTTCTTTTACTTTAATTGAAATCATTTGATACGCCATGATTGCGAGCAAAATTATTAGAAGGAGCACTGCCCCTACCGTTGTTGCCACTATCACCTTTTTTGCTTTTTCTTCGGTCATGTCGTTTCACCTTTCGCCTTTTAATCTTTGGTTTAATTATATTATAAAACTTTTTTAACAAATTTGCAAGTATTATATTAAAACTTTTCAAATAAGCAATAAAACCTAACAACACACCTAAAAACATATATGCTCTTAAGTTTGAAAAGTTCATTTTATACGAATAGATTGAAAACAAAACAGAAAAACCCGAAACAAAAATTAGGTCTGTTATAAAATGAAAAACTTTTTTCTTTATTCCTCGCCTAAAAAGTTCTGTCGTGCCAAAAACAAACCCACAAAACGCACCAAAAACAAAGCACGCAATAAATATGTAAAATTGATTTTTTGAAACAAACATTTTACTTAAAAATCCTTTTAATTAAAGGTTCTTTTTTGTTTAAGTATTTTATTTCATAAAAGTCCCCGTCAGCATTTAAGTTTCCGTTCGCCTTGTTAAAAGCCGTGATTTTTATATTGTTGCCTAAAATTTGCACTTTACTTCCGTTTATGGTAAGTTTAAGCATTTGTTCGTTAAACCCGTCAACAGTTTCCACCCCACTTAAAAACAAGTGTTTTCTTGTATCAAGTTCTAACTTTTCTTGAATATTAAAATTTTGTTGTTGCATAAAATATTCTCCTTTAGGCTATATTTTATGCTCTAAAATTTTAATTTAAACCTAGTTCAAAATAAAAAAAGGTTGGCAGATACCAACCTTTTTGTTTTTAATTAGTCAGGCAACTTCATATCGCCAAATTTAATCCAACCTTTCTTTCTCATAAATTCACTGATAACGATATTAAGAATAGCAGGAAGAATAAACATTAGTAAGATTATACCGACAATCCCTAAAGTGCCAGAAGTATTTGTAAACAAGTCGATAACACCAACTAAACCACTTGTTCCCATACCGCCACCAGATGAGCCACACATTAAGCCAAAAATTGGCGATAACGCACCTAAAACAGCACTGCTGATTATCATTGGAAGCATTATTATAGGTTTAACCATAATGTTTGGAATTTGCAACATACTCGTTCCCAAACCTTGTGCAATTAATCCACCAAAGCCGTTTTCTCTAAAACTAGCAACAGCAAAGCCCACCATATGGCAAGCACAACCAACGGTTGCTGCACCACCAGCAATTAACATTGCTTGTTCATTACCCGCAGAAACAGTGCTTGAAACAGCCACCCAAATAGCAGCAGATGATGTTGGCATAGTTAAAAGTATACCCATAACAACTGCAATAAATATACCCATTGGAACAGGAGCAAAAGTAGTTGCAACCGCAATTAAATCACCAAGTTGGTTAACAAGCCAAATAAATGGACCTGCAACAAACACACCTAACAATGATAAAACTAACGTTCCCAAAGGAATAAGTATTATGTCTAATTTGGTTTTCCCTGCATACACCCCAACAATTTCAATGGTAAACATTGCAAGAACGTATGCACCAATTGGATTTCCAGGAAGTTTTAACAATAACGAAGTTAATGGTTGTGCTGTTGGGAAAAGTGTTGCCATAAAAGAGCCAACCAATAATCTGTCTGCAAATGCACCAACCATGCCAGCAACGGCTGCCGAGAATGTTAAAAGTTTATTTTTGCCCAAAGCATAAGCGATACCAACACCAATACCTGCACCCATAAGCGATTTTGCAAGGTTTGCAATGTATAATAGTGTTTGCCCGATATAATTATCAAGCCCGATAAGTTCTTCGGCGATTGTTGCCAAAATTGTGCCTGCAATTAAAGTCACGAAAAGACCTTGTGCCATACCAGAAAAAGCCGTGATAAAATATCTTTTTGGCATTTCTTTAAGGTATTTTTTTGCCTTTTGACTAAAAGTTTGTGTTTGTTTTTCTTTTGTCATAACTCTATCTCCGTTAATTTATTTTCAACTTGGTCGCAAGAGGTTAAATAATATTTTATATTGTTTTTTACGACCAATTTGTCTGCCCTTACGCTTTTTCCGTGCAAATGCCCATAAACAACACTGTCAACGCCGTATTCTGCAAAAATGTCGGTAAAAGCACTGTCTTCTCTATGCACGTTAAACGGTGGAAAATGAACAAGTGCAATAAGTTTATCCCCTTCTTGCCTAATTTTTTCGGCATTTTTTAGCGACAATCTTAATCTTTCAATTTCACGATTGTAAATTTTTCTATCCTGTTCGTTAAAGTCTGGCGAACCTGGGACACTCCAACAACGAGAGCCACAAATAACAACCCCGTCAAACCTAATACTATCATTTTGAAGTGCGTAAAAGTTTTCTGGGAGCATGTCCCTAACCTTACCAATTCCACTCCACCAATAGTCGTGGTTGCCTTTGATTAGAATTTTTTTGCCTTTCAACTTGGAAATAATTTCTAAATCGCTTTTAGCATCGTCAAGTGCCATCGCCCAACTTATATCGCCACCGATTAACACAAGGTCATTTTCAGAAACTTTATTTTCCCAATCTTCGCAAATTTTTTCCATATAATTAACCCAATTCCCGCCAAAAATATCCATTGGCTTGTTTGTGGAAGTGGATATATGTAAATCACTAATTGCAAATATTTTCATAAGTTTATGATAGCACAATCTTTTTTTTATTGCAAGTAAATATTGAAAATATTTAAAGCAAAAATAAGCGTGAGAAACCCACGCTTAATTTAGCAATCTTTTTTTAGATTATTCAGGATACATTGGCAACTCGAAGAAGCCTGCACAAACCTCTTGCGTATATTCTTGGCAAGGTGGAATGGCTGCATATCCATAAGACGGAACAAGAAGTTCCACTTCCATAACAATTTTCATAATTATTGACACACAAGCATCAATAACAAATTGGTTTAAGTCAGAATAAGTGCCTTGAGTTGACACCAACGATACAACCGCCTCAACGTTATAAGGCATAATAGATGCAGACGGAATATTAAGGATAACGTCTTTGGTTATAGTAATAGTTGACGTTGCAACGCCTTCAACGTTATTAGCATCAACGTAAGCAACCGACACAGGAATAGTTATATCGGCCTTAACTCTTGCACAATTTGGCCTTTCATTAAGTGGGTCAATCAAGAGATTGCTTATCGTGCCTTGCGAAACAGTGCTTTTGGCACTTACAAAGGTCAATGGATATGTAGGATTTGCAGGTGTTAAATTTGTTATGTTTAATACGATATTAGTTAATTGATTTTGTTGCATACACGCATCAAAAACCTTTTTAACTTGCAAGCATACTTTTTCACATAAGCCGTTTAACGGATTGCCAGTTATTTGCCCTGGGCATTTGTCAGATTGAAAATTACAGAAAAACGACATTTTCTCCTCCTTTTTTGGCTTTCTAATTCAATATATGCAAGAACACCGAATAAATGACACAAACAAAAAACTCCCGCTGATTTAGTGCGTTAGTAATAGGGATTATTACTGACGCACTAGTTATATTTGCCTATCGGCAAGTTATATTGCTAAAAGCAGTGAAATTTTGCTGTCGCAAAGTGATATTTACCCTTTGGGTAAGTTATGGCAAATATAATATAACTTTGACAGCAAGTCAAAATATAACGCAACACCTTGCATATCACTTTTA
>JAEIGA010000587.1_pt1 | contig 53763 bp, 45 predicted proteins | sample 9270691 | NCBI WGS metagenome assembly JAEIGA01 (sample SAMN17057246, study PRJNA624740) | gut metagenome | biome: biome; isolation source: fecal sample | host: Bos grunniens | place: China: Xizang | collected 2019 | reverse complement strand
TTTCTCTTTTGCTTTTTAGTCTTCTTTGTCAAGATGTGACTTTTGTAAGCATGCTTTCTCTTAATCTTTCCTGTTCCGGTAAGAACGAATCTTTTTTTAGCACCGGAATTAGTTTTAGCTTTTGGCATTTTTGTAATTTTTAATTAATTATACATATAACAGAGCTTGGGCAACCCAAAAAGCCCAAGGCTCTTATTTTCTCTTATTTACTTCTTTTTTGGAGTTAGCATTATTGTCATGCGCTTTCCTTCAAGAACTGGCATTTGTTCTACTTTACCAAATTCTTCCAAGTCGTTTGCAAAACGCAACAACAACACTTCACCTTGTTCCTTGAAAAGAATCGAACGACCCTTGAAGAACACATACGCTTTCACCTTAGCTCCTTCTTTAAGGAAACCTTGAGCATGCTTCAACTTAAAGTTGTAGTCGTGATCATCAGTTTGAGGTCCGAAACGAATTTCCTTAACCACCACCTTTGTAGATTTAGCCTTTTGCTCCTTCAAACGCTTGCGTTGTTGATAAAGGAACTTTTGGTAATCCAAAACTCTACACACTGGAGGCACCGCATTAGGAGAAATCTCGATAAGATCAAGATCCATTTCATCAGCAATACGCAATGCTTCAGCAAGTGAATATACTCCTTGTTCTACATTATCGCCCACCAAACGCACTTCTTTTGCCCTAATTCGGTCATTAATTGCGTGTTGGTCTTTGCTTTCTTTATCCCCTTTTTTCTTTGCGACATCTGCAGCTGGTCGCGGTGTTGTAGGCTTTTTAGGGCCTGTCCAAGATGGTTTTTTCTCCATTAAATAATATTAAAAGTTTGTCATTTTCTCTATCTCAAGAGCAAAATCGGTTGCAAAGGTAGTAATTTTTTTCGAACCTTTATCACCTTCGCCCTGTTTTCTTACAGAAACTTCGTTATTTTCTGCTTCTTTTTCACCTACAATGAGCAAATATGGGATTTTTTTCAACTCATTGTCGCGAATCTTCTTACCAATCTTCTCATTTCTATCATCAACAAATGCACGGATATCCTTTTCTGCAAGTTCAAGAACAACCTTTTGTGCATAGTCGTTATATTTTTCACTAATTGGAAGAACAACCACTTGATCAGGAGCAAGCCATAGAGGCAACTTACCTGCTGTGTGTTCAAGAAGCACAGCCACAAAGCGTTCCATTGAGCCAAATGGCGCACGGTGGATCATGATAGGACGATGCTTTTGGTTATCAGCACCTACATATTCAAGGCCGAAACGCTCAGGCAAGTTGTAGTCCACTTGAATAGTACCAAGCTGCCAACGACGACCGATAGCATCTTTCACCATAAAGTCAAGCTTTGGACCATAGAACGCAGCTTCACCTTGTACCGACTTAGCATTCAAGCCCTTTTCAGCACATGCTTCGATGATTGCACGCTCTGCCTTTTCCCAGTTTTCGTCGCTACCCACATATTTTTGTGTATTGTTAGGATCGCGTAGCGAAATTTGAGCTTCAAAGTTTTCAAAGTTTAATGCCTTAAAGATATAGAAAATAATATCCATTACCTTCAAGAACTCATCCTTCAATTGATCTGGAGTACAGAACAAGTGAGCATCATCTTGAGTAAATCCACGCACACGAGTCAATCCGTGAAGCTCACCGCTTTGCTCATAACGATACACTGTACCGAATTCCGCAAAACGCAATGGAAGATCCTTATATGAACGAGGAGCTGTCTTATAAATCTCACAGTGGTGAGGACAGTTCATTGGCTTCAAGAAGTATTCTTCACCTTCTTCTGGAGTGTGGATTGGTTGGAACGAGTCCTTACCATATTTTGCATAGTGACCTGATGTCACATACAACATCTTGTTACCAATGTGTGGAGTGATTACTTGCAAGTAACCATATTTGCGTTGAATCTTTCTCAAGAATTGTTCAAGACGGTCACGAAGTGCAGCACCCTTAGGCAACCACAATGGAAGACCTTGTCCCACATTTTGAGAGAACGCAAAAAGTTCCATTTCTTTACCGATCTTACGGTGGTCGCGCTTCTTAGCTTCTTCAAGAATTGCTAGATATTCATCAAGTAGTTTCTTCTTAGGATAAGAAACACCATAGATACGAACCATTTGCTTGCGAGTTTCATCACCACGCCAGTAAGCACCTGCAATCGACATAATCTTCACAGCCTTGATTGCACCTGTACTTGGCAAGTGTGGGCCACGACAAAGGTCGGTAAACGCACCTTGTGTATATGTTGAAATTGTTCCGTCCTCGAGGCCGTTGATCAATTCACACTTATAAGTTTCGCCTCTTTCACCAAACATCTTAAGTGCATCTTCCTTACTAATGTCAGCACGAACCACTGCTTCATCTTTTGCAGCAAGTTCAGCCATCTTAGCTTCGATCTTTGCGAAATCAGCACTTGTAATTTGGTTTTCTCCTGGATCGATGTCATAGTAGAAACCATTTTCGATAGCAGGACCGATACCGAATTGAACACCTTGGTAAAGTTCTTGTAGTGCTTCAGCTAGCAAGTGAGCCGATGTATGCCAGAAAGCATGCTTACCTTCAGCATCATCCCACTTAAACAATTTTATTTCACCATCATTACAAATTGGTCGTGAAATATCCCATTCAGCACCATTCACAGTAGCAGCAAGCACCTCTTTAGCAAGACGAGGGCTGATGCCTTCAGCAATTTGATATGGAGTGATACCACTCTCATATTGCTTCACACTTCCGTCAGGAAAAGTAATATTAATCATTTGTTTATTTAGTTTTTTCGTGTGCCATACAAGCGGCACAACATTTCACATAAAATTTCAATTTGCAAAGATAGTAAATTTACGGAATACACTCCGAAAATTTACCGCTTTTTTCACAAGTTTGTTTATTATCTCCTATCGAGATTCTTTCACCTATTTATTAATTCATGCGTTTGAGAACACTATACGATGGTAGAATTCCCAATTCGCCAGCTTTACTTAGGTCGCTTATACCCTTTTCTTTGTTACCAAGTTGAAGATAAGCAAGACCTCTATTATAATAGGCTTCACCAAAATCTTTTTTCTCTTCGATTGCCGATGTAAAACAACTTATCGCCGAAGTGAGATTATTATTTTTAGCATACACACAACCTTTATTATATAGTGCATACACATTATTTGGTGAATACTCAAGCACTTTATCCAAATCGGCCATCACAGCTTCATATTCTTTTGCTTGTCTACGCTGCGCAAACATCATTTCATCTTGCGAGCGATTATCTCCATGCACATTTGCCGCTTCCAACTCTATTTGTTGACAACGAGCTGTTGCTCTCACAAAATAAGCGAGTGTGAAATTAGGACGCATTTCGATTGCTCTATTCAAATCCTTAATTGCTGCTTCAGGATTCTTTACCACCATAAAATCAATTGCTCGACCTAAATAATCGATTGCTCGAGGTTGTGATGTAGCAAGCATTCCGTTATAATATTCTATCGAATTGAAATGTCTTTGTATTTGGTCTTCGTAGAGTGTAGGCACTCTATTGGTTAGATGCACCACAAATTGAAGCAGTCGCGACGCATTAGCCTCATCAACTTCCTTCATATAATATGAATTATCACGCACCACTCCACCTTGTGTGTAGCACGACAACACAAACATAGGTTCATTATCAATCTTCATATTTTGATTTTGTACCCTACCTCGTGTTTTGTTATCATATTCTGGTCGTATACTATTATCATTCTCTACTACAAGGAGTGTATTGAATTTATTCTTAACAGCATCTTCCGATTCAAATTCTTCGCCATTTTGTTCAGCTTCGTCCTCCGACTTGTTTTCTGCAAGCATCTTCGGATCATTGCCACTTCTATTCTTCTTATATAATTCTTGCGAACGCTTATAATCTCTTTCACCGCCAGCTATATCACCCGATAAGCGTTTACACTCGCTTCTTGCATAGAGTGCCGATTGAAAATTTGGATACACCTTCAACAACTCATCATAGTCTTTAATAGCTTTTTTATATTGACCAGTCTTGTGATACAACGATGCTCTATTATAACGCGACAACACATTATTTGGATCACTTCGTAGCACATACGAGAAATCTTCAATAGCTTTATTATTCTCGCTCACCTCCATTTTCAACAATGCTCTATTATAATATGCAGTCACATTGGTTGGCTCAAGATTCAACGCATAATCATAGTCGGCCATAGCACCAAAATAGTCATCGAGCTTGTATTTCATAAATGCTCTATTGATAAAATAGCCCGCATAATGTGGCTCCAACTTGATAGCCTCATTCATATCCTCAAGCGCACCTTGCACATTATGCTCATACCTCATTCTGATACCTGAGCGCATCACATAAGCATTCGACTCATTCTTATTCAAATCCAAGCACTTATTCACATCATCTAAAGCCTTCACTGTATCACCTTGTGCAAGAAACAATTCAGCTCTACCAAGATATGCATTATCATACTTAGGATATATTTTTAGCAACTTGCTATAAGTTACCTCAGCATTTTCATATTGCTTCAATGCCACTTCACACACAGCCTTGTTCATCAAGAAATTCTTGTGCTCTGGAAATTGCTTTAATCCTGCCTCATAATCAGCAACTGCACCTTTATAATCTCTCAATGTTTGACGCGCAACACCTCTCACTTGATAAGCATCAACAATAAATGGATTGCGTTCAAGTGCTTTGGTACAATCATCTTCTGCGCCTTTAAAGTCGCTCAAATTAAGTTTTGCTACTGCTCTATAAAAATAAGGATCAGCAAGATAAGGTTTCACGCTTATTACTTGATTGAAATATTGAATCGACAACACATAATCTTCGAAATACATTGCATTTCGACCAATATTAATCACTTGATCGGTATTTATCTGCGCTTTTGCAGTTTCTCCATGACCTATGGCTATCATCAACATAATTGCCACCAGCCACATATATATATTATTACTAATCTTCATCTATTTTCGATATTTTGCGCAAAGTTATGACATTACGACGAATTTTCCGTTAATTTTGTGTTAAACACGAAAAATCGGCCACTATTTATAGCTCCAAATCACACTTTTACCCATCAATTAAATATTTTTCACTCCAACGATAATCTTATTTACAGCACAAAAAAGGATAAACCTCATTTAACTGGTTTATCCTTTTTCTAATATCCTATTTTAGGTTCTTTTTATTTTAGAATCTTCTTTATCACAGGCAACATCTTCTTAGCAAGTCGATAGTATCCAAGATCGGTAAAGTGATAACCATCTACAGTTCCTTCTCTATCTTCTGTCAAGATGTCTTTTGCCTCATAATAATATATATTCTTCACACCTTGCTTCTTTAATTTCTTATAGTAGTCACGCAAAGCTGCATTTTTTTCTTTCAATGTTCCTTCTTCTTTTCTATCAAACAAGCAACCTGGGAATAGAGGCGATTCAACGAATAGGATTGGCACTTCAGGACGATGCGACAACAAATATTGTACAAATGGATCAATATTTTCCTTTAACGCATCCACCTTATTATTTGGCAAGCAATCTATTACATACAATCCTGCATCAATCGACGCCATCACTTCTGCTACTTCAAGGTCAAGACGACCATTACCACTAAATCCTAAGTTATACACTTCACGATTCAAGTCGCGCACCAACATACTTGTGTGGCACATACCTGGGCGTGTTGCACAACCACCTTGAGTAATACTTGTACCATATACAACTACTGGCTTTTCGCTCTTTGGCAAATCCACCTTTGGCATTTCAATCACTGCAGCCGAATCTACGCCTATATACAAACTATCAACTCCATCATACAATGGGAAGAACATCATATATTCACGCATTCCTGGTTTCATATCAGCAAACACAGTCGCGCTACATTTCTTTTTATTTACCACAGGGCGTGCAGGACTCACAAATTCCCATTTTCCATTATCCATCAATGCATACACATCAAAACCTCTAATTCCTGTTGGTGTCATGTGATTCATTTCCACATTAAATGTAGAATTCCATTTCACTCTCATCTTTCTCGCATTCGATGAGAAACGAATATACAATCCAGCTGTGTTTGTTCCTAAATTATATAATTCTTTGCGAACTTTTGTCTTCAATGAATCAGGCAAACGAGTATACGTTACACTATCATTTTTAACAGCTGTACCATAGAGTGGAAATTGTGTCGCATCATGATACACCAAATCTTTCGCTTGCACATTGACTCCTATCGCCAATACAAATGAACTCACAAGAGCTAAAATCTTTTTCATATTGATAAATGCTTTTATTTTTACAAAAATTTTCACAAAAGTAGCAAAAAAAATGTATCTACTAACACATTATTAATACCTTTCGATATTTTTTCGTAACTTTACCGAGATTTTATGTAATAACAGATAACAAGATATGAAGAAACTATATATAATTATTGCTTGTTTGCTATTCTCAGCAACATCTTACATTATGGCCAATAACGACAAAACTGTAACAGTAAGCTACGACGCGAACAACCTTTCACACGACTTCGATGGCGAATGGAACATGATAACTTTGCGTGGCAAGGATATTAGCACTCGCGAAAGAGCCTTTCTTTTATTCAATTTTAACGATAGCACTTTCTATGGCAATAATGGTTGCAATATCGTAAATGGTAAGTTCCACATCTCGGGTACCAACAAGATCGCTTTCTCCGATATATTAACCACTATGATGGTATGCCATAATGGAACATCTGAGCGTAATATCATGAAAGCTCTACACGAAACTACTGCTTTCAAATTCTCAGTAGAAAATGGCATCAAGCACCTTACACTTGTTAATACTAAAGGTCAAAACTTGATACATCTAAAGAATCAAAATATCAATTTGCTTAATGGAGCTTGGACTGTTAGCTCTATCAACAACGAAAGTGTAACCGACAACAATGTGCGCATCGTTATCGATGTTCAAGAAATGAGAATACATGGTAACAGCGGTTGCAACCTATTCAACGGCACTCTATTCATCGACCCTTACAAGGATTGGGGCGTAGAGTTCCAAGAGTTGGTTTCTACACGAAAAATGTGTCGCAACATCCACATTGAAACAGCTCTTCTCGTTGCTCTCGAAGAAACTCAATTTTGCAAAGAGCTTGAAAATGGTGAAATAGCTCTTTTTGATGGTAACGGAAATCAAATTGCTACCCTCAAACGACTAAATTTAAAATAAAATAGCACTTTTAATGTATATTTATCGCATAATAGCAATAAAAATACAGCTTTAGACATCTTTTTGTTTGACATAATAGTCCATTTCATTATCTTTGCATTAATTATTAACGAGTATTTTTACATCCTAATTCATACAGTAATTGAACGTAGCAATTATCAAATATAATGCTGGTAATATCTTTTCAGTGCTTTATGCTTTGAAAAGGATTGGTATTGAAGCTATCGTAACCGACGATTTCGACACTATTCGCAATGCCGACAAAGTCATATTCCCAGGAGTTGGCGAAGCATCTTCAGCTATGGCATACCTCAAAGAAAAGGGATTAGACCAACTTATCATTTCTCTTAAGCAACCAGTCCTTGGCATTTGCATAGGCGAACAATTATTGTGCCGTCATTCCGAAGAAGGCAATGTTGATTGCTTAGGTATATTTGATGTTGATGTAAAGCGATTCGACAATACGAATCATCATGACCTAAAAATTCCACACATGGGTTGGAATACCATATCGGCCAACGACAACCCTATTCTTAAAGGCGTTGACGGTAAATTTGTATATTTCGTGCATAGTTATTATGCACCTGTATGCAAGCACACTATCGCAACTTGTAATTATATCGACAACTATAGTGCAGCTTTGCATCGTGATAATTTCTATGCCACACAATTCCACCCCGAAAAAAGTGGCGATATAGGTGAATTGATTCTTAAAAACTTTATTGAGCTATGATAGAGATAATTCCTGCAATCGATATTATAGACGCAAAATGTGTACGCCTTTCTAAAGGAGATTATGACCAAAAGAAGGTTTACAGCGAATCGCCTGTCGACACAGCAAAAGCTTTTGAAGATGCTGGATGTCGTCGCCTACACCTTGTCGACCTTGATGGCGCCAAATCAAGCCACATAGTCAATTATCGCACACTCGAAGCCATTGCTTCAGCAACCAATTTGACAATCGATTTCGGTGGAGGAATCAAGAGTGATGACGATGCTCGCATTGCATTCGATTGTGGAGCATCTATGATCACTGGAGGCAGTATTGCTGTCAACAATCCTAAGGTATTTCAATCATGGATTATTAAATATGGCGCCGACAAAATCATCCTCGGTGCCGATGCAAAAAATAAAATGATAGCCACCAATGGTTGGCTTAACAATAGCGACTTGCACATCGTACCTTTCATCAACTCTTATCTCGAAAAAGGCATCACACAAGTGATAAGCACCGACATCAGTCGCGATGGCATGCTACAAGGCACTGCTATCGACCTATATAAAGAGATATTAGCCGAATGTGAAGGTGTTTACATTATTGCAAGTGGTGGCGTAGCAAGCATCGACGACATACGACAACTTGAAGAAATCAATGTCCCTGCCGTTATTGCTGGTAAAGCTATTTATGAAGGAAGAATTTCCCTCAAAGACTTAGAATACGAAAATTTAAAACGCAAATGTTAGCAAAACGAATAATCCCATGTCTTGATGTTAAAGATGGAATGACCGTAAAAGGGGTTAATTTCGTCAATTTTCGCAATGCAGGCGACCCTGTAGAATTGGGGCGTGCATATAGTCAAGCTGGGGCCGACGAACTTGTTTATCTCGACATAACTGCGTCCTACGAAGAACGCAAAACATTCATCGACCTTGTGCGTCGAGTTGCCGAGAATGTTAACATACCTTTCACCGTAGGTGGAGGTATCGGTTCGGTGCAAGATGTGGGCAAACTTCTTAACGCTGGTGCCGACAAGGTGTCAATCAACTCTTCGGCTCTTCGCAACCCTCAACTCATCACCGACATTGCAAGCAATTTCGGTTGTCAAGTGTGCGTTGTAGCCATTGATGCTCGATGCGACAATGGCGAATGGATCTGCTATGTAAAAGGTGGACGCGTGCCTACTGAGCGAAAACTTTACGATTGGGCTCTCGAAGCTCAAGAGCGAGGTGCAGGCGAAATACTTTTCACAAGTATGGACCACGATGGCGTAAAAGAAGGTTTTGCTTGCCAAGCCCTTGCCGAGCTAAATAGTCGCCTGTCAATTCCGGTTATTGCATCGGGTGGTTGTGGCACAATGGAACACTTCAAAGATGCTTTCACAATAGGGAAAGCCGATGCCGCTCTTGCTGCAAGTGTTTTTCACTTCAACGAAATAGGCATTCGTGATTTAAAAGAATATTTGAAACAAAACAATATAAATGTAAGATTATAAAACTATGGCACTCGATTTTGACAAAATGGGAGGACTAATTCCCGCTATCATACAAGATGCAGGCACTAAAAATGTGCTTATGCTTGGTTTTATGAATCCTGAAGCTTACGAGAAGACTCTCGAAACAAAACAAGTAACTTTCTTTAGCCGAACAAAGAATCGTTTATGGACTAAAGGCGAAACAAGTGGCAACTTCCTTAATGTTGTTTCAATTGAGGAAGATTGCGACCACGACACCCTTCTCATCAAGGTTAACCCTATAGGTCCTGTGTGCCACACAGGCTCAGCTACTTGTTTCAATGATGACAATTCTTATGGCGTACAATTCTTGTCTTTCTTGCAAGACTTTATCGACAAGCGACACGAAGAAATGCCAAAAGGCTCTTATACTACATCACTTTTCGAAAGTGGAATAAATCGCATCGCTCAAAAAGTGGGAGAAGAAGCTCTCGAAACTGTAATTGAAGCTACCAATGGCACTAACGGACGACTTGTCTACGAAGCTGCCGACATGCTTTATCATCTCATCGTTCTTCTTTCCGAAAAGGGATTAAGAATCGAGGACCTTACACAAGCACTTTACAATCGTCACAATAAGAAAAAAGAAGATTATGACAAAAATTGTGGATTATAAGAATGTTGAAATTCACCGCAAAGAATTAGTAGTTCTTAAAAATGTTACTTTTTCTTTGAATAGTGGAGAATTTGTCTATCTCATTGGTCGAGTAGGTAGCGGCAAAAGTAGCCTCATGAAATCAATGTATAGCGAAATTCCTATTATCGAAGGTGAAGCATCTGTTCTTGACTACGATTTAACTTCCATCAAAAAGAAAGACATCCCCTACTTGCGTCGACGCATTGGAATTGTCTTCCAAGACTTCCAATTGCTCACCGATCGCTCGGTCTACGACAATCTTCTATTTGTCCTTGAAGCCACTGGTTGGAAGGACAAAAATGAAATTGAAGAACGCATTGAGAGCGCATTACAACAAGTTGGTATGTCCAACAAATCTTACAAAATGCCACACGAACTATCAGGTGGCGAACAGCAACGCATCGTCATTGCTCGAGCTTTGCTTAACAAACCTACCCTTGTGCTTGCCGATGAACCAACGGGAAATTTAGACCCCGATACTGGCAACCAAATTGTGTCGCTACTTCACGAGATTGCCGAAAACGGAACCACTGTGATTATGGCCACACACAATTTGAACCTAATCGAGCAATTCCCTGGCAAGGTGATTCGTTGCGAAGACAAACAAGTTATAATGAATAATTAATTCCTTACGCATATATCTAAAATTTACTTATGAAAGTATTAAAATTTGGAGGTACTTCTGTTGGATCGGCTCAACGAATTAAAAATGTAGCCGAACTAATCACTAATCGTGGTAAAAACATTATCGTACTATCAGCTATGTCGGGTACAACAAATTCTCTTGTTCAAATTTCAGAGCGCCTACACAACGAAGACATCGACGGAGCCTATGGCATCATCGAGGGTCTTAAACAAAAGTATGCGCGCACGCTTGAAGAAATGTTTGACGACCAAGTGTATCTTGATTTGGCAAAAAATAAGATCCAAGAAATTTTCGACTTTATTCGCCTTCACACTATGAGTAATTTCTCCGAAAGATACGAAAAAGAAATTCTTGCACAAGGCGAGTTGATGTCAACCAACATAATGCACTACTATTTGCTTTCTCAAGGTATCAAGTCGGTTCTTCTTCCTGCGCTCGATTATATGCGTATTGACGAAAACGGAGAACCTGATTATAACTATATCAAAGCTCACATCTCGGCTCTTCTCAAGGCTTCAGCCGATGCCGATATTTATATCACACAAGGTTTTATTTGCCGCAATCCTGAAGGTCACATCGACAACTTGCAACGCGGTGGTAGTGACTACTCTGCGTCGATTGTTGGTGCTATGATTGGTGCCGAAGAAGTTCAAATATGGACCGACATCGATGGTATGCACAACAATGACCCTCGTTTTGTTGAAAAAACCGAACCAGTTCAAGAACTTGCATTTGAAGAAGCTGCCGAATTGGCTTATTTTGGTGCTAAAATCCTACACCCTACATGTGTACGACCAGCACAAGAGCACAACATTCCTGTTCGTTTGCTCAACACTCTTTGCCCTGAAGCATTCGGCACTCTAATTCACAATTCTACCGAAAATGGCAAGATTAAGGCTGTTGCTGCAAAGGACAACATCACTTCAATCAAGATTAAATCAAGCCGTATGCTTCTTGCACATGGTTTCTTGAAAAGAGTGTTTGAAATATTCGAGGACAACAAGACTGCTATCGATATGATTACAACTTCCGAAGTTGGCGTATCTGTAACAATCGACAACACAAAGAACCTCGAGCAAATCACATCTGAGCTAAAAGGTCTTGGCGATGTAACAATCGATGAAGACATGGTCATCGTGTGTGTTGTGGGCGACCTCAAATGGCAAAATTGTGGTTTCGAAGCCGATGTAGTTAACGCACTACGCACAATTCCTGTTCGTATGATTTCTTACGGCGGTAGCAACCACAACATTTCTGTTCTTATTCACAAAGATGACAAAATTGAGGCTCTTAACTTACTTAGCAAGCATTTGTTTAACAAATAAGCACTTTTTCAAATGGCTGTAAAATTCCCATTAGACAAATTCAACGAGGTGCAAACACCTTTCTATTATTACGATATTGAACTTCTCGAAGATACTCTCAACAATATCAACGATTGCACTAAAGGTTTGCCCTTTCATGTGCATTATGCTGTAAAGGCCAATGCCAACGACCGCATTCTTCGCACTATCAATGCTGCAGGTCTTGGTATCGATTGTGTGAGTGGTGGCGAAGTAGCTGCTGCTATCAATGCAGGCTTTGATAGCAAAAAGATCGTGTTTGCTGGTGTGGGTAAAACCGACCGCGAAATAAGTCTTGCTCTCGATGCCAATATTCTATGTTTCAATGTGGAATCTATTCCCGAACTTGAAGCTATCAATGAATTAGCGCAACAAAAAGGGAAAATTGCCGATGTTGCATTCCGTATCAACCCCAATGTAGATGCACACACTCACAAATACATCACCACAGGATTGAGTGAAAACAAATTTGGCATCAACCTTGAGCAACTTCCTGATGTATTAAAATTAGCATCTACTTTGAAAAATATTAATGTGGTAGGACTACACTTCCACATTGGTTCTCAAATCACAATTCTTGAACCTTTCAAAGTTCTTTGCGATAAAATCAATGCGCTACAAAAGGAAGTCAACGAAATGGGCTTCAAACTTAAAATCATCAATGTAGGTGGTGGTCTTGGTGTAGATTACGAAAACCCTGACAAGAATCCAATCCCTGATTTCAAGTCTTATTTTGATATTTTCAAGAACAACCTCATACTACAAGAAGGTCAAGAAGTACATTTCGAACTTGGTAGAGCTATTGTGGCTCAATGTGGCTCACTTATCACACAAGTTACTTATGTAAAGAAAGGTACGGCAAAACAATTCGTTATTACCGATGCAGGTATGACCGACCTAATACGCCCTGCCCTTTATCAAGCACACCACAACATCGAAAATATCACTGCAACGACTGAAACAACCGAAATTTATGATGTTGTAGGTCCTATATGCGAATCAAGCGACTGCTTCGGTGAGAATGAAACTCTTCCTACCACTAAACGAGGTGATTTGCTTGCGCTTCGCACTGCTGGTGCCTACGGCGAAATTATGGCTTCTCGCTACAATCTTCGCGACCTTCCTACTGCTGTTTATTCTAAGTAGTAAAATTCACATTCAATACATCTATAAAAAGGGGCTTTTTGCCCCTTTTTATTTTCCAATATTCCAAATTATTTGTTTTTGCCTATTTTTTCCATATCTTTGCTAGAGATAGATTATTACCATTAATTTAACTCTATAAAACATGCGAAAATTAATACTTTTATTTTTGCTTACACTATCCATCTCTTCATCAGCTACCGATGTATTAGTTGTAAAGCAAAATGCCAGCGACACTTCGTGGGTAATCTCAACTATTAACGAAATCACATTCGACGGAAATGGTGTAAAACTTGCTTTTACCGATGGGCAATCGGTTTATTATGCCAAGGACGACTTTAATATGCTACAATTCGACATTACTCCATCGGGAATTAATAGTGTTGAAGCTAAAAAGGCATTCTCAATAAAGAATAATGTTATTTCAGTAAATGCTGAAACATCTGGCATACAAGTATATTCGCTCAATGGTACTCTTGTTGCTACAAGCAATAGCAAAAGTCTAAACATTTCTAACCTTTCAGCAGGTTCTTATATTGTTAAGGCTGATAAATTAATCACTAAAATCGTAAAGAAATGAAAAAGACAACTCTAATCATAGCTGCCTTATTATCTGTTGCTACAATAGCTTGGGCTACCGAAAGAGTATGGATTCAACAAAATAACCGCATAACTCTCGGTTTGCCTCTCACTATGGCCGACAACATCACCCTTTCAAGCGATGGTGCTACTGTCAATTTTAATATGAAGGACAATGTGGGTACACATTCATGTGCTTATACCGATATTAAGAATGTTACTTTCGGCGACAAACAAGATGTTATCGCAATCAATTTCGATGGAACCGATGCCGACATTATCAATCCTTTTGCTTTTCAAGGTGTAAACATTGAAAAAACTAATGGCAACATTGTCATCACATCTACAAGTGCCGAAAAACTTCGCTATGAAGTAACCGGAACGACTACCGATGGCTCTATTACTATTTCTTCTGAATCGGCATTTACTCTTGCCCTCAACGGAGCTAATATCACCAGCGCCACAGGTAGTGCTATCAATATTCAATCTAAAGTTAAAGCTACTATCGAGCTTAATGCTACATCTACTTTAACCGATGGTACTGCTGGTGAAAATGGTTGTCTATATAGCAAAGGCGATTTGATTTTTAAAGGCAACGGTACTCTAAATGTTACTGCCAACACAAAACATGCTATCGCAAGCAAAAAAGCTATCCAAATCAAATCGGGTAACATTTCTATCGTTTCGGCTAAATCTGATGGTATTCACTCTGGCACAGAATTTACAATGAATGGTGGTAATTTCACTGCTCGCAACACTGGTGGCGACGGTATCGATGGCGACGAAGGTATTATCAACATCAACAATGGTAACATCGATATTGAAATCACTGTTACCGACACTAAGTGTATTAAATGCGATAGCACTTTCATCATTAATGGTGGCGATATCAAGATCAATATGCCAGCCGACCAAGGTAAAGCTCTTCGCACAAAGGGTGACATGACAATCAACAATGGTAATATCACTGCTACTGCATCAGGTAATGTAGTTCTTGAAGATAACGACCCATCTTATTGCACAATCATTAAATCTGATGGTGATTTCACAATGAATGGTGGTAATATCATCATCAATCACTCTGGTGAAGCAGGTAAGGGTTTCTCTATCGATGGCAATGCAACTTTCACAGGTGGTACAGTAGACATCACAGTATCTGGTGGTGGAGCAAAATACACCGATGTTAATGGCGACATCGATTCTTATGCTTCTACTTGTATCAAGGTTGATGGTAATCTTACTATTCTTAATGGTACATTCAATCTACTTTCTACAGGTATCGGTGGTAAATGTATCAGTACTGACCTCGATGCTATCATTGGCGACTCTACTCAAGGCCCTTCTATCACAGCTAAAACAACAGGTGCTCGTTTCGTTGAGGTACAAGGTTCTAACGAAGAAAACACCGATTATGCTAACCCTAAGGTATTCAAAGCCGATAATAACATGACCATCAACAATGGTACTCTCAATATTTCATCAACTCAAAACGGTGGTGAAGGTCTTGAAAGTAAGAACATCATGACAATCAATGGTGGTAATATTAAAATCAACACTGTTGACGATTGTATCAATGCAGCTTCTTCTATTGTAATCAATGAAGGCAAACTTTATTGCATGGCTACAGGTAATGATGCTATGGACTCTAACGGTACTCTTATCATCAACGGTGGAACAATATTTGTATCAGGTGCAAACGCTCCTGAAGGTGGATTTGACTGCGATATGAGTAGTAATTTCACAATCACTGGTGGTATTCTTATTGGTATCGGTGGTTCTAACACTACTCCATCTACCAACAATACTAAGCAAGCCACTCTTATCTACTCTGCCACATTAAATACTAACCAACTATTTACTATCACCGATGCTAATGGTAATCACATCATCTCATTCGAAAATCCTCGCACAGCAAGTTCGGGTGGTGGTAGCACTCCTCCTGGTGGTGGTGGCCGTCCTGGCGGTGGCGGTGGTCGACCTGGCGATAGTGGAGGCGCTGGAGGCACATCAATATTGATCTCTACCCCTGAATTCGTCAAAGGTAATTCTTATAAGATTTACACCGACGGTACAGTTACTTCAGGCGAAACATTTGAATGTATAACTTACAAAGGTAGCTACACAGAAGGCACCTTAAAGACAAGCACTACTCTTTCATCAATGGTGACAACAGTTAGATAATACCAATAGAAAAAGCAGAGACTAATCTCTGCTTTTTCTTGTTGATATATCCAAAATTAGTTAACTTTGTACCAAATAAAAACATACTCAAACTATGATAATACGCGACCGACAAGAAATAGAGAATCATATCAAAAGCCGCACTTCAAGCGATTGCGAACGAGTAATCAACATTGACGCACAAGATTTCGAAGCAGTTCTTGCTTGCGAGGATATTGCGGCAATCGAAGTTGAGGCTGAAGATCTTGCAAATATTGTGGTTACAATTCTACGCGAAATGCGCGAAATAGGCTGTTCAGGCACTAAGCATGTTGTACTCACCATCACATGTTCACGCTCTTATGGTCTCAACATGATGGACATGGAAAAACTAAGCGCCGTTATGCGTTCGTTCGAAGAAGGCACCGAATTGATATGGGGTATAAGCTACGACAACACTATGCCTATGAGCAAAGCTCGTGTAACCATCATCATCGGCAAATAAATTCTAACATTCTCGTAACCTTACACAAAAAAGTGCCATACTGTTTCAGTATAGCACTTTTTTCATATTTATAATGTCTATTATTTTCGTTCAAGTTCTTGAAGTGATTCCATCTTCTTGGTTTCGAGGAATTCATACACGCCACACAAGTGTTCACGCACGCGTCCATGACCAAATTCATACACCTTAGTTGCAAGTCCGTCAAGGAAATCACGGTCGTGGCTCACACAAATAAGTGTTCCATCAAAATCTTGCAATGCTTGCTTCAAAATATCCTTTGTCTTTAAGTCAAGGTGATTGGTAGGCTCATCGAGAATAAGCAAATTCACTGGATCAAGAAGCAACTTCATCAATGCCAAGCGTGTGCGTTCACCACCCGACAACACCTTCACTTTCTTTGTGCTTGCCTCGCCACCAAACATAAATGCACCGAGCAAATCACGAATCTTATTTCTGATATCGCCTTTGGCTACATCATCAATAGTTTGGAACACGGTAAGATTTTCATCAAGAAGTGAAGCTTGATTTTGCGCAAAGTATCCTATCTGAACATTATGACCAAGCGTTAGTATTCCTTCGTGTTCAAGCTCTTTCATAATACACTTTACAAGTGTAGATTTACCTTCACCATTTCGGCCCACGAAAGCCACTTTATCACCTCTGTTTATTGTTAGATTTACACCCGAGAATATGCGCTTGTCATCAAATGCCTTACCCACACTATCCATCATCACTGGATATTGTCCCGAACGAGGTGATGGTGGGAATTTCAATCTCAATGCCGATGTATCTTCTTCATCGACTTCGATGATTTCAAGTTTTTCAAGCATCTTCACACGACTCTGCACTTGCAAGGTCTTTGAATAAGTTCCTTTAAATCGTTCTATAAAGTCTTTAGTTTCTTGAATCATCTTTTGTTGTTCTTCAAACTGCTTTTGTTGTTGAGCACGTCGCTCAGCACGCAGTTGAAGATATTGCGAATAATTCACCTTATAGTCATAGATACGGCCCATTGTTACCTCAATAGTGCGAGTTGTTATATTATCCACAAATTTACGGTCGTGGCTTATCACTACTACAGCCTTACCATTGCTAATCAAGAAGTCTTCAAGCCACCCTATTGATTCAATATCCAAGTGGTTGGTTGGCTCATCAAGAAGAAGCACATCAGGATTACGAAGAAGCATTTTAGCCAATTCGATACGCATACGCCAACCACCCGAGAATTCACTCGTTTGACGATTGAAGTCGCTTCGCTCAAAACCAAGACCAAGTAGTGTCTTTTCCACATCTTCTTCAAAGTGAGTCATATCGATAGCATAGAACTTCTCACTTTTTGTTGCCACTTCTTCGATAAGAGCCATATATTCATCGCTCTCATAGTCGGTACGCTCAGCAAGTTGTTTATTTAGCTCCTCTATCTCAGCCTCCATTTGATGCAAATGTGCAAATGCTTGAGATGCTTCCTCAAACACAGTACGACCATCTTCGGTCATCAAATGCTGTGGTAAATAAGCTATAACAGTATCTTTAGGCGCCGATACGCTGCCTCGAGTTGGCTTACGCACGCCTGCCAATATCTTTAGCAAGGTAGATTTTCCTGCACCATTTTTACCCATTAGGGCTATACGGTCCTTCTCGTTGATTACAAATGATATGTCGCTAAATAGTGTGCTGCCTCCAAATTCGACAGCAAGTCCGTCAATTGATACCATAAATCGATGTTTCGCTTCTATTTTTTGTTACAAATGCAAAGGTACACATTTTATCCCGATTTTGCATAAGCACAACATAAAACAAGGCAACGATAAGCTTCATTGCCCACCATTGCCTCTCTATATTTCAACTAAACTATCGAATCACACAAAACTTTTGATGATTTCTTCAAGCATCGATTGTGATTGTATTCCCACCACTCGCCACACTGGTTCTCCCTTTTTAAAAATCATCAGTGTAGGCACTGTATGCACATTATATTTAAATGATAGTTCCTCATTCTTATCTACATCTATTTTCAGAAAATTCATTTTTTCGCCATATTTTCGTTCCAATCTATCAACCACTGGCGACATCACTCGACATGGGCCACACCAAATCGCAAAGAAATCCACAAATAAAGGTTTCTCACTTTCATTCATTTCATAAAAACTTTTCATAATCAATTATTTTTAAGAATCATTACATAATTAACATTCTATAAGCACTCTCAGTTTAACACTACTCATTTTTTTACTACAATTATTTTTAATATCTTTGTATTCTAACCTCTTATACAATTCATATTATGACAAAAATTGATTTCGTCGACTCTAAACCTCATTACGAACTTCTCGACGGATTGCGTGGAGTAGCGGCGTTACTTGTTATATGTTATCATATTTTTGAAGGCTTTGCTTTCGCAAGTGGTGGTATGATTGAAACTCTCAACCATGGCTATCTTGCCGTCGATTTCTTTTTCATTTTGTCAGGATTTGTTATTAGCTATGCCTACGATGATCGTTGGAAATCATCCCTCACTACACGCAGTTTCTTTGCACGCCGACTCATTCGCCTGCACCCTATGGTGATAATGGGCGCTATAATTGGAACCATTTCATTTTGTATAGGAGGTTGCCAACAATGGGACGGCACTCACATTACTACATCAGCAATCATGTTGGCTCTGTTGTGTGCCATGTTTCTAATTCCTGCAATTTCTGGTCATTCAAGCTATGAGGTGCGTGGTAATGGCGAAATGTTTCCTCTTAACGGTCCTTGTTGGTCACTATTCTTTGAATACATAGGTAACATTTTATATGCTCTTTTCATTAGAAAATTATCAACAAAGGCTTTATCATTCCTTGTAGCTATACTGGCATTAATACATATATGGTTTGCTACAGCTAATGTATCTCAATACGGAAGTATCGGTGTGGGTTGGACTCTCGACACAGTAAACTTCTGGGGTGGTATGCTTCGAATGATGCTACCATTCACTATTGGGATGTTAATAGCTCGCACATTCAAGCCGATTAACATTCGTGGTGCATTTTGGATATGCGCTGCTATTCTCTTTGCATTATTCTCGGTTCCTTACCTCAACGAATTTAATGGCATTCACATTAATGGCATATTTGAAAGCCTTTGTGTTATCGTTATTTTCCCATTACTTGTATGGATAGGTGCATCAGGCAGCACAACCGATAGAAAATCTTCGGCAATATGCCATTTTCTCGGCGAAATATCCTACCCTGCCTACATTGTACATTATCCTATTATGTACCTATTCTATCAGTGGCTCATCAAGAACAAGCTTTACACTCTTGCCGACACTTGGGTTGTTGCTTTATCAGTTGTAATCTTCAGCATTATTTTAGCCTATGTTTGCTTAAAATGCTACGACATTCCAGTGAGACGCTTCCTTTCAAAAAGGATACTAACAAAGTAGTCCTTATATTATTCGATTGCGGGCAAACAAATAATTGATTTGAGCTGTAATTATAAATATTTAATACTTTGTAAATTTTACAATATCAGTTTTTTTGAGTAACTTTGCACTCGATTAAAAAATGACTTAGAAAAATCTTTATATGCAAAAGAAATTTCAAAAATCAGCAGTTAACAAGAAAATTTTCGGCGTATGCGGAGGACTGAGTGAGTACTTCGGTATTGATGCTTCTATTATTCGCCTCATTTGGGCGCTATTCGTGATTTTAGGAGGTACTGGTGTTTTAGCCTATCTCATTTTCGCTTTAGTAATGCCAAAAGCCGATTAATTAGATATGAATCTATATAATTCACATAAAATCCACCGTCTTTTTTTCAAAGGCAGTGGATTTTATTTTTTATACTGAAATATCTACCTTTAAATGAAATTTGATTTGTGGTTATTTGTAATGCCACATTTAATGTATTAAATTTGCACAAATAAACTCTTTATATTATGATCGACGGAATTAAAAAAGTATTATTGCTCGGTTCAGGTGCTCTAAAAATCGGGCAAGCAGGTGAGTTTGACTACTCTGGTTCTCAAGCATTGAAGGCTCTTCGTGAAGAAGGTATTTCTACCGTTCTTATTAATCCTAATATCGCAACTATCCAAACTTCTGAGGGTGTTGCTGACAAAGTATATTTCCTTCCTATCACTCCTCACTTTGTTGAAGAGATTATCAAGAAGGAAAAACCTGATGGTATTTTACTTGCTTTCGGTGGTCAAACTGCGTTAAATTGTGGTACTGAACTTTACCTAAATGGCACTCTTGAAAAATATGGTGTTAAGGTGCTTGGTACTTCAGTTGAAGCTATTATGATTACTGAAGACCGCGATCTATTTGTTAAGAAACTTGACGAAATCCAAGCTAAGACTCCAGTTTCTCAAGCTGTAGAAACTATGGAAGATGCTGTAGAAGTTGCCCACCGCATCGGTTTCCCTGTTATGGTGCGTTCAGCTTATGCTCTTGGCGGTCTTGGTTCTGGTATTTGTAATAACGACGAAGAATTCCACGAACTTTGCGACAGCGCATTGGCACACTCTAAGCAAATTCTTGTTGAAGAATCTTTGAAGGGTTGGAAAGAAATCGAATTTGAAGTAATTCGCGACAAGAACGACCACTGTTTCACTGTCGTTCCTATGGAAAACTTCGACCCACTTGGTATTCACACTGGTGAAAGTATCGTTGTGGCTCCTATTGTTTCGCTCACTCAAGAGCAAATCAATATGCTACAAGAAATTGCTATCAAGGTTGTACGCCACATTGGTATCGTGGGTGAATGTAACATCCAATATGCATTCAATGCCGAAACTAATGACTATCGTATTATCGAAATCAATGCTCGCCTAAGTCGCAGTTCTGCTCTTGCTTCTAAGGCTTCAGGTTATCCATTGGCATTCGTTGCAGCTAAACTTGCTCTTGGTTATTCTCTTGACCAAATCGGCGAAATGGGCACTCCTAACTCAGCTTATGTTGCACCTTCTGTCGATTACATGATTGTTAAGATTCCTCGTTGGGACCTAACTAAATTTGCTGGTGTAGATCGCGAAATTGGTTCAGCTATGAAATCAGTAGGCGAAATCATGTCTATTGGTAAATCTTTTGAAGAAATCATTCAAAAGGGTCTTCGTATGATTGGTCAAGGCATGCACGGTTTCGTTGGAAACAAAGACATCGAATTCAAAGACCTTGATTACGAACTATCTCACCCTACAGACCTTCGTATCTTCGCTATCGCTCAAGCTTTCGAAAAGGGCTACACTGTAGAACGAATCGAAGAACTTACTAAAATCGACCCTTGGTTCTTGAGCCGTCTTAAGAATATTGTTGACTACGCTGAAAAGCTAAAGACTTTCAACAAGATCGAAGACCTTCCTGCTGATGTACTTGCTGAAGCTAAGCGTCTTGGATTTAGCGACTTCCAAATAGCTCGTTATGTGGAAAATCCTGAAAGTGGATATGAAGCTGATGTTTTGCGCGTTCGCGAACACCGTAAAGCTTCTAACATCACTCCTAAGGTATGCCGCATTAATACAGTTGCTTCTGAATATCCTGATTTGACTAACTACCTATATGTTACATATGGTGCCGATGCACACCAAATTTCTTACGATTACAATTCAGGAAAGAATATCATCGTTCTTGGTTCGGGTGCTTATCGCATTGGTAGCTCTGTTGAATTTGACTGGTGTTCAGTAAACGCTGTTAGCACTTGTCGCAAACTTGGTTATAAGTCAATCATGATCAACTATAACCCAGAAACTGTATCTACCGACTACGACATGTGCGACCGCCTATACTTTGACGAATTAAGTTTCGAACGCGTACTTGATGTTATCGATCTTGAATCGCCTCGCGGTGTTATCGTATCGGTAGGTGGACAAATTCCTAACAACCTTGCGATGAAACTATATCGTCGCAATGTGCCTATCCTTGGTACATCTCCAGTTTCAATCGACCGTGCCGAAAATCGTCACAAATTCTCGGCTATGCTTGATAGCCTTGGCATCGACCAACCTCGTTGGAAGGAATTGACAAGTTTCGACGACATCGATAAGTTTGTTGAAGAAGTAGGATTCCCTGTTTTGATTCGTCCAAGTTATGTATTATCAGGTGCAGCTATGAATGTATGCTACGACCACGAATCAATGTACGAATTCCTTGGTGCTGCAGCCAAAGTATCTAAAGAATTCCCAGTGGTTGTATCTGAATTCTTGCAACACGCTAAAGAAATCGAATTTGACGCAGTAGCACGCAATGGTGAAGTCATTGAGTATGCTATCTCTGAACACATCGAGTTTGCTGGTGTTCACTCTGGCGACGCTACACTTGTGTTCCCTGCTCAAAAGATATATATGGAAACTGCTCGTCGCATCAAGCGCATCAGTAAGAAGATTGCTAAGGAACTTAACATCTCTGGTCCTTTCAACATCCAATATCTTGCTAAGAACAACGATGTAAAGGTTATCGAATGTAATTTGCGTGCTTCTCGTAGCTTCCCATTCGTTTCTAAGATCTTGAAACGCAATTTCATCGAAACTGCTACACGCATCATGCTTAACGAACCAGTTGATAAGGCTGATTCTTCAACATTCGACATCGACTACATCGGTATCAAGGCTTCGCAATTCTCATTTGCTCGCCTTCACAAGGCTGACCCAGTGCTTGGCGTAGACATGTCTTCTACTGGTGAAGTAGGTTGCTTAGGTGCCGATTTCGACGAAGCACTTTTGAACGCAATGATTTCTGTAGGACACCATGTTCCAAGCAAAGAAAAGGCTGTGCTTGTTTCTTCAGGCGATGTTCGTGGTAAAGTTGATATGCTTGACTGCTGTAAGATGCTCGACAAGAATGGTTACAAACTTTATGCTACCGAAGGAACTGCTAAATTCCTTGAATCAAATGGCGTAAAGGCTCATCCAGTGTGCTGGCCTGATGAAGAAGGCGAAAATGTTCTTAACCTTATTGCTAACCACTCTATCGACTTGGTAATCAACATTCCTAAGAACCATAGCAAGCGTGAGTTGACAAATGGTTATCGCATTCGTCGTTCAGCTATCGACCACAACATTCCATTGTTGACAAATGCTCGTCTTGCCGCTGCCTACATTAGAGCTTTCACTAACAAGCCTATCAGCGACATCAACATCTCATCTTGGAACGAATATTAATCGACAAGATAAATATTAAATACTGAGCACCCCAAAAGCCCAAAACTTTTGGGGTGTCTTTTTCAAATCTATTTATTATGCCTCACAATTACAACTCGCGCAATGCACATCAGCGCGACACTCTACTACATTTCGACGAAGAGAAACACATCTACACTCTCAATGGAAAACCTATGATTTCGGTTACAACGCTTGTAGATGAATATTTCGAAAAGTTTGACGCCGACTATTGGGCTGCTCGCAAAGCGCCTAAATTAGGTATCACTCCCGAGCAGCTAAAAGCTCGATGGGAAGAGAATGCTCAACGCGCACGCGATTTAGGCACGGCTATGCACGACAAAATCGAAAAGCACTATATGGGTATCGAAAGTCAAAGCGATGATACCTTCGACCTCTTTCTACAATTCACTGCTCACCACACACTACATCCTTATCGCACCGAATGGCGTATTTTCGATGAAGAATATGGCATAGCAGGCACTCTCGATTTTCTTGAATATTCCGATGGCATATTTACTATCTATGATTGGAAGCGAAGCGAAAAACTCATCATGAACGGATGCGTTGAATGCGACAGTCCTTTCCATAAGACTGCATTGCCACCTATTTCTCACATCAGTGACACCACCTATTGGCACTATGCTTTGCAAGTGAGCATATATCGATACATTCTTGAGAAAAACTACGGCATAAATGTTTCACAAAACCGATTAGCTGTTTTTCACCCCAACAATGGCCGCTATCACCTTATCGACCTCCCCTACCTTCGCAACGAAGTAGTAACAATCTTCAAACATTATAATGGTAAATAAAACTCCTATTTATTTACCATCTAAAAACAAAAAGTGATGCTAAATCTAAATTTTAGCATCACTTTCTTATTATCAATCTATTTACTTATCGCTTACTTCAATGTACCAGCGTTAGCTTGGTCAACCATTTCTTGATTAGCTGTGATATAGATTTCTACACGACGATTTTGTGCGCGACCTGCTTCAGTATCATTGCTTGCTACTGGGTTATCCCATGCAAAACCTTGAGCTGTCAAACGAGCTGAAGGAACACCAGCATTAGTCAAATATTGTTGTACTGCTTGCGCGCGTTGATTTGAAACCTTCTTATTTGCTTCTAGTGTACCCACATTATCAGTATAACCATAGATTGCAACATCTGTTGATGGATTTTCCTTCAATGACACTGCAAACTTGTCCAAAGATTCCTTTGCCGATGCACTTAGATTACTCTTATTGAAACCAAACAAGATACCACTATCAAATGTTACCTTGATTGCTTGTAGGTTATTTTGGTCGGTTACCGATTCCACTTGTGCACCTTCAATCTTAGCAAGTTCTTCTTTTTGCTTATCCATCTTCTTACCGATAAGCACACCTGCTGTTGCACCTGCAGCTGTTCCAAGCACACCACCAATCAATGCGCCCTTACCACCACCAATCAATGCACCAATACCTGCACCTACTGCAGCACCACCGGCTGTTCCGATAACTGCACCTTTTTGTTGGTTAGACGCGTTTTGAATTGCAGTACATGCTGTTGAACCCAACAACAATGCAGCGCTAACTGTAATACTTAAAATTTTCTTCATAAATAGTCTATTTATTTTTTATATTGTTTCATTTCTAATACAAAATTACGAATTATAGACTACATTTCATAACTTTTTTTCAGCAAATTGACTTTTTTTCGTACTTTTGTATTCAAAATTTAAACACAATTTATCATTATGAAAAAATATGCTTTAATTAGTGCTGTTGCTCTTGCATCTACTGTTTTTTCTACTAATGCACAAGAAGTAGTGAATTCAGACAGCACAGGATTTAAATTTACCGATGTAAAAGTAGCTAAATCTACTCCTGTTACTAACCAAAACAAGTCAGGAACTTGTTGGTGCTTCTCGGCTAACACTTTCCTTGAAAACGAAATTATTAAAGCCACTGGCAAGGAAGTAAATCTTTCTGAAATGTTTGTCGTTTACAAGTGCTATCACGACAAGGCTGTTCGTTACATTCGCACAAACGGACAAATCCACTTTGAACAAGGTGGTAGCCACCTTGATGTTCCTTACATTTGGGAACGCTATGGCATGATGCCTGAAGAAGCTTACAAGGGTCTTGAATATGGCGAAGCAAAGCACGACCACTATGAAATGACCGATGGTCTTAAGGCTTATATCGATGCTCTTAAGAATCGTAAGAAAGCAAAATATTCTACAGCTTGGCTAAAAGGTCTTGATGGCATCCTTGATGCTTATCTTGGCGAAATCCCAGCTACTTTCACTGTTGATGGCAAAGAATACACTTCTAAGTCTTACGCTGAATCTCTTGGTATCGACATGAACGACTATGTAGCTATCACATCGTTCACTCACCACCCATTCTACACTACTTTCGCGCTTGAAGTAGCCGACAACTGGATTTGGGGACAATACCACAATGTGAAGATGGAAGAAATGAAGGCTATTGTTGACAATGCTATCAAGAAAGGTCACACTGTAGCTTGGGCTGCCGATGTAAGCGAAAAGGGTTGGCAATGGAAAAATGGTGTAGCTCTTATGCCTGCTGAAAAGACTGCCGACACTCTTGAAGGTACAGAACTTGCTCGTTGGACTGCTCTTTCTGACAAAGATCGCGAAAAAGAACGCTACAATTTCCATGGATATGTTCCTGAAATCAAGGTTACTCAAGAAATGCGTCAAGAATGGTTCGACAACTACCAAACAACCGACGACCACGGTATGGTAATCGTTGGTTCGGCTGTTGACCAAGACGGCAACCGCTACTACAAAGTGCAAAACTCTTGGGACACTAACCAAATCTACAAAGGATTCATCTATGTAAGCGAAGCTTATTTCCTTGCAAAGACTCTTAACATCACTGTAAACAAGAATGTAATCCCTGAAAAGATTCGCAAGAACCTTGCATTATAATCCCACAAATCAATTCATAACACAAAGGGTTGGCTTCTACATCGAAGTCAACCCTTTAGTTTCTTATATCTCTATCTTTTATTTCAACTTAAATGATTTGAGTATAATGTCTCCTAAATCATAACCCTTTTCAGATCCAAATGTAGCATTTACATAGAACACATCTCTATTATCATTCTTTACTACATATTGCAGTTGTGCCAATTCTTCTTCATTATCTTGAACAATCAAAAACAAAAGCGCAATTGCTTCTCTACCAGAAATTTGCATTGAATCTAATTGTTCATAATGCGTGTATCTATATGGTTGCTTTTCTGTTATTTGCTCTATAACTCCATTATACTCACCGGCATCCATAAGCCCCTTCGACAACACAGATAATCCAGCATAAAACTCAATTGGTTTATCGAACTTATAATTTGATTTCACAATTTTCACCAACACATTATCACCTTCAAAACACACCTCATGCTGACTTAGTGTCATCACTTCATTAGGAGTGAATTTTTCTAATCCTGGCCTACGATCGTAAATACTCTCAGTTATCTCCCAATCATTAGGTACAGTAAGTGAGTAATACTCATTTTCATACTTCTTTGAACCTTCAGTCTCTACAATTGTACCTTGCAATGCATTGGTATCGGCACTAATCTCAGTCTCCGAGCTTGCTTTTGACAAACACGCCACATTTAACGCAAGCGCACACATGCACGCCATAAAAACACTTTTTTTCATATCACACTATTTTTTCTTAATTAAATTACTTTATCTCAATCTTTTCTCCGAGGAATTTAGGTTGCTTTCCTCTTAGCATATCGATATACATTTTTACACGAGCAAGCGACTCACGCACAATCTCAATTTCCACTTTCTTCGACACCAATGTTACATCTTCAGCGCAATAGCCCACAGCTTCAACGCCACAATAATCAGCCAAGCGCAATGCACGCTCGTTATGAAAGCGTTGAGATATTATTGTAATGCTCGTTTGACCGAAAATTTCCTTTGCTCTAACCACCGAATCAAGTGTGCGAAATCCTGCATAATCAAGATATATCACACTATCAGGTATGCCAGCCTCCACAAGCATCAGCAACAAGCCAACACCCATTGCCACTCCCAGCAAAAACAATCGCTTAATTAGTTTCATTCTTTTTATTTTCTTTGTACCATAGAACTACCAATAAAATAGCAACCACTATGTCAACTACATTCCATACACCACGCCCAAGAACAATCTTCACAAATGGTTGAAACAATAATGCAAACGCACCAAATGTTATTGAAAGTGGCTTACAATGCTTTTGATAATATTGATATGCAAATACTGCAAATATGACCATTGCAAAAAATCTCACAAGTGTATAAAATCCATAAGGCATTGGTAACAAGCAAGCTATCATTGCCACTGCCACTATTAATTTCAAGTATTTCATTATATTCCCCTATTAATTTAAATCTTTCAATAACATCTCTTGCATGGGGTTCTGCCCATGTCAATAGCTTCAGTTCTCGATACCTTCTTAATCACTACCGAACAACTTTTCAGTCCCCAACAATCAGGTGATTTGTGATAACGCTTTGCATTTGGACCTTTGCAAACATATACTTTTACATCACTCTTTGCCTCACTTGAGTTCATAACGAACTCACCACCTGCAACACTTGCAAGTAGTAAAGCAATTACCATTAAAATTCTGCTAAATTTCTTTGTGTGGTTATTCATAATTCAACTATTTTATTTCGCTCCACAAATTTAATTCAATTATATCTATTTATCAATAAAAACATCTTGTAATTTACCTCAAAAACCACTTTTTCATTCCAATTCCAGGTCTTCCATTACCGCACTGAATTCGGGATTTTCGGCTTTCATTTTTTCTAACATCTTGACCTTTTCTTCGCCACCTTTTATGATTTTCCTCTCTTCTAAGTAGTCATCTCTTTTCAATTCATAGTCCACATAATCACAGCCAAAAATCTCCCTCATTTTCGATTTCTCATACTCCAATAACTCAATTGGCGTTACAAACGATTTTACTGATTCTCGGAATATTTTTGTATTAAATAGATTTTCATCGCATAACTCATCACATGTTTCATAATATTTGTTCCATATTTCAACTTCCCATCCATTAAATTCGATAAGTTCGTCTATCATTCCCAACTCAGACATACACCACAAAATCTTTTGAACTTTGCCCAAATCACACAATGAACTTGTTGCCCCAATTGTATTAAACCTTTTTCGTGGTCGCAAATCAATTTCTAATGACAAATCGTCCATTGCATTAATTGTTTCAATAATATAAGTATACAGAAAGCGCTGTACAAACTTTTTATCAATGTCCATCTTTGTCTTAGCTGCTACATAAATATAATCATAGTCATTCAACATCGACCTATCGATTGTAAAACCCTTTGTATTCACCAATCTGATACATAGAAATTTATACGATGACTTATGGAACAGCTCCAGATTGTTCATCAGAAAATCGGTTGGCAAATACTTCACGACCAACCATTCACACATCGTTTCTCGTTGTCCTTTCCACAATTTAGCTATGAGATTTTTAAAATAAGAATCCCACTCTTTATACAACACGCTATACGCCCATCTTCTGTCCGATTTCGCTCCCGACATCAAGAATGCACTTATAATCTTGCGCTGACATTGTTGCGACTGATATGGATACCTATTCTGCAATTCTCGGCGTGATGAGACCACACACTTACTCTTTTTGTCGCAGAATTGCTTCAGTAATAGCGATATTGATTTATTGGGTTGTTTTACAAGTTTATCTTTTAATAAATATTTAACTCTCTTTTTAAAGAAACTCTCTTCATCAAACAATAATGCTTCATCCAATTCACTTAGTTCATCTTTACTTAGTGCATTAAGCAATACAATGATTATTTCATCACAAAGTTTATCCTTTCCCTTAAGAATACATGCTACTTTTTCCGTCATATTCAAACTATTTATTTATTCATACAATCAATCCTTGAGGAACATTATTATATCCCTCCTCCCAGCGAGCTATTTTATCATCCTAATTCTCTACCTAAAAAGCTCGCCAGCTAACTATTTTCCCAATTTAAAGCCTTATCAATAAGCATTCTTTTCGCCGCGGAACACATTCCACACCGTCAAGAAAATGATCTTCAAATCAAGGAAGAAATTCCAATTTTCGGCATACCACACATCATATTCTACACGCTTTTCCATCTGCCACAAGTGGTCAGTTTGCCCTCTAAAACCATTCACTTGAGCCCAACCTGTAATACCTGGTTTAATCGTGTGGCGAAGCATATATTTATCGATTAGTGCGCTATAGTCTTTTGTGTGCTTAAGCATGTGTGGACGAGGTCCAACCACCGACATATCACCTCTCCACACATTGAAGAATTGAGGTAATTCGTCGATACTTGTTTTGCGCAAGAATTCACCCACTTTTGTCTTTCGTGGGTCTTTTTTAGTTGCCTGTTTTGTATCAGCATCTTTATTCACCTTCATTGTACGGAACTTATAGCAATAAAATTCCTTTCCTCTGAATCCAGTGCGTAATTGCTTAAAGAATATAGGACCTGGCGACGATAATTTTATCGCAATACTTACAGGAATCAACACTATTGGCGAGAACAGCAACACAATTGTTGAGAAAATAATGTCAAAAACTCGTTTCACGAAACGATTCACAGCACTACTCAACGGATTTGAGCGCACCGACATCACAGGCACGCGTCCTACCGAATCAAGCGAGAATTGACGCATCACTGTTCGGCCTATCTGTGGCAAATAATAGAAATCCACAGCGTTCGATTCAGCCAAATGTATCATACGCGTAACCACAAATTCGCCATCGAGCGCACAATACATCTCATCAATATTGTATTCTTTCAGGAATGACTCCACATCTCCAAGCTCGCCCTTATAGCACGCACAATCCTTTGCATTCTCACGGCTATCAAACATTCCAAGCACTTTGTAGCCATATCCTTGATCCGATTCAAATTCCTCAAACAATCGGCGACCCACTGCATTGCAGCCCACTATCACCACTCGCTTAAAATTGAATCCTCGCGTGCGATAAGCCTTCAATATCTTTCGAGATACAAGCCACCACACCATCAACACCAAGGCAAACGAACAATAGAACCCTGCAAGCAGTTTATACCCCATTGCACCATCGAGAAACCACATTATCGCCACAAACGCCAATGCATGTACAGCTACAAGGCGTAATGTATTCATCACCACCTTGTCGGCATACACCACTCGTTTGCTATGCAAATCGGGAACAATAAGATGAGCTATCACAAAGCAAACATTTAGAATAAACCAAACTTGCCTTGTAAAGAATTCATTAATACTCTCCCCTATTTCGCACCAGCCAATAAGCAGAAATAGCACATTGAGCACTACGAAATCGGAAACTGTGAGTATTCCGCCTATCAAATGTCCGTATCGTCCTTTCTTATTCATTCCTTGCGTATTCAATATGGCGACGATTACTCGTCAATAGCCATTTTTACTCAAAAAATATCGGGCTACACCATGATATTAGGTGTAGCTCGATTATTTCACTCACACCCATTCAAGTGTGACATTGCTAATATTATATCTTGCTATCGATAAGCTCAATCTTCTTTTCGATTAGAGCCAACTCATCTTTAATCTTTTGAATTCTACGCTCCATTTCCTTAACCATTGAGTTTCCACTCTTTGATGTAGTATTGAAGAATCCCATATTATTATCGAATGTCTTGAGTTCGTTGCGTTTTTGCTCGTAATTTCTCATCAAGAATTCGCGTTCACGATAAATCTTATCCTTATCGGTCATTTGGCTTATTGAGTTTTCATAGTTGCTCAATGTAGCCTTCACTTCCTTCATATCAAACTTATCGAATGCGCGATCGATAGATTCCTTATATTCAGCGTAGATTTTATCCTTTTCCTTGAATGGTACATGGCCCACTTCTTGCCATTTCTTCATCAATTCACGCACCTTCTTTCCACCTTCAGTTTCAGCTTCGTCAGCAAGAATAGCCTTAATTGATGCGATAATTTCTTTCTTTGCCTTCAAGTTGTCATGTTCCACCTTGCGAGCATTGTTGCTTTGCTTATTCTTTGCTTCAAAGAATGCATCACAAGCAGCAATAAAGCGTTTCCACACAGTATCGCTTTGCTTCTTTGCCACAGCACCAATAGTTTTCCATTCCTTTTGCAATGCAACAAGCACATCAGCAGTCTTCTTCCAATCGGTTGAATCCTTCAATGCTTCAGCCTTTTCGCATAGAGCAATCTTCTTTTGCAAATTCACTGCAAGTTCTTCCTTCATACCCTTAAAGAATGCTGCTTTACTTGCAAAGAATTCATCACATGACTTACGGAAGCGAGCAAACAAATCAGCATTCACCTTGCGTGATGCAAAACCAAGTTTCTTCCATTCTTCTTGCAATGCGATAACGCCCTTTGTAGCTTCTTCCCATGCAGCATAAGTCTTCAATGATGCTAAATCGATAGCCTCTACCTTTTCGCAGATAGCCACCTTAGCCAATTCATTTTCTTTTTCCTTTGACTTACGATCTTCAAAGAAAGATTGATATTTCTTATTGATTACCGATGATGCTTCCTTAAAGCGATTCCACAAGTCTTCACGCAATTCTTTTGCCACAGGGCCTGTTTCACGCCATTGGTTGTGTAGTTCTTGTAAACGACGGAATGCTACCACTACATCTTCTTTTGCACCAAGTTCTTCAGCTTCGGCACATAGTTGTTGCTTGATTTCAAGATTTTTCTTGAAGTCATAGTCGCGCAATTCTTTATTAATCTTCAACAAATCATAGAAACTTTCAGTTGCTTGTTGATAATCCTTCCACAACTCAGTAGTTTCAGTTGCAGGCACTTCACCTATTACTTTAAACTCTTGTTGTAGTTGTTGTACGCGATTATATTGTTTGTTTACGCCGTCTGGATCAACAGCGATAGCCTTTATTTCTTCAATGATTGCACGCTTCTTTGAGAGATTTTCTTGACGCATTGCTTCTTGAGCGTTATTAAATTCAGCTCTTTTTTCTTTTAGTTGATTCAATACATCTTTCATGCGAGCTTCTTCGGCATCTTCTTTAGCTTCAAATGCAGCTTCATCATTACCTGCAGCAACAAATTCAGCCTTTTCAGCCTCAACCTCAGCCTTACGCAATGCGTAGAATGCCATCTTAATTTGGGCTACTGCTTCACGCACTGTTTCCACAGGTTCGTCAAGCAACGACACCATAGCATCTACAAGCTCACTCTTACCAAGTGCGCTGTATTGTGACACTGCAATTTCCTCAGCTAAAGTTACAACTTCCGAATTAGCTTCGGTATTCTCATTCACAGATTCTGCAGCAAATTCTGCAGTTTCATTCAAGGTTTCTTTTTCCAAGTTTTCATTGGTCAAAGATTTTTCACGCAAATCCATATTAATTTTTTTTTATAAGTGGCAACATTGCCACATTCAATCATTCAATTTACAAATATACAACTTTCCCGTTGTTAAGACAATTTTTATAAAAAACTTTTTTCTGCTTTATCTTCAAAATGAGTGTTTTTTATTCTAAATTGCCATAAAAAAGTGTGGTACAATTCTTTTCGTTCAAAATATCGCGTGCCACTCGCTTCACATCATCGCATGTTATTGCTCTATATTTTGATTCTTCGGCATTGATATCATCCACGCATGATTGGAATTCGTATGCACATAATTTAGTCGCCTTTTCTTGATAACTTACATTCTCAAACATCTCGCGCGACACCAATTTGTTCACATATTTGGTTATTTCATACTCACTTGCGCCTTCATTCAAGAACGAATCAAGTTCCTTCTGTATCACAGCTTCTCCTTCTTCATAGCTTACGCCATCACGCAGATAACCACGCACATAGAACAAGCCTGGATCAAGGCTTCCTCCTATCGAAGCATCAAGCGATGAGAACACATCGGTTTTCATAAGCACATTTCGGAAGAAACGAGCCGAATTACCATTTGCAAGCACATCACTTATAATGTCGCTTGTTTGATAATCCTTGTCGGTACGGCCACACATTCTATAAGCCTTCAAAATCATATTCTTAGGCACATCGCGTTGCACGCACACTCTTCGTGGTTCCAATTGCAGTGGTTCTGCAGGTATAATCTGCGACTTCACATTACGCTTTGCTATTCCTCCAAACCATTTCTCGGTCAGTTCCACGGCTCTATCTAATTCGATATTGCCCGACACGCACATAATTAGATTATCGGGTGAATAATGGCTATAAAAAAAATCCCAAGCATCATCGAGTGTTGCCGATGCTATCACATCGGTGCTCAATCCTATCACGGGCCATCTATATGGATGTACCTTGTACGCATTTTCTCTTATGATATGCCCCACATCGCCATAAGGTGTATTCAAGCAACGCTGTTTGAATTCCTCGATAACAACACTCTTTTGAGCTTCAAATTTCTTCTCGGTCAACGACAATTGTAGTAGTCTATCACTCTCAAGCCAAAATGCTGTCTCCACATTATGAGCAGGAACGATATCGTAATAATTGGTTACATCATTACTTGTCCACGCATTACTTTCGCCTCCTGCTGCTTGCAATGGTTCGTCATACGACTCTGCATTTGCCGACCCACTAAACATAAGGTGCTCAAGCAAGTGAGCATAACCAGTTTTTTCGGGATTTTCGTTTCTTGCACCCACCTTATACAATAAATTTAACGCTACCATTCGTGTGGTAGCGTCTTTATGGTGGATTAGTCTCAACCCATTAGCAAGTGTATAGGTTTTTACCTCTATCATTCTACTACTTTAGCTGAAATTATCTTTATGTCTTCGGTTGGACGGTCGTTGCGATCGGTATTAGCAGCTTCAATCTTTGCTACTACATCCATTCCTTCAAGAACTTCACCAAATACTGTGTATTGGTTATCCAAGTGAGGTGTACCACCTACTGTGCTATATGCTTCACGTTGAGCATCAGTCAACTTAACTGGATTCTTTGCAGCTTCTGCTTCTGTTTCAGCAATAAGTTGTTGACGAAGTGCCTCAGTACCAGCAGTATCACGAGCCATTCTTAGCTTCATGATTTCCTTTTGATGTGCAGCAGCCTTTGCTTGGAAAATACTTTGCAAATTCATTTGTTGCATTTGGTGTTCCATTTGCATCAATTGCTGTTCATTATATGCCTTTCCTGTTACAATATAGAATTGTGAGCCACTTGAACGGCGTTCTGGATTCACTTGGTCAGCTGTACGAGCTGCTGCAAGAGCACCACGCTTGTGGAAGAACTTAGGATATACAAATTCAGCTTCGATAGTGTAACCTGGGTCACCTGTTCCAAGCATTTGTCCTGGCTTTGCAGTCTTTGAATTTCCGTCGCCTGTTTGGATCATGAAATTATTTATCACGCGATGGAAAAGCACGCCATCATAATAACCTTCTTTTACAAGTTTCACGAAATTATCGTGATGCTTTGGAGTTTCCTTATACAGCCCCACTACAATAGTTCCAAGTGAGGTATTCAATTCTACTTTTGTCATATCTGGTATAATTACTTTTTGTTTCTCTACTATTTTAGTTTCGGTTGATTGCTGTTGCGCAGTTGTGCCATTACTACATGCTACGAAGGCAAATAGCATTGCCACCACCAACACTAAATTATTTTTTATCATAGTTTTCTACAATTAAATTCCCACTGCATAAAGTCGCTTATATATGCGACGGAAATTATCATATTGAGCGCTCAACTCTTCAGCATGCTCTTTATAATCTGCACCCCAAAGGCTCACAGTCAAATCGCCAAGATATTTGCGCTCACGATCTTTTTCTATCGCTGCTTTAACAAGCATATCTATACTTTCGGCATATTTTTCTTTGTCGATTGCATTCAAATAGCGAGCTGCACTCACCACAAATTGACCTGTCATATCTACATTTATAATATTTGCAGCCAATTCGGGCATTATATCATCTATCGAGTCAATATTATTCGCGATAAATTCGTATGTTAGCAATCCATCAGGATCTTTTGCTAATTGTTTCTTCAATTCTTCGACCATATATATCTATATTTTCAAAAGTAATTGCAAACTTACATAAAAAAAGTGACTTTTCACTCCACTTACGACAAAAAATCAAATCTCCCACTCAATTTTTAATCACAAAAAAATCGAGCAACGCTCATTGCATTGCCCGATAATCTTAATTTATTTTTGTTTTTTATAAACCTTTTGGATTTTCGCCATACTTATTTGCTCCTGGTTCACTATCCTTGCAGAACAATATTAGCAACCAAATTGCGCCAATAAATGGAATTAAACCTATCAAGCACCACAACCCACTTTTACCAATATCATGAAGGCGACGCACGCTAACAGCAATGTTTGGTACTACGATTGCCAATGAGTAAATATAAGCCAACCAATCTGGCAAACTTAAAAGTCCCAACACGAAGCCCAACACGGCAGCAATAATCATGTTAAACAATACAAACATCCAATACTCTTCACGACGAGCACGACCATTAAAGTTCGCATAATCAGTTGTTACGCATTTCTTAAACCATTTCATAAATTCTAATTTTTAAGATTTAGTAATTCAGTTTCTTCTTCTACAAAGTTACTAATTATTTCAACACATTTATCATTTCTTCCCCTTTTTCTCTCACACAAAACATTATTTCTTCTTAAATGTTATATCAGTATGAAATTTCAATACCCGTTCTAAATATGAAAAGCACAACTCATATTCTCAGTACCGATTACGCACTTCTGCTACGATTATTGTTTCTGCAAGCCATTTTTCTATATCCTTGGGTCTCATTAAAAGCCGAAGTTCAAACACAGCAGGAATTGCTCATTAATATATCAGGAAAAGTAATCGACGACAAAGGCGAACCTATCATCGGTGCATCGGTACTTGAATTGGGTACAACGCGTGGCACGCAAACCAACCTTGATGGTCATTTTTCATTGCGCACTACGCCCAATGCCATACTAAGGATATCCTACATAGGCTACATCACACAAGAAGTGAAGGCTGTCAACGATTTGACCATAATCATGAAAACCAACACTACTGCGCTCGACGAAATAGTAGTAGTGGGTTATGGTCAACAAAAGAAAGTTAACCTAACAGGTGCAGTTGCTACTGTCGATATTGCCCGCAATTTAGAAGGTCGACCACAACAGGACTTAAGCAAAGCGTTGCAAGGTACTGTATCGGGACTATCGGTGGTAAATTCGCAAGGCGGCATCAACAACGAGCCGTCGCTTTCCATTCGTGGCGTAGGCACTTTGAGCAACAACGCGCAGAGCGCCCCCTATATTCTTGTCGATGGTGTACCTATGGAGGATATCTCTTTTCTCAACACTCAAGACATTCAAAGCATCTCGGTTCTTAAAGATGCTGCTTCTTCATCAATCTATGGTGCAAGAGCTGCCTTTGGTGTTATTCTCATCACTACGAAATCGGCTAAAAATGTTGACCGACTCACTGTAAGCTATTCAAATAATTTCGCTTGGGACTCACCTACTTATCTACCCGATTATCCTAATGTCCCCACACAATTACACGCCTTGTCGCAAGCCAATCGGCGTGCAGGCATCGAAAACGAACTTTTCGGCATGTACCTCGACGATATGCTGCACTACGCAGTAGCTTGGGAACAGCAAAACAATGGAAAGAAATCCAACTATCGCGAGATGCGTCATTTCGTGAGTTGGGACGATGTGGGCGATTATTCTGTCAATCCCGATGGGTCGGGTGCTATGTACTATGCCGACTGGGATGTGCGTAATATTATGTTTCGCAAGTCGACTCCTTCTATGAGTCACAACATCTCGGTACAAGGTTCAAGTGAAAAGGCCAATTTCTATGCATCATTTGGCTACAATAGTAAAGATGGTGTTCTAAAATTCAATACCGACAAGCTAACAAAATATAATTTCAACGCAAATATTAATTACGACATCACTTCTTGGCTACAATCGGGCATTCGTTTCAATTATAGTGACAAGAAATACACTCAACCCAATGCTCGTCGTTCCACCTACACTTATCTCTGGCGATGGGGCTCTTTCTTTGGTCCTTACGGCACTATCAATGGCATCGATGCTCGCAACGATATCGCATATTTAAAGCAAGCAGCTACAGCCTCCGACAACACCTCGTTCACAAAATTATCAGCATACATTAAAGCTATAGTTTCCAAAGACTTAACCATTAATGCCGATTACACTGTCGACATCACCAATCGCGATTACTCCGAGCCAGGCTATCCCGTTACTTTCTACAACACTTGGGGTGGCAACATCAGCTCCCCCACTACATTAAACGCTGGCATAGGCACTTATATTTACGAGTCAAATACTCGCGCCACCAAATGGAATCTTAATGCTTATGCCAACTACTCTTACACTTTCGATTCCGACCATAACATCAATGTGATGTTGGGCATAAATGGCGAGAGCGAACACTCCCAACAGTTTTGGGCTAAGCGCACAAATATTTACTCTACCGATACTCCTCAACTCAGCCTTGCTTATGGCACACAGACTACGGGCAGTAAAGCTAATCAATGGAGTGCTGCTGGTTATTTTGGACGCATCAATTACGATTGGCGTGGTGTATGGTTACTTGAACTAAATGGTCGATATGATGGTTCTTCTCGTTTCCCTAAAAACGACCATTGGGCTTTCTTCCCTTCGGCTTCGGTAGGCTATCGTTTTAGCGAGGACAAGTATTTTGAGAAACTCAAAGGCTCTATCAACAACGGCAAACTACGATTTTCTTACGGAGAAATAGGCAATCAAGCTGTTGGTAATTATATGTTCCTTTCAACAATATCACCTATATCTCTCGGCAACACCTATTGGCTCGATCCCGATGGCAACAAGATTGCCGCTCTTGGTGCACCCACCTATGTAGATTCATCTCTTAGTTGGGAACGCATCGAAACTATCGATGTGGGACTTGACCTCGGCTTCTTCAACGATCAAGTTTCTCTTTCGCTCGATTGGTTTCAACGCACCACTCGCGATATGCTTGCACCAGGGAGAGCTATGCCTGCCACACTTGGCACCGATGCTCCCTATACCAATTCTGGCTCACTTCGCACTCGTGGGTGGGAACTAAATTTATCACTACACCACAAATTTGGCGATTGGGACACCTATGCAACATTTAACCTTAGCGATGCAACCACCAAAGTTACTTCATGGAACGATGATTCCCGATTGCTCAATTCATATTATAGTGGCATGACTTATGGCGACATTTGGGGCTTTGTAACCGATAGATATTTTACCACTGAGGATTTTAATCCCGATGGTTCTTATAAAGATGGCATAGCATCACAGTCTTCGCTCGAACAAGGCTCATTCCATTATGGCCCTGGCGACATCAAATTTAAGGATATCAACAACGATGGGACTATTGATGGTGGCAAAGGTACGGCCGAAGATCATGGCGACCTTACAGTCATTGGCAATTCGCTACCACGATATGAATATAGCTTCCACTTAGGAACAACTTGGCGTGGATTCGACATCGATTGTTTCTTTCAAGGTGTAGGTAAACGCTCTCAATGGACTCAATCGGCTTTTGTTATGCCTTTTATGCGTGGAGCCGATGCCATTTACTCCAACCAAACAAGCTATAACTACTATGATTACGAAACTGATACTTACCATATCGACCAGAGCAACGAATATCCAATGCTCTACCCAGGCAACACCGATTATGGTACAATTTCGGTACTTAAACGAGGCAATCACAATTTCTATCCCCAAACGCGCTACCTCGTCAACATGGCTTACCTTCGCTTTAAAAACATAACTATTGGCTACTCTGTACCCAGCAAGGTCATCAACAAGATACAACTCTCTAAATTACGCTTCTATTTCAGCGCCGAAAATATTTGCAATATAATCAAACGAAGCAAATATCCTATCGACCCCGAAATCAATACATCCGAAGAAGGTTCCGACCTTGGCAATGGTACTTGGGGACGCGTTGCTCCTATCACTCGCACAATATCTTTCGGCATTCAAGCCTCATTCTAAAAACATTACTCTTATGAACACTCTCAATCATCTTTACTTAATAGCATCCATCTGCTTAGGGTTATTTGCTGCAAGTTGTAACGAAATGCTCGACAAAGCGCCACTTGATCGCTTTGAAAACGACCCCTCTTTTTGGAACAACGCAAGCAATGTTGAAGGTATCACCAATTCTTTCTATAACTCGTTTATTGGCTACGGCAACAATGGTGGATATGGCTTATTTTATTTCAAAACCATTAGCGACGACCAGATTGGCAACCCTTTTAACGAATGGGAATACACCTCTATCCCTGCTACAAGCAATGCATGGGACAATGGTTGGGAACAAATTCGCCTTGCCAACATCGTTATCTCTAATGTTACAACCTCAACTTTATCCCACAACGACAAAACCCGATTTCTCGCCATTGCCCGACTTATGCGAGCGTGGCATTACTATAACATGGTGCGCTATTTTGGCGATTTACAATGGATAGACACTCCTCTCACCATTGCCGATACCGATATATTATATGGTAAGCGCATCGATCGTGATATCATCATGGACAACATTCTCGACGACCTCAACTACGCAACTGAAAACATGCCCGTTTCATCGAGCAAAATTGCATGGAGTCGCAATATGGCGTATGCGATGAAAGCTGACATTTGTTTGTGGGAAGGGACTTTTCGTAAATATCGCACCGAAGTCGAAAATGGTGCTGAACCCGACGCCGTTGGAGCCACTCGTTATTTAAATGCGTGCATCGATGCCTGCAATTACATTTCGGAACAAAATTTACATCTAAACAGCAGTTATCAAGGCAATTACAACTCCATCAACCTTGACAACAACCCCGAAATGATTTTCTACAAGCCATACAAACAAGGCACTCTCACGCATTCACTCATTGCCTACACCTCATCTTCTACCACACAATGTGGCATGACCAAAGATGCTTTCGATAGCTACTTATTTATCGATGGTAAACCTCGAGCTCTCACTTCGGTCAACACCAACGACGCAGGTGTTGTTTCTTTCAACTCCGACACCAAGCAACACAACATCAACATTTCAAGTGCTCTTGCTGTGCGCGACAAGCGTTTAAGCGCCACTATTGACAGCGTTTTATCCTTCAAAGGAAGTACTTGGGCTCGAACTCCCGATGGAATGCAAATGACCTCAACCACTGGCTACACTTGCCGCAAATACGACAACACTGCACTACCTATCAACTATCGAAACCAAACCACCTCCAACTACACTTGTGCCCCCATTTTTTGGCTATCGGTCATATATCTCAATTATTCCGAAGCTAAAGCAGAACTCGGCTCAATAACCCAAGCCGACCTCGACAACACTCTCAACCTACTCAACACCCGAGCAGGATTGCCTTATCTCAGTGTTAATCCGGGATTTAGCGATCCTGCCAACAACCATGGTGTTAACGATCTTATTTGGGAAATAAGGCGCGCTCGTCGTTGCGAACTGATGTTTGACAATTGGTACCGATATTGGGATTTAGTGCGTTGGCATCAACTCGACAAGCTCGACACTTCTCTCAACAAAAACATCATGCTTGGAGCCAACATTCACAATGCTATCAAGCCTCAAATCGATACTATCGATGGTTATATTTATGCACCACGAGCTTCTCGCACTTTATATCCTCGTTACTACCTTTACCCTATCCCTTCTTCCCAAATTACCCTCAACCCACAACTCACCCAAAATCCTTCTTGGCAATAATTTGTTTTTATTATAATAAAATTTTATCTTTGCGATATGAAAGAAAAATATGTGATAACAATAGGTCGCCAATTTGGCAGTGGTGGTAGAGAAATTGGTCGTTTAATTGCTGAAAAACTCGGCATCGAATATTATGACAAGGAACTTCTTGCCGAAGCAGCAAAAGAAGCGGGTGTTAACACCGAATTCTTTGAAGAATCCGACGAACGAAGTCCTAATTTCTTTGCAAAATCTAACCTTTGGGCATTCAATGTTGGTTACAGCATTGGAAATTTCTTCTCGGCCGATATTTCATTCTCCGACGACAAGCTTTACCAAGCTCAAAGCGAAGTCATCAAGAAGTTTGCCGACAAATCGCCTTGCGTAATCGTGGGACGCAGTGCCGACTATGTACTACGCGAGCACACTTGCATTATCAGCATATTTATTTCTGCATCAGAAGAAGCTTGCATCAAACGCATCATCAAGCGTTGCGACTGCAAGAACGCTGAAGAAGCTATCGAACTTATCGAAAAGAAGAACAAACTTCGTTCTAACTACTACAATTTCTACACCGATAAGGAATGGGGATACTCAGCAAGCTATGACCTATGTATCGATTCTTCCAAACTATCATCCGAACAAGTTGCTGATATCATCATAGAATACGTAAAGAAGCGTATTTCTTAAGATTACATCATCACAAAGCATAATTTATGCCTACAATCGAAAAGAAAACATTATTAGCTATTATAAACCCTATATCAGGAACCACAAAAAAAGAATATGTTCCTGAATTACTTGACAAGCTCATCGACAAGGACAAATTTGCCCTAACGGTGCGCTTCACCCAATATGCAGGACATGCTACCGAGCTCACAAAAGAAGCTATCAAGAACAACTTTTACGGAGTAATGGCTATCGGTGGCGACGGAACCATCAACGAAGTTGCTTCGGCTCTATGTGGCTCCAACACAGCTCTTGGCATCATTCCTTGCGGTTCAGGTAACGGACTTGCTCGACATCTTGGCGTGCCTGTCAACATGGAGAAAGCTATCCAAATCATTAATCTCGATAATGTAGAAAGTCTCGACTACTGTACTGTCAACGATCACCCATTTTTCTGCACTTGTGGCGTAGGTTTTGATGCTCATGTGAGCGAAAAATTTGCACTAAGTGGCAAGCGAGGACCACTCACCTACATCCAAAACACTCTTGTAGAATATCTGAAATATCGTCCTCAAAAATACCACATCGAAATCGACGATGAAGTAATCTCCGAAGAGGCTTTTCTTATTGCTTGTGGCAATGCTTCTCAATATGGCAACAACGCATTCATTGCGCCTAAAGCAAGTATGCATGACGGGCTTATCGATGTAACGGTGATACACCCTTTCACCCCACTCGACACAGCCATAATGAGCTTCCTTCTATTCACTCGTCATCTCGATCAAGACATCAACATCACCACCTATCGCGTGCCCGAATTAGTCATTCGTCGTAGCAAACCAGGTGTTATGCACATCGATGGCGACCCTATTATGATGCAGGCCAATCTTCACATAAAATGTCATAAAGGTGGAATAAAAATGCTTTTGCCTATTACCGACACCATCGAGAAATCTTTCTTATCATCTCTCGAAGATTATTTCTGGAATTTCGTCAACACTGTGCGCGACGAGCTAAAAATATAACATTCTCGGCAATAATTACACCTCCTCAACATTGTTTCATGTTATAGAACAATGTTCCTAAACATATTTTAAATTCGCTTCCATTTTAAGCAAAAAATTGTCTATTTTTACTTGGCATTACCACCTTTTTTGCGTAAATTCGTAACGGCGATAAAGCATTCCTCATTTAAACACTGAGGGAATGCTTCGTTTCCGTATATTATTACCTTTGAAAATATCTAATAACAACAAATAAACATTAGCATCAACATGAGCTATTTAAGATTTGAAAAAACTCTATTAACGAACTTGGAAGAATCGCTTCCTAAGGAAGTGCTTCGCACCAATCGTTCTGGAGCTTACCATTGCACAACTATCGTGGGGTGCAATACACGCAAATACCATGGATTGCTCGTTATTCCTATTCCTGAATTAGACGACGAGAACCATGTTATGCTCTCTTCTCTTGATGAAACAGTTATTCAGCACGGCGCTGAATTCAACTTGGGTCTTCACAAGTATCAGGGCAACAATTATAGTCCTAACGGACACAAATACGCGCGTGAATTTGAGTGTGAAAAAGTGCCTACAACAATCTATCGCGTAGGTGGTGTGATTTTGAAAAAGGAAAAGCTTTTCGTTCACCACGAAAACCGCATCCTCATTCGCTACACACTTCTTGATGCACATTCTGCCACTACATTGCGTTTGCGTCCTTTCCTTGCTTTCCGCAGCGTGAGAGAATATACTCACCAAAATGCTCAAGCAAACCAAGACTATCAACTTGTTGACAATGGTATCAAGACTTGCATGTATCCTGGCTATCCAGAACTTTTCATGCAGCTCAACAAGAAGAACGAATTTAAGTTCGTTCCTGATTGGTATCGTGGTATCGAGTACACTAAGGAACAAGAACGCGGTTACGATTTCAACGAAGACCTTTATGTTCCTGGTTATTTCGAATTCAATATCAAGAAAGGTGAAAGTGTAGTTTTCTCTGCAGGTATTTCCGAAGTAAAGACTCGCACATTGAAGAAGACATTCGAAGACGAACGCGAAGAACGCACTCCTCGCGACACATTCCAACACTGTCTAATCAATGCAGCTCACCAATTCCTCAACAAGCAAGGTGGCGAATACTACATTCTTGCTGGTTATCCTTGGTTTAAGTGTCGTGCTCGCGACTTGTTCATCTCTCTTCCTGGCCTCACTCTTGCTATCGACGAAGTGGCTAAGTTTGAAACAGTGATGAACACAGCTTGCAAAGCAGTAAAACAATTTATTGCCGAAGGACGCACCGACCTCAAGATCTACGAAATGGAGCACCCTGACATCCTTCTTTGGGCTGTGTGGTGTATTCAACAATATGCTAAAATGGTGTCTCGCGAGCAATGCCGCGAAAAATATGGCGATTTGCTTGTCGAAATCATCGACTTCATCAGAAAGGGCGGACACAACAACCTTCATTTGCACTCTAATGGACTTGTTTACTCTAATGGTACCGACAAAGCTATCACTTGGATGAACTCACACGCAAATGGACGCCCTATCATCGCTCGCACAGGCTACATTGTCGAAACTAATGCTCTTTGGTACAATGCTCTTCGCTTCACTGCCGACCTTCTTGGCGAAAAGGAAAGTTCATTATTTACCGAAGACATCAACGCTCTTGCCGACACTACAGCACAATCGTTCGTAAACACATTCCTCAACGAACATGGCTATCTATTAGACTATGTTGATGGACATATGATGGACTGGAGCGTTCGTCCAAATATGATTTTTGCAGCTGCATTCGACTACTCTCCTCTTAATGCTCGTCAAAAGAAGGGTGTTATCGACATTTGTACAAAGGAATTGCTTACTCCTAAGGGACTTCGTTCTCTAAGCCCTAAGAGTGGTGGCTACAACCCTAACTATGTAGGTCCACAACACCAACGCGACTATGCTTATCATCAAGGTACAGCATGGCCATGGCTTGCAGGTTTCTACTTCGAAGCATATTTGCGCATCTACAAGATGGGTGGTGTGGGATTCGTTGAACGACACATGATCAGCTACGAAGACGAGCTTTCTTCTCACTGTATCGGTTCAATCCCTGAGCTATTCGACGGAAACCCTCCTTTCAAAGGTCGTGGTGCCGTATCTTTCGCTATGAATGTAGCCGAAATTCAGAGAACACTTTATTTATTAAGTAAGTACAACTATTAATATAAGGAGGAACCTATATGAAAGTATTAATGTTTGGATGGGAATTTCCTCCCAAGATATTAGGTGGTTTGGCTGTAGCATCTTATGGTATTACTAAAGGGCTTAGCCTTCAAGGCGATGTAGAAACTACTTTCTGCTTGCCTAAACCTACTGGCGAAGAAGAAAAATTCTTGAACATCATCGGAATGAATCAAGTGCCAATCGTGTGGAAAGATGTGAACTACGATTATCTAAAATCGCGTCTTCCTAACTACACCACACCTGAGCAATACTACGCTTTTCGCGATAAGATTTATGCCGATTTCTCTTATATGTGTACCAACGACCTCGGTTGTATGGAATTTGCTGGGGGATACCCAAAAAATCTACACGAAGAAATCAACAACTACTCTATCATAGCAGGCGTTGTTGCTCGCCAACAAGAATTTGACATTATTCACGCACACGACTGGCTAACCTACCCTGCTGGCGTTCATGCCAAGATGGTAAGCGGTAAGCCATTGTGTATCCATGTTCACGCAACCGACTTCGACCGTTCTCGTGGCCAGGTTAACCCTACCGTTTATTCTATCGAAAAGAACGGTATGGACTATGCCGACTGCATTATGTGTGTATCAGAACTTACTCGTCAAACAGTAATCAACCAATACCACCAAGACCCACGCAAGTGTGTCGCTATGCACAACGCTGTTTACCCTCTATCACAAGAATTGCAAGACATTCCTCGCGTAGAACACCCTAAGGAAAAAGTAGTTACATTCCTCGGACGCATCACAATGCAAAAAGGTCCTGAATATTTCGTTGAAGCTGCTGCTCTTGTTTTGAAACGCACTCGAAACATTCGTTTCGTCATGGCTGGCTCGGGCGACAAACTCGAAGAAATGATTCACCTTGCTGCTGCTCGTGGTATTGCCGACCGTTTCCACTTCCCTGGATTCCAAAAAGGCAAACAGGTTTACGAAGCCTACAAGAATAGCGATGTATTCGTTATGCCATCGGTTTCTGAGCCTTTCGGTATTGCTCCTCTTGAAGCAATGCAATGCGGTACGCCTTCAATCATTTCTAAGCAATCTGGTTGTGGCGAAATCCTCAACAATGTGATTAAAGTGGACTATTGGGACATCAATGCAATGGCCGATGCTATCTATTCTATCTGTACCAACCCTTCTCTATTCAAATACCTACAAGAAGAAGGTATCAAGGAAGTAGACCAAATCACATGGGAAAAGGTGGGATTGAAGCACCGCGCTATCTACGACGAGCTAATTAAAAACAATCGTTAATCTCTAACAAACTAATAGATATGAAAACAATTTGTCTATATTTTGAAATACATCAAATAATACATCTAAAACGTTACCGTTGCTTCGACATCGGTCGCGACCATTACTACTACGACGACTACGAAAACGAACGCAGTATCAACGAAATAGCTGAACGCTCTTACATTCCTGCTCTTAACACTCTTATTGAGATGGCTAAGAACAATAATGGTGCGTTCAAGGTTGCAGTTTCAGTTTCTGGTGTTGGTCTTGAACAATTAGAAATGTATGCTCCTTCTGTAATCGAGCTTCTACATCAACTAAACGACACTGGTTGCTGCGAATTCCTTTGCGAACCTTATTCTCACGGTCTATCTTCTCTTGCCAACGAAGAATGCTTCCGCGAAGATGTCGAAAACATGCGCACTAAGATTACACAAATGTTCGGCAAAGCTCCTAAGGTGTTCCGTAACTCAGGACTTATCTATTCTAACGAAATCGGTAGCATGGTTGCCGACATGGGATTCAAAGGTATGCTCACCGAAGGCGCCAAGCATGTACTTGGTTGGAAGAGCCCTCACTACCTTTACCACTGCGCTCACAACCCTAAGCTTAAGCTACTTCTTCGCGATTTCAAACTTTCCGACGATATTAGTTTGAGATTCGCCGACTCTGATTGGGCTGAATATCCACTATTCGCCGACAAATACATCGGCTGGATTGCAGACATGCCTGAAGATGAACAAGTTATCAACATCTTTATGGAGCTTTCTTCAATCGGTTTGTCTCAACCTCTATCTTCTAACATCCTTGAATTCCTTAAGGCACTTCCACAATGCGCTAAGGAAAAGGGCATCACTTTCTCAACTCCAAGCGAAATCATCAGCAAGCTTAAATCAGTTGACCAAATCGATGTTCCTTATCCAATGTCTTGGATCGACGAAGAACGCGACACAAGCTGCTGGCTTGGTAATGTAATGCAACGCGAAGCATTCGACAAGCTTTATAGCGTAGCCGAAAGAGTACACCTTTGCAACGACCGTCGCATCAAGCAAGACTGGAGCTACATGCAAGCAAGCAACAACTTCCGCTTCATGACTACTAAGAACACTGGTATCGATGTAAATCGTGGTATCTACGACTCTCCATTCGATGCGTTCACCAACTATATGAACATTCTTGGCGACTTCATCAGTCGCGTAAATTCATTGTTCCCAGTTGATATGGATAGCGAAGAGCTCAACTCACTCATCACTACTATCAAGAACCAAGGTGACGAAATCACATTGTTGAACAAGGAAATCGACAAGTTGCAAGCTAAACTCGAAAAACTTCAACCTAAAGAAGTTAAAGCTACAGCAAAAAAAGCTACCACAAAGAAAGCTAAAGCTGCCAAAGAACCAAAACAAGCAAAGCCTAAAGCAGAAAAAGCTCCAGTAGCCAAAGCTGAAGAAAAACCAGCTAAGAAAGCAAAGAAATAAAAACTTTCACACATAGCAATCAACAAAAAAATGGCGACTCACCTCGCCATTTTTTTTATTACCCTCCCTATATATATTCCAAATTCTTTTCCTTTTTACCGGAATTTTCCGTATCAATGGAATTCGAAGATTTCTCCTAAATATATAAAACGATAAAGCCCTAATCCATAGAGCCTTATCGTTTTGTCATTTAATAACTTGCTGTTTCCCAAGATGATACTGAAATATAAACATTTTGTTGTTGTGCTTCGTTTCTTACTCTCTTCATTTCTGATTGAATATTTCTTATACTTGCTTTTGTCTCAGAAATTGCATATGATGAAGTTGCTCCTCCGTTAGAGGTAGTCTGTAAAGTATTTAATGTGTTAAATAAATCAATTACTCTATTTTCATATTTTGCGTAGGTACTTTTATAATGTTGTTCCCACCTTGAGTTGTCTTCTGTTGGAGTATTTGGGTTAATTACAGCAGGAGAATTCACATATCCATCAATTTGCCCACCACAATTATTAGACGCCCCTGATGAATGGTGATTTATAAGTTGAGGTTTGACATTATTTATTGATTTCATATTCTCTCTTAGTTCCCTTTTAGCTCTTCGTGTCATTTCTAAATTTTCATTCCACAACGAAAAATCCCTACTCCCGTCTACGGGCTTTAATGTATTTCCATTAATATCAATCCATTCACAATCTGATTGCTCACGAAATTCTTCTAAATCCTCATAAGTTTCTAAAACAATATAAGCCATACCCTCATTTGTAATTTCGATATCATAACTATCATAATCATCCTCTCTTAATATGCGTTCTCCCTTATGATTATACAAGCCTGATACACCATTTTTTTCTGCACCAAATAATGGCAAAACTCCAGTATTTGATTCTTGGTATAGTGATTTCCCTGAAAAAACATAATTTCCATACCAATCATACACATAACTTGTGGAATAATCATCTCGTTTATCACATTTAAACCCCCATATAGCACGCTCTCCATTACTTAGATTTGAATATATTGGGCTAATTGATGAAAATTGAGGTGAAATAATTTCTTTACCATCAAGATTATATACGCCTTCATTATCGTCGAAATCCGCCACTAGAAGATATCCATTTTTCAAAATATCATTTGTCATATATGACATAACATTCAGAAATTCTATTCCATTTATATGAAACATTTCATTCCCATTTATGTCATATAAGTACTTATCGTTACCTTTTTGCGTTTTGAACATATAGCATCCATCATAGCCTTCACTATATACTTTTTCTTCACAGTTGCTTAAAACAATATTTCCCTCAACTTCCGCACCATATGTTCCATCAGAAAATGTTAAGAATTTCCATTTGAAGTCTTTTCCATGTATTCTATCTTCAGAACTAATCACTGATGCATCTGACTCAAAAGCACTTTCTCCAGAATGCGTTTTACCCCCTCCACAAGAGAATAGAACTAATAAATTTAAAAAAGCTAAACAGAAAAAAAATTTAATACCAATTCTCATACAATTTTAATTTTATATGTTTATACATTGTTTAAGGTATTACAAAATTAATAACATTTATGTAAAAAGTAACTATTTAAACAAAAACTTTTGCCTTATAAATGATGATAAAATATCAGCAGCTTTGTGTATAAATCACAAAGCTGCTTTTTTCATTCAAAATCAACAATTTTACTCCATTTGCAATGCTATTTATCTGCAAATCACGAATTTAGTCATCTAAATCATTGCACTACAACATGGCTTAGTTATATGAACCCATATTTCTATGGTCACATTTGCTATAGCTATCTATTCCTAAATATTCGGGGTTACCAAGTGTCTTTTGTTATAGGAGTGTATGTTGGTTGAACTATCGTATCAAGAACTATTCTATGATGCGCTTCCCAATTTATTTTTATCAATCCTTTGCGAGGCCCTTTTTCAACAACTTCTTTACCACTTGCCCTCATAAATTCCGATGTATCAAGTAAATCCCCATAATACAAGTGTTTCCAAGTTCCACTGTTAGTATCAAAAGTATAAACTCGATAATATCTCCATTGGCTTGATGTCCATTCATATAGATAACCCCACTCATCTTTTCCATCACCATCTAAATCACCCTCAAGAACCAAACCGTTTGGGTTAAATAGTTCTACAGGAGGTAAAACTGAATTATTAGATACTGCGTAACAAATATTATACTCATCAGAATTCCCTCCTCCAGCAAAACCTATACCATACTTTTGTCTCTCAGCTTTACTCAGCCGACTTTTATCAAAATTGCAATCCACATAAATAGTATCTATTCCATTTCCAGTAAAATTACCAACTATCATATCTGACTCCATATGCCCTTTAACTGAGTTGATATAACAACGAAAATCTCCCTTATAGAATAGCTCATACTCTTCAGGTATGCGTATCGAATCATTTTTGATGCTTGGCTTATTATTGGTCAATATATCCATGAACATTTTCACCCTTGCAAAGCATTCTCGAATAGAATTTTTCACACGATTACTACTAATATGTGAAGGTTCAGCATTATAGCCTATAGCTCGGATGCCATATTTGTCAGCGAGGTATATAGCACGCTTATTATGATATTTCTGCGAAATAATAGTCATACTTTCCAATGCATATACTTTCTTTGCTTTTGCTATTGAGTTCAAAGTTCGAGTGCCTTCATAGTCGAGAATAATTCTATTTTCCGGTATTCCAAGAGATGTCAATGAGTCAAGTATAGCTTTAGGTTCATCACAACCTTTCTTTTGTGTTTGCGTATAATCACCACCACTGGCTATAATGAAATCTATTTTACGAGTCAAATACAATTCATACACAGCTTTAATACGATTATCAAAGTTATAATTGTGCTCACCATCAGGTGTTATTGGCGATGTAGCCAACAACAGCCCCACCTTATTATGTGGGATTTTATCATATTTGTCGTAAGTCCTGAATCTGGCATTTCTCTCAACCATATGGTGACATGCCCAAATTAGTAACAATAGGAACATGGCAGCAACCACTACTGCAACTAACCACAAAATCGTTTTCTTATGTTTTTTCATTGTATAACAAGCTTCATTCATTATGAAATTATTTTTCTAACATGTTTGCTGCCAGTCCATCTGCAGCTATTATTAATGCAATTAATGGGCATTGCTTCTTTGCTGCATCTAAGTTTGCTTTTATATCGGCAGACTGAAAAGGTAGATCCCATGAATGCATATGCCATCTAATAGCCATTATCTCATAGTCACTTAAATCTAAACCACTACGAAGCAACATTATGACCGATTTCTCTCCATGTCCTAACGGAAAATTACTATAATCAAGGTTATATCCGGGCTTATCAACCCATACTCCATACTGATTCTTTTGTTTCTTTATCACAGGTTTGTAAATATCCGATTTACAAACATCATGCAATAGACTTGCTATTATAACGCTATCCTTTGGAAGTGAGTCTCTTAAACTATCATCCAGTTTAATCATCACATCACGCAGTTCCAACGCTACTTTACACACATTTAGTGAATGTTCAACCAAACCACCTTCTATATTTAAGTGAAATACAGAACTAGCTGGTGCCTCAAAAAAGCCTAAACTTGTTAAGTCTTCTATTACATATTCTACTCCCTCGCGATTTGTCATTCGCAAAAGTTCATTAAATTCTTCTCGTTTCGTTTGCATATGATTATTCTATTTTAATTCTATGAAAAATTCACACTTTATTTATGCTTATTATGCGTTTAAATTTAAAAGCAAGTCCCAATACATTCCAAATGCATCTCCCTATTCCCACAAGAAGGACAAGGTATTGACAAAACATCTTCATGTATTTCTATATTTTTATTGCCACATTTAGGACATTCGTTTATCACATTCCCGCAACCATCCTTTTTCCTATGAAATAAAGATTTACATTCCTTGCATGAGCAAATATACAACTCCGTCATCCCTAAGGGATCTATTAAAATATCCATTTCCCTAGGTGATTTAAACCCACAATTCCCACAATTATACTGTATCAAAAATCCCATACTATATATTTCTTTTTTCAATCCTACACATTTAGTATCTAATGCAAAGATAACCCTCACCAACGAACTCTAAATTCGCAATAATGAAGTAGGTATTGTTACTTTATCCAACCTAAGTATCAGCCGAAAATAATTATTTCCCAAGCATCACAACAATGGTAAATGGAGAATATCTTATTTTTTTCTTTTTTGAGAATTTTCAACTATTTTAATTCCATGGTCTTGTAATTGTTAACACTATAGTATACCAATCAAGAGTTATATAGCAAAGTTACAAAAAAAGTTATTAATTATTTAATTTACTATTTCTTTTCCTAAAAAATTTCTTTATTTCTTTCACTGCATTTCGGCTCATTTTGTGCACAAAATGCTCTTTTTTCTGACTACCACTTACCTACCGGTAGGCAGACTTGCGAAATAGTGGTAGGTAATCGCTTTTTCAGTCACTCTCTGTCCATGTTAAGCGACCAAGCCACACCGCCTACTTAACAAGCTATGTATCAATAAAATATTGTTAATTCCATTTAGTTTAGAGCCGGAAAAAGGGAGTTTGTTAAAACTCCCCTTCGTGATCCGAATGCGGTCTTATTTTATTTTGCAACACATTGATATATAGTTAATTACAAATGTGGTACAAAAACGATGTACCACAAATTGGGCAAAATGTACCACAAAAAGCACTAGAAAATCACTCAAAAAATGACCAAAATTGAGCATATTTTAGACAAAGCTAAAAAGATACATCTTTTAACTAAAATTTCTCACAACTCAAATCAAATTAACATATAAAAACAACCTTTAAGTATTTGCGACATTCCGTTTTCTGTGAATGTTGCAGTTATTTTTTCGCACAGGTATTTTCTTCCGTTGATGAAGAATACCGAGCGAGCATTGGGGATTGAGTCGGAGATAAACGAGAAATTGAACTTCTGCTTAGGATTGATTTTGAACTTGGCACTGCCTTGCAATCGAAGAGTGCCATTAGCGATGTAGTGAGACCAATCTTCACGCACAACAAAATGGTCGATATTAGGACAAGGCAATTTGCCTACATTGCGATTGACTCCGTCCCAAAAAGCGAGATATATTCTGTCGAAATATTCCGATTTTTCTGTTTGTTCGCCATTTTGTAACCTTTGCATAGCCAAAGGCTGATAGATTTTAGACTCCGTATCTTCGCTATCATCGGGGCGAGTGCCTGAAGTAGAACTTTCTTCTTCATCATATCCAGGAATGTCAAGGAACAGACAATTTCCCTTTGTCGGTTCAGTTTCATCAATCCAAGCTGGAACGAAGTCCAATTCAATAGCGTCCTCGTTATTTTCGTCCACGATTTTATCTCCGAACACATTTATCGGCTGAAGCACACATATTCGGTCATAGATTTCACGACCGAGAGAGTTAGTGCCGGCATACTCATTGCGAATACAGCGAATAACGAAGTACGCGTCCACATCTTTTGCATAGAGAATGTTGTTCACATTCGTACCACGATGATAAGAGCGAACACGAGCATACTGCTTATTGGCATTGATAAGAGCAGTCAGTGTTTCATAGACTACGGGAGTAGCGTCACGCAAGAACCAAGGACACGAGTAGAACTTCCACATATTATGTTCACACTCCTTGTAGCGAACATTAGAAGCCTCTATGTAATTACTTTCGTTAGTGTCCGATACTTCGGCCGTGTAGCTGTCAACTACCTTGTCTATCTTGATAGTTTCAGCATTGAGAAGAATGTTATAG
>JAEIGA010000586.1_pt1 | contig 53794 bp, 49 predicted proteins | sample 9270691 | NCBI WGS metagenome assembly JAEIGA01 (sample SAMN17057246, study PRJNA624740) | gut metagenome | biome: biome; isolation source: fecal sample | host: Bos grunniens | place: China: Xizang | collected 2019 | reverse complement strand
GGCTTCAGAGGAAGATAAAAAAATTATGAAAGAAACATTAAAAGATTTAAATATTGAGCTAGAAGAAAGTGCATCTGACTGAGAAAATATTCCAATGGATGAAGAAGAAGCTGAAGTATTAACAGAAGCAGAAGAAACTTTTGATGATTCAGAATTAGCAATGTCTGATGAAGAAGTTGCTGAAATTAATGAGCCATTTGAAGAGAATGAACCTAATGGTCAAGAAGAAGAGTCTGAAGAAGAATCTGAAGAAGAGCCTGAGGAAAAGTCTGATGAAGATGAAGAATCTGAAGAAGAATCTGAAGAACTTCTAGTTAAAGATGTTATCGATTCCTTAAAGGAATTTGATGAAAATTTACCATTTGTTATTACTCCTCTTGAAATAGAAGGTGTAAAATATGAATTAGAGTTATCACTTGTTGATAATGAAGATTCTATTAATTTTGGTGTTATTTGTAATCCTGTAGAGGATGACAATGAAAATATAGATGCAACTGTAGAGTTACCTGCTGAAGAAATTGAGGCAGATGAACTTGCTGTTCAAGATTCTAATGAAGAGGCAGAAGAAATTGAAGCTGATGAAGAGGAAACAGAAACAGCCGAAGATTCCGGAGAAGATGAAGAAATCTTAGAAAGCTTAAAAGAAATGCTTCGTCAAAAAGAGCTATTAGAACAAGAAATTAAGTCCTTAAAACGTGCAGAGGCAGTTCGCGATGCGAAAGTTAATAAACTAGAAGAAGAACTTAATAGATACAAAAATGGCTTTATTAGAATGAGTGAAGTTGCAAGTGAAAAATCTAAAGTTGAACAAGAAGTTAATGTATTAAAAGAACAAATGACACAAAAAGATTCTAAAATTAAAACATTAGAAAAACAAATTAAAACTTCCACACAATTAAAAGAAAGTATGGAACGCAACAAGAGTAAAGAAGTTAAACAATTAACTGAAGAACTTAATATGGTTAAAGCTGAAAAAGAAGCTTCAGAAAAAGAACTTACTTTACAAATTACTCAAGCAGGCGAAAAAATTCAAGAAAGTATGAAAGTTGCAAAACAATACAAAGCTAAATGTGCCGCAATCTTAAATAAATATATTGAATCAAAAGCCACAATGTTAGGTGTAAAACCTAAAGAAATTACAAACAGATTAAATGAAAGCTATACATTAGCTGATATTGATAAAGTTTGTGAAGATCTATTATCTTATAATATTAAGATGAATAATTTACCATTTGGCGTAAAGAGAAACACTTCAAGAGTTGTTGAATCTAAACAACCTGTAAAACAAGCGCCAAAAACTGATGGCGGCTATGAAATAGATGATTCTCTTTTAGAGCTAGCTGGATTGAAATAATAATTAAAAATTAACAAGGAGAAAATTACAATGAGAACTAATTTATTAGAAACTTATTCTCGTCAATTAAAAGTTGCTGAAGCTTATGTTGCTAAAAACTTTGAAGGACGTACTGTATCTAACAATACAAAATTAACTACTGCTGTTTTATTAGACAATACAAACAGATGGATGACTGAAGCATTAAACACTTCTGCTACTCAACGTGCAGATTTAGGTGATTGGAAAAAATTCTGCTTAAACTTAACTAACATTGCTGTTCCAAGCTTAATCGCTAACGATTTAGTAATCGTTCACCCAATGACTTCTTACTCTGGATCAGTTGCATATTTAGAATATGTATCTAAAACTGATAAAGGTGGAATTGCAAAAGGTACTGCATTCAATAGCGTATTTGGCTTAGGTGAAATGAATGAAGCTCGTCAAAACTTCACTAGCCAAGTTATCGTTGAAGCTGGTAAAGCTCCTGCTTTAACTGTTAAACCTGAAGGTATCCAATACTTCGATAAAGAAGCTGATGCTTATAAGAAAGCTGACGTTAAAGCTATTATGGAAGATGGTTCTGTTCAATATGTTGCTGCTGCTGCATTAGCTGCATTAGAAGGTGTTGCTAAAATTGCTTATGTTTCTGAAGAATTCCAAATGGAATCTGTTCCTGCTCAAGATATCCCAACAATTGGTCCAAGAATGAACCGTATTGCATTAGTTGCTGAACCAAGACGTATCGCTGTTCGTTACGATCAAATTACTGCATTCCAAGCTAAAACTGATTATGGTTTCTCTTTAGATAAACAAATCGCTGAACAAGCTTGTGGTGAATTAGCATATGAAATCGATACTGAAATCGTTGATATGTTAAGAAAAGGTGCTGGTGCTGCTAAAGCTGAATTAACTTGGTCTAAAACTTTACCAGTAGGTGTTTCTAAATTCGAACACTACAATGCATTCTTAGAAGTTGTTGAAAATGCAAGAGCAATCATCTACAATAGAACTAAGAAATTCCATCCTAACTACATGGTAATCGCTTCTGACGTTTTACCAGTATTAAAATTCGTTAACGGTTTCACAGCTGTTAAAAACCCTAAAATGAATGGTCCTTACAAAGTTGGTGAATTAGACGGATTAAACGTTTATGTATCTCCACTTTTAGAAAAAGGTGAATTCTTCTTCGGTCTTAACGGATCTGATATGATGAGTTCTGCTGGTGTTTATGCACCTTACATGGCTATCGTTCCTACTCAATTATTAGGTACTCCTGATGGTGGTATGGCACAAGGCTTCAGTACTTGGTACGCAAAAGCATTATTAAATGAAAACTTATTAGTAGCAGGTAAAATTGTTGCTTAATTAAACCAAAAATAAAGAGATCTCTTCGGAGGTCTCTTTTTTATTTATTGCACAGTTTTTAATATTTTATTATAAATTATATTGTATAATATAAGGTAGGAAATATTTAATTAGAAGGGTCTCAATATATGCAAGAATTTTTTCACATTTTAAAGCACACTTTTGAAGATAGTTTATCTGTATTTTTAATTGCCTTTGTAATCTATGTAATAATTAGTTTTATTGAACAAAAAATCGCTCAGTGCCTAAATTTTAAAAATAGGTTTAGTCCAATGATAGCTTCAGGTTTGGGTTTAATTCCACAATGTGGGCTAACAATAATAGGCTCAGACTTATATCTAAAGAAACATATAACTCTTGGAACCTTAATAGCTTTATTTCTTGCATGTAGTGATGAGTCTATTCCAATATTACTGGCCAGTAACAAACAAGGTGCAATATTTACAGTAATATCTATTGTTATTACAAAATTTATTATTGGAATGGTTGCAGGTTATATTATTGATCTATTCAAAAAAGATGATAAAAAGGCCGTTAGTGAGCACTTACATGAATGTCATGAAGATTTAAAAGAAATTACACATACGGGGTGCTGTGAACATACTATTGAGGGGGATCACCAATATTCAATCATTACAGATCACCTACTGCATCCACTAAAGCACACTATAAAAATATTTATATATGTTTTTATTATTAACTTAATTTTTAATAGTCTTATCGAATTTATCGGTCATGATATATTAACTAATTTTTTAGCCTCTAATAAATATTTAGCCCCTTTGTTTTCTGCATTAATAGGAGTTATTCCAAATTGTGCCTCTAGTGTAGTAATTACTAATCTATATTTACTTAATGGATTAAGCTTTGGAGCATGTATTTCAGGTCTTTGTATGAATGCGGGTTTAGGACTTGTATTCTTATTTAAGAAAAAAACAAGTATAAAAGATGGATTTTTAATCTTAGGACTTATGCTTGGAATTAGTTTAATTGCTGGATATTTAATCTGTATAATAATTGGATTTTAGTAGAGATTATAAATAATCTCTACTTTTTTATTAAATTAATAAATTAATATATAATTAATTTAATTATCTGCTAAATTAATTGATAGATTGCCTGGAGGTAACTAATTTATGAAATTAGAACAAGTTTTAGATGAAATTAAGCTAGAATTAACAGGATCAGTCTTAGAAATGGAAATTGAAGATGCAACATTAAAACAAGTTGTTAATAAGGCGTTACGTGAATTAGAACGTTACTGAGATGAAACGACTATGATAACTGTACCATTTGCTTCCTGTATAGACCTAAGTGGAGATACTTTTGAAGAGCATGTGAGCTCCATAGTTAGAATCTATAGAACAGAGGGTATCGGTGGAAATGGCAGTAATGTTAATGCAATGACAGACCCTATGTTTGCTCAACAATGATTATTGTTTAGCAATGCTGGTACAATGTATAATTTAACAGATTATATAATGAACTATGCTGCTTGATCTACAGTATCACAAATAAAGAATTCCATGTCTACAGACTTATCTTTTAAGGAAGACCGACACAATAAAAAATTATATATTAATAATTATATGTCAGCTCCTAACGCGATTACTATTGAATATATTCCGCGTTTAAAAACTGTGGAAGATATAAAAAGTGACTATTGAATTGATATTTTGATTAAGCTAAGCGTAGCTTTAACAAAAATTATTCTTGGAAGAATTCGAACAAGATTTACACAATCTAATGCTTTATGAGCTCAAGATGGTGAAAAACTATTAGAAGAAGGAAATACTGAGTATAAAGAACTCAGAGAAGTGCTACGATTAAATAGCAATATGGTATTCCCTATAGATTAAAAAAATTTTTATTTTATTCATAATATATATTAGTAGAGGAGAAATATTAAAATGAAAAAAGAACAAGTTACTATCTTTAATTTAGAAGATGCATTTAAGGCATTAGATGAAATAGCAGTGCCTAAGGCTCCAAAAGGAATTAAAGCAAATAAAACTGATTTAACAGAAAGCTTTAAGGACTTTAATAGATCTAGAACTGACCTATTAATGGAAGAATATTATGATCTTGCAGATTCTGCAGATTTAGAAGAAGCAAAAGCTGATAGAGAGGCTGAAGTTGCTAAAGCAAAACTTGCTAAGATTGAAAAAATTGTTGACTTAGAAGCTAGTAGTGAAGAAGATATTTTACCTTCTTATGTTGGCAAAATGATTATTCAATGTCCTCAATGTATGACATTGTTCTATAAAGAAGAAGCTGATATTGTAAAATCTGAAACTGATGAAGAAACTGTAAATGTAGCTGAAATTTGTCAACATTGTGGAAATGAAACAGGTTATACTTTAATTGGTAAAGTTGAAGGCGTACAAGAAGAGGAATTAATGCCTGAGGATAATATTGAGGATGAAGCTCAACTTGAAGAACCAGTAGCAGAGGATGAACTTAGTCTTGAACCTGTAGAAGAAGTAGACGAAACTTCTGGTGAAAATGTAGAAAATGCAGCTAATGAAGAAGAGTTAGAGTTAGCTCCAATTGAAGATGAAGAAGAAACAGAAGAAAAAGTTGAAAGCTTACAAACTGAAACTTCTGAAATTTTAACAGAAGACCATACTGTTGAGGCTGTTATTGAAAAAGAAACAGATCAACTTTGCTCTGTATTCGGATTTGACAAACAAATGTTTGTTGGCACAAAAGAGGAATGCCAAGAATATATTAAAAAGCATGAAAATTCGCCAGCAGCAAAAGCACATGGTGGACTTAAATTAGTTGATAATGCTAAAGTTCTTGTTAAAGAAGCAGTATATAAAGAATTACAAGCAAAATTAGATGCTCATAATGAATATATTAAATTCCTACAAGAAGAAATTGATAAAGAAGAAAAAGCTTTAGAAGCTGCTAAAAATGATTTTATTAAAGAAGCTATTCAAAGACGCTTAGATGCACTAAAAGCTGATTTAGAAGCAGCTCTTCCAGAAGAAGTTAAGAATGAAGTAGTTCAAGAAGAGGCTCCGATTGAAGAAGTTGAAATTGAAAGTGTAGATACAGAAGCACCTGTTGAGATAGCAGATGAGTCTAATCCAGTAGCTGAAGAAGCACCTGTAGAAGAAAAAGAAGAAGCCAAATTAGAAGAACCTGTTAAAGAATCTTTAGAAGAATCTGCTAATCCAGAAAAATTAAATGAGGACAAAATTAAAGATTTATCAGGTGAAGAATTTGATGAGTTAATGGGATTTTTAGCAACTCAAAAAACAGAAAGTGTTGAAGAACCTATAGATGAAGAAACAGAGCAATTAGAAGAGGTTCTTGCCTCAACTGAAGAATCTTTTGAAGAATTAGAAGATCTAGATGAAAAATGTTTTGCTAAACGTTTAGGTGAAGCCTTAAATAGAAAAGAAAAAACAGTTAAAGCAGTAAAAGTTATGTCTTGTAACTTAAATGAAGATAACAAACTTATTATTGAATGTAAAGTAAAACTTTTAAATAATGATGTTACTAACGTTAAATATATCTGTGAAGATTTTGTTAAGTATAATGATCAAAAACTAATAAAAGGATTTACAGAAGGATTTATTAATAAGGAATTTATTTGCAATTATAGCTTTAAAAATAAAACTTTAATTACTGAATCTATTAAACATTCTAAGTAATCTTAGAACTTAGGAGGAAAGGAATATGTCTAGTACTCAAAAAGACTATGGATTCTTAATTAATAAAGATATAAAATTACATAGAAAATATTTTGATCAAATGACTAAGATGTTAGGTATAAATTGTATATATCAAGAGCCACTTTATGGTAAAGATTATGATATGCATGGACATCTTAGTGCAAAATATAAAGAAGGTGTAACTGTAGGATGTATCTTTCAAGATCATCCTGATCAAAAAACTCTTAAAAAAATGGGATGAGTTGCAGAGCTTCAAGAAGGCAGCTCTATAATTCATGTTCCATATGATTTATCAGGAATACAAGTTGGAGCGTTATTTACAATTCCTAGCGGAATAGATAATGCTCCTCCTAGAGTATTTCGTGTTATTAGTATGCAAAATATTATGGTATATCCTGCGTCTATTGCATGTGAAATTGCTCCTGAATATTTTGATAGAGATGAACAAGTTCAATTTACAGACTTTAGTAAAGAAGACTTCACAGTGCTAATAGATAATGAGGAGGATGACTAATGAAAATTATAAAAGCTACGCAATTAGTTGAAAATACTAAAAAAATATTACATGAGGCTCCTGCTGGAACGTCTATAGAATCTAATAAGGTAGTTAGTACTCCTGCAGAAGTAATAAATTTATTAGACTTGTTACAAAACAATTCAGTTAATGTAATTAAGGCTGCAGCTGATACTTACAAATTTCCATCCATGCCGGATGAGATTAGAAAAAGAACAAGAGACTTAACAGTTCTATTAGAGTCTGATGCTGATAGTAAGTTATTAAGTACCAAAGCTAGAGAATATGCAGAATTAATGCAGGTTTGATATGGCCCGCCCCTAACAGACTATGTATGAACTCATAAAGCTACTACCACTAAAACTAAGATTAAAGGCTTAGACTTAAAAGAGCTTGGAAATACAATTATTGGTTCCATTCTAAACAGAACAGCTCCTACCGGTGGCGAGACAAATTCATCATATGATGCATTCGTAACTCATTTAAAGAGCTCAGTAGCAAATTCAAGGCAGTGTTTAGGTTTAGGTGACAAAGCTACTAAATGAACATCTAGTTCTGATATTATTAATACAGTTAGATGCTTATATTTATCATTAAATGAGAGACAAGCATTTAATAATTTATATAGCACAGCCAGTACAGCTGCCAACAATATTGCAGACTATGCTAGTAATATTAAGTCATTCTCATGATCTAATGATAGTAGAACTACTGGTCCAGCCATTTTTAAGGCTGCTATCGATGCGGCAACTGCTTTTTTACAGCCATATGGAAGTGATATTGCATCCGCTCTTGGTAATAATTTAGATCATTATAATTCTGGACCTACTGCTAGAAAGACTGCTCCGGCCGCTTATGCTAAAATAGCTGCTCTTGTCAGTGCATTAGAGGCAGTAATTGATTGAATTAATAAAGAGAAAAGTCAAGATACTGCTGTGGACGCTAGACAAGCTGATCATAATAAAATTAATAATAGGGGTGTAAACTGAGGCCAACTATATGATAGATCCAAAGCAAATGGAGATACTACGGAATTCTTCTCACAGTATTTTGAAGGAGAATGAGGTGACTGAGCTCCTAATATTCAACGTTTGGGTAAAGTATTCATACAAGAAGTTCAAAGCTTAGGCTTTAGTATTCAAAATCCATTTATTTTTTATTTAAAAACGCTTAAAGCTAACTGCGAAAAAGCTCCAGCATCGGGGATATCTTTAGTTGACGTAAAATCTAGCGTTGTAAATAATTTGTTAAAGGTCTATACTGCAGTTCATAATGCGTATGTAAAAGGACACTTAACATCTGCTGATTTAAAAGGTGCCGGAGAACTTGGACCATTTAATCTAATATTCTGTCCAGCTATCTTCACTCAAGCACAAAATCCAGCAGCCTATATAGAACTTCAACATAACCTGATGAACCAAATAAAAGATGGCACTTGAACTAGCACTAAATTAGCTGTCTGAGGTCAAGATCGTATTTGATGTTATACAAAGTTCTTTTATGAAACTGAAAAAACTTCGCACATCTCACCAGATATTCTAGATATTTTAGAACTAGAAGATGCAAATAATAAAGACTCTACAGAGTATCAAACAATTATTAAAGAGAACCGTCTACGTTCAACCGGTATTATTAAAGAATTACTTAACGCAGCGTTTAAACAAGAAGATAAAGATAAAGACAAAGATAAAGAAAAAGATAAAGACAAAGAGAAGGATAAAGAGAAAGATAAATATAAATCAAAATCTGATTTAGAAGAACTTGTCAAAAAGTTATCTCCTGAAGCTAAAGAAACTCTGAAGAAATTATTAGGAACTTCATAAATGTTTTACATAATAACATTACCCCCAGGAGTTCTTTTTGATATAGCTTGTTTCAAGCTTAAACGTAAGGCTAAGCAAAAACTTTTAAGCTTGAAACTTAATGCTAATGATTTATTAATAGATAATTTTATAAAGGAGAAATATTCAATTGGTTTGAAACAAGTCTGTTTTGACTTAATTACTAGACGAGCTTCTTTTATGTCAAATGGAGACCAAATTATTATAAAATTTTTAAATATAGAAGATGACAAGTTAGCACGTCTTATAACAAATGGTAACGGACAAATTCCAGGAAGTACTATTTTACGAGACATATTTAATTAGGAGAGGCTATTATGGCTATAAGATATTATGATGATGCAATAGCGAGTAAATTACAAAAATGGATTCCGTCTAATGCCAAACTTAGAATTCTTAAACCTGATGAGACTGCTAGATTTTTTGCTTTGCACGCTGAAGATACTAATGATAGACCAGCAGATTTACCATTAATAATGTTATCCAGAAGTAAAGATATAGAGTTACAACTGAATATAAAAAATCCAAAGTCTTTCGATGGTATGAGAATGACTACAGATATGAATGCAAATAAAACGGCCATAATTAATTCAATACCTATAAGAGTTGAATATCAGTTAGATATTGTAACAAAAACAGAAGAAGAAAATGATGAATACTTACGAAATTTTCTTTTTAAATTAATAAATAATCCTACTATATACATTGAAATTCCATACAATGGAAGTAATTTACGATATGTAGCAAACTTAAGAGTTTTAAGTACAGTATCAGATACTAGTGATATTACTGAACGACTTTTTGTTGGACAATTTGTAAGATATACAATTCATATTGAGCTTCAAGATGGATATTTATTTAATGTTCCATATAAACAAAATTGGAAGATTGATTCAGATGATAATAAGTTAGAAGTGCATACTTCAAAGACAAATCACATAGGAATTGAATAGACTAAAATATTATTAGCATAAACTAAAAATAAAAAAATATATTATAAATTAATTTGCTAAATTAATTGAAAAATTATGTTTGATTTTAAAAATCAAGCAGTTAAAAAAGTTTAATAAGGAGAATATTATACTATGCCAAAAATTATAATTAGAGAAAATGATTATACTCAAGCTGGTACTCCAGAATATGGTAATTTTACAGTATTAATTGCTGGTTTTGCTAAAAGTGGTGTAACTGCTGGAACTGTATTTGAATTTTCTACTCAAGCAGACTTTGTAGAAAAAGTAGGACATGTTGCATATTCAATTACTACGGGTGAAGGAGAATCAGCAACTACTACAACAACAAGTTATGGTAATAAAATCGCATATGAGTTATTAGGACTAGGATACCCAGTTATTTATAAGGTAATTGATAATGTAACATCTATGAATGATGCAAGTTTCTGAGAAGAATTTAAAGATAAAGCTTCATACGATTTTAGATATATTATGTCTGGAGTATTAACACAAAATGCAACAGTTAATACACAAATGATGAATCTAGCTAAATTTGATGCAGAATTAGCTAAAAATGATATTTTTAGCACAGGTCGTGGTGACTGTATTGCATTATTAGATGTTGATATAACTAAAGAAGCTGTTGCTAATATAGCTGAAAGTGCATCAAGTGGTTCAAAATATGCAGCTTATTTTGCCCCATCTTTCTGCATAAAAGGATATGCCCCAAAAGATGCAGATGGTAATTTAATATATACAAATAATGTATTCCCAGCATCATTCTATTACTTAGCTTGCGCAAAAAGAGCTAGCTTAAATAATTTTGATGAATGGTTTGCTGTTGCTGGTTATACTAGAGGTCTTGCTAACTTTGCAATCGAATCTACAAGTACTAATTATGGAGAAATTGCAATTCATAAACTACAAGCTAGAACTGTTAGTGAAAGTACTGCTGATGCAAATATTGCTGTTAACTTAATTGCTAATTTCAGAGGTAATTATTATTTATGAGGAAATAGAACAGCTGAAACTTTAGATAAAGAACTAAAAGCTTCTCATTTCTTAAATATTAGACAATTATGTACTACTATTAAGAAACAACTCTATATTGCTTGTAGACGTTTTACATTTGATCCAAATAGTGATATCTTATGGGTTAACTTCTGTAATGCTATTACTCCAACATTAGAAAGAATGAAAAACAATCAAGGTATTGAAAGCTTTGTTATTGAAAAAGTAGATACTGATTTAAAAGCTACTTTAAAAGCAAAAATTAGAATTACTCCAATTGAAGCAGTAGAAGATTTCGATATTGAATTAGCATTAGAAGATTCTATGGGTACAACTAATGCTACTATTTCAGAATAAAGAAAGGAGAATATAGACTATGGCAATCAAAGATCAAAGTTTATCAACTTGACATATTAATGACCATTTAGCAGATTATGAAATTGCTAGATCCGGGTTCTTTACTTTAATTGTTAATGATATCGATAATATTGTAAAAGCTACATATTCAGGAGAAAGTGCTGAAGGTGCAGCTGATAGTGATAAAATTGCAAATGCACAAGATTATTTAAGATTAAATGTCTTAAATACTAAAGTTCCACATTTTACAGTAGCTACTCATGAAATTAGAAGAGGTAATGAAGTAGTTAAATTTGCTGGTATTCCTACTTTTGATGAAGGCGAAATTGTTGTAGATGACGTTGTAGGATTAGATACTAAAGCAATTTTAATGGCTTGGCAAAATTTAACTTATAATATTCATACTCGTAAAGGTGGACGTATGAAAGATTATAAGAAAAAATGTACTCTTGTAGAATACACACAAGATTATGAACCAATTAGACAATGGACTCTATATGGATGCTTCCCTACAGGACTTAGTGAAGATGCATTTGATAGAACAAATGATGGTCCAAGAAAAATTACTATGCCTATTTCTTATGATAGAGCAGTTCCTGAAACTTTTGGAAAAGTTGGAGCATAGTATAGAAGATTAAACATAAAAGCAGAGATTTTCTCTGCTTTTTATTTTTACTAAAAAATAAATTTATTAAATCTATTTTATAAATTATGTGCTAAATTATTTGAAGGTTTTGATATCTTTAAAATATTTAACCATAGTTCAATTAAGAAAGGAATTTTAATTTTATGGGAAGAAAGAAACTTGATAGAAGCAATAAAATTATGCAAACCTTCGAAACTACTAAACCTCTAAAAGCTCGATTAAAAGAAACAGCTCAAAAAAGAAAAATAACTGTTTCAGCACTAATTAGAGAAATTTTAGAGAGATTTTTTGAAGAGCGTTCATATTAAAAAATATAAGAAAGGAAAGGATTAATTAATATGGAAGAAAGACAAACTAACTATACTACAATGGAAGGTCATTTTTTACCATCAAAAGGTGAAATCTATGACAAAATTGTAAATAAAAATGTTGAATTACGCAGTATGACAGCAAGAGATGAAATGAAACGATTATCTCCTTCAGTAACACCTCTAAAAACATTAGCTGATATTATTGAAGGTTGTATGATTGAAAAGCCAGCGATTAAAGTGTATGATATGTGCTTAGGAGATTATGAATATTTACTTCACAGATTACGTGTAGTTACATATGGACCTAAATATGCAGTATCTCTAGGATGTCCTCATTGTAATGAATTATTTGATGCAGAAGTAAGTCTAGATGATCTAGAAGTAAGAGAATTTGATATAAATGAATTTGAAAAGCTAAGATCTGTACATCTACCAAAGAGTGATGTTAAGGTAGAATTATATTTCCAAACACCTAGAATTTTAGATGAAATAGACTTAGAAGCTAAAGAAATGAAGCGTAAATATAAAACTGCTGCTATCGATTTTAGTCCATTAATTAAATTAACCAAATCAATAAAAGCAGTAGATGGTAGAAAATTAAGTGCTATAGAGCTTGAGACTTTTATTAACAATCTACCAGCATTAGACTACCAAAAATTATTAAAAGCAATAGATGATTTAAACGCATTTATTGGAATAAATAACAGATTTGAATTATCCTGTAATCACTGCGGAGGAGAGGTAGTTAGCTTTTTTCGCCTCGGGTCCGAGTTTTTTAGACCCTCAAATATCTAAGGATGGTAGACCATATGGGCCTAAACGTTTTAAAGAGTTAGTTAAAGAGTGTTGATTTGTTAGTGATAATACTCATACTAGCTACACTGACGTCCTAGATATTTCAACTCAAGAAAGGATATTATTAATAGAACAAATAAAAGCCAAGATGGATGCTACAAATCGTGCAATTGAGGAAGCTAGATCTAGGTCTAAAAAATAATAAATAACAAGTATTATTAGAATAATACTTATAGATAGGAGGTATTAATAATGCCATCATTAACAGAAGTTAAAGATCATGCGGCTGAAGTAGAGCAGGTAAAAGATATATATGAGCAAGAAATGCAGTCATTACGAACACTGCAAACTACTCGTTTAAATTATGAAAGAATTTATGTGCTTGAACGATTAAAGGCTGTTGGAAAAATATCTACTGCACAGCAAGCAGAATTAGACAGTCTAAAAGAGAAACAAAAAGCTCTTACAGAACATCAGCAAGAAACTGAATTATCTCTGCATAAATTAAGACTAGAATTAATAAATAAGCAAGTAACTTATGAAAAAACAATGCAAAAAAGCGTTGAAGAAATTAGGTTAACATCTGAAGCTATATATTGAGATAAATTTATAAATCTAGCAAATGCAGCTAATAAAAAAATAGAAGAGCGTGAGTCAACATTAGCTACTAAAAAATATTTACAGGATGTGGCTTATGAAGTAGCTTTAAATAAAATAAAAACTGGCAAAAATACTGAGGCTATTAAAAAAATTGCTGAAATTGAAGCAAAAGTAGCGGCCGATAATGCTGCTGCAAAACAAGCTCTTATTAAGCAAGAGGATGAATTAATTGCGAAAAAGACAGCAGGAGCTATAGAAGAGGCAGACTATGCTGCTGAGATGCTCAAGATACAAAAAGAACGTGCTAAAATAGCAGAAGAAGAGCGAAAGAAGACAATCCAAGAAATAAAAAATCAGGGTGATGGACGTGCTTTTAAAAAGCTTGTAAAAGAACAAGAAAAAGCCGATAAAGAAGCACAAAAAAGAAAAGCTGCTTATGATGCTAAAGATGAGCAAAAAGTTAAGAAAAGAGCTGAAGCAGAACAAGCTTATAAGGACAAATTAGAAGAAAAGAGTAGTCAAAAAAGTAAGTTTAATGCCCACGTTCAGGGAATCCAGGATGAGCTTTTTGGTGCTGGTAAATCACCTGAAGAACGTCTACACGCATTGAAAAACTTAGGAGCTGACCCTGATACTGGAGAATTTAGTGGTAAAGCGCTATTTAACAATATGACAGCTATGCTGGCAAATTTTGCACAAATGCTTGATGCAAAAATTGAAGACATAGGTAGCGTGAAAAGTATTGTAGATACTGCACTTCAAGGCTCTAATGCAAAAACTGGTGGAATTTTTGGCATAGGAAGTAGCTATTGGGATAATATAAATAACAATTATACTAAATATGCAGGTATTGCACCTTATCTTAAGAGATCTGATTTACAAAGTAACTTAGTGTCTATGGTACAAGAAGGTATTGCTTTCAACGTAGATGAAAGAGCTTTCTTATCAACAATAAAAGATAAAATTGCAGCTACTTTTGAAGCTTCTAATGGAACACTTTTAAGATTAGTACGTATACAACAGCAAGATACAACTGCTGCACGTTTAGGTATGGAATCATCATTAACTGCATTCCTAAATAGCATGTATGAAACCTCAGAATATATGAAATCTACGGCAGCTGCTGTTAAAGGTAGTTTAGAAGAGGCTATGTCATTAATGGAGGCTCAAAAAGCAGTTGGATTAGAACACACCGTACAAAAATGAATGGGTTCTATGTACTCCGTAGGTATGTCAGAAGGTGCTGTTAATAATATTGCTAGAGCTTTAGGTGAAGTTGCGGCTGGACAAATTAATAGTTTAACAGGTGAAGGTGCTGGTAACTTAGTAGTAATGGCGGCTAATCAAGCAGGAATTTCTATTGCAGATATACTCAACAAGGGAATGACTGATGAAGATGCCAACAATTTACTGGCTTGCGCTGTAGAATACTTAGCTGGCTTATACAATGACAATCAAGACAGTAAAGTAGTTCAACAACAAATTGCTCAAGTATTTGGTGTGGCTGCATCAGATTTAAAAGCAGCTGTTAATCTTGCAAAAGAAAATGATACAATTGAGGCAATATTTAAAACGACTACTTCATATGAAAGTAATATAGATAGACTATATGAAATGGCTGGAAGTATGGGTAAACGAATGAGCCAAGGTGAAGTATTAAATAATATGTGAGAAAACTTCCAATACACAATGGCTTCAGGTATGGCAAATAACCCAGTCTTATATTCACTGTATAAAATAGGTAATTTAATGGATCAAACCGGTGTTGACTTTAATATACCATTCTTAAATGTATATGGATTTGGTGTTGATTTAAATGCAACAGTCAGTCAATTAATGCGTGGTGGTGCTATGGCAGGTAGCTTACTAAGTGGTATTGGTCAAATGATTGGCGGTGGCGGTGGACTTAACATGAAGGCCTCAATAAAAGGGTTAGGTGTTGATGAAACATTAAGCTCAGGGTATAAAGGAACTGGTGATTTATTAAAAGCCCTTGAAAAAACAGGTATAAAAGTCAATCGTGAAGCAATTCGTTCACATGGTGATAAACTTATGATAGATAGTAGCGGTCTTACTGCTGCACTAAATCTGGCCGGTCTTAATACAACAACCGGTGGTGGAAGTGGCAGTGAACAGGGATCTACAACATCTGAGTCTGGTACATCTACTAATGCTGGTAACTCAAATTCAGATGATATTAAAAATGCAACTTTAGGTGATGCAAATAGTGATGCTGATGCTCAAATGGCAGAACAAAAAGATGATGAAGATAATAGTGTAAATATTGAAACCGTATATGATGAAGTTGTAAAAATTTATGAACTATTAGAAGATGTAATAAATGGTGCAGAGTCTTTAAGTATTAGAATGTCAACTGATGCTCTCTCCCCTTACAGTAATGTTTAATTTGGAGGCTAATAAATGTTAAAATTTAATAATAATCATATTTTTACAGGTTATTTGAAGCAATTATTAGCTTCTTTTAATCTTCCAAAATATAGAGTTTATACAAAAGAGCAACAAAAATATTTTAATGAATATCATACAGAATTAAATGTGATACCTACAATAGTATCTGAAAATAATATGTATCCTGAAGATATGAGATATACTGCTTATATAAAAGATGATATCATACAACAATATATAGTAGATAATAATGGAAATGGCACATGAAGAAAGACAAATTTGCACTATCATGATAATAAAGAAGAAATAAATTATACTAAGAGATTTCAAATAAAAAATAACATCTATGATTCATATACTCATGAGTATTTAGGCCAATATTTAAGATTCTTAAGAGACTATTATGACTTGAATTTAATGCCACTATATAATTGTTTTAGTAATAATTTATGTTCTAATTTAGAATTAAAATTTGACATCTATTCACCAAGCTTACTTAGTGTGGCGAACCGTAGTACTCTTAATGAGCCTAATATAAATAAAAAAAGTGTTATATTTGAGTCTAAAGATAAATCTTCTAAAATATACATGATACCAGTTAAATTATTTAAAAAATACACAATTGCAATAGATAGTGAATCTCCTATTGAGCTATGTTGTGGGTTTTATAAATCATATTTTAATAATAAACCAAAATTAAAGAGCTTGTCTGCTTTAACATATATGAGACTTAGTCAGACTTCCTTTAATAAACCTTTTATATTTGAAAAACTAACAGAAGAATGCTTAGGTAGTCATCTAGTTAATGTATTAGATTTAAGTCAATATGAAGAAGATTTAAAATTATTTATAAAATTACCTCAAAATAATAATTCATCTATTACTATTTTAGAAGGTGATTATACAGGATATAATGATAGATTGCTAACATCAAATGGTAAGATATTACAAAATAGAACAGTTATAAACTTTGATACAGCTAATAATAAATTAGAATATAGAACTTTTGAGCCTATTACTAATCTACAATTATTACAATTAAATACTGGAGTAAGTTATCCTTTTGCAGATAGACTAATGGAGTATTTAACAGGGAATGTAGTGGATAAACTAGATAATATTCCAGATAATATAATAAGAGCTCAAAGAATACTACATAATAATACGAATGGGTCAGGAGCAGTCTTTATACCTATAATAGAGGGAATGTGAGATCAAAGAACACAAATGTACGCATATGATTATATGACAAATCCTGCGAATACTCAACTTAATATAAATAATATTCATGATATATTTGGATATATAGATAAGGATTCTGAAACCTCAATTTATAAAACAATTCCTAATAAGAATGTAAAAGTATCTATTGCAAAAGCTGATCTATATCCAGAGCTATATAATAATCAATATAGTGATCATACTAATAATATTTAAAGGAGATTAAAACTATGGGAAGAGCATCATTACAAAGGGCTAAGTTAACATCAGCCTCTGTCTCTAATATTTTTTTTAATGATGGAGCTGTTACTAGAGCTGGTTACAAATATAGTGAATTAGCTCCTATGGAAGATAATTATATCTATATATCTCATTTAGATAAAAATTATAGATTCTGAAGAATTCCATCTACTCCTGCTGAACTGTCAGACAATTTTGGTTCCAACTTTTCATCAACAAGTGCGTTGGGTAGATCTGCTCCAGTTTTTACTTATAGTAATTCTGGACCAAGAACTGTAAATATATCAATAAGCTTGCATAGAGACCTTATGGATGATTTAAATCAATCATGAAGTAATAGTAATTTAGGTTATGGAGAAGACTATATAGATAATTTAATTAAAGCTCTACAATCAATTGCTGTACCTAAGTACAATTTAAATAATAAAGCCGTTGAGCCACCTCTAGTTGCTGTTCGTTTTGACAATGATGTATTTATTAAAGGAGTTGTAAATGGTAGTATAAGTGTTGTATATAAAGGACCAATTTTAGCTAATAATAAAAGAGCTTTAGTAGATATATCATTTACAGTATCAGAAGTTGATCCGTTTGATGCATCCACAGTATTTACCAATGGTGCTTTCAGGGGTGTTGTTAGAACACTTAGAGATGGTATGGGGCTAAATAGTAAATAGGAGTAATATATGGATACTTTAAAAAATAAAAATTATTTACATTATGAATACCGTAGTAGATATAGCGATACTCCTACATACTATGATTCAGTTAGAGGTAGACACATGTATGGCATTGGACAGCCATTCAAAAAAGATATTCCATATGTATCACATAAAGTAGAACCGCAGGATAATTTGGATAGTTTAGCTTTAACTTATTATAATAATCCAACATATTGGTGAGTAATAGCTTATTTTAATGATATTCCAGATGCATTTGAAAACTTATATGATAATTTTATAATTATTAAAATACCTAATATATCTTCAATAGAATTTGGGGAGGTTAGATAATGGCAGTAACACCCAAAGAACGTAGAAGTTTGTTATCAAGTCAAGCGAGGGTTCAAGTACCGTGAATAAAAGTAACAATTGGTAGTTATACCTTTGGAGTATTTGATAAATCCACTAAAAAGAAAATACAAACTAATGAGGGTGTCTTTGAGGGTTTCCACACAATGTATCCAAATTATATTCAAAGTTTGGATATTACTAAGATAAACGGGCAAGTAAATAGATATACTTTAAATATTACTTATCCAATAACAGACAAAGATGATCCTAACTTTTTTGAAAAAGTATTTTCTAGCGTGAGTGGTACGCGTGAAATAATTTTTAGTTATGGTGACACAGCTATGCCAACTTACATATATCGTAATGAAAAAGCTATTATAACTAATGTTTCACAAACATTTGATTTACAAGCGTCTTCTATAAAATATGTAGTTAAAGCAGTATCTGGCGCCGCTCTTGGCACAACAAGCTGTTTAACTTTTGTTTCTGATGGTACAGCAAGAAAACCAAGCGATATAATAAAGGGCTTATGATTAAATAAATCTCTCGGTCTACAAGATATGTTTACGGGAATGAATACGCAAAACTTAAATAAGCTTATACCTGGAGATGATGCAGCAGTAGAAATATCTACTAAAACAAATATCTCAGCTTTAGACTATATAACTTATTTAGTTAGCTGTATGATACCAAGCGGCACTACAGTTGAACAAAATAGAACTAATGATATATATGTGCTAACTATTCATGATGATACATCTTATGATAAGCTATACTATGATTCTGATATCAGTGGACCTTATTTTAAAATATCAAAAATTTCACATAGAGTAGAAAAATCAGATGCTTATACTATTGATATTGGATATAATACTTCAACTATAGTATCTAGTTTTAATATTGAAAACAATGAAAATTATTCTTTATTTTATGACTATCAAAAACAAATGTATCCTGAGATTTATACTAGAAGATTAAATGAGAATGGTCAATGAGAAGACCTATATTCACCTACTAGTATGCGTCGTCCAGATGATTTTGAAGTTGATGCTGAGGATAGAGTTTGGTGAACAAAAATTACAAAGTTCCCAGTTAATGCAACTATTACAATTCAAGGTCTTCTTAGACCTGCTATCTTAATGACATATGTTAGACTAAATGTTATTTTCCCAGGAGGTCATAAACATATATCATCAGGATTATATATTGTAACTAAACAACAAGATAATATTAGTGGGAGTGGTTATAGAACAACTTTATCACTGGTAAAAATATCTGGAGATAATCTAGACTAAAAATATACCCAACAGGGTATATTTTTTTATTCTCTATTATTATTTATACCTTATTGGGTATAAATAGATTTAATAAAAATTTAATAAAAATAAAATTAAATATAACAAACAATTGCTAAATTATTTGAATGTTAGCTCTATTAAGCTATTATAAATTAGCTTTATTTCAAATAAACTATATAACATTGATATTTTAATAGTATATTAATAAAAATGCGAATATGGGCTTATTTTGGGCTTAAAATATTAAATTATGAAAGGATCAGTATTTATATGTTTGTAACAGAAGCTATAATAATGTCTATTGATAGCACATCAATAGAATATGCCGTACATATTCCAATATTTGATTCTACTGCTACTGGACAAGCAATACTTAAGGCTAGAATTGTGGCTCAACCTGGCTTTATAAATAACTATAAAGTTGGAGATAGAGTTTGAGTTACATTTAAAAATGGACAACTTGATCTTGCACTTATTTTAGGAAAAATATATCAAGGTGCAGATATTGAGCAACAAACTCACGGTGGTGGAATACAGGTCGATAGCTTAGTTATCACTGGGGAGTCTGCTACAGTGCCTGAAAGCACAATAATAAATACACAACAAGAAGATTTTAACACAGTATTAAAATTAATAAATAAGATAAAAGATTTAGAAATTAAGAATGTTGAATATCAACAAGAAATACAGGATCTAAAAGATAAAATTGATCAATTAGCAACTAGCTTAGGAGCTAATCTAGTACGAGACGTTGATGGAATTATATTAACTGATATAGAAGGCAATACAATGGAGTATGCTACTAATATCACTAATGAGGAAAACTTTGAGGAGGATAATAGTTAAATATGAAAAAATTAAGTTTTAAAGCTGAAGAGATTGATAACAGACTCTATAACGTTGAGATTTTAGAAAAACTAACAGCTGCACTACAACTTAGTATTGATCAAGCGGCTAAAAATGCTGCAACCGCTCAAAATGCTGCAAAGACTGCTGAAGCAACAGCTAAAACTGCTGAAGCAACAGCTAAGACCGCTAAATCTACGGCTAATACCGCTTCTCATACTGCAAATACAGCATCCGCTACCGCTAATACAGCAAAAGCAACAGCTGATACTGCAAAAGCAACAGCTGATGTAGCTACAGCTACCGCAGGTGTGGCTCAAGAAGCTGCAAATACCGCACAAGCTACTGCTAATACTGCAGTGTCTACCGCAAATACCGCTCAAAGTACGGCTGAGACTGCTATATCTACTGCAAATACTGCACAAGCTACGGCTAATGCAGCTAGCAAGACAGCTGAGACAGCTCAAGCTGTAGCTGAAGAAGGTAAATTATTGGCGGCAGAAGGTAAAGCATTAGCAGAAACTGCTAAGAGTACTGCTGACACTGCTGGTATGACTGCAGAAAGTGCTAAGTTAACTGCTGATACTGCTAAATCAACTGCTGAGACTGCTAAGAATACTGCTGAGACTGCTCAAAGTGCTGCAGCTACAGCACAATCCACAGCAGAGGCAGCACAAGCTGCTGCTGATGTAGCACAAAGTGCTGCCAATACGGCTCAAGCTATTGCTGATCTTGCAGCTACTGCAGCAGACCTTACTGCATTACAAGCAGAAGTTACTGAGTTATCTGCCAAAGTATCAACTAATACTGCAGATGTTGCTCAACATACAAGTGATGTGGCTAAACTTACTGCTAGTGTAGCGGCTAATACCGCTGAAGTAGCAAAAGCAACCGCAGATGTTGCATCTCTTGGGGCTGATGTTACAGAATTACAAGCTCAAATGACAGGAGAAGTTAAAGAATTCATGGATGAGGTTACACTTATTCTTGAAGGTGATGGAGTAGATACTTCTGGATTACAAGATAATTTAGACAGAATAGAGGAAATTGCAACTAAGGCAGATGAAAAGGCTGTAGAAGCTCGTGGAAAAGCTGATACTGCTGAAACTAATGCACAGAAAGGAATAGCTGATGCTAAAACAGCAGATGAGCATGCTGTGGCTGCACAAGAAAGTGCAGATGCCGCGGCTGAAGCTGCAGGTCAAGCTAAAACTAGAGCCGATGAAGCATATACATATGCTGGACAGGCAAAAACAGCTGCAGATAATGCACAAACAAGTGCTGATCAAGCTACAACCGCTGCAGGTGTAGCTCAGTCAAAAGCAGATGAAGCTTTTGGCCATGCACAAGAAGCTCTTACCGCTTCTGAAGCGGCTGCTACAAATGCTAATAACGCTGCTATCTCAGCTGCCGGAGCTGAAGCTAAAGCTATTGAAGCTGAGACTGCAGCAGAAAATGCAAGTAAGGCCGCAGATGAGGCAAAAGAACTTGCAGATCAAGCGGAAGCTAAGGCAGTAGAAGCAGAAGGACATGCAAGTGCTGCAGCTGAAGAAGCTGTTATTGCTCAACAAGAAGCTACCGCTGCCGCTGGTTCAGCAGCCAATGCAGCTAGCTCTGCATCAGCAGCTGCTGAAAATGCAACAAAAGCACAAGGATTTGCAGATAATGCAGCTCAATTAGCAGAACAAGCAAATACTAAAGCCCAAGAAGCAAATACTCATGCTAATAGTGCATTAGATCAAGCAGCAATAGCTCAAGAAGAGGCAGGTAAAGCTCAAAAAGAAGCTGAGGATGCTCAAGTATTTGCTACTGAGGCAGAAGAAGCAGCTAAAGAAGCTAGAGCAGCTGCTGATTTAGCTCAATTAACTGCAGATAATAAAAGTAGTACTTTTAAAGGAGCAGCTGACCCTGTCGATTTATATAATAATGCAGTAATCACGTATTTAGCAGATAAGACTTCCATTAATTTAGAAATCATTCCAGCATATCCTAAAGTTGGTGACTTGTGATATGAGCCTACAGGAGAAGATACTCCAGATAAAGTATGACAATTAAGTACTGCATATTTAGATATCACAGAAGAAGTTAAAGATGAAAATGATAATATAATAAATGTATTATATTTAATATATAAAGATGCCGATTTTAATGAATTAGGTGGAATCTGAACAGATGTAATGGTTAATACTATTACTACTGGTTTTGTAAATGCTCTAGGTATTACTGCTCAAAAAATGGAGGTTAAAGATTCTTCTAATAATCTTCTATTTAGAGCAGATGCTTCTGATGATGCAACAAATAGAGTAATTATTGGTGGTTTTGGCGTTAAGAATAATGCTATTCATAGTGGTATGATTGACTCAATGAATGCTGTTCTTACTGATGGAGCTACTGGTGTATATTTAGGTACAGATGGATTACGCGTAGGTAATAAATTTAAAGTTACTCCAGATGGAACAGTGTATTCCTCTGAGTTCAAATTATCTCAAGAAGAAATTGATAAATTAGCACTTAAGGTTAAATATATTTTATATGCTAAGAATGATAGTGGTACAGTTCCACCTGAAAATAAGGAAAATAATTGGACATATACTCTACCAGAAGCAAAAGCTGGTGAATATATATGAACTAAATATGTATATCAAGATACTGATGAAGATGATTCAAATAATCAATATAGTTATCAAGTATATAGACAACCAGAAAATGGAACTCCTGGTAAAGATGGTCAAGACGGTACTGATGGTAAGGATGGAGCTGATGGACTAACTCCATATATAAAAGATGGTTATTGATGATTAGGTGATGCTAACACCGGTGTTATGGCAGAACCTATAAGCTATTCTATTAGCAAAAATATAGAATTCCATAATGGTTCAGAGCAAGTTGAAAATCTTCAATTCATTGTACAAAAACAAATCGGTCAAAATGAACGTGAACCTAATACTGATGTTATTTTCAGATATAAGTTTGCGGATGAACCTGATTATATTGGACCTATAGAAGTAAATTCAGATGGAATATTTGTATTATCAAGATCACTATTTTTAGATAAAAATAGACAAGACTTAACAGTAAGTATTGGACACTGGGAAAACGGTTTAGGTGTAGATTTTGTAGAAGATGATGTAGAAATTATTAATTATATTAGTAAATCTGGTTATGCTGTAATATTGGATAATGACGTAGCTTCATTAGTTTATAATTCAGATGGAACAGAAAAACTAGATAGTGCACAATCTGTAACAGCTACAGCTTCTCTATATGAAAATAATAAATTAGTTAACTACTCAACTTCGACATATTTATATTATGAATGAACTCTAGATGGTTTAACTGGAAATATTTCATCTACAAGACTTGCTGGCAATAATGACACAATTACTATTACCGCAATTGATGCGAACAGAGATTTTGGTACTGCTACTTGTATTGCTATTTGAGAAGATGCTCCTCAAACTCATAAAGCTGTTACTTTTAAAGTAACTAAAAATAGACAAGGTATTCAAGGAATCCAAGGTATTCAGGGTGAAACAGGAAGCAAGGGTGATAAGGGAGATAAAGGAGACAAAGGTGATAAAGGTGATGACGGTGCAAGTATTGGAGCAGTTGTTGAATATTATCTAGCAACATCTTTATCTGCAGGAGTTACTACTTCTACTAGTGGTTGAACAGACACAGTACAAAATGTTGATGCAACTAAAAAGTATTTATGAAACTATGAGGTAATTAAAGATTCTAAAGGTAATATAATGAATTCTACTACTCCTTGCATTATTGGTGCTTATGGAGACAAGGGAAGTCAAGGTAATACAGGTAAAGGTATTTCAAGTATTACTAATTACTATTTAGTTTCTGCTAATCCTACTGGAATAGTTAATACTTCTGGAGACTGAAAAACTACTCCACAAAAAACAGATACTACAAACAAGTATTTATGAAATTATGAATTAATTACATATACAGATGGAACAACTACTGAAACTACTCCTTGCATAATCGGAACTCATGGTGAAACTGGAGCCGCTGGTAAGGATGGAAGTGATGGTAAAGACGGAACAAGTATTACTATTAAATCTATTCAATATCAAGCTGGCGCCGCAGATGGTACAAAACCTACTGGAGATTGATCTTCTAATCCTGTTTCTGTAAATAAGGGTGGTTATTTATGAACTAAAACTACTTACTCAGATAATAGTGAAGTATTTACTTCTGCTTATCAAGGAAACGATGGAACAAATGGAACAAGTGTTGGAGTTGAGAAAATAGAATATAAAGTAACTGATACTAACAGCACTCCTACAGATGGATGATCTGAAACATATCCTACAACAATTGGAACAGGTAAATATCTATGAACTAAGACTACTTATACTGACAACAAAGCAGTTTATACAAGTTCTTATCAAGGAATTAATGGGACTCCTGGTAAAGACGGAAATAATGGTATTGATGCTACTTCTTATTGGTTAAGCACTTCTTCATATATTCATAGAGGATATTTTCAAGAAAATGATTTAGTTATTAACGCTTATAAAAAAGAAGGGGCGAACTCTGAAGAAATTGACAATAATGCTGATATTTATATTAACGGAACTAAACTAGGAAGTGGCACAGTAACAATATCTGCATCAACAATTAGAACAAGCTATAAAAAATCAGATATTACAATTGTAGCAAAACATGGAAATACTGAATTTGATAGAGAAGTAGTTGAAGTTGCAATAAATAGTTATGTGGTAGGACTAACTAGCGATAGCTCTAATATAAAAGCTGGAGAAACTGCTTCAACTAAAGCTATGCTATTTATGGATGGAGTAGATATTTCAGATGAAGCTACTTTTAAGTGATATAAAGTTGGAGATACTTCAGCACTTAGTAATAATGCAAATTTAAGTATTGGTGCTAGTTCTGTAAGTAATACAACAACTTATGAGTGTGAAGTTGATATTTATGGAGAAAAACTATATAAGCAATTCAAAGTAACTAAAGTCGCTGATGGACTTAAAGGAGATCAGGGACCTGCTGGATCAGCCGGTGCTGATGGTAAATTTACTGGTAACTTATATAGATTAACTAATGCAAGTTCGGTAGCTAAACCTTCAAAATTAGACGATTCATATTGGTCTACAACTCCTAGCGAACCTACACCTGAAGCTATGAATTGTTTTGTATCTTCATATACAGTAAATGCTGATGGTACTGGTTTCGAAGCTAAATCACCAAATCTATTTATGTCATATGATGGTCTGCTTGGAGTATTAAGTGACAATGGAATAAAGCTAATCGCTAAAGATAATAATGGAAAATATTATTTAAAAGCTGACCAAATTAATGGTGTATTAAATTCTGGTGAAGTAAAAATTGCTGGATTAACTATAAATGATGATGCACTACATACGGAGTACATGGATAGCATTACTGATACTACTGATTATGGAATATATATCGGCGCCGATGGAATAAGACTAGGAGATGCATTTTATGTAGATGCTCGTGGAAATCTTGCATTAGGACGTGATAATGTTGCGTATTTTGTCAACGGTGGGGCAACAGGTTCTAGTAATAGATATCTCAATGAACTTGATGGTATAGTAAATACTTTTGGAAATGAAATACAAGGAATACAAAATTTCTTAGAAGGTGGTGTAAATGATGCAAACGGAGGTACTAGATACGACTATATAAATCGCTTAGCTACAAATTATGCTATAGTAAAAGCAGATGTTGAAGGTCTTGGAAATTCTGTAAATAATCTTACGGAAACATTAAATAGTAATTATAGTGCATTAAATGAGGAAGTACTAAAACTAAAAGAAGATATTAAAAACTACGGTGGCAGTTCTTCTGGTGGTTCAACTTCTACAACTTATTGGAAATACACAATAATAGTTACAAACGTTAGTAATCCAAAGATAACTTTTTATGGAAAAAACGGAGCAATTTCTGATTCACTAGTTACTTACACTAACTATGGCAGCTATGAAAAGAATAAAGCAAGCATTAGTGTTGCTGATCAAGCGCCAATAACTTGAGAAGTTTCGGCAGATGGATATGAAACAGAGATTAATGCTGCAATTCATATTATGTGAAAAGATGAAGAAAAAACTATTAGCTTAATAAAGAGCTCTAGTGGTAATACCGGTACAGAAGGATAATATTTGAAAGGAATATAATATATGAAAAAAAATTTAGATAAATTAATTAATAATTATATTGATAAAATAAATATTACAAAAGATACTGCCGAAATTAATAAAGAAGAGCGTGAGCGAGAGAAAAGACGATTTAATGAAAATTCTAATAAGCAAATAATTAATAAAATTTTTGGAAAGAGTAAAAAAAATTATATATCAGCAAGAGCTAATGGCGAAGTATATGATATAAATAATCTAAAAATTATAGGAATTACTGGTACATTCGGAAAATCTTCTGTAGCAGTATTAATTCACAGATACCTACAGTCAATAGGTAAGAAGAGTGTTTTATACTCTTCTGCCTATATTGATTCTCCAGCTAGCTGATTAGACCGAAAAGTTGGATATCAACCAAGCATGGTCGATGAGGAATTTTTAAGCAATATTATAAATGAATGTAAAGTGTATGAAACTGAATACCTTATACTAGAGTGCTGAGATGGTGCAATTAGTCGAGGTGCTTTTGATAATATTGATTTTGACTTAAAAGTTTTGACTTCTTTTATGAGCAATAATGCTAGTAATGTATTTAAAGACAAAGAGCAATATTTTAATATAAAATTAAAATTTTTAACTGCTACTGATGATTGCCCAGTGCTAATCAATATGAGAACTGGATCTTTTACAGAGGATATACATAAACGAAGAGCTTTTATAGATAAAATTAATTCTAAGAAACTGTACTACAGTATTTTACCAGCCTGCGCTCAAGAGCTAGAAGATATTAAATTAGATTACTACTTAGAACCAACAGATATGCTAGGAGATGGTAAATTACGTGGTGCTTATCAGACAATTGACTATAGCATAGTTAACATAAAATCACCTAATAAAGAACCACACATGTATAAATCACCACTAATTGGTTTTAATATTGATAATAGTTTATGTGCATATGCAATAGCTGATTTTTTTGGAGAGTTAGATCAAGAAGCTTGAGCTGAGTTTATTGAATCAGAAGATTTATATATTGCAGGTAGAACAGAAAAAATTAACTGAAAAGATAGAACAATAATTATATCACCAGATCAATTAAATATTTGTTTATTAGCTAATGATCTACGTAGATTTGCAAATAATTATTATGAAAATAATTATGAATATTATTATAAAAATGAGCCATTAAAGGCACCTAGAAAAATTAATAATATTATAACAACAATTTCTCCTGTTAGTGGCTCAGTATCAAATACTAGTGGATCAGATTATTACAAAAAACATTATGCACTTAATTCTACAAATATACCAGAGGTTAATATAAATAACGCGATTTCAGCACAATCTAAAGCAGTATTTAATAACTATGTAGATTTTGGTGTGCTTAACGTTATTGACTTAGGTGACGGCGACTATGATCAAATTATTGAAGTTATGAAATCTAATTTAACAATACCTACAGATAGTGCAAAAAACAGATACGATGCAATTGTTAAAGCTTTAATGAAATCAGAAAAAAATGATATTATTATAGTCTCTGGGCGTGGAAATCTACACAGAAATAAAATTACATATGATAAGGTAGAATTCGGAACTGACCGTGAATTTATAGATAAAGCTTGTGAAGAACTTTATTGATTAGAATAGAATATAAAAATTTTAAAAAGAGGCTAATTTATGGTCTCTTTTTTACTTTAATTTTTATAAATATATTATAAAAATAGTATCACTCTAAAAATAAAGTGCTAAATTATATGATTAATATCGTATATTATTATATAAGATATTTAACTAAATATTATATTAGGAGGAAATCTTAAACATTATGCGCGATAAAAATAAGAAAAAACTTATGCTAGATAATTTATTAGAGCTATTTCCAACTACTCGTGAATTTCTGGACAAAACTGAGGCTGAAGAGAGATCTAATAAAAATAGACAACTAGCTAAAAACCTTAAACACACTAGAAATAATAGGTTAAAAGAGCAATCAGATCATAAAAAATTACGTGATAACTTTCGTAAGAATACAAAGCGAAATAACTAATTAATAAATAGAAAGGAAAATTAAAAATTTATGTACAAATTAGAAGATGCAATTATTATTGGTATTACTGGTAGAGTAGGTAAAACTTCAGTAGCTTATTTGACTCATGAATATTTAAAAGAAATTGGTAAAAGATCTATATTATATAGTTCAGCCAAAATTGACTCTCCAAGTGCTGAGCACTCTGCCTCTACTGGTATGGAATTCACATATAAAAATGTTCAACATCTTGCAAATATTTTACATGAAGCTATTGCTTACGAGGCTGAATATATTATAATAGAATGTTGGGAACAATCTATATTAGCTGACTTATTTAAAGCTATACCATTTGATATAAAAGTACTAACCAAATATTTTCATACAGGCAATGGTCATAGAGGTGCTGACATGGTGTATGATAACAAACTTCAATTCTTTAAAGATGAAGAAGATGCTATTTGTATAATGAATGTTGTAAATTATGATCCACTTAATAAGAGCCAAGTAGCTAATTTAGTAAGGGATGCTAATCCTTCTAACTTAGTATTAATGGATAGTGTCAGAATTCCAGGAATGAATGGTAAAGCTGATTATGAAAATTATTTTAATACTGCTGATATTTATGCAGATCATAGAGCTAACTTCAGTTCTTCAGATGTTAAATATCATCTAAACTCATATACTGAAAGAGCTCATGGTTCAGATCTTAATATTAATTTAAATGGACATGATATTCAACTTACAACAGACTTAGTAAGTGGTTATCATATTGAAAATATTTTAACAACTGCTGTAATTTTAAATGAAGCTAATATTTTTGATGAGGAATCATTTAAACAATTTATTTCCGATCCAGACTTAGAGATTCCAGGAAGACTTGAATCTATCCAATGGAACGGAAGAACTATTTTAATTGATAATCTAGCAGACTTCACATTAAATGCGGTAAATAAATTTAAAGGTGATAGCACTGTAAAAGCTGTTATAGGTTATAAAGTAGTTGAGTCTTTATTCACAGAAGAATTTAGAAGCAATCATCCAGACCGTCGAGTTCAAGACGGATTACAGGGTTGGGATAGAGAGCCAATGATTATTAATGAGCTAGCTGATTATGCTTATATCACAGTTGGCGGTTTAGGAAGATATACAGCGGAAGACTTAACAAATACTTTTGCAAGTAAAACAACAATTCCACATGAGATTATTTTAGATAGAAAAGATGCTATTGAAAAAGCACTAAGAGATAGCCAAGAAGGTGATATTATATGTATCCTTCGTCGAGGTGGAGAAGGTGTATTTTTAAGATCTTATGAAACAATTGAAATATTTACTGACAGAGAACTTGTAGATGTTGCTATACGTACTATAGGAAGAGAAGAAACTATTTAATAGTTTCTTTTTTTATTTCTTATAGTAATAATAAATTTATTAAATTTATTCCAAATAAAATGCTAAATTATATGATAATTTAAGCGGAGGTTAACTATATGGATGCAATAAAATTCCCGCAAATGTTTAATAATGCAAATAATACAGCTACTTGAAAGTCTGAAGACTTCTTAAAAGCTACTCGTCAAAATCTTGAACTATTATTACAAAGTGAACGAGGAGAATTAGTAGGTGATCCTTATTATGGAATATTATTAAAAAGATTTTTATTTGAGCAAAATAACTATATATTACGTGATATGTTAATAGATGTTTTGTATACACAAATAAGCCTATTTATGCCTCAACTTCGTGTAGAACGCAGAGACATAAAAGTATTTAAGGAAAAAGAAAAAGGAAAAGTATACTGCACTATTACAGGAATAAATCAAATAGACTATCAAGTAAACACATATAGTCTTAAACTTTTTGAAGAATCTGATATGGTATAAAAGAAAGGAAAGTAATTTATGATAACTAATAATGAATTAAATGCAGTTACACTATCTGCAACTAAAAAAGATTACTACCAAATTTGAAATGAGTTATTAGAAATTGCAGGAAAGATCTCTAATAGATGAAATCCAGCACACGCAAATGAAAGTGACCCTGGTGTTGTATTATTAAAAGTTCTTACCGCAATAGCTGATAAATTAAATTATAATATCGATGTAAATACTCTAGAAGCTTTTATGCCTACAGCGGCTCAAGAAGAAAGTATGAGAAATTTATGTGAGATGATGGGATATGATATGAAATATTATCAATCAGCTATCACTGAAATTGCCATGAATTTTATAGGGGATAAATCAATATTTACTACTAATGGAATAACTGATCTCACTCTCCCTATGTTTTCTTCTATAACAAATGCTGAAAAAGATATTAATTATGTTACATTAGAGGCTAAAAACTTTAGTCCAGATTTGACTAGTCAAAATATCATGTGTATTGAGGGACAACATGTATTATGTAGCACAATTAATAATGATATAGTAACTATTGACTTACTAGATGATAATAATAGATTTTATTTACCTGAAACACAAATTGCAGAGAATGGAATATTTGTGTATAGTATTAAAGATGGTGTAAAGTCAACTAGATGGGAAAAGAAAACTAATTTATACACAGAAAGATTAAATAACCAAATTTATAAATTTGGATATGATTCTAGAGAAGCTAGACCATATCTTCAATTTCCAGAAGACATTAGCCAAATTATTGGAGATGGTTTAGAGATTCATTATATTAGAACAAGCGGAAATGCTGGAAATATAGCAACATTAACATTAAATACTTTTGAATTACCATCTGATGATAATTGAAAAAAATTTACAACTAAAGATTTTACTATCTATAATTTATCTGCAGCTCAAAATGGAGCTAATAAAGAATCTATTACTTCTGCTTACGAGAGTTATAAAAAAACTATAGGTACTTTTGATACATTAGTGACTTGTAGAGATTATATGAATAAAATCTATAATTTAATGGAAGATGACAATATTCCAATGGTGTCTAATATTATGGTCTCAGATATTCGTAATGACATAAATCGTGCTATAGTATTATGTAGCTTTAATGATTTTGGTGTTTGCTATAAAGAACAACCAATAGTTGAGAATGAGCAGGCTTTAATAGACCATTTTGATTTAATTCTTTATCCATTTAAAACAATCTATGGAAATAATAATGAAGCAGAATATATTAGTTCTTTTAAATTATATAAAGATAATGGATTAAGTATTGAAAAAGAATTAGAAAATAATAAAACAATTGCACACAAAATTAAATATCCTGAAGATCATGAAATTGTTGCTATAAAAAATTATTTAAGATTAGATGCTAAAATTACCACTACTGAAAAAGTGAACTTGGCTGAAGAAACAATTATATTAAATGCAATAAAAAAAGAAATTTACACAAAATTTAATATGAGAAAAATGGAATTTGGAGAAGAAATACCATTTGAAAGTATTTTAGATACAATAGAATATGCTCACCCTAAAATTAAAAATGTTGTATTGAATGAACCTGTATTATACACAAAGTTTTTACTTGGAGATGGTTCTGAGCACGATTTAAGTAGTGCAGTCGTATCTGAAGATGGAAGTATTAAGTTCCTAGGAAAAGAAATATATAATAAGTTAGCCTTAAGAAATGTTTTAGCTGGAAGAGTAGAATTATTTAATTATAATACTGACTTTGGTTATACTTTAAATGAATCTAAATATACAGTATCACAAGGCACAAACGGATCCGTAAGTTATCCTGTGGTAATTCCAGACCCTACTCAAAGTACTGCTGGTGAGTCTATTCACAATATCACAAAAATAGAACCTAGATTTAATTTACAAATGAATGCTAACGGTCAATTTATAAAAGCTGGTCTACCAAGTTCTAATTATCAATTGACAAAAAACCAAGAAATTAAATTTAGATGTCCAAATTTTGTAACTGATATTACTTATCCAGCATATGTAAATTATTTTCTTAGACTAGATAATAGTACTGTACTCCAAACACCTGCAGTTCCAGCTAAATTTCATACCATTGGTGCATTTATGAACAGAGCTACTAATGATACAACTGCTCCTATTTATTGGGATTTGTTTTATAATTATTTAAGTACTAACAGTAGTTTATATTTAACAGAAGATGTAGAAAACCAAGGAACAAGTCCTTTTAAACAAGTACCAGAAGTTTATATTAATCAAACACAAGACCAAAAAACTCATAATCAATTAAAAAATTTATATGGTGCTGTTTGGGAGAGAACATTGAGTAACGATGTATATACATATACACGTATAAATAATGTAGAGGGAGAAACATATTTACAAACAGATAAAAGGTATTATTATTTGCCAATAAATGATAATACATTTATGACTTGAAAATATTGGTTAGAAAGTTTAAATGCATCTAATGTATACGGTGCTACTACTAATTTTGTTTTAGATATTTATAGAAGCCTTGGAGCTAACGCTACACGACAAGTAGGGCATTTAGTTGATAGTGGCCTTAAAAAATATCAAAGCTGTTCTACATATCATAGCTTTAGTGACTATTTAATAAATTATTATGTGCCGGAAGAGCTTGGATCTGATGCAGTATTAGGATTTATTAAGAAAAATACTGAGTATCAATTAAAGCAAAATGAATATTTGTTTATTAACTATACACCTTCAAAAACTACTACAGCTGAAGATGGTACTCAAACTAGTGAAGAGGGCGAACCAAAAAATATTATTTATGGTCCGGGCTCTATTATTAAACCAAATTTTGATATAAATGATAGTACTGCTTTAAAACAAAATAGTTTTAAACGTTGATCAAAAACAGATAATATTGATTTTAGTCAAGCTGAAAGATATGGAATAATTAATGATTCTATTAATATAGACCTTGAAGGTATGTTTAGTCTAGGAGCTAACGAAAAGATAGAGCATAGAAATATGGTATATGTAACAATAAATAAACCTTATTTTATGTATTGAATATTTAAAAATGGAATTGCTGGTACTAATGGTACTACAAGAGTTAATGAAGAAATTAAAAATACAGGTAGATATACTTTACAAGAAGGTGAATATGTATTTGTTACTGGAGCCAGTGAAGGCTCTCCTAAAGTAGATATGTCTTACTATGGAAGTGGTACAGAAATAAATGTTGTAGATAATAGCTCTGGAAGTAGTAGCTATCCAGAAAACTTCTTTAGTACTGATTTAGATAATTCTATTGCACTTGACGACATTTTAACTAATGGTATTGCGGGTATCCCTTGACAATATTATAATTTTAGTTCTAGTCAATATTTATTAATAAGAGAATATCAATATTTAACTTTAGGCGATGGAGATATTGTTACAAAATTAGAATTAAATAGCGCAAATATTGATAATAATGGTGATGGTATACTCGAATCATGAGGCCTTAATAAAGACTGACAAAGAGTTACTAATGCTGATTATATTATGAATAGTGAAAGCAGAACTTTACCAACAATTAATATTAGGGAAGGTTTATTATTTGAGGCTATAGCACAAGAATCAGATCTTGTATTTGACAGAGAATTATTATCAAGTGAACAATTAATTAGTTGAGAAGGTAAAAGCATACTTCATGTAAAAACAGATGAAAATAATTGCTTAGAACTTTTAGAAAATGAATCTTTAGTTATAGTAGATGAAACTACTGATACTGAGAAAACACAAATAATAATAGCTAAAACAGATTCTCAAGGAAATATAATTCCAGTTCAAATACAAACCAACATTCCAATAGATTCAACACAAGATTCTATAAACACTATAAATACTGTTTATGATGATTTTGGAAATAAGGAAGAATTATATACTTTTAAAATTAAAATCAGTAAAGGAAATTCTTTTGGTGTTAGTGTTGTTGAGCCTAGCGATGAAGCTAAGGAAGCTGAAATAATAGACTATATTAGTGCTCCAGCTTATCTAGACAGTAGTTTAATAAAACTTCATGACTTCGGAAGCAATTTAACATCTTTAAGTTTTAATAATTTCAAAAATAACTCATGTTATTTAGACATTAATTTAAATATTCCAACCAATTGTTATGGTCTTATGATGATTTATTATACTGGAAACACAAATGATACATCAACTAGCAATTCTGGAGCTCATATTTATTATAATAAAACAGCTACAACAGAAGATTTAAAAATCTTTAATAATATAGTTAATTCTACTGAATTTATTGAAGGTTGGTGAACTGGTAAGTTAGAAAATAGTGGGACTAGTGCTAAAAAAGCTTATTTAAGACATGGTGTAAATGTTATTAAAATTGATCCATCTATTACTAACTTACGTATTTATGGGGATATTGATTTAAAAACATCCGTTGTAATTAGTAATTTAGATGTTGTGTATAAAAATACTGATGAAGTTAGTGATTTAAATTTAAATCTAATCGACTATCAACTAAATGGAACTTGAGATTGTGACAACAGAAATGGTGGTAACATATCAAATTATAATCTTTTTAATTCTGAAATAGTAGTAGTAAATAATATTACTAAAAAAGCCACTTATTATTCTGATGGCATTCCTGCAAAAACTGTTGATGGTTTAGGATTAAAAAATAATAGTTCTGGTTTATACAGTTTTTATACTAGAAGAGCAGAACATATAAATATTCGAAATGAAATTTTAAAAGAATTAAATAAACTCGATATAGACCACCAATTTTATTATAATTGTATAGTAAATAATAGTGTAGCTTTAAATATAAACTCAAGTCTTGCAGATACTGAAGAAGCTGAAAAATTATCTACTCCAAGAATTTGATATGATTCTAATAATATTAATAATAAATTTGTTATTTCTGAGATAGATTCAAGCTGGTTAGAACATAAGAACGGTATCATGATTGCACGATCTTCAAAACGTTAGAGAGGTAGTTATATGATTAAATTACAGAATCTAACACCAGAAGTTTATTATAAACATTCACGTGACTTTCAATTTTTAGGACGTTTATATGACATCGTTTTAAACTCAATCAAAACTAATGCTGATACATTATATTCATTACCAAATGGAGATAACTTAAACACTAAATTAATTGATTTATTAGCTCTTACTTTAGGCTTTAAATCAAAACATAATTATAATATTAAACAATTGCGTGCAATAAGCGGTGTATTTCCACTAATTCTTAAGAATAAAGGAAATATTCAAAGTGTACAACTTGCAGGTCAAGCTCTACTAAGTTCAGAAGGCATTACTGATCCGTTCAACTGTGAACTTATAGAAAATGTATTATATGTATTTATACCTAATCAATTATCAGATCTTAATCTTTTTAATGACCTATTAGATTATATTCTTCCAGCTGGTATATCTTGTGAAATAGCTAGAGGTGTTCAATTTGAAACTTCAATTAGAACTGAGCTATTTGCCGATGACTCAGTTACTGTAACTGTTCAAGAAAGTTCTGCTGGTGCTTATGTCGGAATTAATAAAGATAATGAATACATGGCAAATGATATGACTAATGCAACTGTATATGACGAAGGTTTAACATATACTAACTATGATAAACCAGGAGTAGTTATTAGAACAAGAGAGGAGACTACAATAGATGAATAATATAAATTTATACAATGCAGAGGAGTCTACTTTAACAAGTAGCTCTTCTGTAACTATTGAATATTCAGGTAAAGTGACAATTAGCCTATGTAAAAAAGATAAGATTCTACAAAAAAAAGTTTATCATAATGCCGGTTGTAGTTCTCTATTTAAATTTGTAGCCTTATGTTTACAGGGTGATTACAAAAGAGCTGAAAAGTATAGACCTTGCAGAGTTCAACTATTTAACAATACTTCAGAATATCCACCAGTTAATAGTAGTTTAGACTGAGATAAAATGAAGCCTTTGACTGGATTTATTTCTTCAAATAGACCAGCGGAAATTAATGAAACGAATGGAAACTTCTCAACAACTTTACATTTTTTAGTACCTGCTGTATATATTAATAAAAAAATATTAAGTAATAATAAAATCAATCAAATTTGCTTATATCCCGGAATCGAATCTGATTTTAATGTTGAGAATAATTGTTCAGCTTATTTTTTATTTACAAGAGAAGCACCACAAGCTGATGGGAGTATAAATATTGAATGGGATGCTTTAGAAACTACAAATGAAAATGAAAACATAAATCTTCTTATTGACTGAGAATTGTCCATAAGAAATAATGGAGGTAATTAATTATGAGTACAAATATTACATTAGATAATATTTCATTAAATTATTTTAAAAGTTCAGATATAAAAGTATTTCCATGTATTTATAGAGATCCTGTATATGATAAAGAATCAAGATTAAATACAGAACGTAACTTCACAAAATTAGGCTCTGGTGGCTTTGGCTCTCGTATTTCATATATTAAAGAATGAGAAAATAATACATCACTTAACACAGAAATACTTTATTGTAATATTGGTGGTTATAATTTTGAAATTAATACGAAAGACTATGAGCAATTATTAGTATCTAATAAATCAAGCTATTTAATTTTAAAATTAGATCGTACACAAATTGCAGTAGAGTCAGCTGGCAGTAATACAACATATACATATAGAATTGGAACTCTTGATAGTGAAAATTCTTCTGTATTTCTAGACCATATAAAAGCTGATGAAAATTCATATTTTACTGGATTAGGATATTTCGCAGTAGGCCAAGATTCAGATATATCTGGATTAGAAATTACTATAGAAGATAATCCAAGTGCTGAGTATCTATATTATTTATTACAAATTGGAAAAGCTGGACAAAAGGCTACAGAAAGTTTTTTACCGGAGATAGATACCTTAGAAAATGGTGGGATTAAGATTAGAGATCTAGAAATAATAGATCATAACAATACCACAGCTTGATTAAGTCACTATTTGGAAACAAAACCTGGAATATCTCTTAACATAAGCGACAATGATAATCAAAATAATATTGTTATTGGCCTAGACCTAGCTAATGAAACAGCTAAAGTTCTAGAGTCTGGTTTTAACAATCTATCTAATGCAAGTGAAGCTTTAAATTTACCTTTGGCAATATTTAAAGTTAAAGATGCTAATGGAAATGAATTTTCAAGACTTGGAGTCCAAATACCAAAAAATAGAGTTATTTATATAAAAGATTCTAAAGATAATCTAAAACAACTGCCTGAAGGTTCTAATTTGCTATTTGATCATCAAGGAGGTATTCAATTAGATATTAAAAAGGATTCAGAAGGTAGAGATACTTTAAGTATTGGTTCCAGATATACAAATCCGCTTTTCAAAGAAGGTTTAGCTATAGCAACTATTATAGAACCTAACGGTACCTCCACTAGCTCTCTTCATGTGCCTCGTGCTGGTAGCACCTCAGATGGTGTTGTAAAAGTATCTAGCGTAGGCAATCAGATAACAATGAAAGAGCTAACTACTCCTGCTAATGAAAGCTCTCGTAATTATAGTATAAAGGCAAATACAGATAATCTATTATATGTAACAGTACCTTGAAAAAATTATGATCTTGATATTGCTAATTTATGAACTGAGATTGCCGACCTCAAAAATTCTTTAGACGATGGCCCTAGCAGTCAAATACCTTATAATGATGAGCCTTATGCAGAACTTCTCCTTAATAATACAACTGTTGCCTCTAATAGAGATGGTTCATATAAAATTACTCAACCACTAAGCAATTATAAATTAAGAATCTATCATAATATGATACCTGAATTAGCTAGTACAGTTATAGATATTTCTACGGCTACTAATAAAGTAAACTTTACATTAGTTAACACTGCTAATCAATATAAAGAATATTCATTAACAGACCTTGGTTTAACTGAGGGAACAAATATTACAGAAAAATTTATTATTATAATAAATTATATGAATGGTTATGGTGAAAACAAAGGTAGCAGTGCAATTAAATGAGAATTATCATATAATTTACCTATTCCTGAGATTCTACCAAATCGTACTGGAGATCCTATTATTGCCATTGTTAATCCAGAAGATATTGAAATTGCAGAGCTTAGAATAACAACTAAGGCTTGTGTTGACATTAGAACTAGTATTAACTATTGTACTTGTGAAATAATTCGTCAAGATGATGGACTTTATAATATGTTATCTATTACTAACTTTGAAGAAATTGCAGAAGGTGTTTGGTCAGCTAAATTAAATCAATATAAATCCAGCTTTCCAACAAATGAATTTAATTTAGTACCTCACGCGGAAGTTTTCTATGATGGACAAGAACCAGAATCAGTTTTTGTTGAAGATGATTTTACTTTAAACTTTATGGAAGAGGTTCCAGATATATTATGGTCAACTAATATTGAAGATGTTTCTTGAAATATTTATATTATTAATAGAAATAAAGAAGAGGAAGACTTTTTACATTATCCATCACTTGATTCAAATATTGTTGACGAGTGAAATTATGATCAATTTGATGGCTCTTTTACTTTTGTGGGAGATGTAGATACTACTAGATGCCAACCACTACATTTAGATAGTATTATATTTAAAGCTCCTCCAGCTATTGCTGGGGCTGCTATAAGCGGTGCTGAATTTAAGTATTTATATGATGCTACAACCCATGTTCTTGGAAAAGTAAGTTTATTAGTATCTGGAAATACTATAAAATATGAAGGATTATCTGAGCTATTAAGAAATAATTACGTTAAGAATCCATTAGATGGTGAAAATACAACAGTAGACCTTTCTTTCCGAATTATTTATACTCACAAGGCTTCTGAAGAAAATAGAGAATTCAATGTTAATATCATGATAACATATCATGATAAAGCTGACGGTATAAGTGTAGACTAGTATATTGGAGGTTAGAAAATGTTAAAAAATAGTGATTTTTTAAAGAAATATAAAAATATAAAAAAAGGAAAATCTAAAGAATTAATAGAAGTATTCGAAACGGAGAGAATCGACCGTAGAAAAAATGAGTTTAAAAATACTAAAATTTTATCTGATATTATGACTTTAAACCATAAAAAGTTTAAAGCAGCAGAATTACAAAATAATTTTAATATTGATCAATTAAAAATTATTGGTATCACAGGAAGTTTTGGTAAAACGTCTACTGCTCTCTTAGTACATAGATATTTACAGTCTATTGGCAAAAAAAGTGTTCTTTACTGTTCTGCTTATGTAGATTCTCCTGCAACTTGAACTGGTAGAGCAGCTTCTTTTAATAAAATTATTGAAAGCAAAGAAGACCTAGCTAACATATTGCAAGAATGTATAGACTATAAAGCAGAGTATTTAGTATTAGAATGCTGAGAAGCTTCTATAGCACGTGGAATTTTTGATGATATTAAATTCAGCCTAAAAGTTCTAGCTTCTTTTAAGAATAATTTTATGAATGCTGCCTATAAAGATAAAGAGACTTATTTTAATAATAAATTAAAATTCTTTATATCAGATCCAAACTGTCCAATATTAATGAATTTAAGAAGTGATGAATCTGAGTCTTTTAGATATCAAGATTTTATTAAAAAAACTAAAAATAGAAAATATTACTTTAATATACAAAAGGAACTTACTCCTAAACTAAAAAAACTTAATATTGTAGTCGACTATTCATTAGAATGAGATACTATTAATAAAGAACCTGTTCTATTAAATTTCATAGATAAAAGTATTTTTAGCATTAAATCTGCTAACTACCCTATACAAAGATATAGTACTCCTTTAACTGGCTGAAATATTGATAATGTTTTATGTGCCTTTGCAATATTAGATATTATTAGAGTTTTAGATATTGATGCCTTCAAAGAATTTATTGAAAATCCTGAACTATATATAGCTGGAAGAAATCAATGTATTACTTGGAAGGACAGAAAAATTATAATAGATCATGATATGCTAAATGCACTATTAGTCGCTGCAGATGCTAAGGAATTAAGTGCAGCTGTTGAAGGTTTAAGCAAATCAGAAAAAGAACGATTGGGTATTACTAATTTATTTAAGATTAATAAAATTAGAAATATCATTACTCCAAGAAGTATTAGAATTAGTACAAATAAATATAGAGAAGAGTATGAACAAAAATATTTAGCTTCAGATTCTAATAGAATATTAGATGACTTTAATATTGAGTATGCTCTAACTGATGCTGATGCATCTTTATACAATAAATTTGCAGACCAAGTTATACTAAATCCAGTAAATATTGGAAATGGTGATTATAAAGCTATTACTGATTTTATGGCATCTAAATTAACTGTTCCAACTGCTAGCTATCAAGACAGATTTAAAGCGATATTAAATACCTTGATAGATTCTGAACCAGGCGATGTAATTATTATTGGCGGAAGAGCTAATAGAAAATTAAATACTATTAGCTATGATGAGGTAGTTATTGGAAGTGATTTTGATTTTGTAAATAAAGCAATAAAAGCTTTAGATAATATTATGTAAATAAAAAAAGACTATGTAATAAGCATAGTCTTTTTTTTATTAATTTAATAATTTATTAAAAAATTCATATAATAATATTGTATAATAGTATGTGGAGGTATTTAAAGTATGAAAAAATATTATATTGAAGACTTTTGTACAGATGAAATTAAAGTATGTTCAAAGTGTGGTAGTACTAAAGTAATAGAAGCAAGTTTAGAAGAGAGTTCACCTGTTAGAATTATTCATATTTGTGATGATTGTAAATATATTGAAGAATTAAATGACTATCAAGATCTTACTACTCAAATAGAAGGTGTTAATGATCATAAAAATTGTTATATCGGATATAAACCATATATTTTAGTAAAGGAGAATTAAAATGGAAAAAGTATTAGAACTACTAAGTATGTCTTTAAACTGTGTATATGAATTAATTGATAACATATCTAGAGATAATAATTTTATGATCTTAGAACAGCAACAAAAATTATTAGGTCTAATAGAAGAAATAAATAAAATTAATGCAAGTGATGAATTTAATAATGAATTAGATTTAAGAAGAGTTATAGAAATATTACAGAAGAAATTAGTATTAAAACATTCATATACTCTTAAGAGTGGTTTAGTTTATTATGAATTTGATCAAAAAATGGAATTCGATGAAGAAGAATTTGATATACTTAAAAAGTTTATTCAACTTGAGAAATAGGAGGTGTTAATTTTATGAAAGTAAATTTATATAAAGAATCAAATGTTAAGGTTGCAATTTTAAATACAATTAGTTCAGACCCAACATTAATTCAAAGAATTATTGATGCGCGTAGTCCTGAATTAAAAGAGGGTAATGACTCTTGTGAAGATATAGTGTTTACTATTAATGGAATTGAAGTTGATTTTAATAATTTTATTGACATATTCTCAAAACAATATAATAAAATTGTAGAGCTTAAAGTGAATGAAATATTAAAAGAAAAATATGAAAGACTAATAGAACCTCTTATGGAAATTCAAGAAGAATTAGAATACCAAAGAGATACTATTCGTAAGTATAGTTAATAACTAATTATTGGGAGGAATTAAAAATGAAAAACAGATTAAAAAAATTAATTGCTAACTATGAAGAAAGATGTGAAATTATTATTAAAGATAGTGGTGCAACTATGACAGAAGATGGTCCTATGTTTAATTATGATTGTGATTATGATGATCAAATGATGTCTGCAGAACTTGAGAGCGAATATTATACTTTCTTAGCAGTCATTGAAGATTTAAAAGAAATTGTAGGTGAATAATATGAAATTTGCAACCTATAAAATGGTTCCATATAAAAATGAACTATTCTGTGACTGTGGTCATAAAATGCGAGCTGATTTTGACTTAGGTAAACTATTTGTTTCTCGTATAAGCAAAGAAGCTTCTGAATATAAATATATATGTGAACATTGCGGTAAAGAATATATTTCAGATGAAAATTTAAACTTAGAAGAAGTATATTATAAATATACAGAAGTAGTAGAAGAAAGAGAAATTTAACAAAAGTCCACAAACCTGTGGACTTTTTTATTGTATAATATAGTAAAAGGAGATTTATTTATTATGATTGAACTAATTAAAAAATATGAAGAACGATGTAAAGTAATCGAAGAACATTGCATTAAAAGATATAATTGTAAATTTGATGGTGAAGATTTAATTTTTCCATATGATGGAGATGATGAAGATAATTGTATGGCTTCTGGTTATGCTGAAGAATATTATACATTAAAACAAGTTATTAAGGATTTAAAGGGATTGTTATAATTATGATTTATACTTCTTATTTCTCATCTAAAAAATATATTAAAGAAGACGGAATTTCTATTGCGAGGTATAATAAATTCTGGGACGGAGACTCTTATCCACTATTATATCCTAGTGCAAATTTATTAGCTTGGTGGAAAGACATTCCTAAAGAAGATGCAAAAGAAGCTTGGTTTACTGAACAATATGAACGAGCTTATTATGAAGAAACTTTAAGTAAGTTAGATCCACATAAAGTGGCAAAAGATTTAGAAGGTAAAGTTTTACTTTGTTATGAAAAATCTGAGGATTTCTGTCATAGACATATTATAGCTGCCTGGCTAGAGAGACATGGAATAGAATGCAAAGAACTTTAGGAGGAACTTATATGAATGAAATAGTAAACATTGAAGAAGTCTATAATATTACTAATAGTGAAGTTACTATAGATGAATTCTATAATAATACTTATAATAACTGGGAATCTACAAAAGGTTATGAAGAAGTTTATGCTCAAGGATATGATACTGGAGGTAATTATCATTGGCATGGTGTATATAGTGGTCATCATGTAATTAAGAAACAGTTAGGAGTAGAAAATGAATAAAGTATTAAATATTGAAGAAGTTTATGATGTTAAATTTGGTTGGAATACTTTCGATGGTTTTAAAATTGAAACTAAGAAGGATACTTATTATTTCTTAATTTCAAATGGTCAACATTGCTGCGAAAATTGGGGATATATTTCATCCAATGATGATTATAAAGAATATATAGGAAAAGAATTAGTAGGTATTGATGTGGTAGATAATGCTTGTAATAAAATACTAGATATTTTAAATGAAGATAGTATCTATGAGTGTGATTGTTATTTTATCAACTTAAAATTTAAGAGCTGGGAAGAATTACAACTTGCTGTATATAATCAACATAATGGTTATTATGGTCATGATGTTTTATTTATTAAGAATGACGAAAGAGTAATAGATGGTGGATTATAAAAATGATAGATAGATTTAATGGTGAATATGAATTCTTAAGTAATTTTTATGAAACTAAAATTACATGGCAAGGTATAACTTACAGGAATGTAGAAGCTGCATACCAAGCACAGAAATGTCCGGAACGCGCTCATGAATTTATTAATTTAACAGGAGCTGAGGCTAAAAAATTAGGTAGGTTAGTTCCGCTGGATTCTAATTGGGATTTTAGAAAAAGAGTAATAATGAAAAATTTAGTATATCTAAAATTCGCTGAACATGAAAATTTAAAGTTAAAATTGCTTGCAACTAATGATGAATATATAGAAGAAGGTAATTGGTGGGGTGATATTTATTGAGGTGTTTGTACTAATAAAAAGTATAATCATGTTGGAGAAAACCAACTTGGTAAAATACTTATGGAAGTAAGAGATTCTCTAAAAAATTAAAAATAAAAATATCGTATAATAAAATATAATAACTTTGGAGGAATTATAAAAATGATTATTGATTATTATAAACTAAAAGACGGAATTGACCAAGACGTATTAGCACGTTATGGATATGTGAGAACTGGCAAAGAGGGTTACAGTAATTATACTAAAACTATCAGACAAGATGATATGTTTATAACAATTACATGTAATAGAAATACAGGTAGATTTGATATGTCAGGTTATCATTATAACGTAAATATTAAAGAATGTATTACAGATCTTATTTATGCAAATTTAATTGAAGTTGTTGAATTTATTCCTAAAGATAATTAATAAAGCGGTGAGCTAATGGCTAATGATGTAAGTTTATTATTTATACAGTTAGGAAAAGAACTCGGCAATTTAGAAAATTACAGGGATGAGATATTAAGCAAATTAAAAAGTAAAGATTTTCTACCACTACAGATAATGGTGGCAAAATCTAATTTGATAAGTCAATTAAATAAAGTTAAGTATTTAATGAATGAATTAGAGCTTAATGCAGACAAAATAGACTTTGAAGAATATGATGAATTATTACAAGAATTAAAAACTAGAAGTACAATTTATTAAAATTATTAATAGGGCTGTTTATTATGACAGCTCTATTTTTTATTAAATTAATAAATTAATAATTTAATAAATTAATAATTTAATAAAAATTACATAAATTAATATTGTATAATATAATGTAAAATATTTAGGAGGTAATTATATATGAAATATTTTAATGCAACAGAAAAAATTCAAGCATGGTTTAACTCACATGAACCTAGTGAGAGCATGCTATGGCATGAATCTTGGTGGGAACATAATACATTTGTCAGAGATAATATTGTAGAAATGTTTAATGATAAGCAAGCTGAAGTGATTGGCACACATTACTCAAAGTCTATTGAATGCCCGGTAATTAAAACTTACTATAAAGGTGTGGAGATGTTATGGCAATATAATTTTTATCATTGGCAAATTATGATTAAAAGTAATAAAGATTTAGACTTAAAAGATTTAGACTATATTGGAGCAGACGCAGATTATTTCTTCTATCAAGGAATTCCAACAGAGTATCAATTTAAACCATACTCAGAAGATAATAAAAAAGAATTTGCTATCAGTACTGTTTATAGTAAATATTGTGTATTTGCTTTCGCGGTTGAATTAAAGAAAGCTATTGATAGAGTAAATAAATAAGAGGTATATAATGATTGATTATTATATTTTAAAACAAGGTGTGAACCAAGACATACTAAAACAATACGGATATATAAGATGGAATGAAGATCAACACTATGTAAAAGAGTTAGTACTTGGTGATGAATACGTAAGAATAGCAGTACATAAATTAACAGGTAGAATTAATTTTGGTGGTCGCTATTATATGATTAAAGAAGAAGATTGTATTAAAGATTTAATTGAAGCTGACTTAGTAGATGCGGTTGAATTCGATTATAGCGATATAGTCTTTATGGAAGACCCTGATGAATTTGAAGATGATGTAGAAATTGGATTAGGGAAAGAAATGATTGGACTTTAAAATAGAGGTGAATAATGAAAACATTAAAAATACTTAAAGAAATTTTAAAATATATTGTGCTATTTGGTTCAATAGCTGCTATGGCAACATTTATAACTTTTGTAGCTACTGGTGCACAAAATAAAGTGCATGGCTTAATTATTATTTTCTCAGGTATTTGGGCAGGAATAATTACTATGTTAAGTTTATGTTATATGTTGTGGCCTGAAGAGCTAATTAAAAAATTAAAAAAGTATAATTAAGGAGGGTAATATGAATAAATATCCAAGATTACTATTAGTAGGTGGAACTTTTGATGAGCAAGGCGGTAAAGTATCTTCAGTAGTGGAAAAAGTAAGAAAAGCTATTGAGAAAAACTTTTTTGGTCAACTAATTGTTTCTACATATAATAGTGGTGAGTATAGTAAATTAGATAAAATTATTAAAGAAGAAGTACCTAATTCTGATATTGTTATTTGGTGGCCTAATGTTCCAAATGAATTAGATAAAGTCAGAAATATTAAAGAAGTAAACTATAAAACAATGTTAATTACTTCTAAACGTAATGATAATAATAAATATTCTTATCAAGATATTCTTCAACGTATGTTAGAACAAAAAGTAAATCTTAATGTTATTATTAAACCTCAAGAAAATGGATTATATAATTTTGAATTACTTGATCCACTAAGTAATATGTATTATAGTGGTGATAGTATTGAAGATTTAACTATTGCAATGATTAGCAGAGTATTATTTTTAAAAGATATTACTAGACAATCAACTACTACAGATGAAGAAAATAAAGGTATTCTTGCTTGGTATTTTAATATGTTTAAATCTGAAATGATTGATAGCTTATTAGGATATAATGGAGAGGAACAAATAGAAGTAGAACATAATCTTCACTTTTTAGAAGTTATTAAAGATTATGCTAAAATACTTGCTAGCACTATTTTTGGAACTAATGATGAAGTAGAAATTAAAAGATTCTTAGGTAATGCTTCTTTTAGATGTCCTAAAGGTTTTCCATCTTTTAAATATGGAAATTATATATTTGTTTCAAAAAGAAATGTAAATAAAGAATATATTACAATGGACGACTTCGTACCTATCTATGAAAAAGAAGGAAATATTTATTACTTAGGAGATAGTAAACCTTCAGTAGATTCACCAGTTCAATTACAGTTATATAAAGCATTTCCACATATTAGATATATGCTTCACGCACATGTTTATATTGAAGGTGCTCCTTATACTAACCAAGTTTTACCTTGTGGTGCTTTAGAAGAAGTAGATGAAATAATTGAATGCGTAAATAAAAACAATTTACAAGATAATAATTTAGTCACTATTAATCTAAAAGGTCACGGTTGTATTATAATGTCAACAGACGTGGAAGGAATAGAGTCTGTTAAAGATAAAATTATAGCAAGACCTAAACCTGAATTAATATACTAGAAAGGTCAAACTAAAATGAAAGTAAGAGACTTACAATTAATAAGAACAGTTGGCGAATTAAAAAAATATTTAGAAAAACTTCCAGATGATATGAAGTTATTAACGCTATCTAATTATAGAAATAAACTTGTATTTACAGATGAAGTAGTAGCACAAGTAGAAAAATTTAAAGTAGAAAAGAAAAAAGATTATGATTCACTTGGTTTTGATTTTATATATGATGAATATATAGCAGATGAATCAGGCGAAGAATATTTGATATTAGGAGACTAACAAAATTAGTCTCCTTTTTTATTTGCTAAATTATATGATTTATTTTAGGAGATTTTAATATGGATTTTCAAGAAATATATAAAAAACTTAGTATTATAAATGAAGATGTTCTTGATTTTTATACTACTACAAATGATAATTTCTATCACTTTTTTATGGACTTACCAGATCTTTTAAATAGTCTAGAGAGTGGAGTAATATATAGTAATAAAAATGCTAGGGCCTCTCAATTAGATGTTTTTGCGTTCAAAGATAAAGATAATAAAAATTATTCTTATATATGTACTACTTTAGGAGCAGAGGGCAAAGAACGAACAACGAAAAAATTTAAACGACCTTTAGGAATATCTTTTACTAATTTAGAAGATTTATGTAAAACTAGAAATTATACCTTTGACCCGGATAAATCCTATAGTCAGTTTGGAGGAAAAACACAGTATACATTATCAAGAAAAAAACGCCCTACAAGATATAACTCAAATAAACTAATTAATGAGTTTAGAGATTTTAGAATTTTAGCTATAGGAGAATTATGTGGAGGAGATAACGGGTGCTATGATAATGTTTATTTTATAAGTGGTGGACAAGGTAGAAATCTAAATAATTACTGATACTCTAAATTATTCATGGATAAAAGTCTATATAATACTTTAAAAAATTGATTTGAAGCAAATATGCAAGAAGAAGGTACTAGACATATGTACTATCACTTTAAAAATGAAGAAGGTGAAGATCCGGTAAATATTTTAGGGGAGCCTACTTATGTATATAGTAAAAAAGAAAAAAATAAAATTTTAAATTTTGCGGTTAATACATCAGGAAATAAAAATAAATTTTATAAACCTTGGGTTGATAAAGATAGTAAAGATAAAAAAAGTCCTACTCACAATATAGCTATGAACTTTAAATTAGACACTAACCCAAAGATAACTAATGTTCATTTAAAAGAAGTAATCGGAATAGGCCCTTTCCTAGTAAGAAATAATAATGGTGAATTTTTACTAAAAATGGATATGGTAACTCCTGGAAGTAAGGGTGGTTATGCGCCTCCTTGTATATTTGGGCCTAATGATGAAACCGGAGCATTTGAACAAGAAAATATATTAACTTTCGGTAATGCTGAAGACGGAAGTGCAGCACAAAATTTAGTTCTAAATAAAGAAACTTATGAAAAAATATGTGATCTTTATAATGAATCTGAATATCGTGTTTATATTCCAAATAAAAAAGATTTTTACTTCAAACCTAGAGATATAGAAACTATTATATTACCAACTCAATTTATTGGACTAGACGTTCAATTAAATCTTGATATCCTTATTAGAAACTTAGAAGATAGTACCTATACATTACCTAAAAATAATGAACAGTTGACCCGTAAACTGATAGATGAAGGAATTATATTAAGCACAAAAGAAACTAAATATAAGAAAAAAACTATATATGATACTCTATATAAATTTATTATTAAATTAGCTGAGTTACTAAGTAGTAAATATAGCCATGTAGATATTGAGTTAATAGGAGATCTTAGTGTTATGTCTAAAACTAAGACTACTAATTATGCTAAAAAAGAAACTGATATTGATGAACAGCCTAAAATAAAAGTAGATATAGATGATAGTGGAAATATGACACAAAAATTTATTGGAAGTAATAAAACGAGATTTTTAGTAGATTGTAATATCACCGCTCCAGAACTAGACAAGTCAGAAATTGTAAAATGAAATGGGATTCCATCAGTAATTGCACCTATAGAAATAATGGGTATTCCACAAAATACAAGAGTGGGAGCAGAAACTATAATTGTAGGGAAAGATAGTGAAGGTAAAAAATATGTATTATTTGTAAGTAATGTACATAAGAGTGATGGATTTTTAGAGCTTCCAGGTGGAGGATTTTATAAACAAAATGACAATTATAAAGATATAGCTCTACATCGAATTAAGTTTAAAGGTGGAATAGATAGTTCAGATATATCAAAACATACAGATACTAATAAGGCTTTATTACTATATGAAAAAGGTGTAGCTAAAGATAAGGGAGTAGTATGACAATGATCTTATTATAGATTATTCACTGCTTACTACAATAAAATAATAGGTGAAGATGATATAGATTATTATTTTGATAATAGAGGAATGGCTACAAATATGGCAATCGATGGAGAAAAAGGATATACTTGTTATTTAAAATGAATACCTGTAGATTCGTTAGACTATAACAGAGAACTACTAAATAGATATACAAATATAATACCACTAATTAAAACATTATAATACTAAATGAGAGAGTGTTTATAAAAGAATACTCTCTCATTATTAAAACAAATAATAGTGAAAGGAATTTTATCTATATGAAAAATAATAGACACTTTACAGATGCACTTTTTGAAGAGTTTGATTATTTTAATGATGAGATTGATAATATTTTAACAGAAGATTTAGATACTATGTTAAAATATTGTAATAATTTACAAAATTGAAATAAACAAGAGTTATTAAAATTTTTAACTAAAGATCCAACTTGAAATGAGAATAAAGAACAAGGACAATATTCAAAGTGGATTCTTGATAAATTAAATAGAAATTTACTAAATAATTCTCACTTAGGTCATTTACATGATGTATTAAAACGATTTGAAGATAATAAAAAATATTTAAAAAATAAAGATATTAATAAGTTTAAATCGGTACAAGAAATAGATATATACTTGAATGATGATAATAATTATAACGAACTATCACATAGTCAAATAGTTAGACAACACAGAAGAGATAAACAAAATGTAGATCTAGGTAATGAGGCTGAATTAATTTATGAGGACTCTGATTGAGAAATTTGAATTCCTAAGACTTATGCAGCAAGTTGTAAATTAGGTCAAGGATCTAGCTGGTGTACTGCATCTACAGAAAGTAGTCATTATTTTGATAGCTATTCTAAAAAGGGTCCTTTATATATTATTCTAAATAAACATAATGAGAAAGAAAAATACCAATTCCATTTCGAATCAGAAAGTTATATGGATATTGATGATAAAAAAATTAATTTATTGCACTTTATTGAAAAAGAAAGTAATAAAAAATGTGTAACCGCTCTTAGACAATCCAATAAACATTTTGATAAACAATGTGATGATATATTTAATAAAGCAAAAGAAACACATGAAGAACTTGATAACTTTTTACAAAAAATTAAGTCTATTGAAACTATTTGGTATCCTAGTGAAAAATGAATCATTGAAGAAATTAATAAATTTACTCACGATAGTGATTATTATAAATATTTAACATCTGAAGATCTTAATAAGATAAAAAATATTAAATTTGATCTTAGAATATCATATGATGTTGAAGAAATTAAATATCGTGAATTTGCTTATGTAGGAGATCATATAAAGCAAGTATATTTTGCTGACGATGGGCACTTAAAATTTATAGACAAATACGCATTTTGTGGCTGTTCCAACCTAATAGAATTAGATCTTCCAAATAGTACACACAAAATTGAAGATGGTGCATTTGCTCATTGTAAGAATTTAGAGAGTATTATATTACCTAGTAATCTTTCAAGTATTGCGTCTGATTTGTTTATAGGATGTGAAAAATTAAAAAATGTAATAATACCAGAGAATATTGAATATATAGGACACTTTGCATTTGAAGGTTGTACAAGTTTAACAAGTATAGAAATCCCATCAAATGTTACAAGAATAGGAATGCGTGCATTTTCTAGGTGTAGCTCATTAATAAAAATAGAACTACCAAATAGTATAATAGATATATGCGCTCATGCGTTTGCTGATTGCCCAAATCTAATAATTAAAACATCTAATCCGTACGTAATAAAATACTGCATAAAAAATAATATTAAATATGAAAAGAAATAGATTAGTTAGAAATAACTAGTCTTTTTTATTTGGCCGTTATTATTAATAAATTAATAAGCTAATAAATTAGTAAAAAAAATAAAACTTTTTCTCAAATAATATGCTAAACTAATTGAATGGGTTTTAATTAGGCCATATTATACTTAATTAATAAAAAACTAATTCAATTAATAAATTTATTCTCCTTTTCGTATATAGAAATAAAAGGATCAACTTAATGTTTTAGGTTGGTCTTTTGTTTTACTCTTATATATAGGATAAAGTAAGTGGAGAGTAAGCTCCGTGCCTGTTCCGGCACGACAACTTCGTTTCGCTCAGCAGCAGAGCCAGCTCTACTCACTCCAGCATATAGCACCGCCAGCTTCGCTGGCCGCTCCACTTATGCACTAGGTCTGTACCAGACCAGCACTAGGCAGCGAAGCTGCCCGCTCCTCTAAACTCCCGTGAGCTCGGCCACTAAGTGCACTAAGCTAAGCGCTGAAGTCAGCGCCAGTGCTAGTCAGCGAAGCTGACTTTACTTCTGCCTATATATAAAGTAGACCAACGAAGTTGGTATTGTCATATTATAATAAAAATAACTCCGACTATTATATGAATCGGAGTTTTTTCTTTTACTTTGTTTATATATAAGGCGAAAACGATCTAGTTTGATTTTTTGAGTCTGAAAACGGATCAGTTTAGTTTTTTACTAATAATTATTTTAAACTAGGGCGAAACAGATCCAGTTTGGTTTTTAGCTTTTTCTGAAAACGATCTGATTTGATTTTTAACGCTGCCGAAAACGATCCTGTTTGGATTTTGAGGTGAATTCGATCTGATTTGATTTTTGAGGTGAGGTTTAAAATTCGCTTTATTTCGTATTTTTTATAGGGGCCCCTAATAAGTTGTTATCTCTGAAATAAAAATGCGACCACGGCTCAATTTTGGGCTCTACAATTTAAATTGAAACAATTTCATAAATAAAAAAGACTTCCTGCCGAGAGAAGTCCTTATTTTTATTAATTTATTAATCTATTAAATTATTAATCTTCTATAGCATCTAAGCCCTCTTTAAGAGTGTCTATTTGCTCTTCTGATAATCTATGCCAGTTAATACTTTCACCTTTTAATAATGTTTCTATAGTATACTTAATAACTGGATCTGTCTTAATTATTTCTAAGGCGTCTAACATTTTTAATGTTTTCTGTAAAGTTACTTTTTCTTTTTGAAATATTGTAATACTTTGTCTATCCCATAAATTTGCTGGCACTTTACAACCTATAGAATCTTTGATTCTTTTTTCTGCTTCTGCTATTTCTACATCTAGCGCTTCTATTGCGCCTGTTATAAATCTTCTAGCATTTTTAATTGTTTCATAATTTCCTATATTCATATTATCAACCTCCGTGCACTTTATTATACAGTAAATAAATGTAAAATTTTCGCCCCCAAATTAAATTTATTTTTTTTCAAAAAAGATCAATTTCGCTCTATTTAATACTGTATAATATATTGTAAGGGGTAAGGGGTTAAGGATTGCGAAGCAATCCTGCAGACTGCGTCTGCACAAGTGTGCTAATTCACTAGCAAATTCCAAATTCCCTATATATTACGTAGTAATATATATTATATTAGATCTATTATTAGATCTAAAGTATTATTATATATTATATATTAGATCTCAACGCGCGCGTTAAGTGTTATATTATATATAGTATAGGTCTTATATATAAGTCTTATATATCAGATCTGAACGTGCGTGCGCGCGAGCTAATTATTTTTTAAAAAATTTCAAAAAAGATCAATTTCATTATAAGGAGAATTACTATGAAACAAAAACAAACAAGAACAGTTATTAAATGCCCTCATTGCAAATGAGAATATTTACCATGTGAGATATTTTATCCTAATGATTTCTTAGGTAAACCGGATTCTATCATTAGAGATGCTTTAGGAAAGATTATATATGAAGATTACTGGGAAGAAGATGAACCTTGCTTCACTGAATCTTATGAATGTGATAATTGTGGTAAACCATTTGTAGTTAATGCTACTGTTACTTATACTACAAAAGAAGAAAAGGAAGAAAACGACTTTAGTACTCAATTCGCATCATTATTAGATGACTAGTTTGAAACTAGATCGTTTTCAAATTAAGGAGAATTCAAAATGATCCAAATTCAAGAAGTATTTCCACCTAGAAAACTGTCTGGTCTTACTTCTCTTTTAATTAACTTCCCGTTTAATGAGGAAATCATTAATGCGCTAAAAGCTTTACCTACATATATATATCATAAAAAAGATTATACTTGGGAATTACCAACTTGTTATCTACAAAGAATACTAGATAGTCTAACTTTAATAGATTCAATTCAGTTACAGTTATTTAACTGACCTGCTGGTGGCTTAGCAGATCTAACTGTAGTTAATCCGATGTATTCTTCCCCACTTACTGAAG
>JAEIGA010000585.1_pt1 | contig 53844 bp, 48 predicted proteins | sample 9270691 | NCBI WGS metagenome assembly JAEIGA01 (sample SAMN17057246, study PRJNA624740) | gut metagenome | biome: biome; isolation source: fecal sample | host: Bos grunniens | place: China: Xizang | collected 2019 | reverse complement strand
GGTTCAAAATATAGGTTCTTGTCGTACACCCCAGGAAGCTTATTTGCTTCTCTTGGTTAGATTATATATTTACACCATATAAAATTCAAGTGTATTTTTTTGTAAAATAATTCTTGCTTTCTCGCGATATTCAGAAGAAAAAGAAACACCATACGAGCAAGTTTTCTCTTTTATCAGATTATGCGGCACGTGGATAAGAGCGCCATCTATTCCGGCACGCTTTAATATTCCCCATGCAGCAACAGCCTGATTGTGAGTTTTAAACACACAAAGAGCTTTTTCCATTACAAAGTCACCTCCGAATTATTCCGTTACGCTGTATAATATTCGAAGATCTTCTCCTGTTGTGATTTTTAAATTATTTTTTTCTCCGCTTACGATATATACGTCATTTCCGCCGGCTAATAATAAAGATGCATCGTCCGTGGCATCTGTTCCGCCTTTTTTTATCCAATCCTCATGTGCTTTTAAAATCAAATCAAGTTTAAATGATTGCGGCGTTTGAACATTGTACATTTTCTTTCTTTCAGGTATTGCTGTAATTCTTACTCCGTCCTCTGACACCGCAATTGTATCCTGACTTGGAATTACCGTTTCACACGCGCCAAACTTAGCGGCTGCAGAGATATTTTCCGTAATAATCCTTTCGGAAACATTCGGGCGGGCCCCGTCATGTATTAAAACTACTGAATTTCCATCAAATTCTTGTGCTAAACGAGAAACGCCTATATAAGAAGACTCCCTTCTGCTGGCACCTCCCGCCTCAACCCAAGCTACCTTAGGAATACAATATTTCTCCACAAGTTCTTCTGTGTATTCAATACTGTCTGCAGGACAAATCACGCACACCTTATCTATTTGCGGATGCTTGGCAAAAGCTTCCAATGTATGCACAAGAATAGGTTTGTTTTTATATTCAATATATTGCTTAGGCACCGAAGTCCCCATACGCGTTCCCTTGCCGCCGGCAAGTACTAAAGCTACATTCATACCGGTAAAAACAAATTCGCACAAGAAGTAATGGCCGCCGTACATATCTGCCTCTCCGACAGTTTTGAAACCTATTTTATGATAATTTTTGTACGCCGGAATATTGCTTGATGCCACTGACAAGTGAACAGCGGAAAATTTTCTCGACTTTGCCTTTATAAGAATCTCTGTTACAAGCTTTTGAGAAAAACCTTTACCCTGGTACTTCGGATTAATTACAACTCTGGCAATTTCTGCTGCATTTTCCTGTATTTCCCAGCACTGCATACCATCCAATTCATTTTCCGGCACTATAGAAGCAGCACCGATTAAATTACTCTCATCTTCTAAAATGAAAAGATTGGCTGTTTCTATGTCATGATTTATTTCTTCCATACCGGGATACGATTCATTCCATACACAGAAGCCTTTTCCCTTTACTGATTCATACAAATTATAAATTTCATGCACATCTTGTGCTGTTGCCAAACGCAAAGTCATTTTTATCCTCCATATTATTTTTGTGGTATATGTCACGTGGTTATCGCGAGCCAATAAATATCATTATTATCTACTTTGTTAAATATTAAAAACCCGCAACTTATATTAAAGTTGCGGGTTTTTTTTGGCGGAGATAGAGAGATTTGAACTCTCGCGCCGGTTTCCCGACCTACACCCTTAGCAGGGGCGCCCCTTCGGCCAACTTGGGTATATCTCCACATTGCCGAGCTTTTGTAATTATACCATAAAATAAACTTACGTCAACACAAAATTTTATATGGTCTCTGTTTGAGTTTTTTACAGTTTTTTATTCTTTTGAATCTGTTTCGTTTTCTTTAAATCCCTCTGTACTTTCTTTTTCAAATAATATTTTGATAGTCTGAAAAATAATCTCTATGTCCAATAAAATTCTATAATTTTGAATGTACATAAGGTCTAATTTTAATTTATCGTATGCAGATGTATTATACTTTCCATACACCTGTGCAACGCCCGTAAGTCCGGCTTTTACTTTCTCTCTGTATTTGAACTCCGGAATTTCTTTTTTGTACTTCTCTACGTGTTCAACTCTCTCAGGTCTTGGGCCTACAATACTCATTTCGCCTTTAATAATATTAAAAATCTGCGGAAGCTCGTCCACTCTTATTTTTCTGATTATTTTGCCCACTTTGGTTATTCTGGGATCATTATCTATTGCAGGTATTACAGCTCCATTTTTCTCCGCATCTACAATCATGCTTCTGAATTTGAGAATCGAAAAAACCTTTCCATTCATTGTAACTCTATCTTGTCTGAAAAAAACAGGTCCTCCGTCATCAATTTTTATAGCTATGGCAATAATTGCCATTAAAGGCGAAAATACTATTATTGCTATAAGAGATAATATGATATCAAATAATCTTTTCATAAATCTTTGTTCAGCAGTCGGCCCAACATTTCTCGACAGCACTAATGGCGTGTCAAAAAGATGTATGCTCTCAGAACTTCTCATAATAATATCAGATATCTTAGGTGTTGTGTATGTTCTGATAGAGTTATCATAACAATATTTTAAAATTTTATTCCTTGTTTCTGAAGGAACATCACATATTATTACTCCTTCATATAAGTGACATTTACTGTATATTGTTTCTAATCCTTCTGAAATATTAATTTTTTCTTCTACGTGAAAACAATCTGCTCTGGAGTTAAATTTTTCTAAAATACCTTGTGACCATCGTTCTGCATATACCATTAAGACTTTTCTCGGCGGATAAATCACTCTGTAAAGTAAAGAAACAATAGGGCTCCATATTGCTATAACAATAATATCTGTAGCTGTCATTAACAGAATCGGTACAACAGAGTAAAAATGCCTTGTCAGCAAAACAATTTGCAGATATATAATTATGTTTGCCCACACAGTCGTAAGCGACTGCAAATATACCATATTGAACATTCGTAAGTAACCAATCTTCCAACCGGCGAAAATAACAGTAAAAATACAAAGCATTATTCCATATACAGCTACAATCATCCAATGACCTAATTTGGCATATGTTATCTCCATAAGATTACTATAGTATGTTCTCCACACATAAAGAAAAACAAACATTTCTATTACAAACAACAAGGCTACAAGGCCTAATCGAAATATTCTTTTATATTGCTCACTATTTTTCAAAAAATCAACTCCATAATTACTAAATGGTATTTGTCATTATACCATACAATTAAATTATTTCTCAATTCCTCAATAAATTGTATATATCTTTAATACTATCAAATACATATCTCGGTTTGTTTTTATCCGGTGTGGCTTCTATATCTTCTACGGTTGCCTCTCCACTCAAAACACAAATCGAATTAACGCCTGCATTAACAGCAGACATTATATCTGTATGAAGCCTATCTCCAACTACTGCAATCTCCTCCGGCTTATATCCGTACTTATCCATAATAACGTTTATAATACAAGGATTCGGCTTGCTAACAATAAAGGACGGCCTTTTGCCCGTAGTACCGTAAATACATTCAATAAAAGATCCTGCATCCGGAATAAACCTTCCTCCGCTTACGGGACATACCATATCAGGATGTGTTGCCCAATACTCAACTCCGTCAACTATATAGTCACATGCAATGCGAAGTTTATCATAAGTTAATGTCATATCAAATGCAAGTATTACATAGTCAGGTCTTTTCTCCTGTTCATTATAATATTCTTTAATTATTTCAAAACCTTTTTCTATCAAGTACTCCTCAAATACAGGTGTACCCAAAACAAACAGCTTTGCTCCCGGTTTCTTTAAATTCAAATTATATTCTAAAGCATTAACCGAAGTAAAAAAGTCCTCTTCTTCAGAATAAATTCCAAGGCGGGAAAGCTTTTCCACATATTGCGACGTTGCTTTAGATGAGTTATTTGTTATATACATGGCTCTCTTATTTTGCTTTTTTAATATATCCAAAAATTCATGTGTGCCGTCTATAACATTGTCTCCTAAATAAATAGTACCATCCATATCCAACAAGAAGCATTTTACTTTCTTCAAATCTTCAATAGGGTATTTGTTGTTTGAGAACATACAATCGCCTCCATTGGGGATTATAACATATATACTTCTCTTTAACAAAACTATTTTATAAATCCCCCATTTATTTTGTTTTTCTTTGCTTTTTATTTCTTTTCGTGTATACTCTGTTTAGTGATTTTTACACTGTAAATACAAACAAAACAGGAGTCTTATATATGTCAGAAAATAAAATCAATACAGTAGAATCCCCTCTTTACACAAAGGGAGAGGAAATTTTTAATATGGTCTCACACATTGTTGGTGGTGCCCTTGCTATCGCTGCAGTAACTCTTTGCGTAATTATGGCTGCAATACATAGCAATGTTTGGGGTGTTGTAAGCGGTGCTATTTACGGCGGTTCAATGGTACTTCTCTATACAATGTCCAGTCTTTATCATGGACTTCGTCATCGAACCGCAAAAAAAGTCTTTCGTATTATTGACCACTGCTCAATATTTTTTCTGATTGCCGGCACCTACACGCCTTACATGCTGAGCGGTCTCAGACCTTACCGTCCCGGGCTTGCATGGACAATTTTCGGTATAATTTGGGGCGCTGCTGCTTTAGGAATTACTTTAAATGCAGTTAACATGAAAAAATTCAAAGTGTTTTCTATGATTTGCTATCTTGCTATGGGCTGGTGCGTAGCAACTGTTACAGGCCCCATGATAAAACACTTCGAACCTCTTTGTCTTATCTTTTTACTCATAGGAGGTATAGCATATACCATAGGTGCAATTTTATATGGATTAGGTAAGAAAAAGCAGATTCGATATATGCATTCAATTTTTCATCTTTTTGTTTTAGCCGGTAGTATACTCCATTTTTTCAGTATACTTTTCTATTTGATGTAAAGAGAAAACTCTTAGTTTTAAACAGTTTTCCCCTGCTTATTCCACAGTTTTTAACGGGGTTATCCACAAAATACAGCGAGTTATCCACAGGCTTTCTGTGGATTATTTTTATTTTTTGGCTACAAATGATACTTTTTACGGTTTGGGTTGTTTATTAACTTGTATAAAGGTTTTCCACCTATTTCCACAGCTTTACACAGGGTTTTCCACAAACATCTGTGGAAAACTACAATATATTTAACTCAAAGCCGGATATAATTACATTTTTTTCTGTTTCCGCTATAATGAAAATTGTATTTGGTCTTAATTTATTAAAAAACTCTTCTGTTAAGTGATCTTCTTCGTTTTCCACAGATATATTAATAATAAATCTACGTTCCTTTTCATTACACAAAAAGGACAGGAAATTATTTATTGTATTTAATCTGTTCCTCTCACTCATTTGATCTGTATTAACACTTTTAATAACATATTTATTCATTTCTTTTTTTATAACTGAAATGCAATTATTATAATAAAATATCCCCCCTATTATTTTTCCGGTATTACTCATACTTTCAATACTTTTTAAATACGCCTCTTCGTCAATAATTGTTTGACTGTTTTCATTTTTTATATAATTTAGAATATCTCGTCCTGCAGAATTTATGTTTTGTTTAATTATTCTGCTTTTTTGCTTCTCCGCCAAAGTTTCTGCAGATGTAGCAAACAAAGAAGAAAACATGAATATCGATACAAAAAAACACACTATTTGTTCCACTGTTTTCCCTCCCTTTTAAAGATGTAAGTTATCAATTAATTACAGCAACTTTAACAGAAGCAATACTCTTTTCTAATCCTGTTATTTTTTCAAATACAGTAGGATTTTGTCCTATTGCAGAAATAACCACTCTGTCACCTTTTGATAGAATTTTTTCAGAAACTTGTTCCTCTCCAAAGTAATAGCATAAAGTACCATCTTCATTAAATTTTTCTAAAGCAACGTTTAAATCATATACTCCATAGCAAGAAAGATTTCCCTTTACATATTCTAAAACTTCTTCTGATAAAACACCCCTTGTGCTTATTGTTTCTGCTGCGTCAAAACAAATATCATTAATTCTCTCTTCTGTTGTCATATACATAAAAAAAGAGACACTGACCAATAGTATATAAAAAAAACTAATTATTGATAAAACATATGCCATAAATTTTCCTGTCATATCTTTTTCTCCTTCTATACTCTATTTCTTTCAGATGCCGGAGCCACAATCCGGCATCTGAAACACTTAGCATAAGTTATCCTGCCTGAGCAAAAGATTGATTCTTTAAAACAAAAACGATTTCAGTTATTTTACCGTATTCATCATATGTTTTACTCATTTTAAATAAAGTATTGTCATTATAATCAGAAAGATCCTCACTACTCATGATTGTTTCCCCGTCGACAGTAATCTCATATCCGGCAGCAGAACTTTTGTTTAAATAATTTCTTACTGTACTAAGCGGAACAACCGAACTATCCTTTAGCATCGTATCTAATCGGCTTTCTTCTTCTGTTACTACATCCGCAGTATCACGAAAACCACCCATCTGTCCTACAATGGCATAGCTTATAAGCCCCATTGTTAAAACAATAATAACTATAGTTGCAATTACTTTTTCCATAAAACATCTCCAATCTTAAATTTTTATTATAACGTGCAGTATTTACGCTATATCTTACAAATTTTCTTCCTCACAGAAGGCAAAGTAAATCTTCAAATCTTCACCATTAAACTCACTTTGTTCTATTTTAAAGAGCATATTATTTTCTACAACATTAAACCAATCCGTTTTACTATTGTTACGAATAACATGCATACCGTCAGGAAGCTCTACAGATAATTCCATTTTATATTTTTTTGATGCATATAAAATAAATTCCGATAAATACCCTCTGGAAACGATATCTCCACTCTCCGGAATTCTTCCAAATGTCACCTCCTTAATATTTTCATTTATATCATTTTTCTCTCCTGCAGTACTTACAAGTGCAGCACTGCTCCTATAAATAGGTATTATCGAAATAAGCAGCGTTAAAATTACTGCCCCGATTATAATTTCTGTAATAACTTTATCCATATTAACAACCTCACTTGTTGTAATTTAGAATTGCTGAAAATTCATAGAATTTAACCAAGGTTTTAACATATACATTAAAAGTATCGTCATTGCGACAAATAAACCTGTCACCCCAACAATATGAATTAAATTAACCCTTTTCTTAATAAATCTTGCATAAGCTCTTTTTTCCTGCAAGAAGTCTCCCTCTATACTTCTTATTGCCAAATCGAAATCATATAAAAAACCAATAAATAATTTTTCATAGAATAACTTTGAATCAATGTCTTTCGTATTAATTAAAAGTTCACTGAAAAAATCTTCTTTATCAACATTACTCTTGCGTAAAATATCCATTATATTTTCAATATCTTGTTTATAGCACACTGCTCTTTCATGCATGGCATTCATTACCTGCATATAATCTACAGGCTTTATACTTCCGCACATAACAAAAATTTTCTTCAAGAATCTTAGTTCTTTTCTTTTTTTTGAATTATCCCCTGATTTTTTTAAAAACCTAAACAAGACTGGAATATAAAAAGCAAAACAAGAAAATATAATAACAGCGATTATTTTTATTAAAAGCTCTTGTTGTGTTATTTCTCCGATTATAAGATCAGTTATAATTACAGCAACTCCGGTAAAAAAAGCTCCTATCAAAAAGAATACTCGCAAACTCACAATAACTATTCACCCTTTCTTCTTTAGATAAAACATAACACCTATTAAAAGAATTAAAAATCCTATATAAGCCAAAGCAAAAAGCATTCCTCCGCGCGAACTGTAGAATTCCATTTCAGAAGTGCCAAGTATTGAACCGTTATATGCTTTTACTATTGGCAAGGCTACTGTAAACAGAACCGACATAACAATATAACTCATTGATGCGCCTCTTAAATCTTGCTGATTCTCTAAATCTTCAATAACATCTTTAATCATAGCTTCAAATTGTGCTTTTACAGTTTCCGTTCCTCCGTTATAATGAGCAAGACGTATCAAATCAAGTAAAACAGACATATGCTCATTTGAATATTTCTTGTCAATTTCCCAAAAAACCTCCTTTGTTTTTTCTGTTTCATTTTGTTTCATTGCATCATATATTCTTATCATCTCTGCTTTTATACCTATCGGCAAATCCGGAATACTTACTTGAATTGCTTTTGATATGCTTCCTTTTGTCATAAAACGCGATTGCAATATTTTTATTGCCTCCGGTAAATTTTTTAAATACTTATTCATAATAGCTTCTGACACTAATTGCAATAAAAAAACTAATGCAGTAATAAAAAACAATATATAAACAAGAGCAATATACCAATATGGAAAAAACAAAAACAAAAGTGCTATTGATAAAACAAACGTTATAAATATAAAAAACAAAATAATAAAAATACTTATTTGCTTGTTTTTTTCATAAGACACCGCATTAAAAACAGAGATTTTATATGCTACCTCATCATTAAATTTCACAAAATACTTGTTTCTCGAAAAAATTCTATATACTTTTTCTCCATATCTTTCTAAAAAAACAGAAGGTGCAATTCTGCCGTATTTTCTTTTACTGACTATATTTAACGTTGCTAATATGCCTGCGCATATAACACTTATTAAGCCTCCGGCAAATAATATTACAAAAAAAATATTCTCCACAAACTTACTCCTCCTCAAATATTTTTCTTATTTTTTTAACAGCTTCTTTCCCTGCGTACCTGCTCATTTTATTTAAATATTGTTCTGACGGTTTTTCAGGTCTTTGCCAACCATTATTCTCTTGAAACTTAAACAAAGTTTTAAGTTTATACTGTTTTCCTGCCATCAAATTGTTTAAATACTTAACACCGAGAGACATCAGCTGCATTTTCACAAAATCCTTATCCTTTCCGATGAGCTCTTCATTAATGTATTCCTCCCGCCATGAATTATCAAAATACACTTCATGTATGCTGTCTACAACAATCCTGCCGGTATTCAGCCTTTTTAGGTGTATTATTAAATCTATACAACCGGCTATATCCTCTTCTGCTGTACTTTTATCATGATACATAGGTGTTTTCATCATTAAGTTTCTTAAATTAGGTATGACTTCTTTCGGTGAAAATGAATGCATTGTAGCACTTACTCCGGCATTTAATCTTAATGCAGAATTTACAAGCTCAGAAACTTCCTCAGGCAAAGTGATTTCGCTGACAACAAGAACATCACGTGATGTTTTAAGTAAATAAGCAAAACACTGTGCAAGATTTCTCTTGGCATTTTCTACCAAAGTAATTACATTCTTATCCGGAAATTTAACTCCTATCTGCAGCTCATTTTGTTGGTCAAGAATGCCTATTCCCCACGAATTAGGATACTCTCCTATCATGGAAAGAAGGAAAGTACTTTTTCCCACACCCATATCAGATCCTGAAACAATAAAACTGCCTCTTCCTTTTTGATTGAATTTTAAAAACTCCACTATTTTATCATCTACTGTTTTATATTTATCTCTTATATCCTCTAACGAAATCACATTTAAGTTAAAAATTCTTTCGTTATAATAAAAATCATCGTCGCCCGGCGTAACATCATAACCTGCAACACTAATTCTATTAGAATTATTTTTTGCTGTTACTAACATCGGATTCTGCATATCATAGTTTAATGCTGATTTTTGTGTTGCCTTTTTTTGTATATTAATTATTGTTCCGCTGTTATCAAACTGCAAGAACTTCAGATGAATCTTTGCTCCTTTATAAATGATATAAATATAGTTTTTATTTAATATACCAATCTCATTTATGTCTTTATATTGCAAAGATTCTATACAACTTTGCCCGTAACTTACCGCATACAGCAAAACACATATAAAATTAAGCTTTTCTCTTTTTGTTGAATATTTGCACATAAAATGTGTTTCCTGTGATATTTTTTTCGCTGTCTCCACTAATGCAACATCTTCAATCACACTATTATCCTTACTCAAAGACGTATACTCTGCCCATATTTCCTCAAAAGAAAAATTTGCTAACAAAAGTTCAAATACTATCTCCGGACTGTTATTATCAATTTCATTAAAATTAACCGCCCTGCCAATCGCATCATCTATATCTATTTTTTTTTGCGTTTCTAGTAATTTAATATAATAGTCAACAATATTTTGTCTTGCTGATTTACTCCCCAAAGCGGCCATATCTTTCATTACAGTAAATGTTCGTATTGCTTTTTCTGCTTTTAGCTTGTCTACTTTATACGTTTCCGCGAAGCGCGTGCTGTCTGATAAACTATCTGCAACAATTTCTATCAGCTCTTTCCATGCTTTTGAATTAAGATAACCCATCTCTTTTGTCCTATCTGATAACACTTGCAGGGATATATGTTTTTTCGGAAGCAACTTGTAACTCATCTATATATATGCGTATTTCCAATACTCCTTCCTTTATTGCCTCAATTAAATCATTGTATTCTTCCTCGTTTACTGCAAAAACCATTGTATACCCATTTGTATTTTTTTTATTTGATGCAATACTACCCTCATTTTCTTTTTGAATATCATATATTTGTATCTTTGGAACAACAACTGCTGAACTACCATCCGGATATTTAAGCAGAATATCAGCATATCTTCCCGGCATTGCTTGTCCTGCTACAAGATTATTTATCTGAAATTCTTTTAACCTTTCACTGCCGTCAGCGTCTTTTAAAAAATCTTTAAAATTGCTGTACGAAACTTGCTGTCCGTTACAAATTGAGTATTTAAGCTGCATTCCGCAAATATCTTCAAAATCGCTTACATAATCTGAAGTAGCACATCCCAACGGCATTTGCACCTTTTCAAAACAAGTCTTGATAGCTTCTGTAACAATTGTATTTTCCAATAGAGGTGTATCACCTGTATATGTCAAAACGCTTATATACGTATACATTTCTGTCTCTATCTTTTTCTCATATATTTCCTTTTCCTCTTTTTTTACTGAGGGAATAACAATAAATGTATATATTCCCGACACTACCGCCATACTTAATAAAAAAATTGCAGTCTTTAAAACAATATTTTTCTTCATTTTACACTCTCCCTTTTTTAAAATTTCTAACCCTGAACAATCGATTTATTATTTGTACATATCCTGCCTGCTCTTCCTTTCCCTCAGCCATAAATATAGGCTGTATTTTGCCGGCAAAGTTACGTCTAAAATTCTTTTCGTCGCTACGTAATATTGCACCAAGGTAGTTGTCTTCTCCAACTATCAACCTTATACTCTCCTCAGGCAAACTACTTTCTCTGCTAAATTCCCAAGCAACATAAAGAACTCGTCCTCCAAAACACTCGTAGTAGTCCTTACAAGCTTCTATATCATCAACATTTGCCAGCGGTGTGGCTATTGTATAATCGCATTCAGCCGCAAAATTCTTAACAGCAGGTTTATCGTCATATCTGTCTGTTACAAATATTACACAGTCAAAATTTTCCTTACCCCATTTAATAAGATCTTTTATATATTCTTCGTTCTCAGGTTCTGCCTCTCCCGGGAATCTGGCTTCGGAATAAAACATCCTCTCTCCTGCCTCCGAGGTATTATTTATGAGACCTTTTGCAAGCCATGACGAGGCATCTCTTTTGAATAAGGATTCTGCACTAAAATAATATGGTATTGCCTCTTCTTTCACATTTTGTGTGCCATAAGTTCTGTTAATATCTGAAAAATAATTTATTTTTCTCTGTGTTCTGTCAGTAACAGCCAAAACACAAGCTTTCATACCGAAATAAGATGTTGCCGCCACTGCCATTTCCCATGCAAAAAAAACGTTACAATCCACAAAAACCGAGAAACTCTCCCTGCAAAAGTTTTTCGTTAAAGATATATTTATATCTGTTTTACTGTTAATTAATTTAAGGTCATAAATTAATTCTTCCGCAGAAACATATCTGCTTTCAATTTTATATGAAAGACACTTTTTTATTATTGCTTTAAGCCTACTGTCTGCAGCTATACGAGATAAGTTCAATCCATCATCATCCACTCCTCCCATCATCCATGCCATAACCGCACCTACAGAATAAATATCACTTTGTATACATTGCCTACCATAGAAAACCTCAGGTGCAGTAAAATACCTGCCTATTACCTTAAATGTATCTTTAGATTTCCTTTTCACTTCCTCTGTTACCACAGAACACTCAAAATCAATAAAGTAAACCTTGCCGTTATTAACAATTAGATTGGACGGTTTTATATCACCATGTATGCGTGAGGGGCATTGAGATGAATTCATTGCAGAAATAAACTCTGCAATTTTAACAGCAAGGTTTACAGTATCTTTTGAGGTGCTGAGTTTTTTAGGGGGTTCACCGTCCAACCATTCCTCCGCAATATATTTGCAGCCATCTTCTTCAAAGCTGCAGATAATTTGCGGTACGTTAAGGTGTTTGAGGGATGTTAATGCCTCCAATTCTGCTTCAAAATAACTGTCACCATTTACCCATTTTTTTACAGCTGCCATTTGTCCTGTAGCGGTATCCACAGCTTTATACAGCCTGTCCTCGGAAACAGTCTCGATTATTGTAAATCGTCCGTTTAAAACATCATTCATAAAATAACACCTCCGTATATTTCCCGTTACATCAACGAGTACAGGCACAAGAATATACCTAAAAGCAACAAAAATCGACGGGATTACTATTTCCCGTCGACACTTCTTTTTTCCCTATGCTAAGCAAAAAACGTATTATATAATACTATATTATTTCCCAAAAGGTTCTAAAATCGTCTATTTTGGTGCTATTACCGTAAAATAATTATCAACTCCGGCTTTTATAGCTTCTGCGATTTTAGTCTGATAAGCTTCATTTATCAATTTGCTTTCTTCGGCTTGATTTGATAGAAAACCACACTCAACTATTGCTGTTGTCACTTTACAATTTTTTGTAATTATTATTTCCTCTGACTTTAGCAGTGCTTCTCTATCGTTCTCCGGCTCTAAAATTTCTCTCAAGGCAGTTTGCAAACTCACTGCCAATTTTTTGCTGGATAAAGATTCTTTTGTATAAAATGTTTGCGCTCCGTGGTACTGCGAGTCACTAAATGAATTCAAATGAATGCTCACAACAATATCCGCGTTGCTTTCATCCATCATTTTTTTCCTTTTAATTAAATCCTGTCTCCTTTTTGCAGTCATTGATAACTTTTCGTCATCATAAGACAAAACATCCTCTGTTCTTGTCATAACCACCGTATAGCCGGCCTCTTCAAGAAGAACCCTTGTTTTTTGTGCAATAAACAATGTAATATCCTTTTCTTTTGCACCACTGTATGCACTCACTGCACCCGGATCCTCTCCTCCGTGTCCGGCATCAATCACCACTATTTTGCCTGTAGTTGAAAGAGTTTCAACGTAGCCGGAAGCATTTACCACATTTCCGTCCTCTTCCCCCGCAAAACCCAAGTTCAGCGCTATAATTGCTGCAACAAGAACAAAAATCAAGATTCCCAATATTATATTTGTTTTTTTCATTATAAGTATCAAAAAAAGACACCCCCTGCATACTACTTACTAAAGCATATTACAGGAGGTGTTAAAATATTCTAAATTATTTTATTGCATCAAATCGTCTGTTATTCCACCCAATCCTTCAATTACAGACATTACCATCATGATTCTGCTAAAAGTTTCTCTGTTGCCATCCTCTGTATATTCTGCAATTAAAGATTTTGCAAATTTTCTCAACATCATAATTGCATTCGACTCGCCGTAATCGCCAAAAATCGCTGCAAATATATCCTTTGTTTCACTATTATCAGGCAATTTTTTAAATCTCTGTTTCATAGCAGAATAAATATCATCACTGCGCTTATTTTCTTGAATACACATAGATAAAAGAGCTACCAATTTGTCTCCCTCAATACTTTCATCCGAAATCATCTCAGGAAGTTTGTCTTCACATTGCACCGCCACATATTCTGCAAGCTCATATAAAATATGTTCATTGACAGGATTGCATATACGGAATGCTTCCTCTCCTTCTTTTTTCGCCGATGAACTTGAGATTCTGTTAAGTGCTTTAACAGCACTTAATAAAATATCCGACTTATACAAAGCTTCTTTATCTGTAGTGTAATATACATCTTTCTCGATGTATGACATATTTTCCGCGATACATTCCTTAAAAAATTCGCCATTTGTCATTTCTTCAAGTTTTTTTGCTATAAATGCATAAGTATCAGGATTTCCTATGTCATTTTGATGCAAAAATAACTTCTTCCACTCTTCAGCAGTCCAATCATCTGTAGCTTCCTTTATAAAATCTGCATTTTCTTCAAATCTGTCATCCACTTTTTTATAAAGCACTTTCCAAGCAGATTCTTGATTTTGTATGCTCTCCTCATAAATGTCGGCTACTATATCTTCTATTTTTTTTGAAAAATCTTCTATATTCATTAAATATTCCCTCTAAACAACTTATTATTTTGCATCTTCCTTTGGCGGTTCCTTTTTCTTTTTACGCTTGCGAGGACCACCATAAATAAACCTGCGCAAGATTTCTCCTTTTGGCGGATTTTTAACAATTCTTGTGCCATGATATCCCATTAAGTATCCTATTCCGGAAACAATTACAAAAATCAATCCCGGAAACAAAGCGGTGAAATGTGTAATATCCGGCACCACGCTAACCTCCGTAGGAGGTGAAATAATCCTGTAAAACCATAAAAACGGCATATACAACACAAGCTTTGCGTAATGGTTTAAAGACTCAATCGTTAAAAAAGGATGCTTTACAACAATATACTCATTTGCAAGCATTATAACAATCTCCTCCACCAGCAAAACAGCAATAAAAGTCAGCAAACCGCAAACAAAACCTTTTAAATTATATCTCATCCAACTATACGGCTTTCTGTCTGCTTCACCGAAACCATGCATTGTTATATACAGCATAGCTATAAGTACAAGTGTTGAAATAAAAGTATAAATGCTTAACACAACATATACCTGAGCATATTGTTGCAATGTTATTACGATAACGGGAAAAGCCGCCCAGCTTATGGCAACCGCCAAAAAATATACATAGACAAGCTTTCCCATACCTTTTAAATGTGTTTTTATATTTGCCATCATAAAAAATCCAAAATCCTCCCGGACAAGTTTACCACTGAATTTTGTACATCGCAAAACTTTTGCGTACAATTAAAACTCAATCTTAAAGATTTCAATATTTTTTACTTTTGATGTGTCAATATCGCAAATATCATCGCCGAAAACAAACAATGTTTCAATTTCTCCGGACTCAATTTTTGCCTTTTGTTTGGCGTCTAAAGCCTTTACTCCTAATTTTGCCAATGCCTTGTCATTAACACCGATTGTGAGCTCGCTTACATCACTTACTTTACCGTTTTTAACTGCCGCAAACTCTACAGAAGCTCTGTATTTCTCCGGAATAGGCTTTCCGACTGAATTCGATGATACAAACGCAGGCATAATAGCCACTGTAAACGCCAAAATATCCTCAACTTGCTTTTCTGAACAAGAAGCCGAAATCAGCACGCCAATCTTTCCGGCAGAAATAGCTCCGCTCTTGAGAATCTTTCCGAAGGCCTTTTGTACACCTTCCATTGCATTGCCCAGTGTAAATCTCTCAGGAAGCACAAAACGGCCTCTCTCACAAAGAACATCAGCGTTCTTGCCTGCCATAGGAACAGCTTTCGTTATTGCATTACCGTAATGTGAAATCATCATATCACATCCTGCAGAACACATATTACATTTATGAACAAACATATTCTCCGGGAGAGGAACAGCCTTCATTCCGTTCATATTCTCTGTCAAAGCACCTGTGGGACATACAGAAACACACAAACCGCAAGACATACAATCTGCTTGATTAAGAGGAAGCCCCATAGCAGGTTGTACAGTTGTATCAAAACCTCTGTCAACCAATCCCAAAACGCCTCTGCCCGTAACTTCTTCACAAGCACGAACACACAAACCGCAAAGAATACATTTATCTGTATCTCTTGTAAAGTACTCGGAACGAACCTTCATATCTGCTCTTTTATGCTTATATCCGCCAATTCTTTCAGGCTTAACATCATATCTGTTGGCATAATTAATTAAGCGGCATTCATAGTAATCCAAACAACCGCATTCCAAGCATCTTGCTGCTTCTTTCTCAGCCTCTTCTCTTGAGAATCCTAACATAAAATCATTAAAGTCATTTTTTCTTTCCTCAGCAGAACGATGTTTCATCTGAACTCTTGCATCACTTCCGCGGAAAGCATACTCTTCTTTAATATCATCTTTTGTCAGTGTTCTCTTTGAATAGAATGCATTATCTTCATTTTTTACTGCGGTCGGAATATCTCCGCTCGCCAAATATGAATCCACGGCAACAGCTGCTTTTTGTGCCTCAGCTATCGCTGCAATGGCAATTCCGGGACCTCTGTTTGTAACATCACCACAAGCAAATACTCCCTTAATTGATGTAGCAAATGTATTATCATCAGCAACAATAGTATTTTTTCTTGTAAGCTCAAGACTTTCAAAGCCCTTAGCATTACAACTTTGACCGATTGCCATGATAACTGTATCAATATCGATAATGTCAAATTCTCCCTCTATTGGCACAGGTGCGCGTCTGCCGCTGGCATCAGGCTCTCCAAGCATCATTTTTTGAGCTTTAACTTTTGTTGCCTTGCCATTTTCACCAATAATTTCAACAGGGTTGCAAAGGAATTTAAAGATTACGCCCTCTTCCTCTGCTTCTTCAATCTCTATTTGTTCAGCAGGCATTTCAGCGCGTGTTCTTCTATATAAGGTGTAAACTTCTTCTGCTCCGGCACGAACTGCACTTCTGCAAGCATCCATTGCAGTATTACCGCCGCCTACTATTACAACTTTCTTGCCAATATTGGGAATATTTCCCATATTAACTTCACGAAGGAAATCTATACCGCCCATTACGCCGTCAAGATCCTCTCCGGGAATTCGCATTTTACTGCTTATCCAAGCACCGATTGCAACAACAACAGCATCGTATTTAGCTGATAAATTCTCAAGGGTATATTCTCCCTCACCGATTTTTACATTGTTATGCATTGAAATTCCCATAGAAGCCAAAAGCGCAACTTCTTCAGCAATTACAGCTTGAGGCAGTCTGTATTCAGGGATTCCGTAGCGGAGCATACCACCCATTTCAGGCATCATGTCAAATACATCCACTGTGTGACCTTTGCTTCTCAAAGAAGAAGCCGCCGTAAGTCCTGCCGGTCCGCCACCTATCACAGCAACCTTTTTTCCTGTTTCTGCTGCAACAGCAGGTTTATAGGCGTCTTTTCCTTTTTCAAGGTTAACTTCTGCAGCAAATCTCTTGAGGTTTGCTATTGAAACGGGCTCTTCTAAAGCTGCTCTGCGGCATGCCTTTTCGCAAGGATGAGGACATACACGTCCGATTGATGCAGGCAGAGGAATTTTCTCCATTATCAATTTAATAGCTTCTTCCGCATATCCGTTTGCAATCAAACCTACATATCCTTGGCAATCTGTGTGCGCGGGGCATTCCAACATACAAGGAGGACGACAATCACCTGTGTGGTCTGTCATAAGTAATTCAAGAGCGATTTTCCTTGCCTGAACTACTCTTGCAGACTCCGTGCAAATTTCCATTCCTTCAAATTGCGGGCCTACTTCGGTAGAACAAGAACGCATCAATTTGCCGCCTTTAGCATTTTCTACCACACATACACCGCATGCACCATAGCACTTAACCTTATCATTGTGACAAAGCGACGGAATATCTATGTCGTATCTCTTTGCTACATTTAAAAGGAGCTCACCTGCTTCTGCTTCAACTTCTATATTGTTAATTTTAAAATGTATACTCATTTCAATTCTTCCTTTCTTCTCTTACACAATTAAACGTGAATTGCGCCGAATTTACAGGATTCTTTACATTTACCGCACTTAATACATTTTTCTGTATCAATAACATGTGGCTCTTTTACTTTACCTGAAATAGCTCCTACAGGGCACTGTCTGGCACAAAGTGTACATCCGCGACATTTATCAGCATCAATCTGATATGTAATTAAGCTTGCACAATGTCCCGCCGGGCATTTTTTATCATAAATATGCGCTTCATATTCATTACGGAAATATTTAATTGTTGTCAACACCGGATTGGGAGCAGTTTGACCAAGACCGCAAAGTGCGCCATCTTTAATTGTCATACAAAGCTCTTCGAGAAGTTCAATATCGCCGTCACGTCCTTCACCGTTTACAATTCTGTTAAGTATTTCCAGCATGCGCTTTGTTCCTATACGGCAATGAATACATTTTCCGCAAGATTCCTTTGCTGTAAAGTCGAGGAAAAATCTTGCCATATCCACCATACATGTTGTCTCATCCATAACAACCATACCACCGGAACCCATGATAGCTCCTGTAGCCGATAATTTTTTGTAGTCGATAACTGTATCTAAAAGCTCAGTAGGAATACATCCTCCGGATGGGCCTCCCATCTGTACTGCTTTAAATTCTTTATTATTTCTGATGCCTCCGCCTATATCGAAAATAACGTCACGAAGTGTTTTTCCCATAGGAATCTCAACAAGACCGCCTCTTTTTATTTTACCTGTTAAGGCAAAAACTTTAGTTCCCTTGCTGTCTTCCGTTCCCATTGCGGCAAACGCCTCACCGCCATTGGACAAAATCCATGCTACATTGGCAAATGTTTCTACGTTATTAATATTTGATGGTTGCTGCCAATATCCCTTTTGTGCCGGGAAAGGAGGTTTGAGTCTCGGCATTCCCCTTTGTCCTTCAAGAGATTCAATAAGAGCCGTTTCCTCTCCGCAAACAAATGCTCCTGCACCAGCTTTGATTCTCATTTTGCAAGAAAAACCGCTGCCCGCAATATTATTACCTAAAAATCCTCTTTCTTCTGCCTGCTTAATAGCATTTGTAAGACGGACAATAGCCAACGGGTATTCCGCACGTACATAAACAACTGCTTCGCTTGCTCCGATTGCGTATGCACCAATCAGCATACCTTCTATCAAATTATGAGGATCACTTTCAATAACCGCACGATCCATAAACGCACCGGGATCTCCCTCATCTGCATTACAGATCAAATACTTTTGCTCACTTTGAGACTGTCTGGCTGCATTCCATTTAAACCATGTTGGGAAGCCTGCTCCTCCTCTACCTGCCAGGCCTGATGTTTTAATTACTTCAATTACCTGCTCAGGAGTCATTTCTTCTAAAACTTTTGTAAGAGCTTTATATCCGCCGGCTTGAATATAATCATCTATACTCTCCGGATTGATAATTCCGCAATTTCTCAAAGCAATTCTCGTTTGCTTTTCTAAAAAGGCCTTGTCTTCATCTTTAAGCTCATATTTTTTAAGCAATTCGTTTTCAAAATCTTTTGCTTCAAGAGCTTTTGAGAACTCCGGTAAAATGTCTGCACTAACTTTGCAATATGTTCTTTTTATTCCGTCATGAATTACATCCACAATAGGTTCTAAGTAACACATTCCTATACATCCTGTTATGGAAATTTCTGCAAAGCTTGTATTTTCTTTGAAATAGTCATAAATTTTTCCCGCACCCGCAGCAATACCGCAACTGCCTTGACCAACTACTATCTTCATATATTTCACGCCTCACTTTTCTCTCTTAACTCTTTTAAAATTTTCTTTACTTTATCAGGAGTAAGGGAACCGTATGTTTCGTCATTTATCATCATTACAGGTGAAAGACTGCAGCAACCAAGACAAGCAACAACTTTGAGTGAAAACAATCCGTCATCTGTTGTATCTCCGTCTTTAATTCCCAATTCTTCACAAATAGTTTCTTCAATTTTCTTTGCTCCGTTTACGTGACAAGCAGTACCGCAACATAAAAGAATCAAATACTTACCAACAGGCTTAAAACGGAATTGAGTATAAAATGTTGCAACTCCCAACACCTTTGCAGGCTTAATACCTGTCTCTTCAGCTATGTGCCATAACACGTCTGTAGGCAAATAGCCATATATTTCCTGTGCATGTTGAAGTATTGTTATAAGACTTCCCGGTACTTTCGCATATTCGTCAAGCACAGGTGCCAACAAGGCATAATCATGCTTTTCTTTACATTTACAGTTCTCACAATGTTCCATTTTCGCTCTTACTGTCCTTTCTGCCAATAATATAAAAATTAAATTACGCTGTTATTTCTTCACTGCTTGGTGTTCCTTCTGCAGGTCCCTCAGTAGGAACTTCTGTAGGCTCCTCAGTTGGTTCCTCGGTAGGCTCTCCCGTTGGCTCCTCAGTCGGCCCTTCTGTAGGCTCTCCTGTAGGTTCCTCCGTAGGCTCACCTGTAGGCTCCTCGGTTGGTTCGCCTGTAGGCTCCTCGGTTGGCTCACCTGTAGGCTCCTCAGTTGGCTCACCTGTAGGTTCTTCAGTAGGCTCTCCTGTAGGTTCCTCGGTTGGCCCTTCTGTAGGCTTCTCGGTTGGCTTCTCGGTTGGCTTCTCAGTAGGTTTTTCTGTAGGCTTTGCAGTAGGTGCCTGTGTTTCCGTATTCTGCGTAGGTGTTTCCTCAGGAGTTTCCGTAGGTGCCTGTGTGGAATCCGCAGATGGTGTAGGCATCATGCTTGCCGAGCTGTTCGGTGCTTTTGTTGCGCCATCTCCCGGGTCCTTAGATGCATTATAAATCTTTACACCTAAAAATGCCAAAACAATTACTACCAAAATACAACAACCAAAAGTAATAAGAGCCGGCCAGATTTTTTCATTCTCCGAGTCTGAACTAAGACCGAGGAATTTCTTTATTTTGTCTAAAAAGGCCGTATTGCTCTTTTCGGTGGCTTTTGTGCCGTTTTTTCCCATATTTTCTGCAGCTTTTGAAGCGCCTTCTGCAACTGCTGCACTTCCGACTGCACCGCCGGCAATCGGTGCTGCAGCTTTTTCATGGGAATCTGCTCTTATAACCATGATTGAAGTATCGTCTTCGAAACCTTTTTCTGCTGCTGCAGTCATCATTTTCTCGACAATCTGGCTCAAACTTTTTGAGTTTTTTACCATTTCACAAATATTTTCCTCTGAAACATTTTCACAGAAAGTGCTGTTACAAATTAAGAAAATGTCTCCATGTTTTATTTCTGCTTCGGAATAATACGGCTCCGGCTGTTTTTCTTCCGGCAGTATTCCAAGATATTGTATCAGCTTATTTCTCTTAGAGTGATTTTCTAATCTTTCCTTATCAATAACGCCATTCTTAAACATCAAATAAGCATAATTATGTTCTTCTGAAAGTTTGCTGAGCCTGCCTTTTCTAAAAAGAAAAATCCTTGTGTTTCCCAAATTACACGTAATTAATGCATTTTCATATATTCCAACTACTGCAATTGAAGCATGGATATCATTATCAGGTAATTCTGTTGCCTTTACAGTTACTGCCTCATTTGCACTATGAATAAATTCCTCGATATATGAATACAGAGTATCTGCTGCTTTATCATACTCATCACTAATTTGTTCTTCTGAAACAGTTTTGTGAAGTGCTTCAAGCTTTTTTACTGCTATTAAAGATGCTTCATCTTCATATCTTTCAGCACCAAAGCCTTCTGCTATTGCATAAAACTGCAATCCTTCCTGTTCCTTTTTTTGCCTCAAAAGAATCTCAGAAGATTTATATTCTTCTGTTATGTATTTTGAATTAAGGTATATATTGTTGCTGTTATATTCTTTACTATTGCCAGGGCATGTTGCCGCTACCGCTCTATAAAACATAATTAGCACCCCTATCATTTCATTAAATTTACCCAAACTTTATTATAACACAAAAAAATGACGTAGCAAACTGTTTTTGTTGGCTACGTCAATATAAATCATCTGTTTTTTATGCTTTTTATATCATTATGCTTTCTCTGAATAAATATAATTCAATCTACCATATGGTGCAGCATCGCCATCAATATAAAAAGTCCAAATATCAAAATTACCTTGTTCGTCTTTTTGGTAATTGTCAACCCACTTAAACTGAATATCAATAAGCGTCTTCCCATTATTATCCGGTATACCCATATCTTTTCTTTCTATGGCTAACATCATTTTATTACCTTCAACTTTAATTTGTACATTTCCTGCTTTTTCCCATCCCCAACCATCACCGGTTGCCTTGGATAATGTACCGTTTTTTCCGTCAGGAGAAACTATATTTACAGCATAATCATAGCCGTACCAACTTTTTTTATTTTCCGCACCTGAGTCTATAAATAATGTCATCCAGTTTTCGTCTGTCATTTCTGTTAAATCTTCTGCCGTATCAACATAAAAATAAATATAGTTGCTGTCATGTGCTACTTTCATATTAACAATATCATTACGACCTGTTGTATTTGTATACTCCAAAGATCCGAAACCTTTTTCTTGACGGTCAATTATATCATTTTTATAATCCTGATATTTTGCAGAAATCGTTTTTGTATCCCATTGACTAAAATCACCATTAATATCAATCGATATATCATCACCTACATAAACTCTGCCTTCTGCACCTTTGTATTTCCTTATGTACTCTACCATTTGCATATAGTAATTATCGCCGAAGACACTCGCCGCAGGCTCAATATCTCGGCTGGTGTTATAGTCTGCACAATCTACAAAAACAATTGGGCTGCTTCCGCCCGGTTCCTGTCTTTGGGCTACCCATTCATTCCAACCTGTTATAAATATCATTTCCGGATCCTGTGCAATAGCAAACTCCCATTGTTCCGCAAAATTATATCCGTATAGAATAGCATCTTTCGATTTATCATTTGCTCCGTCATGCCAACATCTTGTCCTGTCGTTTGCTCCATACCAAGCTGTCTTACTAAAGCATACTGTGGCGGAATGCTGTGCAACAGAAACATTGACAACCTCTTTTCGTCCATCTCTGCCATATACTGCTTTTTCCGTAAGTGACCTACTGAACTCCATCCAAGGAAAACCATTATCTATTTTTGATTTTGTAGGCCATTGTGACGATTTAATTGTAAAGTACTCCTTTAATTCATTTGAAGCTTCTGAAACATTGCCCACAATCATAGGCTTATTATCCCATTGATACCATAATTCTGATAATCTTGGATATTTTTTATTCAATTGTTTATTTTTATATATACCTGCATAAATGGTTTGCATGGTTCTTCCTGAAGAAGAATTTGTATAAAAAGCTATTTTAGGAACATCTACTCCCATTTCCAAATACTCATACCATACTGAAATAAGATCTTTAACTCTTGATTCATATACAACACCATTTGTTGTATCAAAAACAATAAAGTCCACACCTGCATCTGTAAGCATTTGCAAATGCTTTCTCATTACCCATTTATCCTTAGTAAGATAATATCCGAAAAGAGGCTCTCCCCAAAAATGGTGTGCGCCTTGAGGACCACCGCCGGATTGTATCCAATCTTTTTCTGTTTTAATCGCATTTGGATTATTCTCTGCAATAACACTATTGTCGTAAGGTCCGCCTTTTCCATGCTCTCCCATCCACAAAAAATAGAAAATGCCAACTTTACGGTCTTTTTCATCTCCGACAACCGTATTGCCTTCAACTACACGGCCCAAATCATCAATACCGCCGTATGCACCGTTTAACTCAACAAAAGGGCCCTCGTATCTTTTATAAACTTTTTGAGGTGTTACATTATCTGAAGTTGTATTGCCGCATGAAACAAATCCAACCATCATAGAAAAAGTAACTAATAAACATAACAACTTCTTTATCATAATTTTCCTCCTTGAAAACAGTATAACAAAAGGCTATTTTACTGTCAAACTATTGAATTACTGCAATTTCTGCAACAGACCTAAATCTAAACGGCAAAGCTGAACAACCAATTCCTGATGTAATATACATTCTTATATCGTTATATTCTTGCAAACCATAAAATATTTTTTTCTTAGGTAAGATATCTTTTTTTAATAAAGCAAATTCTATATTAAAAGGTACTCTCATTTGCCCTCCGTGTGTATGTCCTGCCAATAATATCTCCGGTGCATTATTTTTATTAAGATTAAGTACCATATCAGGATTATGAGTCAAGATAATGAGCTTTTTATTACTTTTTTCTGATTCTTCTTTCCATTTTTTTGTCAAATATCCGCAATCTGACTTATTGCTTCGAAAATCCTCCAGCCCGCCGAATAACCAATTTTTGTATATAAATACAGAGTTTTCCAAGACACTGATTGTGCTTGCCAAATTTTGGAGTTTTTTTATATATTCTTCCTTTTTATACTTTTGATTCTCAAAAATCATGTTATCGTGATTACCTAATGTAATTAAAATAGGACAACTTATTCTGTTTGACAAATTTGTCAAAAACGCCTCAACTCTGTAAAAATACTTCATTTTACTGCATAAGTCACCTGTAATTACAATTACTTCAGGTTTTACCTCACATATTTTTTCTATAATTTCGCGGTGATTTACTAAAACAGTATCAAAATGCAAATCAGAAAGTAAAACAATTTTTACTCCAAGATTAACACTAACTTTTTTTATAACCAGTTTTTTTGCTTGCTTATACATAAAAAAACAAGCTAAGAGAAATAATAATATCATTTTTGTTTCTTTTTCTTTTTGTTTTGTCGCAATCCCGCAATTGTAATATCTTTTTTAAAGAATATCAAAACTGCCATACTAACAAGACCATATACTATTGCAATACATGATAAAGCAAAAAAGGTATATGCTAAATATTTTATAAGATCTGACCAGCGAAATTCTCTTTTCTTTTCTATATTATCTATTTCTACTATACCTATAGTAGCATTTCCTACGTCGGCCGTTGCAGTTTTATTCGGTGCAGGAGTAATAACAGCATTTCCTTCTGTGTATAACGGTGGTATGGTAAAATCATACAAATAATCAATTACCTGCGATGATGTAGGTGTAGGTGTAAGTGTAGGTATAATCGTAGGAGTCGCTGTTGGCATAGGAGTAACTTCCGGTGTTACAGTTTCATCAACCTCAGGTGTCGGTGTATTTTCTGCTGTGGCTTCAATTGTAGGTATTATTGTGGGAGTATTTTGCACATCAGGTTGTTCTGAAGCTTCTTCACCCGTTTGTGTCACAGACGGAATCTCCGCGGTACCATCAGGCGATGGTGTTTCCGAAAAAACAGTAATATTAAAAGACAAAAATAAAGTACAAAGCACAAATAAAACTACCGATGCAAATCCCTTATAATTATTTGTTTTTTTGATAACATTTTTAAACATTTTTTTCACCAATAAAATTATTCCCCAATAACGTATGGGCCTCTTTGCATTTTCTTTGTTTTATATCTGCCCCAAAGAACATATCCCACCAATATTCCTACCCACAAACCTATAACCAACGCTGTAAGCAACCAAAAAATAAAAGCTCCGGGAGTAATAACGCTCTCATTGTTATTTTTATTTGATGATATAGGCTTAGATGTAGGTATTATACCCGTATTTTCACTGTTTTGTAAAGTCGGTGAACTATTTCCCGGTTTTTCTGTTTGCTCTGAAGCATCAGGATTTAAAACACCTGTTGCAACATATTCTCCCATTTCAGTTATATTAAAAATAATCATGTCAGTGTCAGAATCAGTTGCAATTTTATATACACCTTCTTCTGTTACTTTAAAAATTGTGATATTCTGATACTTTTCAAAAATACTCTTTTTTTCAATTTTTATATCCATTGAATCTTTAGAATCAATCTCCCTGCCATTCATCCTGAGCACTAAACTAAAATATGCAAAAATATCTTTATCTCCTTCTTGTGCCCGTATAGCCTGTATTGCTTTTACCGACAACTCGTTAATGTTTTTATTGGTTGCACTGATAGCCAAATTTTCATTTGCAACTCTGTTATCTGAATAATTAGCCGTTAAAGCAAAATCTCCGAAAGAATCAATAATATTTAGAACAGGAGTTGGTGAAGCGTTGGAATTTTCAGTAGGTACAGCAGTTTCAGCACAAACATAAATTGTACCTACCGCTAAATTGAACACCAATATTATTAATAAAACAAATAAAGACTTACGAAAAGTTTTCATTTTTTCCCTTTCTGTCCTTTAAACAAAAACGGACCCAAAAAGAGTCCGTTTTATCATTTCGAATTAAATATTTACTCACATTGTAGAGAATACACTGTCGTTGAGCTCTTTAATTACATCTTCTTTTTTACTTGTAACTTTATATTCGTCACCTTTTTCATTAACAAGAGCTTCTAATTTTTCTACAGCCTTGTCCTCTTTCCATTTTGCCTCAATCTGGTCTTTAATACTGTCTGCAGCACCTTCCTGTGATTCTTTGGAATTCTCGTAGTCTGTGATAGATTCTGCACGTACAACAAAAATTGCTGTCTGAGTTTCAACAATTTCAAGCTCAGTCATAACAGTATTCTCTTCTTTTGACTCTTCTTTTGTTTCCTCTTTTTCTTCTCCGGCCTTTGCCTCAGGTTTAGCTGAGTCTTCTGCTGCTTTCTTTATAATCTTTGTACGATCTGCATTCCAAATCATAGAAAGTGCGTAATCTGTTATTTCTTCGATTGTACTGGGTTGTGCATTATTAATCTCACTTAAACCACCTGAAGTACTTGATGAAGAATCGTCAGACTCTGCCTTTATATAATCTATAAATGAAAGGTTTTCTTGGTCTACTGTTTTATTGCCATCTTTATCAAGAATGAACTCGCCTTTATCATCCTTTTTATATGTGCTCATCGTTTTGCCGGAATTATAAGTATCTACAATTTCCTGTGCATATTTCTTTGCTTCTTCGTATGCCTTGTTATATTTATCAAGCTTTGTCTGATAATCTTGTGCCTTGTCATCAGTCGGTTTTTCTACTCCAACATCAATTTGGAAACTACGAATGCCTATCTTTCTGTAGTCATCAGGATTCTCGTCATATATTGCGCGAAGCTCTGCGTCAGTAGGATTCATTTCTTTTTTTATGTCTGTTTTATATTTTTCTATTGTACTTTGAATTATAGCAAAATCTTTATATTCAGAAAGATTCATACCACCTAAGAAATATGACTCAACGAGTTCTTCTGAATAACCGTAGCTGATATATTGGTTATAATACTGCGTAATATTTGTCTTGAGATTATTCTTTTCTTCTGAAGATAACTTATATCCCTTTGCTCTTGCAAGTCTGTACTGTGCCTTAAACTGTCTTGCAGCATCCAATGCATCATCAGCTGCAGCTACTTTTCGCTCATTTGTCCAGAAATCTTTGTACAATTTTTCTTGTTCTTCGGTAGTCATTTCATCGAACTCTTCGGGCTTTTCAAAATCCTCTTCTTGCATATCATACATAGCTTGTTGCAAGAAATAGAGGTATTCATACTCATAAATTTTAAGCCCGTCCACTTTAGCAATATAGCCTGTAGTTAATGTAATAATAAGTACAATTGCTAAAACTACTGCTACAAAAGCTCCGAGACCTACTGAAATCCAAGTTATTAACTTATTGTCATAACTCTTTTTGTTCTTTTTGTTTTTTTTGTTAATTTTCTTATCGGCCATTTTATACCGCTCCTCGTATATAATTTAAATAAATAAACACTCATCTGTTTATACAGTGAAAAATCGCTTATAACATTATATATTCGTTTTCTATTTTTTGCAATGGTAAAATTTAAAAATGTCACTTACAAAACATAAAATTTCGTCTAAACTTTCCTTTCCTTTAAGTTTATATGACAAATACGGCTCGTCGCTTGAAATAAATTTAATTCGAGAACCATATTTTGCCATAAAATCTGTTCCGCCTGCCATGCTCTTGATTATTGCATAAAATGCTTTACTATCTGATGTTACCATAAATTGGACTGAATCCTTTTTTTCTATCACAGAACTTATACCGCATTTTGCACAAACGTACCTTATTCTTGATATTTTAATAAGATTTTCAACATTTTGAGGCACATCTCCATATCTGTCAATCAACTCGTCTGTAATTTCATACGCATCATTTTCAGTTTCAACACGTGAAATTTTTTGATAAATTTCAAGCCGTGCCTCTTCATCTGCTATATATTCAGGGCTTATATATCCATCAACACAAAAATAAACACTTACTTGTATCTTTTCCTCCGGAATATTGCCTGCTTCTTCTTCTACAACCTCGCTTAAAAGCCTACAATATGTGTCATATCCCACAATGGCAAGCTGGCCGTGCTGTCTTTCTCCCAAAACACTTCCTGCGCCGCGTATTTCCAAATCGCGCAAGGCAATTTTAAAGCCTGAGCCAAATTCCGTAAAATCCCTGATAGTACGCAATCTTTTTTCTGCATTTTCATTGAGAGTTTTATCCTTTTTATACGTTATATACGCATACGCTGTCTTACCTGAACGTCCGACACGGCCTCTTATCTGATAAAGCTGTGCCAATCCCATATGGTCACTTTCTTCTACTATAATAGTGTTTACATTTGGCATATCCAGACCTGATTCAATTATTGTGGTACACAAAAGAACATCATATTCCCCCCTGTAAAATGCTTCCATTACAGCTTCCAATTCTCTTTCTCCCATTTGTCCGTGTCCTACTGCAATTCTTGCCTCCGGAATAATTTCCTGCAGCTGTCTTCTTTTTTCCTCTATAGACTTAACTTTATTGTATAAATAAAATACTTGACCTTTTCTGCCCATTTCTCTGTAAATGGCATTTTTTATCATACCCGGCTCCCATTCAGCCACATACGTTTGAACAGGATGTCTGTTCTGTGGGGGATCCTCCAATAAGCTTATATCTCTTATGCCGGAAAGGGACATGTGTAATGTTCTTGGTATCGGTGTTGCCGAAAGAGTAAGAATATCTACCTCAGGTCTATCTTTTTTTAACTTTTCTTTATGCATTACACCAAATCTCTGCTCTTCGTCAATAATAACAAGCCCTAAATCTTTGAATTTGACATTACCTTTAATAATACTGTGAGTTCCCACAAGAATATCTATTTTACCTGATTCAAGCTCGCTCGAGATTCTTTTCTTCTCTGCATTTGTGCGAAATCTGCACAAATAGTCTATTTTAACGGGAAATTTGCTAAATCTTTCTACAAAATTCTTATAATGTTGCTGTGCTAAAACTGTTGTAGGTACTAAAAATGCAACTTGTTTTCCCTCACATACTACTTTAAACGCTGCTCTGAGAGCAACCTCCGTTTTTCCGTAGCCCACATCTCCACATAACAAACGTTCCATCGGATGGTCTTTTTCAAGATCTGCTTTAATTTCCTCAGTACATCTTAATTGGTCATCTGTTTCCTCATAAGGGAAATATTCTTCAAATTCATTTTGCCACACCGTATCACGTGAATACGCATATCCTTTAATTTTTGAGCGTCTTGCATACAATTCAACCAGTTCTTTTGCATACGTTCGCAAAGATTCTTTTACCTTAGCTGTTGTGCGATTCCATTCTGCAGAGCCAAGTTTATTTAGTTTTGGATTAATTCCTTCCGGTCCTATATATTTTTGAATACTATCCAATTGTGGTGTGGGTACATATAATACACCGTCATCACGATAATTTATTTTTATATAATCCTTACGAATGCCATCTACTTCCACTGTTTCGATTTTTTCAAAACGTCCTACTCCGTGAACCTCGTGCACTACTAAGTCTCCCGGTTCAATTTCCGTAAAATTAGATATAGGTTTACCTTTTAATTTTTTTCTGGAAGCAATACGTTCCCTTTTAAACAAAGAATCATCCGAAAAAACTGCAAATTTTATATCATCACATATAAAACCTGAAGAAAGACCATGCTTTGAAACCAATATTTTTACTGTTTTAGGTATTACATTTTCTTCCTGCAAGCTTAAAAATCTGTTTTTCTTTCCATCACTATCAGTTACAAGCAGTGTTGTGTAATTGCTTGCGGCGAGCTCTTGTACGGAATCCAGCAGCATTTGTAAATTTCCGCCAAACGGGTCTGTACTTCTGCAAGGAAATTTTAATATTTCACAATTTTTCCTGTCCGATAAAAATTTATCAACATATATAATATTACAGGATGCTTTTTCACATAAATCTTCCGCTTGCTCTGAACTCATTACAATATCATACGTTTTGCCTAAAATACCTATTGTTTCTTGAATTGTCTCACAAATTCTTACATAATCATCCTTTGTAGAATTAATTGTATCTCTAAATTCATTTAGGTCCTCTAAAAAGACATTACACTTTCCCGTATAATCAAATAAAGTATATTCATTATTTAAAATATACGGTAAATATCTGTCATAGCCTTGAAAAATATTTCTCGGTAGCATTTTATCAACATCACTATTAACTCTCTTAAACAAAGATGAGTTTTCTTTTAGATTTAACAGCTCTAACTCACGCAAAATGTCATGTCTTACTCTGTCCGCATGTTCCCAATTCCATATATAAGTTTCATTATCAGGCAAAATTAAAACATCTTCTGTTTTTTCTACTGTCCTTTGAGAAATAATATCAAAAATACGAATAGAATCTATCTCATTGTCAAAAAATTCTACTCTTACCGGGTTTTCTGCCCCATACGGAAAAATATCTACAATATCGCCTCTAACAGCAAATTGTCCTTTTCCATCAATTTCAGATAGTCTGATATACCTTATCGAAGCAAGTTTTTTAGCTAAATCTTCTATTTCTGTAATATCTCCTGTTTTTAGCTGTATTGCTGATGTTCTTATATACTCCGGATTAGGAAACCATTGTGCAACAGCCGCCGGAGTAGTCACAAGTATTTTCCAATTACCTTTTAAAAGTTTATATAATACATCTACTCTTTGTGCGCTTAATTCAGAGCTTTTAGTTTCAACATCATAAAGCATATATTCATAGGGCGATAATATTAATATGTCTTCTATATTTTGCATAAAAAACTTTAAATCATCTGCTATTTTTGTCGCAAATAAGGCATTTCCGGCAATATACACACATTTCCCATTATAAGTCAAATTATTTTCATTTGAAATAGCAGATACTATGCCGGCAGCACATGACGAAGTAATCCCTGTAAGACTAATTTTTTTATTAGTACAGGAAAGAATTTCACAAAGCTTTTCATAACTTTTACTTTCTTTTATAAAATCAAAAATACCCATATTATTAAACTGCAATAATTTACTTATTTTGATCCTTTACTATTAAAACGATTCATTGCTTCATCAATATTTTTATCCACTATAACCAAAGCAGCTTCGGCAGCTTTGTTAAAAGAATCATCTAATTTAATTTTTTCCTCTGAAGAAAAATGTCCTAACACAAACTTAGATGTGTCCATATTGGGATTTTTAGGACCTATTCCGATTTTTATTCTTGCAAAAACATCAGTTCCTACATATTGAATAACAGATTTCATCCCATTATGACTTCCGGCACTTCCTTTAGATTTTATTCTAATTTGTTCTAAATCTATAGCATAATCATCATATATCACAATTAGATGTTTCTCATCTGTTTTAAACCAGTTCATAATACCATCTATAGACTCACCACTGTTATTCATATATGTTTGAGGCTTTAAAAGGATAATTTTATTTCCCTTATATTCACAAATCACATATTTGCCTTTAAACTTTATATTTTCCTTACAGTTCTCACCTATTTTTTTTATTAATTTATCAATAGTCAAAAAACCACAATTGTGCCTTGTATCTTCATATTCGGGGCCCGGATTACCTAAACCTGCTATAATCCATACTTCTTTATTAGATTTATTATCTTTTTTATTTAAAAAATTAAACATAATATATTACGCTCATTTCTCAACTAACACCATAGTTAAATAAATTTATTTTTTTCTTCTTATAACATCTCCGGCACTTGTACGATCAATTGAATTCTTCTCTTCTTGTGACAACTCTATGTCAGGTATTCCTTCTTTCACCTGTTTGTAATACATATTACATCCCTGTCTGTACTGTAACCCTGTAATTACTAAGCCATCACCATTTTCATTTGAAATTCCTACAGAATAACTTAATTTCGCCTCATTATCAGCAGTTGTATGGTATCTAACAATTTTTACTTTATCAAAACATTTATTTTGCTTTTCTTGTATAACAGAAATTTCCTTATGAATGTCTTTTAAATCACTTTTTATTTCAATTTCATTTCTTAAAACATCATAAAGAAGATCTTCTGCCGATTGTCCGGAAAGCTTATCATTAAGTATTAACTGTTTTTTCTGTAAAAGATTTACTTTTTTATATAACTTATAAATTACAACAAAACAAATAATAAGTAAAACTCCTAAAAAGATTAACCCAAATAAAAAATACTTTTCCATAATAACACCCTTATTTACTTGTTAAAAATTCAATAATTCGTTCTCGTTCATCTGCAGAGTAATATTCTATTGTAATTTTTCCTTTTCCATTATTATCACTCAAAATAACTTTAGTTCCCAATGATGTTCTTAATTTATCTTGAACAAATTTTATTTCCTGCTTATTAATAATATCTTTCTCTATATTTTTTCCCTTTTTACTATTTTCTTTCTTTGAAACTAATTTTTTAATATATTGTTCTACTTGTCTAGCGTTTAATCCTTCTTTAATAATGTAGTCGGCTGCTGATTTTTGTTCAATTATTTTTTCAATTGCTAATAATGGTCTTGCTTGACCAACTGTAAGCTCCCCACTAATCAAGAAATTTCTTACTTCTTTTGAAAGTTTTAATAACCTTAATGTATTTGCTATTGCCGGTCTGCTTTTACCAACGATACCTGCAACTTGATCTTGTGTCATTTCAAATTCATCTATTAACTTTTGGTATGCCTCTGCTTCTTCAACAGGATTTAAATCTTCCCTTTGAATATTTTCTATTAAAGCAAGTTCCATTATTTCTTTTGTAGTGGCATTCCGTTCAATAACAGGAACTTTCTTTATTCCTGCAACCCTTGCCGCTCTCCATCTTCTTTCTCCTGCAATAATATAATATGTTTCCTTTTCCTTTGTTACAATTAATGGTTGTATTATGCCATGTTCTTTAATTGATTGAGCAAGTGCTTCTATTTTTTCTTTATCAAAATTTTTACGAGGTTGTCCTATACCAGGCTCTATTTTATTAATATCAACCTCTATAACACTATTTTTTGTATCTAAAGTTGTATTTTCTGTAATTAAAGCACCTAATCCTTTACCAAGTGCGGATCTTTTTATAGCCATTACATTTAACCTCCATTATAAGAACATAAAATTATCGATTATTTATTAACTCGTCTGCCAACTGCAAGTATGCTTCTGCTCCCTTAGAATTCTTATCATACATTATTATAGGAAGACCATAGCTTGGTGCTTCACTGAGTCGTACATTTCTTGGTATAAGTGTTTGATAAACTTTATTTGTAAAATGCTTCCTTACTTCTTCAGCTACTTCAATAGATAAATTTGTTCTTGCATCAAACATTGTAAGTACAACACCTTCTACCCTAAGCGATTTATTTAAATGTTTTTGTACAAGTCTAACTGTATCCATTAATTGGGAAAGACCCTCTAATGCAAAATATTCACATTGTATCGGAACTAAAACAGTATCTGCGGCTGTTAAAGCATTCAGTGTTAATAATCCTAAAGAAGGAGGACAATCTATAAAAATATAATCATAATCATCCTGCACTTCTGAAATTGCATATTTCAATCTATTTTCTCTTGAAAGTAAACTCACCAATTCTATTTCTGCCCCTGCAAGACTTATACTCGACGGACAAAGATAAAGTGTATCTTGCATAGTATTAATGCTAACCTCTTTAATTGGTACTTCGTTAATAATAACATCATAGATAGATGATTTCATTTCCCTTTTATCAACACCTAAACCTGTAGTAGCATTTCCTTGTGGATCTAAATCTATCAAAAGAACACGTTTATCTCTATATGCAGTACATGAACTTAAGTTAATTGATGTTGTAGTTTTTCCTACTCCACCTTTTTGATTTGCTACGGCAATAACTTTAGCCATAAAATACTCCTTTTCAAAAATGTTTCACGTGAAACAAATATTAATTAAAAATTTTAAGTGTTTCACGTGAAACAATATTTTTGTTATTAGATATCGAGATTTTTTACAAACTGAGCATTTTCCTGTATAAATTCTTTTCTCGGCTCAACCTTTTCTCCCATTAAATCAGAGAAAATTTCATTTGCTTCAACTGCATCTTCCAATCTCACTCGTAACATAACTCTTGTTTCCGGATTCATAGTTGTTTCCCAAAGTTCTTCCGGTTGCATTTCACCAAGACCTTTAAATCTTTGTATTGAAATATTTTTATCTTGTTTTGACCAACCTTTTTCCTCAATTTTTTTAATTAATTCATTATCATCAAATGCATAAAAAAATTCTTTACCTTTTAAAATTTTATATAGTGGTGGCTGAGCTAAATATAAATACCCATGTTCTATAAGCGGACGCATATATCTATAAAAGAATGTCATTAAAAGCATTCTAATATGAGAACCATCAACATCGGCATCGGCCATAATAATAACTTTATGATATCTAAGTTTAGTAACATCAAAATCAGGCCCTACATTAGCTCCCAATGCCATGATTACAGGTAAAAGTTTTTCATTGCTGTAAACTTTATCAATTCTTGATTTTTCTACATTTAACATTTTTCCCCATAATGGAAGGATAGCTTGTGTTTCTCTTTGTCTTCCCATTTTTGCAGAACCACCGGCAGAATCACCCTCTACAATATATATTTCACAAAGAGCTGGATCCTTTTCTGAACAATCTGAAAGTTTTCCCGGAAGCGATGTTCCTTCCATCGGATTTTTTCTTCTTGTTAATTCTCTTGCTTTTTTTGCTGCTTCTCTTGCTCTTGCTGCTGTAAGACATTTTTCAATTATTAATTTAGCAATAGCCGGATTTTCCTCAAGAAAATCTGATAATTTATTACCTACAACATTTTCAACAAGTGTTCTTATATCGCTATTACCTAATTTTTCCTTTGTTTGACCTTCAAACTGTGGATTTTCAAGTTTTACAGAAACAATAGCTGTTAAACCTTCTCTTACATCTTCTCCGGCAAGACTTTTATCATTTTCTTTTATATGATTATATTTTTTAGCATAATCATTAAAAACCTTTGTTAAAGCCGTCCTAAAACCTGTTAAATGAGTACCACCATCTCTATTAATAATATTATTAGCATAACAATATATATTTTCAACGTAGGAATCATTATATTGCATTGAAACTTCTACACTTGAACTATCTTTCTCTCCTGTAATATATATAGGAACTTCATGTAAAACTGTTTCTTTTCTATTTAAATATTCAACATAAGAGATAATACCACCTTCATAATGAAGTACTACCTCATTTGATTCTTCTAATCTGTTATCAATTAAAATTATCTTTACTCCACGATTAAGAAAAGCCATTTCTCTAAATCGATTTAAAAGTGTATTATAGTCAAAATTTAATTCTTCAAAAATTTGACCATCAGGTTTAAAAGTAGTTTTAGTTCCCGTTTTATCAGCTGTGCCAATAATTTTTAATTCTGTTGCTGTTTTTCCTCTTTCATATCTTTGATAATGAACTTTACCTTCTCTACTTACCTCAACCTCTAAATATTCGGACAAAGCGTTAACAACAGATGCACCAACACCATGTAAACCACCGGAAACTTGGTATCCTCCTCCACCAAACTTACCACCTGCATGCAAAACCGTATGTACAACTTCAACAGTAGGAATACCCATTTGCTTATGAATACCTACAGGAATACCTGCTCCATTATCTTCAATAGTAACAGAGTTATCACTGTTTATAATGACTTTAATAGTATCACATCTTCCGGCTAAAGCTTCATCTATACTGTTATCAACTATTTCATAAACAAGATGATGAAGTCCTCTTGCTGATGTACTTCCAATATACATACCCGGACGTTTTCTTACTGCTTCAAGACCTTCTAGGACTTGTATGTCATTTTCATTATAATTGTTGACGTTTTCCACAAGAATTACTCCTTTTCTCTAATTAAAATCCTTTTTGGACTCTTTGTTTCAACGTAGAAGCAGATATAGGAGAAATATAAATTTGGTGATTAATTATATTTTTCCCGTCTGAAACTACTATAAATGATTTAGGCATATCCTCTGAAATGGTAACACTTGTTCCATTCTGCTCTGAATGGCTCAAAAAATTTCTTGTTTCCCCAGTAGTAGTAGTTTTATCTATATCAAAAATTCCTATAATATCACTACTTATTATTGAAACATTTTCACCTATGTGTAAATACATAAATAACACCTACTAAAACCATTTACAATCTGTTACATTGTATCATAAAAACGTTTTTTCTACAACACTATGCTACCATTTTTAATTTTGAATAAAGAAGATTTATTTTTATTATACTTAAATGTATCAATATCAACACATGATATAAATGTTTGTACATCTATTATTTCACTTAAAAAAGCTTCCTGTCTTTTGTCATCTAATTCAGAAAAAACATCATCTAATAAAAAAATAGGTTTTCTTCCTGTTATTTCTTTTAATAGTTCAAGCTCAGCAAGCTTAAGAGATAAAACAGCAGTTCTTTTTTGTCCCTGAGAACTAAATTTTTTCATATCTTTATCATCTAATTTAAAATCTATATCATCCCTATGTGGACCATAAAGAGTCATTTCTCGTTCTATTTCTCTCTCAGATTTACTTTCAAATAAATAAAAAAGTTCATTTTTTATTTTTTCAGGTTCATATTCTTCCATTATTTCCCGGGAAATATCACTATTATATAAAATTTTTAAATTTTCTTCTCTTTCAGCACTTTTTTCGGCAATTTTTAAATGTTTCTCTTTTGCAACTAAAGAAAGATGATTTATAATTTTACTTCTTTCAAAAATAATCTTAGCACCAACTTCTGATAATTGTTCGTTCCAAACATTCAACATACCATCATAATTTTTACTTTTACCATATTTTATGTTTTTTAACAAAGTGTTTTTTTGTAATAATATTTTGTTATATTGTAATAAATCAAAATAATAAGTCGGTTTAATTTGACTTATAGCAATATCAATAAATTTTCTTCTTACAGATGGTCCTTCTGATATTAATTGCATATCTTCAGGTGAAAAAATAACAGCAAGAATACTTCCCATTAACTGGCCTGTTTTTCTAAGATATAAACTATTTACTTTTATATATTTTTCTTTATTTTTATTATATTTTATATAAACACTCTCTGTTATATCATCAGAAACACTAATATCAATACTAAATTTTTCTTTACCTGATAATATAATATCAATATCCTTTGTTCCCCTAAAAGATTTACCTATTACAGCAAAAAAAATAGCTTCTAACAAATTTGTTTTTCCTTGACCGTTATTACCATAAAAAATATTAACATCATTGGATAAATTAATATCCAATGATGTATAATTTCTGTAATTTTCTAATAAAATATGGTTAATAAACATACTAATTTTTAATTAAACTGTTTTAGAAGTAATTTTAACAGGCATTACAAGATACTGAAAGCTTTTATCATCTACACCTGTAATAACGCAAGGACCAAGTGCATGTGTAAGAGAAATAATAATATTTTCTTCATTTGTAGCTTTAAGACATTCTAAAATATTTCTTATACACATACCTATTTCTATATCCTCACCTGTAACTTCAGCAGAAATAACTTCCCTTAAAATACCATTTTCCGCATTAACGTACATTATAACTTCGTCAGAATTATTAAATTTAACTGCAAGAGGATATTTCTTTTCGTCCTGAATAACGAGTGAAGATCTTTCAAATGCATTTAAAAAGGCCTTATTATTTATGACACAAGTTGTTTTATATTCTCGAGGAAACATTTTTCTATAATCAATATAATCGCCTTTATAAAGTTTTGAAACCATACGAAATGTATCACAGAAAAACATTATTTGATTATCATTACAGCAGAAATGAATAATCTCTTCATCTCCATTTAAAGATTTAGAAAGTTCATTTAAAATCTTTGTTGGAACAATTATAGAAAATTCTCTTTTATCATTAACATCAATAGATTTTTTAGCTAATCTAAAACCATCTATTGCTACAAAATTTAATTTTCCTTCCTTTTGCTCAATAAAAACACCTTTTAAAATAACTCTTTTTTCTTCTTGCATAGCAGCAGCAAAAGAAGTTTGTTTTATTAATTCAACAAGAACACTTTCTTTTATATCAAAAGAAACTGATGTATCAAGGAAAGCAACCGGTGGATAACTTTCTGTTGGATATACTTTTATTTTATAATTAGCATGTCCACTTGTTATAGAAAGCATAGAACCATCATTTATTGTTTCAAGAGTAACATATATGTCAGGAAGTTTTCTTACAATATCACCAAAAGTTTTAGAATTTACAACTACACTTCCTATTTCTTCTATAATCGCAGGTATTTCATAAACAATACCAAATTCATTATCATTTCCTGTAAAACGAAGTTCCTCACCAACTTCAATTAATATTCCTTGTAAAATATCAGCAGTACTCTTTGAAGGAACTGCTTTTTGAACAATATTAATACCGCTCACTAAATTTTCTCTGTTACAAGTCAGTTTCATAAAAAATAACCTCCGGTTGCATATCGCTTTATATGTTATATTATAATATTCTTAGTAGTAGTAGTAGTAGTGTCTGTGGATATTGTGGAAAAGTTAAATTTTTAGCTATATATAGCCAAAAAAGCTTGTTGATAACCTTGTTAATAACTACGAAAAATTATCCACAGTTTCCACAGCCTATTCATTTTAAAATTTTTTCCACATTTTGTCCACAGGGATTTTTCCACATATCCACTTTTTTTTGTGGAAAAAATTAAATTATAATATTTTTCTTAAGCTCTTCCATAATATGTTTAAGCTCCTGATTCGTATTAACTTGCTTGGAAATTTGTTCACAAGCATACATTACGGTTGTATGATCTCTTCCGTTAAAGGCCTTTCCTATATCCGGATATGACATGTTTGTGAGATTTCTGCATAGAAACATTGATATTTGTCTTGGAAAAACTAATTCTTTAGTTCTCTTTTTAGAAAGAATATCCTCAACACTTAAATTAAAATATCTGGAAACACTATCTATAATAATGCTTGCATCAACTTCCCTTATATCATTCTTTTGATAATGTTTTAAGGCTTCTTTTGCTAAATTAAGAGTTATTTCTTTTCCTTGCATAAGTGAAATAGAAAGATGATTAATTACACCTTCAAGTTCACGTATATTATCACTTGTATAGTTTGCAATATAGTCAAGAATTTCGTTATCAACATCGATTGAATTTTCTGAAGCTTTTCTGTTGAGAATAGCAACTTTTGTCTCAAAATCGGGTACCTGAATATCAACAATTAATCCCCATCCAAATCTTGTACGAAGCCTATCTTCAAGAATTTCAATTTTATTTAAAGGGCTGTCACAAGAAATAACAATTTGTTTTTTATCTTCATACAAAGAGCTGAAAGTATAAAAGAATTCCTCTTGAGTTCTTTCCATGCGTGAAATGAATTGAATATCGTCTATCAAAAGAACATCAATTTTTCTATATTTGTTACGGAATTCATTATTCTTTTTATTTGCAATTGCATCTATAAATTCTGTAGTGAATACTTCGGATGTAACATATAAAACTTTCTTTGACGGGTCATTTTTTAAAATTTGATTTCCTATAGCATGCATAAGATGAGTTTTTCCAAGACCAGAGTTACCGTATATAAATAAAGGATTATATGCAGTTCCGGGAGAATCAGAAATTGCTACAGCTGCTGCGTATGCCATTCTGTTACTGTTTCCTATTATAAATGAATCAAACGTATATTTAGGATTCAAATTTGATTTATATGTATTTATATCTGTATTACTATTTGAAATTTCATTTTGTGTTGAATTTTTATTATTTGCAGGCGTATATTTACCCTCAACATGAAAAGCAAGTGTAAATTGTTGATTTGTTTCCTTAATAAGAACATTTTTTATTTCATTATAATATTTACTCTCTATAAATTCTACGCAAAATTCGTATGGAGAAATGAAATGTAAGGTATCTCCTATTACATCAACAAGCTCTAAAGCAACTATATAAGATTCATAATGTAAAGGAGAAATAATAGATTTAAGATCTTCTTTGCATTTTAACCAACTTTTTTTTATATCATCAATTGTATAGTTTAGCCTTTCCATAGGGTTCCTCCAAGATTTTATCCGTACTACTGTTAAAGCTTTTGTTAATTTTAAAAGTCATCCTATGTAAGCCGCTTAAGAAAAAATCAAAAAGCAGAAAATTCACCTAAAAAGCAGTATACTTTTTTTCGTGCTTTATTAATATAACAGAAAACATTATAAGATTGCAATAGGCTTTTTTTGCAATAAAATAACCTGTTTTTTAGTAATTTACTACTATTTGTGCTTTATTTTTAAATATCTACAACATGTTGTGATAAATAAAATAAAAAAATTTTTTTGGCCTAAAAAATTTATTTTTATTGACTTTCTTTACTTGTACATATATAATATAGCGTGCTTTTTGCCCAAAAAAAATGGGTTTTAAAGATATGTTTTTAAAGTCATAAAGGATAAAGGAGGTGCCGATATGATAAGACCGTATCAGCCTAAGAAAAAACAAAGAAGCAAAGTACATGGATTCCGTGCAAGAATGAAGACTGCAAATGGCAGAAAAGTTTTAAGAAGAAGACGCCAGAAGGGAAGAAAAGTATTGTCTGCATAATTAATTTTTTGGAGGATTTGTAATGAAATTTACCCTCAAAAAAAATAACGAGTTTAGGACAGTATACAAAAAAGGGCGTTTTAAAGCAGGACGTTTTATAGTCATGTATGTTATGCCCAATAAAAAGGAGTTTAACAGAATCGGGATAACGACAGGCAAAAAATTCGGTAATAGTGTTCAGAGAAACAGAATGAAACGACTTATAAGAGAAGCCTATCGTCTTTCCCGTGATCAGATGAAAAAAGGTTATGATATAATTTATATGGCCAGAGCATCTGAAAGGAAATCCGATTCTCCTAACAAAAAATTAAAAGCTGTTTCCGTTCCTTCATATTACGAAGTTGAGAAGGAAATGAAATGGCTGTCTTCTGCATTGGGGATGTTAATTTGAAAAAATTGTTTTTATTTTTAATAAAATTTTATCAAAAGAATATTTCTCCAATGAAGAAGCCATGTTGCAGATTTTATCCTACTTGTTCGCAGTATGCATTAGAAGCTATCCAAAAATATGGAGCATTTAAGGGTTTCTTTTTAGCATTGTGGAGGATATTAAGATGTAATCCGTTTTGTAAAGGCGGATATGATCCTGTAAAATGAGAAGGGATTGTTATTGAGTGGGCTTTATAGCAAAACCATTTGGTATTTTAATTAAATATATTTATAATTATCTTGCATTCGACAGTTATGGATTAGCCATTATACTGTTTACTATTTTTGCAAGATTGCTTTTGTTTCCGTTAAATTTAAGTCAGCAAAGAAGTATGGATAAGCAACAGGCTATTATGCCTGAGATTGAGGCTTTAAAGAAAAAATACGGTAACGATCAAAATAGGTTGCAACAAGAACAACAAATGTTATATTCAAAATATAATATTAATCCTATGGCAGGATGTTTGCCTTTGTTACTTCAATTTCCTCTTTTAATGGCTTTATATGAGATTATAAGAAATGCTGAAGTATATATAGGTGAAAGTGTTAATAAAGTTTTTTTGGGAATATTTGATTTGAGTATTACTCCTGAGTGGAAAATATGGACATTGAATAAGGCGGATTATAAAATTTATTTACCTTTGTTGTTATTCCCTATAGTTGCTTTTGCAACAACATATATTTCTCAAATGCTTTCAATGAAAAAAAACAACAAGAAAAAAGATGATAAAAAAGATGAAACCCCAAATCCAATGAACGGTATGATGAAGATTATGCCTTTTATGACATTAATTTTTGGATTTATGGTTCCTGCGGGACTTGCACTTTATTGGGCAGTGGGAAATATATTGAGTATATTACAAACATATTTGATTAAAAACGTGTTTACAAAGAAAAAAGAAGGAAGTGTAAAAAATGCCTAAATTTGTAGAAAAGGAAGCTAAAACAATTGATGAGGCTATTCAACTTGCATTAGAGGAGTTAAATATAGATCTTGAAGATGCACAAGTTGATATTTTAGAAGAGGGAAGCAAAGCTAAACTTGGCATTTTTGGTGGCAAAGGAGCTAAGGTAAGAGTTACGGTTAATATTCCGGATACAAAAATTATAGCTAATTTTTTGGACGAGATTATAAATAGATCAAGAGGCGAGGATGATTATCCTAAGTATGTCATTACCGAAGAAAATGATGAAGGTATGCAAGTTATTAAAGTTAGCATTTCCGGAAATGATGTTTCTCATCTTATAGGAAGACATGGCGACTCTTTATATGCTATTAACTATCTTGCAAGTATATTGGTTAATAAGGGAAAAGATGAGTACAAACGTGTTTATATAGATGTTGAAAATTACAGAAAACACAGAGAAGAAACACTCGTATCAATAGCTAACAGAGCTGCATCAAGGGTTACAAAATATAAAAGACCTGTTTCTTTGGATCCTATGCCTGCAAATGAGAGAAGAATTATTCACTCAGCTCTTCAAAGTAATAGAAATGTTGTTACTGAAAGTCAAGGTGTAGAACCTAATCGTTGTGTCGTAGTAAAAACAAGACCTTATGTAAAGAAATTTTGATGATTTATGAAATATCACTGTGAAGATACAATCGCAGCAATATCCACTCCTGTAGGAGCCGGTGGAATAGGTATAATACGTATCAGTGGTGATTTGGCGATTGAGAAAGCAAATAAAATATTCAGAGTAATAAATAAGCGGGCAACTGAGAAAGATACGGTTGCCCGTATGTCTTCTCATACTATAAAGTATGGTAATATTATTGATCCTGATACAGGAGAATATATTGATGAGTGCCTTCTGAGCGTTATGAAAGGTCCTCATTCTTATACAAAAGAAGATATAGTAGAAATTAATTGTCACGGCGGTTATGCGGTTATGCGTAAAATTTTATCTATTCTTTTCAAAATGGATATTAGACCGGCAGAACCCGGAGAATTTACTAAAAGGGCTTTCTTGAACGGCAGAATAGATCTTTCAAAGGCAGAAGCCGTTATGGATATAATTAACGCAAAGACAGAAGCAAGCAGAAAAACAGCAGTTATGCAACTTTCAGGTAGGTTGACAAAGGAAATTTCTAATATTAGAGAAAAATTAAGGCTATGTCTTGCTGAAATTGAAGTAGCATTAGATTATCCTGAGTACGAAATGGAAGAAGATACAGGAAGTTCTGCTATGAAATTACTGACTGAAATACAAAAAATACTTGCTGATCTTTCTGATACATTTTATCAGGGACGTATTTTGAAAGATGGGGTAAAAATTTCTATTGCAGGCATACCAAACGTTGGAAAATCTTCACTTTTAAACTTACTTTCAGGCTACGATAGGGCAATTGTTACGGATATAGAAGGAACAACGCGAGATACAATCGAGGAAAGTATTGAATATGATGGTATACCGATTATATTGACAGATACAGCAGGCTTAAGAAAAACGGCTGATTTAGTAGAGAAAATTGGTGTAGACAGGTCGTACGATGCTATTAAAAATAGCGACATTGTTATTTTTATGGCTGACATTTCAGAAAAAACACGAGCTATCCAATCACAGAAGCTTCTTGAAGAAATAAAAGATAAATTTGAAAATAAAATTATTATTACAGTTTTAAATAAATGTGATATAGAAGCAGCGGATACAGCAGAAATATTTAGCAAGGATTCCGTAAAAATTTCAGTAAAAGAGGAAACAGGTATAAAATTACTGTTGGAAAAAATAAAAGAGCTTATGAAAATAGAATCTATAGAGGGAAATCAAACTGTAATTACAAGTGAAAGGCATAAACTTTTGTTAGATAGAGCGTCGAATGCTCTAAAAAAAGCTCAAGAGAGTTACAGTAACAATTTACCACTTGATTGTATTTCTTATGATATTTGGGAATGCGGTAAATTTTTAGGTGAAATAACAGGTGAATCTATAGAAGATGATGTTATGGAAACAATTTTCAGTAAATTCTGTCTTGGAAAATAGGAGTCAGTATTATGGGTGTACATTTTGAAGATTATGATGTTGCGGTAATAGGTGCAGGCCATGCGGGCTGTGAAGCAGCTTTAGCAGCCGCCGGATTAGGTTTTAAAACTGTAATATTCGGTGTAAATATAGACAGTGTTGCAAATATGGCATGTAATCCAAGTATTGGCGGCACTGCAAAAGGCCAGCTTGTAAGAGAAATAGATGCAATGGGTGGAGCAATGGGAAAGGTTGCTGATAAAACAGCAATTCAGACAAAACTTCTCAATAAAGCAAAAGGTCCGGCAGTTTATTCTCCGAGAGCTCAAATTGACAGACGCCGCTATCAGTCTGAAATGAAGCATGTACTTGAACTTGAAAAGAATATTGACTTAAAACAAGCTGAGATTGTGAAGATTCTTACAGAAATGGGTGAAGACGGTATACCTAAAGTAACAGGTGTAGTTACCCATTTAGGTGCGGAATATGGTTGTAAATGTGCAATAGCGTGCACCGGAACATATCTTAAGGGAAAGGTAATAATAGGAGAATATAGTTATAGCAGCGGTCCTGACGGACATTTTCCGGCTAATGCTTTATCAGGCTGCTTGGCAGATTTGGGATTTACAATTATACGTCTTAAAACAGGTACGCCGCCAAGAGTTAACAGGCAAAGTGTTGATCTTTCAAAAACTGAACCGCAAATGGGAGATGATATGCCGTTCTCATTCTCTTTTGATGAAGATGCACCTCAAAATGAACAACTTCCATGCTATCTTACACATACTAATCAGCGTACTCACGATATAATAAAAGCAAATTTGCATAGATCACCACTTTACAACGGAATGATTGAGGGTGTCGGTCCGCGTTACTGCCCTTCGATAGAGGATAAAATTATGCGATTTGCGGATAAGGAGCGTCATCAGCTCTTTATTGAGCCAATGGGCAGTGATACGGAGGAAATGTATGTACAAGGAATGTCTTCCAGCTTGCCTGAAGATGTACAATGTGATTTTATACATTCAATAGAAGGTTTAGAAAAGGCTTCTATAATGAGACCTGCTTATGCTATAGAATACGATGCTATTGATGCTCGTCAACTTAAGCTTTCATTGGAAAGCAGAATTGTAGATGGACTTTTTTGTGCAGGACAAATAAATGGTTCTTCGGGTTATGAGGAAGCAGCAGCACAAGGATTAATGGCAGGCATAAATGCCGCACGAAAACTTCAAGGAAAAGAGCCTATTGTAATTGATCGTTCAGAAGGTTACATAGGAGTGCTTATAGACGATTTGGTAACGCGCGGTACACGCGAACCTTATAGAATGATGACATCGCGTGCGGAATACCGTCTCGTTTTACGTCAGGATAATGCAGATAGCAGATTAACGCCGAAAGGATATGAAGCAGGGCTTATTTCAGAAGAGCGATATGGTAAATTTAAAGAAAAAATGGAAAACATACGCTTGGAAATAGAAAGACTTAATTCGACTTTTGTTGCGCCGGGAGCAAAAATCAATGAGCTTCTTGAGAGTGTAGGATCAGCATCATTGAAAGGAAGCTGTTCTTTAGCGGATTTATTAAGAAGACCTGAAATCAGCTACAATATGCTTCGTAAATACGAGGCAGAGCAAAACTCTGATAGCATTCCCAAAGAATTGTCTTTCAGAGAGGCTGAACAAGTTGAAATTTCTGTTAAGTATGAAGGATATATAAAAAGACAGGAAATGCAGATAAATCAATTTAGAAAATTGGAGAAAAAACGTTTACCTGTACCTTTTGACTATAAAAAGGTAACAAATATATGTCTGGAAGCAAGAGAAAAGCTTACTAAAATACAACCTGAGTCAGTGGGACAAGCCAGCAGAATAACAGGAGTATCGCCTGCAGATATAACAGCTCTTATGATTTTCTTAAGCTCACAGGAGAACAATCCGGAGGGGGCAGAATAATGTTAAGTCTTGAGCTTATTGAATTTTTTAAAACAACAACTGCTAAATTGGGAATAGAGATTAGTGATGAACAAATCAATAAATTTTCAAAATACGGAGATTTATTGCTTGAATGGAATAAAGTTATGAATCTAACAGCCGTTTGTGAAGAACGCGAGGTAGTGATAAAACATTTTGTGGATAGCATAACAATTGTTCCGTATATTGATGTCCAAAAATGTAAAAAGATAGCAGATATAGGAACAGGAGCAGGTTTTCCCGGAATTCCCCTTAAAATAATAAGGCCGGAAATTGAAGTGGTTTTATTAGATTCTTTAGGAAAGCGTGTGAATTTTTTAAATACCGTTATAAAGGAATTAAAATTAGAAGGCATAAGTGCAATTCACGCCAGAGCAGAAGACGGTGGCAGAGATAAATTATTAAGAGAAAAATTCGATTACGTTACTGCCAGAGCTGTAGCTCCTATGAACATTTTACTTGAATATTGTATGCCATTTGTAAAAAAAGGCGGTTATTTTATTGCCATGAAAGGATCTTCTGAAGAGGTTTCTTATGAAAAGGCTTTAAGAGAACTGTCGGGAAAAGTGGAATCGGAGGATGTTTTTACTTTGCCGGAAAGTGACATTACAAGACGAATAGTATGCGTGAAGAAGACAGACTTTTTGTCGACTCGTTATCCGCGAAAAGCCGGTATTCCGAAGAAAAATCCGTTATAAAAAGTCGAAAAGTGTCAAAATATTGTTGGAATGCGGTGTAATAGTCGAACAAAACTCCTTTTGATAAGCGTCGAAAACCTTTATTTTTTGTTTTAAATGAGGTATAACACGTTGTGTGACGATAATAGTCACATATGTACAGAGGAGGTTTTAAAATGAATTGTGTACTTAAGCATGAGGAATTGGTAAACGATACACCACGAGATTATATTACAGAGATACCAACGAATAAAATAAAGGCAAATCCGTATCAGCCAAGAAAGGAATTTTCCAGAAGCGCATTGTATGATTTGGCAAATTCAATTAAAGAATACGGAATATTGCAGCCTATTACTGTCAGACCGATAAGAGGAGAACAGTCTTATGAATTAATTGCCGGTGAAAGACGTTTGAGAGCCGCAAAAATAGCAGGTCTCACCAGTGTTCCGGCTATAGTGTACAGTGCCGGGGATAATGATTCTGCCGTATTAGCGTTAATTGAAAATTTGCAAAGAGAAAATCTTAATTTTATGGAGGAGGCAGAAGGTTATTATTGCCTTCTGATTGACCACGGAATGACGCAAGAAGAGTTAGCTAAAAAGGTCGGCAAAAGTCAATCATCTATTGCCAATAAAGTGCGATTACTTAAATTACCTCCAATGGTAAAAAAGATTCTTTGTGACAATAAGTTGACGGAAAGACACGCCAGAGCTCTCTTAAGAATGCCTGATGAACAGTTACAGCTTAAGGCTTTAAAGATAATAAGCGAAAAACATTGCAGTGTAAAAGAAGCCGAAGATATAGTTGAAAAAATGCTTGAAAAATATAATGAGGAAATGTTGGAAAAAGGTTATATGATTCCGGTACAAAAACACCTTTCAAGCCCAAAGGGTAGTGTTAAGTTCGTAGTAAGAGACATTAAGATTTTTGTAAATACCATAAAAGAAACAATATCAATTTTAAAACGTTCGGGAGTAGAAGCAAAGGCGGCGCAGTTTGACAGGGGAGAATATATAGAGTTTATTGTAAGAATACCTAAAGAATCTAACGGTTTAGTCGTTCGCAATAGCGGTGAGAATGTATTGCCCGTAGCAAAGCCAAGTTAATGCTAAGTTAAACGCTATCCACAAAGTTGAATTTTGTAGACTTTTTTATGAAAAAGTGATAAAATGTAGAAGGTATAACAGCAAATAACAGAATTCCAAAAAGGAGTTATTTTTATAATGAGTGATGAGTTCAACAAAGATACTATGGATGATCAAAATACAGACTACAACAGAGTGATTCCTGTAGATATCGTTCATGAAATGAAAACATCTTTTATTGATTATTCAATGAGTGTTATCGTAGACAGAGCGCTTCCTGATGTAAGGGATGGTTTAAAACCTGTTCACAGAAGAATAGTTTATTCTATGTTTGAATTAGGTTATACTCCTGATAAAGCTACAAGAAAATCTGCTACAACGGTAGGTCACGTAATGGGTAAATATCACCCTCACGGCGATGCTGCTATATATGACAGTTTGGTAAGACTTGCACAGGATTTTTCAATGAGATATGTTTTGGTTGACGGACAGGGTAACTTCGGTTCGCGAGACGGTGACCCACCGGCTGCTCAACGTTATACCGAGGCAAAAATGTCAAAAATATCCATGGAAATGGTTGCAGACATCAATAAAAACACTGTTGATTTCAGACCCAACTACGATGAACATGAGATTGAGCCTGTTGTTTTGCCTTCACGTTTTCCAAATATGTTGGTGAATGGTTCTTCCGGTATTGCCGTTGGTATGGCTACAAATATTCCTCCTCATAATTTAGGAGAAGTAATTGATGGTGTTATACAAGTAATTGATAATCCTGAGATTTCTATAGACGAGTTGATGCAATATATAAAAGGACCTGATTTTCCTACCGGTGCAAATATTTTGGGCAAGCAGGGAATACGCGAGGCATTTAGAACAGGTCGCGGTAAAATTATGGTTCGTGCAGAAGCTACTATTGAAGAAATGGCTAATGGTCGTCAAAGAATAGTGGTTACTGAGCTACCGTATCAGGTTAACAATGCACGTTTGGTTGAGAAAATTGCTGAGCTCGTAAAAGACAAGCGTATAGATACAATCAGTGGCCTTAGAGACGAATACTCTAAAAAAGGTATCAGAATTGTTATTGAACTTAAGCGAGATGCTAATCCTAATGTTGTTCTTAATCAACTTTACAAATTTACTTCTTTGCAAGAGGCTTTCAATGTAAACATGCTTGCTTTAATTCCTACGCCGGATGGTAAGTCACAGCCTAAGCTTATTAATCTTAAAGAAGCTCTTGTTTACTATATTGAACATCAAAAAGAAGTTGTTAGCAGAAGAACTCAATTTGATCTTGATAAAGCTTTAGACAGGGCACATATTTTAGAGGGTATGCTGATTGCCCTTGATAATATTGATGAAATTATCAATATTATACGTTCTTCAAAGACAGAGCCTATTGCTAAAGAAGGCATGATGAATCGTTTCGGCTTTACGGAACGTCAAGCTCAATACATTATAGACATGCGTTTAGGCCGCTTGACCGGTATCGAGAGAGAAAAGGTACAGACAGAATACGCAGAGAAGCTTAAAGAAATTGAGTATTACAGGAGCATTCTTGGAGATGAAGCTATTTTGATGGGAGTTATCAAGGACGAGCTTACTGTTATCAAAAATAAATATAGTGATGAAAGAAGAACAAGAATAGTTCCATATGAGGGTGAGATTGATTTGGAAGATCTTATCCATGAGCAAGAAGTTGCCATTACACTTACAAATGTAGGATATATTAAACGTACCTCTGCCGATACATATAAAGCACAACGCAGAGGTGGCAAAGGTATTATGGGATTGACAACAAGAGAGGAAGATTTTGTTGAGAAGCTTCTTATAACATCTTCCCATGATATGATTTTATTTATTACTACGTTTGGACGTGTATATTCTCTAAAAGGATACGAGATTCCGGATGCAGGCAGAACGGCTAAGGGTATTGCTATTGTAAATCTGTTGCAGCTTCAACCTGAAGAAAAAGTTGCAACAATGATTCCGATAACGGGCTTTGATGATGGCAAATATCTTGTTATTGCTACCAAGTCAGGTATTATTAAGAAAACTGAGCTTAAAGCATACAGCAATATGCGTAAAGGCGGTTTAATTGCTGTTGAGCTTCGTGATGAAGACGAGCTTATCAATGCTCATCTCGTAGATGAAGATCAAGACATAATGATGGTTACAAGAAAAGGTATGTCAATTCGTTTCAATGAAAAGGATGTTCGTGCTACAGGCAGAGACTCTATCGGTGTTAAAGGAATTACACTGCGTGAGGACGATTATGTTATCAGTATGGATATATGTAAGCCGGGCGACTCAATTTTAATTGTAACAGAAAAAGGTTTTGGCAAGAGAACTGATGTTGAAGAATATCGTCCTCAAACAAGAGGCGGTAAGGGCCTTTTAACATATAAGATCTCTGAGAAGACGGGAGAACTTGTTGGCATGATGATGGTCAATGACGACAATGATATTATGATGATTACAACGGAGGGTGTCATTATCAGAATACATGCGTCAGATATTAATATTATCGGCAGAAATACAAGTGGTGTACGTCTAATGAGAACAACTGACACAAATCTTATTGTAAGCTGTGCAAAAACAGAAAAAGAAGAAGATATTCCGGATGCAACAGAAGAAACAATTACTGAAACAAGCGAATTTGAAGGAAGTGCTGTTTCAGTAAGCGGCAGCGAAGATGGCCCGGATTATGAAGCAGGAAGAGAAATATTGGAAAAATTAGATATTGAGTAAAATGCTGATATAAAATCAGTTAAGACAACCCGACAGATTATTTATTTGTCGGGTTATTTTATTTACTTAATAAAATCTATTATTGTCTTTCTTACAATTTCAGATTTTTCTTCAATTTTCTCTGTGGCTTGTACAAGGATATGTTTTTTAAATATATTTTTATAGTTTTCATATGCCTTAAAAATCTTTTCATCAGAAGCTGCGGCCTCTGCTGCAGATTCTCTGCGCACAACGCTGCTGGCTTGATTGCGTTTTTCATAGAAATCCGGCTGTGTAACAGCCATACTTTGCATGTGCAGCACAATTGCACCATGCAAATAAGCAGCAATATCGTCCTCTGACAAATTTTCTTCCTCAAGAAGGCAAATAAACTCATCATGAGTTAAAAAAGTGCCTGCATCTATGCATGTCCTGTCAAAAACAACAATAGTTTTATCTATATTATTATCGTTTTGATAAAGCATATCAAAAAGCTCTTTTTCTTTTATAAGTTGTTGACGAATAATTGCTTTCTGTGCTTCGTAAGGGTTGTCTTCAAATACAATCCCGGCATCAAAAAGTTCTCTTGCTGTTTCAGAAATAATATGTACTTTGTATTCCTCAGAAAACCATTCCGCAATTTTTTTTGAAATTACGGATTTACCTCCCCGTGGTCCCGAACTCAAAATAATTTTATATGGTTCTTTTATTTTATCGGCTAACATATAAACCTCCTTTTACTGCCTAAGCAAAGCCTCTCGCTCCCTGAAATCCGGCAAAAATTGCGCTATTAAATTATAAAAATCTTTGCTATGATTATGAAATTTTATATGTGCAAGCTCATGTACCACAACATAATCTATTGCTTCAGGCGGATACATCATAAGTCGATACGAAAAATTCAAGCTGTTCTTTCCGCTGCAACTGCCAAATTTTTTTGTCGCGGATGAAATTTTCACTGCAGTAGGAATTAAGCACATCTTTTCCGAAAAATATTTTACGCGGTACGGAATGTGTTCTTTCGCCGCTGCTTTGAGTTTTTGAATTTCATCTTCAGAAAGACTCTTATGATATTTATTTTTAGCCCGTGCAATTTGTTTTGATTGTGCAGAACTAAGCCATGCGGAGTTATTTTTAATGAAATTTTCAATTTGACTTTTTGATGTGCCAAACGGAGCGCGAATTAATACCTCACCGCCAATTTTCACCTCAGCACAGAGTGTTTTACGAGATGAAAAAATAATTTTATATTCCACAGGCAACAGCTCCCCAAAACATTAATCTGATAATATACATAGTATATCAGTAGCATCTGAGTATTTCAACATTCAATATCATTCACTATATTTTTTAAAAAAACAGTTGACAAGCATCATATAAATATCGTATAATCACCATTGCTCGTTGCTTGTGAAAGTAATTAGTTTCATGGGTGACTTGCACATGGTGGCTGTAGCTCAGTTGGTTAGAGTATCAGGTTGTGGCCCTGGGGGTCGTGGGTTCGAATCCCATCAGCCACCCCATTTATTTAAAACCCGCTTCATTATTTTTGAAGCGGTTTTTTTATTTTATCATATTAATCTGAAAACTTCAAAACTCTCTATATCTGAGCGATTGCCTACAAAAACTTTAAATTTACCTTTTTCAGCTTCAAATTTACCTTCAAACGTATGGAATTTCAATTTCTCCACAGTGATTTTAAAAGTAACAACTTTTTCCTCTCCGGGAGCAAGAGTGACTTTCTGGTATCCTTTAAGTTCTTTTACAGGTCTTGCAATAGAAGCGGTCACATCCTGTATATAAAGTTGCACAGTCTCAATACCTTCGCATTTACCGGTGTTTTTAACTGTAACAGATACAATGATTTCTCCCTCCTCCGTCATTTCCTCGCTTGATAAGGTAGGTGAAGATATATCAAAAGTAGTATATGACAGCCCAAAACCAAAGGGGTATACAGGTTCATAAGGGTTATCTCTGTATCCCAAGCAATATCCTCCATTTGTACTCGGGCGACCTGTACGCAAATGATTATAACAATATGGAGATTGTCCCTCATAAGGGAATGACATAGGAAGTTTAGCTTGGAAATTTACATTGCCAAAGAGCAGGTTGGCCAGCGCATTTCCGCCTTCTGTTCCCGGATGCCAAAAAATAATTGTAGCAGGTGCGACATCCTTTATTTTCTCTAAAGCGAGAGGTCGTCCGCAATAAAATACAACGGCTGTGTTTTTGTTAACCTCGCAAACTTCTTTTATAAGGCGTGTTTGTGAATTGCTTACGGAAATTCTTGCGCGAGAGTGTGCTTCACCGCTCATATCTATTTCTTCACCAAGACAGAGAATAACGATATCTGAATCTTGGGCAATCCTTTTTGCCTCAAAAATTTGCTCGATTACATCTTCGGCCTTTTCATTTGGCTCAGCCGAGCAACCTCGCGCGAAAGCAATTTCCGCATTCGGTATTGCATTTTTAATTCCTTGTATAACGCTGATTGCTTCGGAAGATTTACCGCAACAGTACCAGCCGCCGGTCATACCATGGTCGGCAACGGGGCCGATAATTGCAATCTTTTTAACGTCTTTACGGAAAGGCAGCACGCCGTTATTTTCCAATAAAACAGCGCTTTTCTCTGCAGCAATTCTTGCTAATTCTCTATATTCAGGGCAAAGATGAATTTTTTGTTCATCTTCTTCACTGGCAGCTCTGTAAGCATTATCAAAAAGACCAAGTTTTTCCTTGAGCTTTAATATGCGCATAACAGCATTGTCTATTTGTTCTTCACTAATTTTTCCTTCTTCGAGAAGTGCTTTGCCGAATTTTACAAAGCATGTAGACATCATTTCTATATCACTCGTAGCATTAAGAGCTTTTTCTGCACATTCTTTCTCGTTCTCACAAATTCCGTGAGAAATCATTTCATAAAATGCATTAAAGTCAGAAATAACTATTCCGTCGAATCCCCATTCTTTACGCAAAATGTCATTGACAAGATATTTATTTGCCGATGAAGGAATGCCGTTTAAGGTATTGAAGGATGTCATTAGAAGCTCAACACCTGCATCAACAGCAGCTTTGTAAGCAGGAAGGTAGTATTCACGAAGAGTATGGTCTCCCATTTCAACTGCGTCATAATCTCGTCCTCCGTCACAAGCGCCATAGGCGGCAAAATGTTTCACACAGGCTGCAATATTGTCTTTTCCCAAATCACCTTGAAAACCCCTTACCATTGCTTGTGCCATTTTCGAATTAAGATAAGGATCTTCTCCTGTTGTTTCCATACATCGTCCCCAACGTGCATCGCG
>JAEIGA010000584.1_pt1 | contig 53857 bp, 41 predicted proteins | sample 9270691 | NCBI WGS metagenome assembly JAEIGA01 (sample SAMN17057246, study PRJNA624740) | gut metagenome | biome: biome; isolation source: fecal sample | host: Bos grunniens | place: China: Xizang | collected 2019 | reverse complement strand
TTAAGTACAGCGAGGATCTGCTTGATACGACGATCCTGACTTTCAAATTTTACGGGTCTTATCATAGCTTTGTCCTCCTTATTCTTTACGTGGGTCAATATACTTAACAGCACCGGCCTCTTCTGAGAAACGGCCATAAGACTTTGTCAACTTCTTGACAGCCTCGTTGGCATCGGTACCTTTCTTAATCTCATCCATAAGCTGTCCGAGGTTGATGAACTCGTAACCGCAAATCTCGTCGTTCTTGTCGAGAGCGAGGCGTGTGATGTAACCCTCTGCCATCTCGAGGTAACGCGAACCCTTTGCCAATGTACCGTAGAGAGTACCAGTCTGGCTGCGGAGACCTTTACCCAAGTCTTCGAGACCTGCACCGATAATCAAACCACCCTCTGAGAATGCCGACTGGCTGCGACCGTAAACAATCTGCAGGAAGAGCTCGCGCATTGCAGTGTTGATGGCGTCGCAAACAAGGTCAGTGTTGAGAGCCTCGAGGATTGTCTTGCCAGGGAGAATCTCAGAAGCCATAGCTGCTGAGTGTGTCATACCTGAACAGCCGATAGTCTCTACAAGAGCCTCCTGGATAATGCCGTTCTTGATGTTCAATGACAACTTACATGCACCCTGCTGGGGAGCGCACCATCCAATACCGTGTGTGAAACCTGAGATGTCGGCAACCTCTTTTGCCTTAATCCATTTGCCCTCTTCGGGAATTGGAGCAGGACCGTGGTTGGGACCCTTCTTTACTACACACATGTTTTCTACTTCGTGTGAATAAACCATAATTAATGTATGTTTTAAATGTGAAACATAGTCTCTTTCAATCTGCGAAGATAGTTAAAATTATGTCTTGAGCAAAGGTTGTGTAAAAATTTTGCAGATAATTCATCATAAAGACACCCATATTATTGCGGAGTGGTTTTCTGATTTCTTGTTAAAGGTGTCTAAAAATGCCAAATTATCATATGCGATAAGCCGGAGTCTGCTTTTTTCTTTCTATCTTTACTCTTGGTGCGGTGGCTTCTGCACCTATGGTGAAATTATCAGGGCAAGCTTTGCTGTTTTTTGCCCGTTTATTGTTATCTTCGCGTCTGATTTTTTAAAAAGAACATTTACTATTATGAAGAAGTATTTTATTGGTCTGTTTGTTGCCGTTATGGCTGTGTGCTTTGTCTCTTGCGACAGTGCTGAATCGGGGTTCAAACAGGAAATGTATTTAGACAACATATTTACAGTGAACAAACATGCGGTTATTCCGGAGTATAGTGATACGTCGTTTATGGTTTCCAATATGGATTCATACAATCTGAATACAGGTGACCGAGCGCGTATGGTCTTGCGCTACTATTATGATGCCAATAGTGGCAGAATGCCCGAATGGAGCATATATTCGCTTGTAGAGGTTATCCCGACACGTCGTTTGCAGTCGGCAGCCGATGTCGATATTGCCGCTTATGCAACACCCTTTACAGCGCTTCCTTATTATGAATTGCTGGACCGCTATTGCAAACCTGTATGGGTGTGGAAGAACCGTCAGAATATTAACATCACCTATAAGGGTGTAAAGGATGGCGCTGAATTCGCTATGGTAGTGAGAGGCCTTAACGATAATTCTGTTGAACTTGAACTTCTGGCAAAAGCCGATGACAACGGAAAATCTTCTTCTACCAAGTTGCTTACATTCGACCTCGCCGATATCGGTAACTACCTCACTGCAGAGGAGAAAAGTTCTGTGTCCGGTGTCGATTCGTTGCAGACAAGAATATTTTTCAAGCGTCTTGAGAAAGACAAGGTGAGCGAAGCCCAGGTAATTGGCGGAAAGTTCGCGAATCCATTCAAGTAATGTGGAACATGACTGTTATCGGGAGCGGCTTGCAATAGTATAATGCAGATGTACTTATGGAAAAGAGAGTTTCCAACGTAAATATAAAGAACCGCCGTGCTTCGTTCGACTATCTGGTGAGCGAGACTTTCACGGCAGGAATTGTACTCACAGGTACTGAAATAAAGTCGATAAGACTGTTAAAGGCAAGCCTTGTCGATACCTATTGTACATTCATAGCCGGTGAATTGTGGGTAAAGAACATGCATATTGCCGAGTATTTCTATGGTTCGTACAACAACCACGTTGCACGGCGCGACCGCAAGTTGCTGCTCGACCGCAAAGAACTGCGCAAATTGCAGAATGCAGTGAAGAATCCGGGCTTTACAATAGTACCCATGAGGCTGTTCATTAATGAAAAAGGTCTTGCCAAACTTGTAATAGCACTTGCCAGGGGAAAGCATGAATATGACAAGCGCGAGTCGATAAAGGAACGCGATGACAAGCGCGAAATGGACCGCATAAGAAGGAATTACTGATAATTTTACTCTATCCTTTGGGGTAGAGTAAAGTTTTTTACACTCAGAGACAGTCGATACCTTTGTCTTGTCGGGCAAAACGGAGTTACTCTCGGGCAATTCCTTACACATTTACCAAAATATTTGAAGATGAATCTTAAAGATGCAATAAAGAACAGAATTCTGGTGCTCGACGGAGCTATGGGTACTATGATACAGAGTCATGCCCTGACCGAAGAGGATTTCAGAGGGGATATTTTTGCAACCCACAATGTTCCGTTGAAGGGAAATAATGACTTGCTGGTACTTACGCGTCCCGATATTATTCGTGGAATACACGCTGCATACCTGCAGGCCGGTGCCGATATCATTGAAACATGCACTTTCAATTCCAACAGTATATCACAGACGGAATACCGTTGTGAAGGTATGTGCAGAGAACTTAACCTTGCGGCAGCAAGGCTTGCACGTGAGGTTGCCGATTCTTTCTCGACACCGGAAAAGCCCCGTTTTGTTGCCGGTTCGGTGGGCCCCACCGGCCGCACATGCTCAATGAGTCCCGATGTTGATAATCCTGCGCACCGTAATGTCACTTTCGATATGCTCTCTGATGCATACAAGGAGCAGATGGTTGCGCTTATAGAAGGGGGCGTCGATGCGCTGTTATGTGAGACAATATTCGATACTCTGAATGCAAAAGCGGCCTTGTATGCAGCAGAAGCGGCTATGGCAGATACCGGACGGAGAGTACCGGTTATGTTGTCGTTCACGATAGCCGACAAGCAGGGACGTATATTGTCGGGGCAGACGATTGAGGCTTTTATGGCATCGGTTTCTGCATACGATATATTTTCTGTCGGTTTGAACTGCTCATTCGGTGCCCGGGAGATGAAACCGTTTCTCAAGCGTCTGAGTGCAATTTCGCCCTGTTATGTCAGTGTCTATCCCAATGCCGGATTACCCAATGAGACCGGCGGATACGACCAGACTCCCGAAGAAATGGCTGCTATAATAAAGGAGTATATCGATGAGGGTCTTGTGAACATCGTGGGCGGCTGTTGCGGTACAACCGATGAATTCATATCGCTGTTTGCGCCTATGGTCGCCGGGGCTGTTCCGCGTCGTCCATCAGCGAAGCCTTCTGCCTTGTGGCTTTCCGGGCTTGAACGGGTCGTCATTGACAGGGAACTCAACTTTGTAAACGTAGGCGAACGCTGCAATGTTGCCGGGTCGCGGAAGTTCCTTCGTCTGATAAACGAGAAGAATTATGTAGAGGCTCTGGGTATTGCACGTCGTCAGGTGGAGGACGGTGCGCAGATAATAGACATAAACATGGATGACGGCATGCTTGATGCCGCTTCTGAAATGACGGTATTCCTGAATATGCTTGCAGGGGAGCCCGATATTGCACGTGTACCAATCATGGTAGACTCTTCCGATTGGAATGTCATACGTGCAGCCTTGAAGTGCATACAGGGACGTGCCATTGTGAATTCGATATCCCTTAAAGAGGGAGAGGAAATCTTTGTACAGCGTGCTGTAGAGGCAAAGCGTCTTGGTGCCATTGTTGTTGTAATGGCATTTGACGAAGATGGACAGGCTGTAAAATATGAACGCAAGATAGAGGTTTGTGCGCGTGCATACAGGCTTCTTGTCGAAAGGGCAGACTATGCCCCATATGAGATTATATTTGACCCCAATATACTTGCTGTCGCTACAGGTATCGAGGAGCATGCTGCTTATGGATTGGACTACATACGTGCATGCGCATGGATAAAGGAGAATCTGCCCGGAACACATATCAGTGGCGGAGTGAGCAATCTCTCATTCTCGTTCCGTGGCAACAACTATGTGCGCGAGGCCTTGCATGCCGTGTTTCTCTATCATGCTATAGCCGCCGGAATGGATATGGGCATCGTGAATCCGCAGAGCGCAGTGCAGTATGAGGATATTCCGCTTGAGTTGCGCACGGTGATGGAAGATGTCGTCCTTAACCGTAGAGCCGATTCTACAGAACGTCTTATACATCTTGCCGATGAAATGAAAGAGAAGCAGACGGCGACTGTTCATGTTGCCGATGAGGCATGGCGATTCGACGGTATTGAGGAGAGAATCAAAAGGGCTTTGCTCAAAGGAACCGGTGATTACCTTGTCGAGGACCTTGCCGAAGCTGTCGCAAAGTATGGCAGTGCCGTCAATGTCATCGGCGGTCCGTTGATGTACGGAATGGGTTATGTTGGGGAACTTTTTGGTGACGGAAAACTCTTTCTGCCGCAGGTGGTAAAGGCTGCGCGTACAATGAAGCAGGCTGTCGAAATTCTGCGTCCTTTGATTGAGAATGAGAGGAGCGAATTGCAGAAGCCGGCCGGTAGGGTACTGCTCGCGACAGTGAAAGGCGATGTGCATGATATCGGCAAGAACATAGCTGCTGTAGTGATGGCATGTAACGGCTACGATGTCATCGACCTCGGAGTAATGGTGCCTGCCGACACCATTGTCGCTGAAGCTATAAGGAACAAGGTCGACATTGTTGCACTGAGCGGTCTGATTACCCCTTCACTCGAAGAGATGATAACCGTGGTGAGGGAGATGAATGCAGCAGGTCTTGATATTCCGGTGATGATTGCAGGTGCGACGACAACCCCCTTGCATACGGCATTGAAGATTGCACCGGAATACAGGAATGCGGTAGTTCATGTCAAGGACGTATCACGTAATGTGATTGTGGCTGCAGAATTGTTGGGCGGACAGGAACGCTATGACAGGTTTGTCAGCTCTTTGCGTGCAGAACAGGAGAGTCTGCGTAACAGTGTACAACAGAAGGGTGATGTAGCTTTGCGTTCTATCGAGGAGGCACGGCGAAACAAGCTGAACCTTTTCGGGGAGCAATAGGCAGGTTCCATTGTTAAAACATGTTTACGTAATATAATAGTAACAAATGAGCCTTAATTTTGCATAAAGAATAAATGCTTTAAAAGATATGGGAGAACTGAAAAATGAGAAACTGATTATCGGGTTGACCTCGGCCCAGGTAGAGGAAAGCCGTCGTAAGCATGGCGAAAACGTTCTTACACCACCTGAACGTACATCTTTGTTTCGACAGTTCCTTGAAAAATTTGAGGACCCTATTATAAGGATACTGCTCTTTGCATGGGTCCTGTCAATGATTATTTCCGGCGTGCATTGCTGGGGGCCCGAACAGGAGGGTTTTGCAGCGTTCCTTGAACCGATAGGCATATTCTTTGCAATATTGCTGGCAAGCACTATCGGGTTTATCTTTGAGGTAAAGGCTGCCCGTGCCTTTGAGGTGCTTAATACAGTAAACGATGAGATAATGGTTACTGTGATGCGCGACGGCAAAGTGCAGGAGGTCCCGAGGAAAGATATTGTTGTAGGTGATATCGTTATGCTCAATACAGGAGATGAGGTCCCTGCAGACGGCGTACTGCTTGAGAGCCATTCGCTCCAGTTGAACGAGTCGACACTCACCGGCGAACCGGTAATATCGAAGACAACAATTGAGACCGATTTCGACAATGAAGCTACATATCCTTCCAACAGAGTGATGCGCAGTACAACGGTTGTTGATGGTCATGGCATCATGTCTGTCGAGTTGGTCGGAGATGCAACTGAATATGGTAAGGTAAACCACGGTGCGCAAATAGAAAATGAACTCGATACTCCTCTGCAGATTCAGCTGAAGCGTCTTGCCGGTTTGATTAGCAAGATAGGCTATACCGTGGCTGCCGTGACATTCGTGCTTCTTACACTAAAGGTGTTCATGCAGGATGCTGTACCCGGTACAATGGATATAATATCGTCGCTACTCCATAACTTCATGATTGCGGTTACGCTGATAGTTGTCTCAGTCCCCGAGGGGTTGCCCATGTCTGTCACGTTGAGCCTTGCCCTTAGCATGAACCGTATGCTCAAGACCAATAATCTTGTGCGCAAGATGCATGCATGCGAGACTATGGGTGCAACGACCGTCATCTGCACCGACAAGACAGGAACGCTTACGCAGAACATGATGCAAGTGCATGAGGCGAATTTCTTTGCAATTGCCGGGCAACAGTTGGCCGGTGACATGGCAAGTCGCATTGTCAAGGAGGGAATAGCCGTTAACTCTACAGCCAACCTTAACAAGGATGGCAATGAAACAAAAACAATAGGTAATCCCACAGAAGCCGCGTTGCTTTTGTGGCTCGACAGCCAAGGTATCGATTACTTGCAGTTGCGTGGCGGTGCAAAAGTGCTCAGTCAACTGACATTCTCCACAGAGCGTAAATATATGGCAACCGTTGTCGAGTCGCCATTGCTTGGAAGAAAGATCCTCTATATGAAAGGTGCTCCTGAAATAGTGCTTTCTCACTGTGGATATGTGTTGACTGCTGACGGTACATCAACAGTAGACAATCATCGTGCATCTATCGAGGAAAAACTTCTCGGCTATCAGAACATGGCTATGCGTACTCTTGGTTTTGCCTATCGCATTCTTGACGAAAGAGCAAGTGTAGAACCATATGTGAATGGCCGTCTTGAAGACAATGACCTTGTCTTTGCCGGCTTTGTAGCCATTTCCGACCCTGTGCGCAGCGATGTCCCCGAAGCTGTATCGCGTTGTCTCAGTGCCGGTGTCGACGTGAAGATTGTTACCGGTGATACACCGGGTACTGCACGTGAAATAGGCCGGCAGATAGGTATTTGCGACAAGAATACTCCGGGTGATGCCGTAATTACCGGTCCGGAATTCGAGGCGCTCTCGGACGATGAGGCTGCGAAACGGGTAATGGGATTGAAAATAATGTGCCGTGCGCGTCCTATGGACAAGCAGCGCCTTGTACGTCTTCTTCAGGAGCAGGATGCCGTGGTTGCTGTCACAGGTGACGGAACAAATGATGCTCCGGCGCTCAAGGCGGCTCAAGTCGGGCTCTCAATGGGTGATGGAACGTCTGTTGCAAAAGAGGCAAGTGACATCACTATTATAGACAACTCATTCGCGAGCATTGTACGTGCGGTGATGTGGGGACGTTCGCTGTATAAGAATATACAGCGCTTCATACTGTTCCAGATCACAATCAATGTGGCTGCCTGTGTCATTGTCATGCTTGGCTCTCTTATCGGAACATCATCACCGCTGACAATTACACAGATGTTGTGGATAAACCTCATTATGGATACATTTGCAGCGGGAGCGTTGGCCTCTTTGCCGCCGGACTGGTCTGTGATGAAGGAGCGTCCTCGCAAAAGCGGTGCCAACGGTGATTTCATAATAACAAAATCAATGGCCGGCAATATATTTGCGGTCGGTGCCGCCTTTGTTGTAGTCCAGCTGCTTCTTCTGCTTTGGTTCAACAACAGTGGGGGACTGTCGTCATACGAATTGTCGGAGTTCTTTACTTTCTTCGTAATGCTTCAGTTCTGGAACATGTTCAACGCAAAGGCTTACATGACAGGAAAGTCGGCATTCAGTGGACTGATGGCTGATAAAGCATTCCTCATTGTGTGCCTGATAATTCTTGCGGGACAGTTTGTTATTGTTACCTTTGGTGGTGAAATGTTCAATGTAGTGCCGTTGACAGCAAGAAGCTGGGGTATCATAATTGCTTCGACATCACTTGTGCTGTGGATTGGCGAGATTATAAGGCTTTTTGCAAAAAAGCATTGATGTATGAGTGAAATACTTATAATATTAATACTGATACTTCTTAATGGAGTCTTTGCTATGGCGGAGATTGCACTGGTGTCGGCGCGCAAGTCAAGTTTGCAGACTTCGGCAAAGCACGGCAGCAAATCGGCACGTCTTGCCCTAAAGTTGTCCGAGGAACCCGACCGTTTTCTCTCTACAGTGCAGATAGGAATAACACTCATAGGCATTGTGACCGGTATAGAGGTTGCAGATATGGACGGGGCACGAATCGACAAACTGTTGGTGCGTTTGAATACCGATGATTGTACAAATGAAAAATAATAAATACATGAATAAACTGCTTACTACATTTTTCATTGCTTCTGCAATGTTTCTGTTTGCAATCCCTGTCTCTGCACAGAAAACGGTCATGGACACGGTGTCCGGAACTGCAATGGCTGTTCAGACAGCCATTCCCGATACGGCAGTCGTGGTTTCGGGGGACGAGAGTACAATGGAACACCTTATACGTTTCTGTCTTGAGAATCTGAACTATGGCACAGTTACGCTGTTCATGGCAATAGAGAGTTCATTCATTCCTTTCCCCTCGGAAGCGGTAGTGCCCCCGGCTGCATGGAAAGCGACTGTTACGGGGGAGATGAATGTCTTTCTCGTTGTGCTGTTTGCTACAATCGGTGCCTTGCTCGGTGCTTTGGTGAATTATTATCTCGCATTGTGGCTTGGTCGTCCGATTGTTTACAGATTTGCCAACAGCCGTGCAGGTCATATGTGTCTGCTTGATGAGCAGAAGGTAAAATATGCCGAGGAATATTTTGACAAGCATGGTGCAATGTCGACTTTCTTTGGCCGTCTTGTTCCTGCTGTGCGGCAACTTATCTCTTTACCGGCAGGTCTTGCACGCATGGGAATGCTTCGCTTTATTGTGTTCACGACTCTGGGTGCCGGTATATGGAACAGTATATTGGCTGCTCTTGGCTACTACATGGCATCGATACCGGGTCTGCAGACCGAATCCGATGTCATGACTGCCGTTAAGGAGTATAGCAGCGAGATTGGAATTGTCTTTATCGTTTTAGCCGTGGCAATTGTCGCTTATCTTGTATATCAGGGCTTGAAAAAAGGCAAGTAAGCGTGCATTGTGTAGACGTTGCTGTGTAAAATGGAAAAGCGTGAAAAGAAACGTGTGGTAGTTGTTGCCGGTGCAGGTCCGGCAGGGCTTACTGCCGCGCTTGAACTGCTGAGAAAGGGCGATTCGATACCGATTGTCCTTGAAGCCGACGATGTCGTCGGAGGCCTTTCGCGCACTGTCAATGACGGCGGTAACCGGATGGATATCGGTGGTCATCGTTTTTTCTCACGCAACAGCGCCATTATGCAGTGGTGGCTCGACATTATGCCCATACAGGATTCTCCTTCAAAGGACGAGATACTTGCCGGCGCGGAGAGGGTGTACGATGCAACATGTAACCCCGAAGTATGTGACAATGTCATGTTGAGACGCAGACGTGTGTCGAGAATATTTTTTCTCCGCCGTTTTTTTGATTATCCTATATCGCTTCGTCTCTCGACGATTGTGAATCTTGGGCTGTGGCGTACATTCAAGGTTGTGACCGGCTTTCTTGTCGCGAGGTTTACTAAACGTGATGTCAGGAATTTGGAGGATTTTTATATAAGCCGTTTCGGGAAGCCGCTGTATCGTCTTTTCTTCGAAGGATATACTGAAAAGGTATGGGGCAAGCACCCATCGCAGTTGGATGCCGATTGGGGCTGCCAACGCGTAAAAGGGCTTTCATTGTTGTCGCTTCTTCGTAATGCATTCAGTATAAAGAGTAATGATATTTCACAGAGAGGAGTGGAGACATCGCTGATAAACAGTTTCCTCTATCCTAAATATGGTCCCGGGCAATTGTGGGAGCGTGTTGCCGATACGATACGACGCGAAGGTGGTGTTGTGTCAACGGGGTCCAGAGTTGAGCGTGTGAATGTAAATGGTGGCAGGGTGGTCTCAGTCGAGTATATGACAGCCGAAGGCTCTGTTGTCAGTGTGGAGTGTGACTGGTTCCTCTCTTCCATGCCGTTGAAAGAACTGCTGTCTGCCATAAGTGGCATTCCTGTCGACAACGAGATTCTGCGCATTGCCGCAGGGCTGCCGTATCGGGATTTCATTACAGTAGGCATATTGCTCAATGGCATGAAGGTGAAAAACAATACGGCATTCAATAGTTACGCTTCCCGTCTTCCCGATACGTGGATATATCTGCAGGAACGTGATATTGTAGCCGGACGCATGCAGATATTCAACAATTGGTCGCCGTATATGGTTGCCGATTACGAGAACAGCATATACATAGGGCTTGAATACTTCTGCAGCGAAGGTGATGCATTGTGGAGCAAGAGCGACAAAGAACTCGAAACTTTGGCATTGGATGAACTTGTGAATCTTGGGCTTGCCGACCATGAGGATATGCTCTCGGCAAACGTGGTGAGGATGAAAAAAGCCTATCCTGCGTATTTTGGAAGTTATAACGAACTCCCGAAGGTGCGGTTGTTCCTCAATGGGATAGAGAATCTTCTATGCATAGGGAGAAACGGTCAGCACAGGTATAACAACATGGACCACTCGATGATGAGTGCCATGAAAGCTGTCGATGTCATTTATGGTGCCGATGACAAGGAGTCGTTGTGGAATGTCAATTCCGACGTTGAGTATAATGAAGAGAAGTGAGTGCCGTTTCGTGAATTTCAATAAAAAAGGAGAAACGCGCAGATATAAACGTTTCTCCCGATACGGGCATTATGTACTGAACATGAATCCCCGTATTTTTACTTAGCTTATTCCTCTATGTTGATATCGTTGCTGTAGTATTTAAAGAAGTCGTGTTTAAGTATCAGCGATATTTTTACCAATAGTGCGGTATCAATACTTTCGCGTTTGAAAATACTGTATATGTTGGTTCTGTCGCAACACAATTCTTCTGCAAACCAGGAGACAGAATGTTTCTGTTCGTTAAACCTTTCTTTTATGAGATTTCCAATATGAATCATAACTTAATTTTCAAGTTAAGAAGCTGCTTGAATTTCTAAAAAACAATTTCTTATAACGGAAGTTGTGAGTTTCGTCGTTTTATGTGTAAACGGATGTTTCCGGTTGGTGCTGATTTTATTTTATAAAAACTTGACGATATAAATTCAAACAGTTTCTAATTAGGTTCGTGGTTTAACTTTTGTGGCATTTCTATAATAATTGCACAAAATTAGGGAACTGTACTTTATTATCAAACATTTTGACGTTATTATATTTCTACAACGTGTTGAGGTATAAAGAAATATAATAATATCTTAATAATAATGACACGTGCTTGTGCCTGATTTATCAAGTTGTGATTATGGTGTTTTTTAACCATTTTTAGGTAAATTTGCCCGTAGAATGGCATTTGCTGTTCCATTGCCTTGTTTGACAGATTTAGCTTTTTCTGTTTTTTGAGAGAAATTCATAATGTATTCTCTTTTTGGATTCACCGGCAATGTCTGGGGGCTAAGTAAAAAGTATGTAAGAATATAATTAATGAATTTCTCGATATTTAGAGTTCCTTCCGTCGCTGTGCTTTCTCAGGAGGAGACTGAGTGTATGAGGACTTTTTGCCGGTTATATTAGCAAAAGTAAACTAAAAAACAAATAATGCGATGGGCTGTTGCCCATCGCATTATTTGTGATACTGAGTCATGATATCAGTTCTTCTTGTAGAGTGTCGGCATAGTACCGCGAGCATCAGAATATACTCCGTAGCTGTTGTAATTGCTGTCGAACTGCATGAACTTGCTGTTGTATGTGTTTGTAATCTTCGCAGTTCCGTCTGCGTTGAACTCGATTGTCCATACACCGCCCTCTGCCGGCAGAGTTGTGTCAAGGTTCACGCTGTCGTAATTGTCCTTCATATAGAGGTAACGGCCAAGAGCGTCCTTGATGCTGTAACCGCCGTCAACAGCCTCAATGACAAATACGTTGTCATCAGTTGTGTTGATTACGCCATTTGAAGGATTGACGGTTGTCACAGGCAGATAGCCATAACTCTTTGATGCATCGAGTGCTGTTGCCTGGTTGGTGCCTGCTACAATAAGGTACTGTGCACCGGCTGTAACAGATGTCACGGCTGTGAAGTCGTACTTGTCGGCTGCAGGAGTCTCAGGCTCATCGCCGCCTTCCTCTTCGCCGCCTTCTTCGTTACCGCCGCCGGAGATTGAACCGTCTGCTGTTGTCAATGAAGCGTCATCAACCAAGAATGAGGCACCGTTGCCTGTCTTGTTGTTCATTACAACAAACGCAACCTCGGTCTGTTCTGTGAGTGTGAACTCATAGACTCTTGGAGTCCACTCTTCTGTTACTGCAGAAGCCGAAGCTGTCTCGTATTTGTATTGTGCGGCAACACCGTCTGTCACAGATACGTAGCCCAAACGGCAGTGACCGGCTTCAGCACCGTTAGCTTTTACGTATACGCTGAATGTGTATGTGCCGGCTGCAAGAACATAAGTCTTTGATGCAAGACGCTTGTTAGTTGTAGTACCTTCCACAATAACTGAATAGTTGCCTGTGTGTGCATCTGGACTCTGTACTATGGTTGCATTGTGACCTATGTTACCTGTTCCCCACGCAATTGGCATATCTCCATCCCAATCCTCGAAACTACCGTTGGTAAGCATGTTCTCACCGCTTGGAACAACAGGTGTGTCAGGTGTCTCGGGCTCCTCTGGTGTCTCGCCTGTGGCTGCACCGTGTGCAACAACAAAGTTCTTAACCTCCCATGTACCGGCCTTTGTGGTAGCTGTGTAGCGGAGTGCGAAAGTAACAGCATTCTTGCCGAGGAACTCTGCCGGTACAGCAACATTTGCCTTGTAGAATGTAGTCCAGTCAGCACCCTCTACGGCACCGTAAGGAATATTTGTCCATGATGCTGTTGCAACGTCGCCAGAGAAGTCGTTGCAGATGAGCAGCTGATGGTTATCGGCAACTTTGCCGCTTTCGGCATAACGGATAATGTATTCAAAGGCAATGTATGCCTCATTTTCGTTTGTGAGGTCTATTGTCGGCGAAACCAGCCAGCTTGTAGCCTCCTTGTTTGCATCGGCCTTGCCGTCACCGTCTGTGTCAACATATGAAGTTGCCTTTGCTGTGCTGTAGTCGATAATCCAAGGATAGCTGCCTACTGTCTCCTGCGTAGTGAATGCACCGAAGCTTGTTGCGAATGTCTCGCTGATGTATGCACCCTCGGGAGTTTCGGGCTGCTCTGGAGTAACACCCTCAATCTCGTACTTTGATACAGTCTTCAATCCCGGAACACCGAAGTACTTTTCGAGGCTACCTGTCAAGGTTACCTGCTTCTTGTAGTTGCTCGGGTTCTCTACAAGGTTCAATGCGTTGCGCACTGCGCCGCTCGGCAGCTGTACAGGCATACAGTTGTTGTAGTCTGTCTCATCTGCATTGTCGGCAATGAGAATGTTTGTCTTTGATTCCGCTGTTCCGCTGAAACGGCATCCTTCGGTGTAAACCTGACCGTCAACAGTTCCTACGATGTATCCCTTTACAACAGCCGGGGTAGCAACACCTGTGAATGCAGCCAAGGCCTCGGCAACAGTGTATTCCTGTGCCTCCTCCGGTTCCTCAGGTGCATCGGCTGTTCCATGAGCTACCTTGAAGTTCCTTACCTCCCATGTGCCGGCCTTTGTAGTTGCTGTGTAACGGAGCGCGAATGTAACAGTGTTCTTGCCGAGAAACTCTGCAGGAACAGCAACATTTGCTTTGTAGAATGTAGTCCAATCCAAACCTTCTACAGCACCATATGGAAGGTCGGTCCATGTTGCTGCTGCGGGGTCGCCTGTGTAGTCGGAACTGATGAGCAGCTGGTGGTTCTTTGCTACCTTTCCGCTCTCGGAGTAACGGATGATATATTCGAATGCCACGTAAGCTTCTGTTTCTTCCGTAAAGTCTACCGATGAAGAGATAAGCCAACTTGTAGCGGCCTTGTTCGTGCCGTCAACATACGATGTGGCTTTTGCTGTATTGTAGTCGATAATCCATGGGGTATCTCCTACAGTCTGCTGTGTGGTGAACACACCAAAGCTCGTTGCAAATGTCTCATTAATGTAGACACCTTCCTGGTTTGTACCACCGTTTCCTCCTGTGCCGGGGAAATCGTACGGAGAATCAGGAGTGTCTGTACATGCTGCAAATGCAAATACACTCAATGCAGCCAAAAATAATTTCTTGAGTTTCATGTCCTATTTTGTTTTGTTGTTATTCTTTTGTCAGCTCGATATCGCTTGTTGAACCGATGACAAACTGCCAATAGTCGTTGTAGCGTGTGAGTACACCGTTGATGTTGAGCTTGCCGTCGGGGATAGCCTCATTGGCAAAGTCGGCATATGTGCTCATGCGCAGTACAAGGTTGGTCTTGCCAATCTTTATGTGGCGCTCAACCACATTGTTGTAGGCAAGTTCCTCGGGTGCCCATACAGTAGTGCCGTCAGCCTCCGTGATTTCCACATTTTCAAGGCGTACGAACTTCGCAAGCTTCTCCTTGTTCTCGTCAGTGAAGTATGTGTCATCAATAACTTCGGGAACAAGCTCGGGCTGTATGGGATATGGGGCACCGATGAGACGTACATGCTCCTTGTACACACTTTTGCTCATGCGACCCACCTTGCCGTTGTAGATACTTCCTATCTGGGCCATCTTTCCATAGCCACCGATATTCAGTCCCTTGCAGTCGATGCGTATGCGTTGGCCCACAGGTGTCATTGCATAAAGACCTACATCGTTGATACCTACTACTATTGCACCGGTAATGTCGTTGATGATAAGTTGCTTGTATACATTGCCTTCTGCATCATCGGCAACTACAACACCTTCTATGATGATTTCTTCAGCGACTTCTAAAACTGTATTGCCCGAGATTGTTGATGCGTATTTTGCCTTCAACTCGGCAATGGTCATGTTTGCTTTCCCAATTTCGTTGTTGCCGAAAGGTGGCTCTTTGAAATCGGGCTCGTCAAATTCGTTTATGCACGATGTCATTGTAAAGAGTGACAGTGCAAGTATTGTCAGATATTTAATTGTTTTCATATTCTTGCTCATTTTCATATTAGAAACGTAGTCCGATGTTCAGATATGCATTGAATGCGTTGGCATAGTAGAGGAACGGGTTTTTCGAGAACTTGTATGTGCGTGCCTCGCCATCGGCATATACGTCGCCACGGTTCTGCTCGTAACCGCCCGTAATCATCTTCTGGTTGTTGAGTATGTTGTTGAGGCTGAGGTTTATGTTCAGTCTCTTGCCACCTCTGAGGTTTATGCTCTTTCCGATTGATGCGTCAACCATGAAGTCGCCGCGACCACTGAATTGTGTGGGAAGGTTGAGCACCTTTTTACCGGTTGTCGCATCGATTACCGGTTCGCCGACAACGCTTTCCAGACGTGCATACTTTGATGCATCGATGTAGATGTTGTCGTAATAGTTTACATTTGCGCTCAAATACCATCCGTTGACGTTGTAGTCGACACCGAGGCTCAAAGCTGTAAGCGGTGTACCGTCTACCTTCACGCCGTCCATATATACCTTATTGTTTTTTACAACTTTTTCATTCTCGCTGATGAGGAATCCGTTGGCGTTGTCAGTGTATTCGGCATTTCCTACAGATGCTACTGCATTGAAAGAGAGTGCCGAAGTCACGTTGTACACAACGGCTGCCTCCAAACCGTAGTGTACCTTGTCGACACCGGTCATTGTGAGGTATGTGAACTGTGACTCAAGGTCGTTATAGAATGCGCTCTGCTCAACCTGGTCGAAGAATCTTGTGTAGTAGCCGGTTACTTTTGCAGTTACCGGGCCTACATTCAATCTATATGATGCTTCTGCATTGAATATGTTCTCGTTCTCGAGTCCCTGCACGAAATCGTTGCGCATACGTGGCGCTATGAATGAATTGTAGGCAATAGGTGCGCGGTTCTCATATCCTGCACCCAATGAAAGGGTGTTGTATGCGTTGAAGGCAAGAACCATGCCAAGCTTTGCGCCGCCACCCAAGAATTTAGCTGTGCCGCTGCTGCCTTTGGAGAATTCCACTGCACGTCCGTTGCGCATGTTTCCATAGCGTTCCATTGTGGTGCCCTCGATGTTGGCACCGGCAAAAAGGTGGAAGATACCCTTGCTGAAACGATGTTGGTAGAAGAGGTTAGCCTTGTTTACATAGAGGTCGTAGTCGTATCCGAACACGTCGCCCTCGTCTATCTGGCGGTTAGGATTGTCCACGTCATTCTGTACGTAATCACTGTTGGGACCGAAGTCACCCACAGAGAATTTGTCAATGTCGGTGTACTTGTGTGCTCCCAAAAGGTCGCTCATGGTCTTGTAGTGCATTCCCTTGGTGCTTCCAAGGTTTATACCCACAGTACCTGTGTTGTAGCGGTTGTACTCTATGTTCAGTACCGAACCGAGGTTTAGTGCCAGTTGGTCGTTGTGGCGGCGTTCTACATAATAGAGACATTCACCACCAACAGTGTTGGCCTGCTGGTTTGCAAAATACATGTAGTCCCAGTTTATCTGGCGGTTGGCCTTGCTCGCTTTCCAGTAGTCGTAGCTTGTGTTGAACTCGGCAAGTTCATCCTCGGTAGGAGTATAATTGAGGTCCCACACATCAAACGCTGCACTTGGCAGGTTCTTGTAGTAGTTGGGACGTGGGTCGGCTGCGTTGCCGTTCCAACCGAGGGCTGTTGTGCTATACATTGAATATTTGCCGAACAACGAGGTGGTCAGCTGCATCTTGTCGTTTATCTTGAAGTCCCATGTCAAGAGAAGGGCCGGTTCATAGGAGTTTACTACACGCGCATTGCGCTTTTCGCCGTCCTGGTATCCCCAGTTTGGGTTATAGTAGTGGCTGCCGGCAAGCCAGTAAGCCTCCTCTGTTGCTGCACCTTGTTGGGCGCGCTCTGTTGGTGAGCCCCATGTGGCGATAGAGATGCTGTGCTTGTCGTTTATTTTCTTCTCTGCTGCGAGGAAGTATCCCAAAGAGTTGTAGAATGTACCCTCGATGACACCCTCGTTAGCCCAGCGGTAAGATGCCGATGCTGTGAATGCCCATCCGTTCTGCATAAGGCCTGTGGAGCCTGTGTACATCAGTCGTGCAAGATAGTTGCGGTTGCATCCGACAACCGACATCTTGCTGCCTGCTGCATACTGGCTTGCACGCATGTTGATGTTGCTCGCTCCGCCAATGGAACCTATGCCGAAACGGTTATGCTCAAGATATGTGGCACCCTCTTTGTTTCGGGTAGCATCGTTCAAGCCTCCAATCATGCCGTAGCTGAACTGTCCTCTTTCGGCATCGTTAAGCAATACGCCGTTGGCATATACATTGTTATACATTGACTCATAGGCACGGATGCGGAAACGCATAGGGCTGAACAGATAACCGACCTCGGAAATGAAATAGTCATCATTCGATGAAATCATTGCGGTTGTTCCTGTATAGTCATCGTCCTCACCTAACTGCCCTTCGGAAAAGGTATATGACTCATTGTTGTCATCGCTTATTACGATGACGTTGTCTGCTCTTTCCGACTCTTTCAAAAGAAGTGTGTCGGCAAAGAGTGAACGGGGAGGACGTTGTCTCTTCATCTCCTGCTCTGTCCTCGAAAGCAAGCTTTTTTCGTCTTGCATTGCAGAATTCTCCTGTGCCTGTGCACAATGGGCATCTGCCCACGCGATGACAAGTGTCAGAATTGCTGCAAACTTGAAATTTTTAATCATGATGCTTTAAATGCTTAATATTTATATTTTTAATTCTTCTTGACAGTGTTTTTCATTTAGATGCAAGTATAGACTGTATATGTGCTGTAGTATAACTACACACTTCTACATAATACTGCAAAGGTGAAAAAAAGTTGCCACACAGAAAAGAACTTGGGTCTTTTTTTCTGAACAAATCCAAATAAATCCAAAAACTTTTTATTTTACCACTTTCTTGTTTTATGAGAATAAAAATTATTAATTTTACAACGCTAACTGTTTTGAATTTTGGAAATGAAGAAAATTGGATTTTTGTTGACAATGTCTTTCCTGTTGCTTTCGTTGGCAGGAAATGCGCAAGAGAAGAGGTACGAGGTGTACAGCGTCGGTTTCTATAATCTTGAGAATCTGTTTGACACTATACACGATAAAGGCAAGAACGATTTTGAGTTTCTTCCCGACGGCACGAACAAGTGGGGTACACTCAAGTATACGAACAAACTGAAGAATATGGCGACAGTGCTCAACGAGATGGGTACTGATGTCCTTCCGGTAGGAATGGCTGCGGTTGGTGTTTCCGAGATTGAGAACAGCCGTGTACTTGAAGACCTTGTGAAACACGAAGTGCTGGCCCCACGAGGCTGGGATTTTGTACATATCGAAGGACCCGACAGGCGAGGAGTCGATTGTGCATTGCTCTATAATCCGAAACTCTTCAAGCCTGTATGCAGCAAGCTTGCCCCATATACTACCGAGGATAATGATACCACTTATAAAACACGCGGTTTCCTTATTGTAAACGGTGAAATGGGTGGCGAAACTGTGCATATAATCGTGAACCATTGGCCTTCACGCTATGCAAAGTCTCCGGCGAGGGAACGTGCAGGTGTGCTTGTGCGCCAGTTGAAGGACTCCATCATGGCAGTGATGCCCGATTCAAAGGTGCTTATAATGGGTGATATGAACGACGACCCTGACAACAAGAGTATGAAGACCTGTCTTGGTGCTGTGCGTGAAAAGGATGAGGTAAAGGCTGCATCTGATCTCTATAACCCCTGGTGGAATATTCTGCGCAAGAGAGGTCACGGAACACTCAAGTATAAAGGCAAATGGAATCTTTTCGACCAGGTGGTGCTGAGCGGTAATCTGCTCGGTTCCGACCGTTCGACACTGAAACTGTACAAAACCGAGATTTTTTCGCGTGATTATATGTTCCAGCAAGAGGGACGTTATAAAGGAAATACAAAGCGTACTCATGCCGGAGGTGTATGGCTCAACGGCTACAGTGACCACTTGCCTGTTATAGTGTATTTAGTGAAGGAGGCCAAGTAGACGGTTTGTTATAACACGCAATCTGCTGTGTTGCTTTGGATATTAAGGCTCAGTCGAGTACTATAGTACACTCCTTTCACCTTAAATCCAAGCGCCTTGCATCTCACGTATTCTAACAAACCTTTCATCGGTTTGTTTCCAAATTGTCATATAACCGATAAAGGCACCGCATGCGGTGCCTTTATCGGTTATATGTTCAGTCTGCTTTCGACCATTTCCCAGTCGACAATATCCCATAGCTTCTTCACATGCTCTATCCTGCGTTCCTGATAATCGAGATAGTATGCATGCTCCCATACGTCGATACCGTAAAGCGGTGTCATTCTGTGTCTTATCGGTGTGTCACCGTTGTGGCAGTTCAGTATGGCGAGCTTGCCGCTCTCTTCCTGTGCCAGCCACACCCAACCGCTGCCGAAAAGCGAAGCTGCAGCTTCCTCCATTTTCCTTTTCATAGTCTCAAAATCGCCGAAGTCGAAACCTATGAAATTCTTGAGGTTGCCCTCGGGCCGGTTGTTGCCCGGAGGGTATGGCGTGAACTGCTCGAAGTACAGCGAGTGGTTCAGTACCTGCCCTGCATTGTTCTGTAATGGGCCCAGTGGTGCCTGCTCTATGACTTCGCGCAGGTTTTTACCTTCGAACCTTGTATTTGTTACAAGTTTGTTGAGGTTGTCGACGTAGGCGCGCAGGTGCTTGCCGTAGTGGCACTCCACGGTAGCCTGGCTTATGGCCGGTGACAGTGCAGCCGTGGGGTAGATAAGAACAGGCATCTGGAATCCTGTCTGTGCGGTTCTTAAGTATGTACTCATATTTTTTTAATTGAATGGTTGCTATGGTGTAAACAATGTTTTGCTTTCGAAGTTCGTTAATGTGACAGATTTTGCATATCTTCGCAGAAGATTGGAGTGAACCTGCTGTCGGAATGATAAACTACGAAGATGAATTGAACGGAGCACAGCTTGATGCTGTTCGGTATTGTGACGGCCCGTCACTGGTGATTGCCGGTGCAGGGTCGGGCAAGACACGTGTGCTTACATACAAAATAGCCTATTTGTTGGAAAACGGATATGAACCATGGTCGATACTTGCATTGACCTTTACCAACAAGGCTGCGGGTGAAATGAAGGAGCGTATAGCGGCCCGGGTAGGTGGCCGTGCAGCCTCGATGCTGTGGATGGGTACATTCCATTCGGTGTTCTCAAAGATTCTCCGTCGTGAGGCACATCACATCGGATATGATCCGCAATTCACCATATACGACCAGAGTGATTCGCGTAGTCTTGTCAAGAGTATAATCAAGGAGATGGAGCTTGATGAGAAACTATACAAGCCCAATGCTGTGGCAGAACGCATATCTTCGGCAAAAAGCAGCCTGATATCTCCGTCTGATTATGAGCATGACAGCGGGTTGCGCAATGACGACGCGCGTGCAAGGATTCCCTCTGTGTACGAGATATACAGACGCTATTCCGAACGTTGCCGTCTTGCCAATGCCATGGACTTTGACGACCTGCTTGTGAATACCTACAGGCTCTTCAAGGATTTCCCCGATGTGCTTGAACAATATGTTTCCCGTTTCCGCTATGTGCTTGTAGATGAGTATCAGGATACCAATTATGTACAGGGATGCATAGTGTGGCAACTCACCCGTGAAAGAAAGGCAATCTGTGTTGTGGGTGATGATGCACAGAGTATATACTCTTTCCGTGGAGCCAATATAGGCAATATACTCGGCTTTACAGAACGTTATGAGGGTGCAAGAATATTCAAACTTGAGCAGAACTACCGTTCGACGAGGATGATTGTCAACGCAGCAAACAGCCTGATAGCCAAGAATAGCGAGCAGATAACAAAGAATATATATTCGGAACGTGGCGATGGTGAGCCTCTTTCGCTCTACACTGCTTATTCCGACTTTGAAGAGGGCGAGATTGTTGTCAACAAGATATTGGAACTGAAGCGTCGCGAAGGGTTGCTGTATAGCGATTTTGCAATCCTGTACCGCACTAATGCCCAATCGCGTGTGTTTGAGGAGACTTTCCGTAAACACTCTGTGCCATATCGGATATTCGGTGGATTGTCGTTCTACCAACGTAAGGAGATTAAGGATGTCATAGCCTATTTCAGACTTATATGCAACAGGAAGGACGAGGAGGCATTCAAACGTATCATAAACTATCCTGCACGCGGTATCGGCGACAAGACGGTGCAGAAGATAAAAGAGGCAGCTACGGAAAATTCGGCAAGCATGTGGCAGGTGCTTTCCGACCCTGTTGCCTACGGTGTTGCTTTAAACAAGGGTACATTGTCAAAGTTACAGGCATTCACGGTGATGATAGACAGGCTTGCTCTCCTTGCCGTCGACAGTAATGCAGTGGAAGTCGCACGTGCAGTGATGCGTGATAGCGGTATGCGCGAAGAGGTATACCGCGACAGCAGTGTCGAAGGCAAGGCACGGCAGGAGAATGTCGAGGAACTCATGAACGGTATCCAGGACTTTGTGGATGTGCGCCGCGAGGAGGGCAACGAGCACGACCGGTTGTCCGACTTCCTTTCCGAAGTTTCTCTGATGTCAGATACCGACAACGATGATGCCGATGATGGCAACCGTGTCACTCTCATGACTATACACTCGGCCAAGGGATTGGAGTTCTGTACGGTTTTCATTGTGGGTCTTGAGGAGGACCTCTTTCCCAATCAGTGTGCGCAGAGTTCTTTGCGCGAAATGGAGGAGGAACGCCGCCTGTTCTATGTTGCCATTACCCGTGCCAAGGACCACTGCATATTGTCGTGCGCAAAGAGCCGTTATAAATATGGACAATTCAATTTCTGTGAACCGAGCCGTTTCATAAAGGAGATTGATTCACGTTTCATTGCGTTGCAGGGTGGTGTCCGCCAGCAGTCACATAGGCAACAGCCTGATAGAGGAAACTTGTTCGGCGCTACAAACCGTGCTTTCAGGCAATCTTCTCAGGATACCGGTGCCTCATGGGAAAACAGGAACCGGTATAGTGTCTCCCCGGATACCAACCGCTTATCACAATCGGGCAGTACGCTGCAGGGCAAGCGTGTGATAAGTGCATCGTCCTTGATGCAGAAACCTTCGAACTTGAGACGTGTCTCCGATGTGCAGAGGGATTTTTATGCCCCAAAGACTAATCCTGCAGCGTTGGGTGTCGGCATGATTGTACAGCACGACCGTTTTGGTGTAGGCGAAGTACAGGCAACAGAGGGCAGTGGGGAGAATGCAAAGGCTACAATCAGGTTCCAGAATGCAGGTGTAAAGACTCTGCTGCTTAAGTTTGCAAAACTAAAAATTATAGAATAATGTATAAGATAAGCGACAAGGATATTATAAACAAGGTCTCTTCGCCATGTTATGTTATGGAAGAGGCGCTGTTGCGCAGGAATCTTGCACTCATAAGCCGTGTGGCAGAGGAAGCCGGAGTGGAGATAATCTTGGCATTCAAGGCTTTTGCCTTGTGGAAGAGTTTTCCGGTTTTCCGGGAGTATATAGATTCGGTTACTGCAAGTTCTGTCAACGAAGCACGTCTTGCCTTTGAGGAATTCGGCAGCAGGGCACATGCTTTTTCTCCGGCATATACCGATGATGAATTTGACGAATTTGTGCGTTGCTGCAGCCATGTCTCATTCAATTCGCTTTCGCAGTTTGAACGGTTCTACAGCCGCACGCAGTCAGCGGAACATAAGATATCATGCGGAATACGTATCAATCCCGAATATTCCGAGATAGAGACAGAACTATATAACCCTTGTGCTCCAGGCAGCCGTTTCGGTGTAACAGCCGATATGCTGCCCGATGTGTTGCCTTGCGGTATAGATGGGTTCCATTGTCATTGCCATTGCGAGTCCGACTCATATGCTTTGGAGAATACTCTTGTGCATATCGAAGAGAGGTTCGGAAAATGGTTGCCCGGGATAAAGTGGCTGAATCTTGGCGGAGGTCATCTGATGACACGTCGGGACTATGATATTGAGCATCTCATCGGTTTGCTCAAAGGACTACGCAGCCGTTATCCCAATCTTGAGATAATTCTTGAACCGGGTTCGGCGTTTGCATGGCAGACAGGCTGTCTGGTTTCGGAGGTGGTGGATATTGTGGAGAGTCGTGGCATACGCACGGCAATCCTTAATGTAAGTTTTACATGCCACATGCCCGATTGTCTCGAAATGCCGTATCAACCCAAGGTTATCGGTGCCGAGACAATGGATGCCGATGCGGTGAAGGGTGCTCCGTTCGAGGATAACATCTACCGTTTGGGCGGTAACAGTTGTCTTAGTGGTGACTACATGGGCAGTTGGAGATTCCCGATTCCGTTGAAGGTTGGAGACAGGGTGGTGTTTGAAGATATGATACATTATACCACTGTGAAGACAAATATGTTCAACGGAATCTCGCATCCGAGTATTGCAATGCTCCACGAAAACGGTGAACTGGAGATTTACAGGGTGTTCGGCTATGAGGACTACAGGGACAGAATGTGTTGATTTGTGTAAAATGATATAATTTAAACATATCGACAAAGCCTGGCTTGCCTGTATCTGCTATAAAATTCATATTTTTTTACTCATTTGCACAAACTTTTGTTTCTTTATCGTTATATTAGCATGTGCTTTGAGAATAGGTGAACATTTATACGTTATTTTGTTTATATAGTGTATACTGAAAAAACTGTTTCTAAATTAATAATATCATGAAAACACGTCTTGAACATGATTCATTAGGCGAGATTCAGGTCCCTGCCGATGCGTATTATGGTGTCCAAACATTGAGGGCCATGATTAATTTTAAGGATATCAGTGGTATAACAATCAGTGATCATCCGTACTATGTAAAAGCTTTGGCTATGGTGAAATGGGCTGCGGCGCATGCTAACGTTTCATTGGGTGTCTTGGATGAAAAGATTGGCTTTGCGATAAAGAAAGCCTGCGAGGAGATTATTGAAGGTGCGCTTGTAGACCAATTCCCTGTTGACTTGATACAGGGTGGAGCAGGAACATCTACCAATATGAATATCAATGAGGTTGTAGCCAATCGCGCATTGGAGATACTCGGTCACAATAAGGGCGAATATCAGTATTGCCACCCGAATGACCATGTGAACCTTTCGCAGTCGACAAACGATGCCTATCCTACTGCATTCAAACTCTGTTTCATCCTTCATAATGAAGATCTTGTGCGTGAGTTGAAACTTCTTATCGAGGCATTCCATGCCAAAGGCAGGGAGTTCGATAAAGTACTCAAGATGGGCCGTACGCAATTGCAGGATGCTGTGCCTATGACCCTCGGTCAGGAGTTCGAGGCTTTTGCTGTTACTCTTGAAGAGGAGGTCAGCCGTCTTAATGAGATGGCGCGACTGTTCCTTGAGGTGAACATGGGTGCTACTGCAATCGGAACAGGTATCAATACTGTTCCCGGTTATGCACAGTCTTGTGTCGATGCTCTGCGTGTAATCTCCGGCAAGCAGTTTGTTCTTGCAGGCAATCTTGTTGAGGCAACTCCCGATGCCGGCTCTTCAGTGATGTACTCTTCGGCTCTGAAGCGTCTTGCAGTCAAACTGTCAAAGATATGTAACGACTTGCGTCTGCTTTCAAGCGGTCCGCGTTGCGGCTTGAACGAGATCAACCTGCCACCTATGCAGCCCGGTTCAAGTATAATGCCCGGAAAGGTCAATCCTGTAATCCCGGAGGTGGTGAACCAGATATGTTTCCGTGTGATAGGCAATGACCTGACAGTTACTTTTGCAGCCGAAGCAGGACAATTGCAGCTGAATGTCATGGAGCCGGTGATGGTACATGCGATAATATCTTCTATTCGTATGCTTCTCCGCGGACTCACACGTCTGCGTGTGCTGTGTGTCGATGGCATAACTGCTAATGAGGGACATTGCAAGGAGCTTGTTTTGGGTAGCATCGGTATTGTTACTGCTCTCAATCCGGTTCTCGGTTATGAGAATAGTGCGAAGATTGCAAAGCGTGCCCTTAAAGAGAACAGAAGTGTGTACGACCTTGTGCTTGAAGAGGGTATGCTTTCAAAGGAGGAACTTGACGAATTGTTGCGTCCCGAGAATATGATTGCTCCACACTCTTTTGCAAAAAGACGCGGATAAAGTTCCTATGCAAGTATGGATATAATAAAAAACGGATGTCGCATTGCGACATCCGTTTTTTATTATTATTGTGGAATTTATTTCTTGATTTCCTGTTTCCATTCGCCGTCAACTTTCTTGAAGTTGAACTTTGACTTGTCTTTCTTGCCGCTTCCATATGTGATTTCTGCCTCAACAACAGCTTTTTCACCGTCTTCACTTATCTCTTCAGACAATATCTCATAAGACACAATGCCCTGTTCGCCCTCAATGGCCTTTGCACCTTTTTTCTCGAACATCTCTGCAATGGCTGCTTTCTCTTCCTCTGTGCCAACGATTGTCTCGGCAAAAGCTGTATAGTCGCCATCCTTTATATATTCAATACAATCCTTTGTAATAGACGTTGGAGTCGGTTTTCCACAACTTACAAAACAAACTGCCATCAAAATGGCTGCAAATGACATAAATAATACCTTTTTCATAACTTGAATAATTAAAGTTTGACATTTATTGTATATCGCTTGCAATATTAGTGAAAAAAATTAAAAAACAAAATATATGTCCAGTTTATAATTTTCTACAATATCGCTCGGGAAAATGATTTCATCGGGAAAACTGAACAGGCCGGCTTTCGTGCGCCGCCCTTCGGTAATGTCAATACCGAATTCCTTGTATAGTTCATATATAAGTTCTGTGCAATAAAGTTCGCTGTTCTCGTCGGTAATGAAACTTGAGTCGAATCGTGTGCTGTCCTTGACGTGTTCGAGAGCCATTTGCGAAATCTTACCGGCAATGCTGTCGTCAACAAAACTGTGTGCTATGGCTCCGGCCGATGCACGGCTTGCCGAGAAGAACTTCTCAACCCTGTCGATTTTTACTCTGTCGAAATCTCCTTCGAAGTCATATTCATCATTTACGGAATGAATTATACACCATCCGCTATCACTCTTATGCAACAGGCCTATATGGCTGTAGCTGTGTTTGTCTTTCATTACCACCATATTGCTTGTCAAGCTGCGTCCACGCCTGAATACCAGGTCGCCTTCACGCATCAGCTCATAGGGCAGTTCCGGGCAGTTTCCTGTTCCTGTTCTATTACTGCAAGCAAAAACGGTCAATAAAAGCATGCATGTTATGGCAATTATTCCTTTTTTCATTTGCAGATTATTGTTTAGATGTAAAAATTGTGTGCAAACTTACAAAAAAAACGTAAGTTTGCAACATGAGTGAAAATATTGTTACAATAAGAAAAGGAACCCGATCCGATGCGGCTTTTCTTGCAAAGGTGGTGCTTATGGCTTTGCACGAGAATGAATCTCATCCTATGTATGGCATTTTCGAGGAGCTTGCTGCGCGTCAGGATGCCCAATACAGTTTCTGCAATGCCCTCATTGCAGAGGTTGACGGAGTTGCGGCCGGTGCAATAATAGGATACGACGGTGCAAAACTGCAGGAATTGCGTGTTCCGTTGCTGCAACTTGTAAAGGAACGTCAAGGCAGGGAACTCAATATCGAGAATGAGACATCAGCCGGAGAGTTCTATCTCGATTCTTTGGCTGTGCTGCCCGAATACCGTTCGTATGGCATAGGGCATATGCTCCTGTGTGCTGCACGTGACAAGGCTTTTGCTGACGGATTTGAACGCGTAGGCTTGCTTGTCGATTTTACCAATCCGCGTGCCGAGAGACTGTATACCTCATTGGGGTTTAGACGCATCAACCCGACAAAGTTTCTTGGACTGGATATGTGGCACATGCAGGTATCTCAAGAATGAGTTACATTATTAAATACTATCATCCCATAAGGATTTATTATGATAGAGCATCTTCTTGAATCGCTTATATGCAGACGTTTTATTTTAGAACAGCGCTATCGTGAAGGGCATATGCGTGTGGTGAACGCTTTGCCTTGTCGCAAGGTGCTTGGCTTGCACACCCCCGATATGAAGGAGCTTGCAAAGGAGCTTTCTCGAAACGGGGGTACTGTGCTGCTTTCCTGTGGTGAGAAGCACAATTGTGGCAACGGTGCAGAGATTATCAGTTGTTTTGAGAATGTTCCTCCAGGTAGTCTGTGCTACAAAGAGACTGTTATTTGGGGATTCCTGATAAATCTCGAAAAGTGTGATGTGGAACGTCGTTTTGCCATGCTTTCAAAGTTTGTGCCGGTCATGGACAATTGGGCCGTTTGTGATAGCTTCTGTGCCAATGCAAAATGGATGGCAAAGGTTGAAAAAGGGCTGTTGTGGGAATTCTTGCAACAATGGTTTGCTTCGCAACGTGAATTTGAAGTGCGTTTCGCTTTAGTTTCTTCAATGTGCCACTTTCTGTGTGAGGGGTGGCTGGAAAAGGTGTTCGAAAAAGTTGATGCACTTGAACTTGACAGGATAGAGTCACTCTACAAGACAATAAAAGGCAAACCGCAAGTGGCGCAAGAGGGTAGTGTACAGGGAAAATCCCCTTATTATGTGCGTATGGGTGTTGCATGGCTGCTTGCTACTGCACTCGCGAAATTTCCCGAACACACACGTGCCTTTGTTCGTGAATCACATTTGCCAACTGATGTTGTCAGGTTATATGTGCGCAAGGCGCGTGAATCGTTCCGTACCCGTACAGTAGAGGCTCTATAAAAAATCGCGGTGTAATTCTGACAGTTCTCTTGTCGCGGTTGATGTATAGTTAATTTTCAGAGCATTCGTATCCAAGGCTTTTTATGGCGGAAATTACCGCATCGGTATCAAAATTGCCTTCAACATAGGCGGTTCCATTCTCAAGGTCGACCTGTACAGCTGTAACACCCTCAATGCCGGCAAGGCTCCTCTCAACACTTGCCTTGCAGTGATTGCACATCATTCCTTTTATATGGAAAATCTGCTGCTGTGTCGTGTGTATGTGTGGTTTTGCATATTTCATTACAAACGCAACAACAAGGAGCAGTGCGAATATGATGCTTGATGCTGTTTTCCACCATGAGTGTCCATGCGCATTGCAGCATGTGACTTTTTGTGATATAGTCTCTGCGTTGAACCATTCATGTGGCAGCATGTAATCTACTGCCAGCCCAAAACAGAAAGCACCGATGATGATTGTTGTCAGATAGATGAACAGTGTACGTGTACCCATGACTTTCCTGATGACAAGGATTGCAGCCATGTTGGTAGCCGGTCCTGCCATGAGCAGCACCAATGCGGCTCCCGGCGACAGCCCCTTGAGCATAAGTGCGGCAGCTATAGGAATGGAGCCTGTTGCACAAAGGTACATCGGTACAGCAAACAGCATCACGATGAACATGTTTGCTATAGGCTCATTGCTGTAGGCTGTAAAGAAGTTGTCCGGTACAAGTATTGTTATAAGCCCTGCAACAACAAGTCCGATTACAATCCATTTGCCGATGTCCTGAAGCATGCGGATAAAGCCGTAGTCCAATGCTCCGATACACTTTTTCCAGAATCCTCTTTTTTTCTCATAGCTTCTGCTTGCCGTTTCTTCCGGAATCTCATTGTTGTCGAAACGGTTGACAATGATGCCTCCTATTATTGCAGTAACAAATGCTGCAACTACGCGAACAAGTGCAAAAGGTAATCCAAACAGCGATGTAGTCGCAAGAATGGAATCCACACCTGTCTGCGGTGTAGATATGAGGAATGAGGTTGTAGCTCCTTTCGATACCCCCTCACGTCGCAATGACATTGCGGTAGGAATCACACCACATGAGCATAAAGGCAACGGTACACCGAAAAGTGCAGCAAGAAACACCGAACGTGTATTGTTTTGTGATAGTCCCCCACGATAAATCTTCTGCGGAACAAATTCGTGCAGTATTCCTGCTATGAGAAAACCTAAAAGAAGATAGGGCGACATTTCGTTAAGCAACTCGATAAGTGGGGTTATATACTCGTTCATGGCAATATCTTTTTGAAAGTACAAAGATAGCCACAAACGAGCGAGAAATATCAAGCTTGCTTGGATATTTTTCAAAGCGAGTGCAGTACATTTTCGAGGCTACCTCAGAGATAGCCACAAACGAGCGAAAGTTGTGCAAGCGAATGGGTGAAAATTTATTCTCACACGCAATGAGCACAGCTAAACTTCGCTGAAAGCAAAATATCAAGCTTGCTTGGCTATCCATAACGTCTTTTTAATCTTCAAAGAAGTGCATAAGGTCATACCACTCGGATTTCAGTCTCGCTTTTTCGTTGCCGCCGTCTCCCGACAATTTGTACCATTTCGCTGCATGCGGTTCGTTCTTCTTTACACCCCGTCCTTTTTCATAACAGTAGCCTATGCGTTCCATAGCATCGATATGTCCGGCATTGGCTGCATCCATGTACCATTTGAAGGCTTTCTTCATGCTCTTTTTAACGTATCTTCCTTTCTCGAAGTGCTGAGCGAGCCTATACTGGGCTTCGCTATGTCCGCTCTCGGCTGCTCTTTTCAGCAGTCCTATGGCCGGACGTTTACGTAGTTGACGTTTGCTGTATCCTGCTATAGAATCTTCGGTCTCCATTATTTTGGCAACGGCGAAAAGGCTTGTAGGCTCATTCTTCTCAATAGCTTTCTCGAACCACTCACGCCCCTTTACACTGTCCTGCTCTACAATCTCTCCCTTCATGTATATGTGTCCCAATATGGCTTGGGAAATTGCCTTGCCTTGTTCGGCAGACATGGTATAGTATTTCAACGCAAGCGAATCGTTTCTTGCTGTTCCAATGCCGTGCATATAGCAACCGGCAAGGTTGTGCAGCGCCTTCTCCTGCCCAAGGTTTGCAGCCTTGCGGAAATTAAGGAATGCTTCGTCGCTGTCTTTTTCTACACCATACCCGTTCAGATAGCATACTGCAGTGTTGTATATTGCATCAGCATAGCCAAGTGTAGCTGCTTCGTTGAATAGCGTGAAGGCTTTCTGATACTCTTTTTGCAGATAAAGCGAACGGGCCTCTTCTGTCAGTTTGAAGCAATGTGTAAGCAAATCGGGTGTGTTTATGCCGACGATAGGTGTGACTTCGTCTCTTCTCACGTCGGCAAAGCTCCCATTCGCTGTTTCACGTGTGATTATATTGCCGTTATTACCGTAGTATGTTCCGTCTGAAAAACCTTCGATATCGACAGTTATTCTTTTTGCCTGTGTGCTGTTGTAAAGTTCAAATTCTATCTTGCCGTCTTTGCTGGGAGTGGCATCGGGTATCCATAGCAATGTGCGGCGGTAGTCGCCGGCTGTGCTGTCGGGTTGCATGGTGCTGTAGTCGGGCGAATAGAACTCCTTGCTTTCCGTGTATCCGTATACCATTGTATAGCGCGATGTGCTGTAGTGCGCCAAAGACGGTACAATGCTTCTTGCTGCATCTTCTTCTTTGTTGGGGATGAAACATGCGACATAGTTCGGTATGAGGTTGTTGTCGTTTATCTGCTGCAAGAATGCGTCGTATGTGGGAACATCGTCGGCATCATAATTCCTCGGCTCTATTCTTTCTCTTGTAGTGAATGAGGAGTAGAAAGAGGAGTATGAGTAGTTGCCGTAACTCTTTGCTCCATGATTCCTGTTTGTCTCCCACAGCTGGTGCCTCTTGCGAGTATTCTCGTCGGAACGTATGACAATCTCCTTGAAGTTTGTCATTTTTATAGGGCTTATTCCCTTGGTGTATTCTGTGTCGATTGCCGGGACGGAGTCTGATGAATATCTGCCGTCTACGACAATGCTTTGTATCCAGTAGCACCAGTTGAGGTTATGCCGCCAGAATGCACTGCGCAGTACATCGAACGCGCTTATTGTATTTACAAATGCAGGGTTCTTGGTTGTCATTCCTTTTACAAATGAACTCCGTAATCCTGTATGCTTGTTTGTCGCATTACCTCCGTGACTGCCACTGCCTCTCATTGCCCATAGGTCGAGAGCCGACAGCGCTGGCTGTGTCTCGAAGGCCGAAGGTGTGTTCCAACGCGGTTCGGCAGTGCCTGTGTAATCGTGATATGGAGTGGAACTCCATACAGGTTTCCTGTCGAGGTAGGTGACATCATGCGCATATTCCCATTCGTCGAGGTAGTCGAGCCTCATCTCACTGCGTGGCGGACGGTAGTATGCCTCTTTCTTCTTTTTTGATATTACTTCGACATTTGACAGCAAGTACTCGAAAGGGCTTAACCTTATCATCTCTTCGTTGTTTTTCTTCACTTCTTCTAAAGTCATTGCTTCTCCAATATTCCTTTCCCAATAGTGGTATAGACGCATTTCGGGTGAGAAGTACCGGTCGAGGACAAACGCGAACATGCAGTCGCGTGTGTTGTGATAGGTTACATCTGACGGTTTAAGTTGTGCAACACGTTTGCCGTTGAAGTCTTCCGTCAGTATGCGGAACTCACCGTTCGCATCGGTCTTGAAGTCGTACATGGTGATGACACTGTCATTGTATGTAATGTTGAAATTCACCTTGCTGCCTGCACGGTTTGTCAGAATCATTTTGTCAAGATGCCCGAATCTCTTGTCCGGTTCTTTTTTGACATAACGGCCTTTGACAAGTATTCCTTTCTCTATAGGCTGTTCCAATACGGCTTCCCTGCGGCTCAATTTGTTCCAGTCGTATGATGTCCAACCGTGTGTGAGCATCAGCAGGTCGAGCTCCGATTTTCGGCTGGCATTGTTGCAGTCGAAATAGCGTGCAGCATTGGGAATATAACCCTTGACTTCGCTTCCTAACAGCATATATGTATACATGTTATAGGAGTATGATGTCTTCTGCCGGTTGTCGGCATCACTTACGGATACTGAAAAACTGCCTTCTTCAATTGGTTTGCCGTCTTCTCGCGAAATGCTGATGTTTATCTTTTCGTATGGTTTGAGATTGAGGTTCCCGATATTGTAACCGTTCCCGACAACATTAAGGCGTACACTCCCATTATCGCCCTCCTGTACCTTGTCGTGAGTAACAAACAACATCCTTTCGGCAAGCGGAATGTTCTCGTCGACAAATAGAACAACGCGGTTTACACCTTCGCTGAGGCTGTTCTTGTCGATTGCAAATGTCATTTCTCTGTTGCCGGATGAGTATCGTTCGTAGAAGTATGTCTTTCCACGGTGCAGGACCGCGCAACCCATTTCTGTCTCTGATGCGAGGTTGTTCTTGATGTTGACGATAATGCTTCCGTCATTCTCTTCGACAGCAATCACAGCGCCTTCGTCCTCAATCCTTGGCAACTCGAATTCCCTTTTTCTTTTACCGTCGGTCATTATTGCGGTATAATATGTACCTGTCTTGGGCGTGAATGTGAACGAGCCCATTCCCATGTGCACCGGTACTGCTGTCAGCAGCGGCTTCCCGTCGGCAAGAACAGATATGTTGCGGTTGCTGTTGATACCGTCGGCAGCAAATACCTCAAACGCAACGCGAGACACTATGCCGTCGACAAGATGTCCGCCTTCGGGAAAGAATTTTATGTCCGCATCGGGTTGCTCTGCGTCTACCCATTCAAGTTCCCTTTCAAGCCCTACACGTTTGATGTTTGTCTCAGTATCGATGAGAAATCCCCTTTTGCGGTCGAGCATGTTCTTGAAATCCCAATTGCCGGCATGAACTTTGTCGAATACCGGAAATACACGGCTGAATACAGCCTCCTTACCACGGTTGAGCATATATCTGGTGTAGGCGCGTATCTCATAGTATCCCGACAAGAGCAACTGATTCAGTTCAAACGAGCCACTACATGTCCCGTCTTCTTTAATCTTGTATTTGTTGGTTCTTACCACATACCCCTCGGGTGCAACAAGCTCTACATAGAGTATACGGCTCATGCCGGTGGGCATGCCGTTGTCTCCACTGATTACGTATGCTTTGAACCAGATATCCTCGCCAAGGTAGTAGGCGCTGTTGTCAAAGTGAAGATACACGCGCTCTTCGGGGAAAAGGCTCTGCTTTATGTTTGTACGGACAATGAGATTGTCAAGTTTGTTCCCGGCAATCCTGTCGGCTGTGTTTCTCTCTTGAGCAGCAACCCGGCAGAACAGCATAGCAAGTGCTGTTGTGAAAATATATAGTAAAGGATTTCTCATGATATTCGTGGTGCTGTTTATTATTATTATGTTGCCATCTTTAATTGTGCAGACATGTTGCTTGTCATCTAAAAATTGAGTATGATATGTGCATCGTATATGGTTCTCATGATTTTTCCGCGTTTTATTGCCGGAAGCCATTTCTTTGACCGTATATAATCTAAAGCAAAATCAGTAGCTTCTCTCTTGTAATCACCGATATTGTTGTCTGTGTTGCCGGCTATAGTTAGGTTGCAGCTTCTGCAAGTTGTCTCTGTCGAATTTCCCTCCTTGTCCGAAATGAATTCTATCCTTGCGTTGCAACGTATTATGTTCATGCTGCGCATCCTTTTTCCAAACTCTGTACCGGATAAGTCTACCTGCTCATGGTATACCTCTGTTGCGTGCTCTTCGTATTTACGTTCCGACAACTCTCTTACATTGATATCCTGTTCACTCTCTGTAATAGGCTCAATTTTTTTCTGAAGGACTTCGGTCGTACCTCTCATCAGCATATTCAAGGGAATTGGAGTGCAGTCTGCTTCTGGCGGTCTTGAAAAGGAAACGGCAATTCCCGGAGGTTTGGCAGTTTCAATCTCTCTCTCTTCGACGGTGCTGTATACATATTCGGGCCGGGCAAAGATTGATAGAAACAGTATGGCCATAGGAGCGAATGCAAGGGCTTTTGCTTTTACAATCTTTGCCGATGATTTCCGTGCCATCATCATTATTCTTTTTCTTGCGCTGCTCTGGCTGAAATTGTTTGCGAGATTGAATGCAGTTTCGCCCACAGCCTTGCGTAGCAGCAACAGCTGATAGGCACTTGTATTGCCAAGGTGCTTGAGGACGTATCTGTCTGCCTCGTATTCATGTACTTCTTTCATGTCGTTGGCAATCATGTATGCAAACGGATTGAACCATTGCAGTGACTTTACTGCACTAATCAGAAGCATGTCCCATGAGTGCCGGTTGCGATAGTGCCCCTCTTCGTGCAGCAATATCTCCTTACCATATTCTCTATAGTCGGAAAGTGATATTGCTACGTGCCCGAACCAACTGAACGGAGCAATCTCATTGGCGTAACAGTGGAGAGTCATCCCGTTGTATATCTCTTTCTTTACAGTGTCGCGTCTCATGCTGTACACAATCTTTACAGTTTCTATTATGCGGAGAAGGAGCGTCAAGGCTATACCGATGAGATATATGCCTGCAACGGTATTTGTTGTCAGAATCTCTTTCCAATGATATCCTTTATTATCTATGGTCGGGATTGTGTCTTCCTTTTCTAACAGTTCCGATTCATGAGTCTCTGTTACTATGTTGCCGGTTGCATCTATCACTCTTACTATATCAACTTCTACGGGATATGTAACAGTGATGGCCGGAAGTATAGCTGATGCAGCTATAATGCCAATGAGCAACATACGGTTGAATGTTGCAAATGTCTCTTTCTTGAGTAGAACAGTAAAAGGTATATAGAGCAGTACAAGGCATAATGCCCATTTGAATATGTATATCATAAATGCGCCCATAACATTCTTATATCTTTATTTTAAGTTTACACACCGTGTCTGTTGCTTTCCCGTCGCGTGTGCCGGGTGTCCAGTCCGGAAGTCGTTTCATTGTCTTGGATATGTTGTCATATATCTCTTTGCTGAGTTTTTCTTTGCTTTCCCTCCCTGTACTGCAGTTCTCGGGTATCCTCGACTGTATACCCAATATTTCGCATTTCCCGTTCTTCTTGACAATGAACTTTACCATTATTGCTCCTGTTGCATTGCTCTTTCTCAGTATCTTGCTGGATTTCAGATTCTCTTCAAGAATTCTCCTTAGCTTCCCGGTACCACCGCAGAATACAGGGCCGTTTTCTTCGATTTCTATTCCAGTTGCGTCAATGTTAATCTCAATGCATGCTCTTTTATCACCTTGCTTTGCAGTGAATTCGCTTAGGCTCTTCCCAAGAAGTCTCTTTTCTGCAGCCTTTGCACAATTGTTGTAGATTTTATCTGTTGCGTGTTGTTCTTTTTCCTCATAGCTCTGGTAGGCGTTGCGCATCTGTGCACTGCTACTGCTGTTTGAGAAGAATGTTACGCTCAGTCCCTTTATGTCAGCGTTCTCATTCTTGGCATTGTCCGATTTCCAATATATATTTCCTATGTGGTCAATATCACATATTATACCTGTCGTATCGGTTCTTGCAAGCAAGAATACGCTGCCATCTGTTCCGCGAATCCTCTTCTTTTCATCTTCTGTAATGCATCCGTCAGCCAATGCTTTCAGTTCGTTGTTTATTTTGTCTGTTTTTCTTTTGCTTTGTGAGTGGCGTGGCTTCCATATAATCCTACATCTGTTTTTCCCTTCATTCCATACTGTGTTTTTTATTATGGTTCTACTGCTTTCGAGCAACAGTTTTCTTGCAGTCTTCAGTGAATTGCTGTTGCTGTTGCCTGAAAGGGTGGTCCTGCATCTCCCGATTCTGATTTTTTCTGCATTGCCGTTCCTGTCGGCGGTTACTTTAGCTGTAATGTATGATTCGGCGAAGAAGTCATTAAAGTTGAGATTATTGCTCAATATTCCCGGAATGCTGTCGAGATTCACTTCGATGACACGCTCTTTATCGGTATTGTTCAACTTCTGTGCATTGCTTACGTTTATTGCGAAAAGCAGCATGCAGAGGGTTGCTGTCTTCATTAATGAAATTATCATGATTCTTGTCTCTTATCACTCCTTTTTATTATTTCAATAAGCTCCTTTATCTCGCTTTCGCTCAGTTTCTCTCTTTCGACAAAGAATTTTACCAATGATGAACCCGAACCTCCGAAGAACGACTCTTTGACATCTGTCATCATCTGCTTCGTGTAGCTGTCCTTGCTCACAAGTGGGTAGTAGGTGTAGGTCTTGCCACTCAGCTTACGGTATTCCACGAAACCTTTGTTCAGAAGAATCTTAAGAAACGTAGAGACTGTAGTGTATGCGGGCTTTGGGTCAGGGTATTGTGCAATTATATCGTGTATGCAACCGCCGTCGGGCATTTTCCATAGCGCATTCATAACCTGTATTTCTGCTTTGGTAAGTGTGTCTCCTTTTTTCATGTTCGGTATAAAATGTTTTGTATTATATATGGATATGTTTTATAGGAACAAATTTAAAACTAAAATTTTAGAAATCTAAATTTTTAGAAATAAAAAAGTACCTGTAAACAAAGATTTAACATCTATTATTAGTAATTAATATGCAAACAAGGTTGTTTGGCTTTATATGAGAAATGAAGTTTATCTGTTGTAGTAAAATATTAACAGCATTATTTAAGAAATTTTAAGCAACGAATATGCAAAAAGTATACATTTGCGAATAATGTGTGTTCTATCCCTATAAGAGTGGGGTAGTACATTGTATAATTAACCTTTTATATATTATTACTATGTTTCTCATTTTATTGATTTTACTGATTTATTTCGTTGGGTACAAGAAGTACTACATCAAGTTTACCGATGTTGAGGGAGTTTCTGAAGAGACTTTGGTGAAGGCTCTCAAATATGAGATGGGGCTCAGCCTGACTCAGATTGAGGAGGTTGCGAACCACACACCTTATGTGTTCAAGATTGGCTCATTGTTGGAAACTTATGTGCTGGTACGCAAGTTGCGCAGTATGGGTCTGCATTGTGAAATGTTCTTCAAATTGTGGAAAAAAGTTGAAGAGGGACCTGTGACACCGGTTGAAGCCTGTGAGGAACCGGTGTATGATAATTCCAACGAGGAGGCATGGGTGTATGCCGATGAGGCTTATAACCTTGCAATGCGCGATTTGGATGAAAATCAGGTTGCAGTTGCCATGAAATCTCCCGAAGATGCCATGCGTGTGGATGCTCTTTTGGACAAAGCGGAGGCGGTAGCCGATGCTCCACATGAAGAGGCATTCTGGGAGCGTATCACGACATTACGCGATGCTGTAAGCTGGACTTTGAAACGCCATTGGACACACTCATGGATGATTATTGGCGGAGTATTCCTGTCGATTATTGTGCTCTTCTACTTCAATTCCGACAATCAATCCGATGTCAGAGAGGCCGAAAACCAATTGGCGCATGTGGAGAAGTGGACCGAATGTGACACGACATTGGCAAGCTATCCTGAGGAGATAAACACAAATCAGCTCTATTTCCAGCGTATAGACAATGCCAAGAACTATAAGATTTATATGCTGCACAAACTCTACGGTAACTATTGTAGCTCAAAGAAGTATGCTGCGGAATATGCACAACGTGCCGACACAGCCACCACTGAGGAAAGGAAAGATTTATATCTTGATTCGCAAAAAGAGTCTTTAGAGAAAGCCGAAGAGTATCTCGAGGAGTACAATGAGTGGAATGAAATGGATTTTGACGATGTTCATGATTATGCAATTGAGGATTGTGAAAATTACTTGGACCGCCAGGAGGGTGATGCCGCTTTCGTGAACTTTCTGCTTGTGCTTGCCATTATCATGGTGCCGTTGTATATAATGGCTTCCTATCAATATGGCTATGTTATGGTCAAGTACGAGAACGAGAGCGCTTTCCTCGAAAAGTTGCGTAATTGGGGCTATTCCATTGCCGGCGGACTGTTTGGTGCAGGACTTATGATGCAGTTCTTGCCGTCTTATGTTGTGACAACACGCTGGAGCGATGGCCGTACAACAAAGCACACCGAAGAGGATCCTGCGAATTTCATTATCATGGGTATAAAGTTTGCGCTTTTTGTCGCAGCCCTTTTTGTACTCTGCTTTACTTCATTTGCCATAATGGCATATAGTACAGTGACCGGATTGTACCGTAACTATCAATGGAAACAGAATTTCGATAAAATAAAGGAGCAGATAAACAGAGTAACAGATTCTGACAATTATAACAAAGGGTAATCTTCAGGAAGGTCATCGACCGTCAGTCGTCAGAACCTGAGATTGCAGTTGATGATTCAATCCTATGTTCGATAATAAAAGAAACAGGTCATCACACGATGACCTGTTTCTTTTATTATCGAACAATATTTACTTGGCGTAGTTTACAACATTGAAGTTCGTAACCTTGCTCTTGAAGTTTCCTACCTTCTCGAGAGGGAACACGAGTGTGCGAACATAGTACATCTTGTCCTTTCCACCCTCGTTGTGATAAAGTGTCTGCTTGTCGAGTGTCTCAACGAGCTTGCCGTTAACGAAGAGCTTTGTAACCTGCTGGTCGCCACTGATTGTAACGTTAGCCTTCTCACCCGGGAAGAAGCTGTAGTTGAATGTCATGAGGTAACCGTCGCGTGAGAAACCGAGCTTGCCCTCTACCGGATCTGCAAGGTAGAATACTGCATCGCGTGAGCTTGTCAATACTGTACCAGGACACTCTTTTTTAGCTGCAATATCAAATGATACGCTATATTCAAAACCAACCTCTCTTATACCTGTCTCCTTTACGAGGTTTGCCGCAGACTTCAATTCAGGAACCTCGATGAGAGTTCTCTTGTCACCGCTGAAACGGCCGGCTATGTTGAGTCCGGGAGCATCGCTAAGCGCAAGGCGTGCCTTGTCGAACTCCTCGAAAGGAACGGCCGGTTTTGCACCTGTCCACATCTTTACAGCCATTGTCTGCATGGCCGGATATACGCGGTAGTGGATATCCTTGCAACTGATTCCGTTGCCTGCATGGTCGTTCCATACAGCGAATGAACCGCCCTTGATTTTCGGGTGCTTCTCCTCAAATGTCTGGTTGCCGATGATAGCCGGAGTCCAGCTGTTGTAGAGGTAGTTGCAGTTGAGGTAGTCGTAGTAGTAACCAGCCGCCGGTACGATGTATGTCAGGCCGTCGGGGATGCTGATGACATCATAACCGAGGTTGATCATATCTGTGGGGTTTGCATAACCGTTGTACCACTCATACATGAGTACGTTGTCAACCTTTACAGGAGTGTTGCCCTTTGCGTGTGTAAGTGCACCCCAACCGCAAGCCTGCTTGCCATACTTCTCAGCCGAGCGTATGCAGAAATCGGTGAAGTAACGGAACTTCTCAACAACTGCTGTGTCACGGTTTGAGTACTCATCGGTACCTACGTGGAAACGTGGCCCACGGAATACAGGTTCGTCACCTGCGAGATACTCCATGAAAAGTGAGTCGACGAATGTGTATGTGTTAGGGTTGAAGAGGTCGAGGTGGTCAAGACCGTATTCCTTGCTGCCGAGTTCGGGGCGATAGTGTACGAATGCCAGTGAGTGTGCAGGTACGTCAATCTCTGGGATAATCTCAACACCTACTCTCTCGGCATGCTTCTGAAGCTCGATGAACTCCTCCTTTGTGTAGTAGCCGTCGCGTGAAGTCAGGCCGGGGAAGAAGTCGCTCTCAAGACGGAAGCCCGATGGAGTCTTTGCCCAATCGTGGTTGAAGTACTGCTTGAAAGCATTGTCGTTCAAGTGGATGTGGAATGTGTTCATCTTGTAGTATGACATGAAGTCTACATACTCGTGCAGAAAACTGATAGGAATGAACTTGCGACCGCAGTCGAGCATGAAACTACGCATCTCATAGTCGGGGTAGTCCACGATGTTGCCGTTTGGAAGAGCATTCGCGTTCTGCTCTGCAATCTGCAACAGTGTGCGTGTAGCCCACATTGCACCGCGTGCTGTTGTTGCTGTTACGTTTACCTTGTTTGCAATGTTGATTGTGTAACCCTCTTTACCGAGTTTCTTGTTATTCTTGATTGCAAAGACAATGTCGCCCTTCGCAGACTTGCCTTCAACAACCTGAAGCTCAAGGCCTGTCATTTTCTTGTAGTCGCATGCGAACTGCTTTGCAACTTCGGCAATCTCTGCGTTGTTCTTGGGGTAGACAACCTTTGTCTCTTTTGTGATTTGGAACTCACCTGTTGCGCCTTTCCATTCACGGAGTTCAGGAATAACGAAAGGCTTTTTGTTCTTGTCGGCCGCTGTTGTGCTTGTTGCAAATGCAAAACACATTGCTGCCAACAGTAATAAAATTTTGTTTTTCATGATTATGATTTAAAGAATTATAAAGATTTATAATATACATTATTGCAAATATAAGAAGAAATTATGAGAAAAATGAATGAATAGAGAAAATAATGCAATCATTGGTTGTTGCATGGGTTACAATGTGTTCATTCCTTTGTGTCTCTGCTTCTAAGTTCCCAGAAGGCGACGGCTGCGGCGGCAGCCACATTGAGTGAATCTACGTTGTGTGACATTGGGATTTTTACAACATAGTCGGCATTTTCTATTGTGTTGGCTGGCAATCCCTCTCCTTCGCTGCCCATTATAATTGCAAGGCGATGTTGTGCAGTGAGCAAAGGAGAGGATATTGAGATTGAATTGTCTGTCAATGCCATTGCTGCTGTTGTGAACCCCATTTGTTTCAACTGCTGCATCCCGCCATCGAGCCAGCCCCATGGGACCAGGAAGACACTGCCCATGGATACTCTTGCTGAACGGCGGTTGAGCGGGTCGCATGAATTGCGGGTAAGCAGCACTGCATCTATTCCGAGTGCTGCGGCGCTACGGAATATGGCTCCAATATTGGTGGTGTCTACAACGTTGTCAATCACTACGATGCGTCGGGCATCCTTGCAGATGTCTGTGATGTCAGGTTCTGCAGGCCGTTGCATGGCGCAGAGCACTCCTCGTGTAAGTGTATATCCCGTGAGTCTTGCGAGCAGTTCGCGTTTGCCGGTGTAGACGGGTATCTCTCCACAACGGGCGATTATCTCTTTTGCATCTCCTGTGATATGTTTCTCTTCGCAAAGCAACGATTTGGGAGTGTACCCTGCGTTGAGCGCGACATTTATCACTTTGGGGCTTTCGGCTATGAATAAACTTTGCTTGTCTTTGTGTCCCATGCGCAGTTGGGTTTCGGTGAGTGTGCTGAAAATCTCTACTCCTTCTTGTTCTATTGACTCAATTCTAATTATTGGCATGGCTCTTTGTTCTTTCTGCAAAAATAGCGAGATTGTGCAAATGATGTACAAAAATCGCTGAATTGTTTGCATGTGTCAGTAATAATGACTAAATTTGCAGTGTAGATGATGTTGAGGGGCCGTTAAGCCCCTCTTTTTTATACTTGACAGAAGTGTCAATTGACGTGGAATCATATCATACACCAAAATAGAATAAGAACTATATGATTGACAGACAACAAGTAATCGATTTGACAAACGAGTGGCTTGAAGGCAAGGAATATTTTCTTGTGGATGTGGCCATCAGTAAGGATGACAAGATAACAGTGGAGATAGACCACGCCGAAGGGGTGTGGATAGAGGATTGTGCCGAACTGAGCCGTCATATCGAAAATGGTTTGAGTCGCGATGCCGAGGATTATGAGCTTGAGGTCGGTTCTGCCGGTTTGGGGCAGCCATTCAAGGTGGTACAGCAGTACATGAACCATGTCGGCCTTGAAGTCGAGGTGCTGACAAAGGAGGGAAAGAAACTCAAAGGTGTCCTCAAGGAGGCATCGGAGGATAACTTTGTGGTTACAGTCACAAAGAAAGAGAAACATGAGGGCATGAAGCGCCCACAACTCGTCGAAGAGGATATCTGCTTCTCTTACGGCGATGTAAAATACACGAAATATGTTATAAATTTTAAATAAAATGGCAAGAAAAGAAGAAACAATCAGTCTTCTTGATACATTTCAAGAATTCAAGGAGTCGAAGAATATCGACCGCACTACTATGATTAGCGTCCTCGAGGAGAGTTTCCGCAAGGTTTTGGTAAATATGTTCGGCACTGACGAGAACTACTCGGTAATCGTCAATCCCGACCGTGGCGACTTTGAGATTCAACGTCGTCGTGTTGTTGTTGCCGACAACGAGGTTAAGGATGATAATTTTGAGATTTCACTCAGTGAGGCGCAGCTTATCGACGATACTTTCGAAGAGGGTGAAGAAGTGAGCGAGATTGTGAACTTTGCAGAGTTCGGCCGTCGTGCTATCCTCAATCTGCGTCAGACTTTGGCTTCAAAGATACTTGAGCTCGAGAAGGACAGTCTCTACAATAAATACAGCGAAAGGATTGGACAGATTGTAAGTGCAGAGGTTTACCAGATATGGAAAAAGGAGCTTCTGCTTGTCGATGATGAAGGCAATGAACTTATACTGCCTAAATCGGAACAGATACCGAGCGATTTCTACCGTAAGGGTGACAATGTGCGCGCAGTTGTGGCACGTGTGGATAATCAGAACAATAACCCCAAGATTATCCTGAGCCGTACATCCCCTATGTTCCTCCAGCGCCTTTTTGAGCTTGAGGTTCCTGAAATTAATGACGGTCTTATAACAATAAAGAAGATTGCCCGTATACCCGGCAAACGTGCAAAGATTGCCGTGGAGACATACGATGAGCGTATCGACCCGGTTGGTGCATGTGTAGGTGTGAAGGGCTCACGCATACATGGCATAGTACGTGAACTGCGTAATGAAAACATAGATGTCATCCCATATACATCAAATCTTGAGCTCTTTATCAAGCGTGCGCTCAGTCCGGCCCACATCCAGGAAATAACAATAGACGAGGAGAAGAGAGTTGCAGATGTGAACCTCAAGAAAGAGGAGGTTTCGCTCGCTATCGGAAAGGACGGTCTCAACATCAAGCTTGCAAGTATGATTACAGAATATACAATAAATGTATATCGTGAAATCGATGAGCAGCAGGAGGATGATATCTATCTTGACGAGTTTGCCGATGAGGTAGAGTTGTGGGTTATCGAGGCTATAAAGAAGATAGGTCTTTATACTGCGAAGGCTGTGCTCAATGCTCCGAGAGAGGTACTTATAGAGAAAGCCGACCTTGAGGAGGATACTGTAGACCATGTAATCGAAGTTCTGAAGGCAGAATTCGAGGACGAGGAATAATAACATGGTATAATTAGAAAAGAATCAGATACGAATGAAGATAAGATTGAATAAAGTACAGAAGGAACTCAATCTGGGACTCTCGACAATTGTGGACTATTTGCAGAAGAAGGGATTCGATATAAAGGAAGACCCTAATGCTGTTGTTCCGCAAGAGGGGTATGAGAAGCTCATAGAGGAGTTCAGTGCCGACAAGAAAGCACGCATTCAGTCGGATAATTTCACCAAAGAGCGGCAGGGTAAAGAGAAACCCAAGGCGGTTCCTGCACCGGCTGTAGAGGAGAAACCTTCGGTAAAGGAGGCTGTTGTGGTGGAGGCTCCAAAGGTTGTTGCCTCCGTCGAAGAGCCTGTAAAGGAAGAACCCAAGAGGGCAGAACCTGTAATAAAGGTAACACGCCGTATAGACCTCGACGCATTCAACAAAAAGGTGCAGCCGGCAAAACCGGTGTCTGAACCCGAACCCAAACCGGAGGTAAAATCGGAACCGGTAGAGGAGAAGAAAGTTGTTGAGACTCCTGTTGCCGAACCCGAAAAGAGTGTACCGCAACCGCAGCTCACACAGGTTGAGGAGGTCGCGCCTAAGCTCAATATAATAGGTCAGATAGACCTTTCTGCGATAAACCTCTCTACACGTCCAAAGAAGAAGAGCAAAGAGGAGAAAAAGAAAGAGCGTGAGGAGAAAGACAGACAGCGTGAGGAGCAGCGTAAGCAACAGCGCGAGGCACAGCGTCAGCAGAATGGCGGTGACAGCGACAAGAAAAAGAAACGTCAGCGCATAAGCAGCCAGCGCGTCGATATAAACGACGTTAAGGAAAACGGTAACGAAAACAAGGACTGGAGTGCAAACAGGAATAAAGGTGGCGGTGCCAATCCTTCACAAGGAAGCCGCAAGGACCGTGACCGTCAGCATAAACGTTTTGAGAAGAACGATGTCAATGACGAAGATGTATCAAAACAGATAAAGGAGACGCTCGACCGCTTGACGAACCGTGGCAAGGCCAACAAGTCGGCAAAATACCGTAAGGAGAAACGCGATATGGTTGCCGAACGCCAGATGCAGCAGATGAGTGAGGAGATTGAGATGAGCAAGGTGTTGAAACTCACCGAGTTCGTTACGGCAAATGAGCTCGCCAGCATGATGAATGTTTCTGTTACCCAGGTCATAGCTACATGTATGAGCATCGGTATGATGGTTTCAATAAACCAACGTCTCGATGCAGAGACTATCAATATCGTGGCAGAGGAATTCGGCTTTACGACAGAGTATGTAAGTGCCGAGGTTGCCAATGCAATTGAGGTTGATGCCGATAGTGAAGAGGAACTTGTTCCGCGTGCTCCAATCATCACAGTGATGGGTCACGTAGACCATGGTAAGACATCATTGCTCGACTATATCCGCAAAGCAAATGTAATAGCCGGTGAGGCCGGAGGTATTACCCAGCACATCGGTGCATACAATGTGAAGATGGAAAGCGGCAAGCGCATCACTTTCCTCGATACTCCGGGTCATGAGGCGTTTACTGCCATGCGTGCTCGCGGTGCCAAGATTACCGATATCGTAATTATCATTATCGCAGCCGATGACAATGTGATGCCGCAGACAAAGGAGGCTATCAACCATGCGATGGCAGCCGGTGTGCCCATTGTCTTTGCTATCAACAAGTGCGACAAGCCTACCGCCGATCCCAACCGCATAAAGGAGGAACTTGCAAACCTCAATATGCTTGTAGAGGACTGGGGCGGAAAGTATCAGTCGCAGGAGATTTCGGCCAAGAAAGGTATGGGTGTAGAGGAACTTATGGAAAAGGTGCTTCTCGAAGCGGAACTTCTTGACCTCAAGGCGAACCCCGACCGCAGGGCTACAGGTTCGGTTATCGAGTCGACTCTTGACAAAGGACGCGGATATGTGGCTACTGTGCTTGTGCAGAACGGAACATTGAGAGTCGGTGACATCGTTGTTGCAGGAACACAATGGGGAAAGGTAAAGGCTATATTCAACGAGCGCAACCAGCGCATCAAGGAGATAAAGCCTGCAGAGCCTGCACTCATCCTCGGTTTGAACGGTGCTCCTACTGCCGGCGACACATTCAATGTGGTGGAAAGCGAGCGTGAGGCACGCGAGATTACCGGAAAACGCGAGCAGTTGCAGCGTGAACAGGGATTGCGCACACAGAAAATGCTTACACTCGATGAGGTGGGCCGTCGTATTGCACTCGGAAACTTCCAGACACTCAATATCATTGTAAAGGGTGACGTTGACGGTTCAATCGAGGCGCTCAGCGATTCTTTGATAAAGCTCTCTACCGAAACAATCCAGGTGAATGTGATACACAAGGCAGTAGGTCAGATTTCGGAGAGCGACGTGAGTCTTGCTGCGGCATCAGATGCAATCATTGTCGGTTTCCAGGTGCGTCCTTCAGTTACAGCACGCAAGGTTGCCGAGAGCGAAGGTGTCGATATCCGCATCTATTCTATCATTTATGATGCGATAGAGGAGGTCAAGGCCGCTATGGAGGGTATGCTTGCTCCTATTGTCAAGGAGGAGGTGACCGCTACAATCGAGGTGCGTGAGACATTCCACATCAGCAAGGTGGGTACTGTTGCCGGATGTATGGTGCGTGAGGGTAAGGTAAAACGTACCGACCGTGCACGTCTCATCCGCGACGGAATTGTAATCCACACCGGTTCTCTTGCTGCATTGAAACGCTTCAAGGAGGATGTGAAGGAGGTCGGAACCAATTTCGAATGCGGTATAAGCCTTGCATCGCATGATGACATCAAGATAGGCGACATCATTGAGACATTCATTGAAGTTGAAGTAAAACAGAAACTCTAATACCGGAAATATAGAATGAATACGCTTGACATAATCCTTCTTGCAGTCTCATTGATAGGATTCGTTATGGGATTCAAGACCGGACTTGTGAGGCAGATTACACTGGGAGCAGGCATTGTTGTAGGCCTGCTCTTGGCTGTAATACATTACCCGTCGACAGGTCTGTGGCTCATGGGCATTACCGGGTGGAATGAACTGCTGTGCTCGTGCCTTGGTTTTGTGATGATATTCCTGGCAGCTGTTGCTGTGTTGTCTGTAGTAGGATATATACTCCGTTGGTTGCTTAAACTGGTGTTGCTCGGCTTTATTGACCGTATTCTCGGTGGTGTGCTTGCTACATTCATTGCCGCGTTGCTGCTGTCGATAGTTGTCAACTGCAGTGTATTGATACTTCCGGAGAATAGCGTAACGGGCAAAACATCACAGAAAAATTCATTGTTGTATAAAGAGGTTGCAAAGGTGACCGGCCAGGTCATCAATGAAGTGAGGAACAATAGATGAAGAATAACAATATTCTGAAAAAACTTGCAAACAAAGCCTACGAATTCGGATTTGTCAGCAAGATTAAGACAGACATTATAAAAAATGGTCTCAATGAGGAGACCGTGAGGCTTATCTCCAATAAAAAGGGTGAGCCGGAATGGTTGCTTGAGTTTCGTCTGGAAGCCTACAGGCATTGGCTGAAGATGGAGATGCCGACATGGGCACACTTGAATGTGCCTCCTATCGACTATCAGGCAATATCGTACTATGCCGACCCTTTGAAGAAAAGCAAGGAGAACAAGAACAAGGAGATTGACCCGGAACTGATGAAGACCTTCGAGAAGTTGGGAATACCGCTCGAAGAACGTCTTGCCTTGAGTGGGACTGCAGTCGATGCTGTTATGGACTCGGTTTCTGTCAAGACTACATTCAAGGAGGAACTCAGGGAGAAAGGTATCATCTTCTGTTCCATGAGTGAGGCGGTACAGGAGTATCCCGACCTTGTACGCAAGTATATCGGTTCAGTAGTGAACTACCGCGACAACTTCTTCGCAGCACTGAACAGCGCTGTTTTCAGCGACGGTTCATTCGTATATATCCCGAAGGGTGTGCGCTGTCCCATGGAACTTTCAACATATTTCCGTATCAATGCTGCGAATACCGGGCAATTTGAGCGTACGCTTATCATTGCCGACGACAACAGCTATGTCTCGTATCTCGAAGGATGTACAGCTCCTATGCGTGACGAGAACCAGCTTCATGCTGCCATAGTGGAGATTGTCGTACACGACAATGCCGAGGTCAAGTACAGCACTGTACAGAACTGGTATCCCGGTGATGCCGATGGCAATGGCGGTGTCTACAACTTTGTGACAAAGCGTGGCGATTGCCGTGGCAGGAACAGCAAACTCTCATGGACACAGGTAGAGACGGGTTCTGCAATTACATGGAAATATCCGAGCTGTATACTCCGTGGCGATAATTCTCAAGGGGAATTCTATTCGGTTGCCCTTACCAACAATTGCCAACAGGCCGATACCGGAACCAAGATGATACATTTGGGCAAGAACACCCGAAGCACAATCATCAGCAAAGGTATATCAGCCGGCAGAAGCCAGAACTCTTACCGTGGTCTTGTAAGGGTGAGCAAGGATGCCGATGGGTCACGCAATTACAGCCAATGCGATTCGTTGCTTCTTGGAAGCAAGTGTGGTGCACACACTTTTCCCTACATGGATATACACAACAACAGTGCCATAGTGGAACACGAAGCAACTACATCGAAGATATCCGAGGAACAGCTGTTCTACTGCAATCAGCGCGGTATCGGCACAGAAGAGGCCATCGGGCTTATTGTAAACGGATATGCTAAAGAGGTACTCAATAAATTGCCTATGGAATTTGCCATAGAAGCACAGAAACTGCTCAGTGTCTCTCTTGAGGGCGCTGTGGGATGATTAAATGATGATAACATGGAAAATTTACTTGAGATAAGAAATCTGCATGCCGAAATAGGCGGTAAAGAGATACTGAAAGGGATAGACCTTGTGGTGAAAGCCGGTGAGGTACATGCTATAATGGGGCCGAACGGTTCGGGCAAAAGTACTTTGAGTAATGTTCTTGTCGGGCATCCTGCCTATACAGTGACCGACGGTGAAGTAATATACAAGGGCAAGAATCTGCTTGAACTGGCACCCGAACAGAGAAGTCATGAAGGACTATTTCTGTCGTTCCAGTACCCGGTAGAGATACCCGGAGTGAGCATAACGAACTTCATGCGTGCTGCAATAAATGCCAAGAGGCAATATTTGGGATTGGAGCAGATGAACGCTACCGAATTTCTGAAGATGATGCGTGAGAAGCGTGCCATGGTGAATCTCGACAGTAAACTTGCCAACCGTTCGGTGAACGAGGGGTTCAGCGGTGGAGAGAAGAAACGTAATGAGATATTTCAGATGGCTATGCTTGAACCTCAACTCAGTATTCTCGACGAGACCGATTCCGGTCTTGATATCGATGCCTTGCGCATAGTTGCCGAAGGGGTGAACAAACTCAAGCGTGACGATACATCCAGTATTGTCATTACTCACTATCAGAGGCTGCTCGATTACATAAAGCCCGATATTGTACATGTGCTGTACAATGGAAAGATTGTGAAGACTGCCGGTCCGGAGCTTGTTATGGAACTCGAAGAACGCGGTTATGACTGGATTAAAAACGAGAACTGATGAAGGAGTACGAACAGGAGTATATAGAAATCTTTGAGCGCAACAGGGCACTCATAGAGGAATTCTCGGCGCATTTGCTCAATGCTCCACGTACTGCTGCATTGGCAAGGTTCAAGGCTACAGGTTTCCCGGGTAACAGGGATGAGGAGTGGCTGCATACAAAAGTGGCGGACAGGTTCGCTACCGACTATGGAATGAATCTGGGGCGCGTTCTTGCCAAGGCCGACAGGCATGACATGTTCACATGCGATGTGCCTAATCTCAATACCTACAGGGCATATATAGTAAACGACAGTTTCATTTCTGCCGAAAAAAGAAAGAGTGAACTTCCCGGTGCTGTAATCTTCGGCAGTCTAAACGAGATTGCATCGCAGCATCCTGGACTGCTTGAACCGTTTTATAATACTCTCGCTGTACAGGGTGACAGCATAGCCCAGTTCAATACGGTTTTTACACAGGATGGAGTAGTGCTTTATATTCCCGACAATACAATAGTGGAGGAGACGATACAGCTTATCTCCTTGCTTCAGGCGAATGTGGAGATAATGTCGAACCGCCGTATTCTTGTTGTCGTTGGAGAGAACAGCAAGGCGAGCCTGCTGATGTGTGACCACTCGTCTCACACTCTTGCCTCATTGTCCACACAGGTAACAGAGATATTTCTCGCCCGTGGTGCATCGCTCGATGTCTACGAACTTGAGGAGACTTCCAACAGCAATACAAGGCTTTCACACATGTTTGTGGAACAGAGTGCCGACAGTCGTTTCAATCACTGCAACGTAACGCTTACAAACGGATTTACCCGTAATTATATACATGTGGCGATGAACGGTACAGGTGCCGAGGCTACAGTGAACGGGCTTGCTATAGGTGACGGTACACAACATATAAATAACCGTACACTTGTCGACCACAAGGCTCCTCATTGCACCAGCAGCGAACTCTACAAGTATATACTTGACGAACAGTCTACCGGTGTGTTTGCCGGAAAGATGCTCATAAGGCCCGATGCCCAGCATACCGATTCGCATCAGACCAACCGCAACCTGTGTCTTACAGGATGTGCCCGTATGTACGCCCAGCCTCAACTTGAAATCTATGCCGACGATGTGAAGTGCAGTCATGGCTCAACAGTCGGACAGCTCGATGAGAATGCTCTGTTCTATATGCGTCAGCGCGGAATCCCTGCAGACGAGGCACGTCATCTGCTCATGTATGCGTTTGCAGGTGAAGTGGTAGACACTATTGCCATAGAGGCTCTTCGCGACCGTCTGCACCTTTTGGTTGAAAAGAGATTCAGAGGAGAATTGAACCGTTGCCGCAACTGTGGCATGTGCAAATAAACAGTAAAACGATGCTTGATATAGAGGAAATACGCAGTCAGTTCCCGATACTGGGGCAGAAAGTGTACGGCAAACCGCTCGTATATCTCGACAATGCGGCTACAACTCAAAAACCGCAGTGTGTCATAGACTGTATAAGCGATGTCTACAGCAGTATCAATGCAAATGTTCATCGTGGGGTGCATCATCTATCGCAGTTGGCTACGGAGCAGATGGAGAGTGCGCGTAGCAGAGTGCGCGACTTCATAGGCGCAGAACATACCCATGAGGTTGTCTTTACGCGTGGGACAACTGAAAGCATAAATCTTGTTGCATCTTCATTCGGTGGCATGTTGAGTGCCGGTGACGAGATTATTGTATCACAGATGGAGCATCACAGCAATATTGTTCCATGGCAGTTGCTTTGTGAACGTACAGGCATTGTCTTGCGCGTGGTACCCCTTACACCTGAATGTGCACTCGATATGGACGTATATAAAGGAATGTTCAACGAACGCACCCGTCTTGTCAGCGTGGCGCATGTCTCCAATGTATTAGGAGTAACCAACCCCGTGAAGGAGATAACTGCCATTGCGCACAGTCATGGAGTTCCGGTCCTTATAGACGGTGCACAGAGTACACCTCACATAAAGATTGATGTACAGGATATAGGAGCAGATTTCTTTGCTTTCAGCGGACATAAAGTCTACGCTCCGACCGGGGTCGGCGTTCTCTATGGCAGGGAACAGCTGCTCGACAGGATGCAACCATATCATGGCGGTGGCGAGATGATAAAGAGCGTGAGGTTTGAAAAGACTACATACAATGAATTGCCATATAAATTCGAAGCCGGTACTCCCGACTATGTAGGCATAATAGCACTTGGCAAAGCTCTTGAGTGGGTCGAGGGGATTGGCATAGAGAATATTGCCAATCATGAGCATGCGCTTACCCGGTATGCGGTTTCACAGCTTGGGAACATCGGTGGTATGCGTATTTTCGGAACACCTGACGGCGCTGCCGTCTCGTTCCTTGCAGGTAATATACATCCTGCCGATATCGGTACCATTCTCGACCGTCTTGGCATTGCTGTGAGGACAGGACATCATTGCGCACAGCCGCTTATGGATTATATTGGAATACCGGGTACCATTCGGGCATCGTTTGCAGTCTACAATAGGGTAGAGGAGGTCGATGTGTTTATAAATGGTTTGAAAAGGGCCGTACAAATGTTTTCATGATGCTTAAACCATGCATGATAGAAGGTCGTATTGAGGCCGGCTGTGACGAGGCCGGCAGGGGGTGTCTTGCCGGTGATGTGTATGCGGCTGCAGTAATTCTTCCGGCCGGTTTTGCAAACGATATGCTCAACGACTCCAAACAACTTACCGAAGCACGTCGATATCAACTCCGTGAAGTGATAGAGCGTGAGGCATTGGCATGGGCTGTCGGCATTGTTACTGCGGAGGAAATTGACAAGATAAATATTCTGCGTGCCTCAATACTGGCTATGCATCGTGCGGTTGCAGCCCTTTCCGTAAAGCCGGAGCATCTTCTTGTCGATGGAAATAAGTTCTCCCCCTATCCGGGAATTCCATACAATACAGTAGTTAAGGGTGATGCCAAATATATGAGCATTGCTGCGGCCTCTATTCTTGCAAAGACCTATCGCGACGATTATATGGCGAGGCTTGCCAAGGAGTATCCTATGTACGACTGGCAGAGCAACAAGGGGTATCCTACTGCAAAACACCGTGCAGCAATAAAGGAGTATGGTACAACACCATATCATCGTCTCTCTTTCAACCTTCTCGGTGAGGAACCGAAACAGCTGGAACTTCAACTTGATATATAGGGTATTATTGTACCTGCTGATACTGAATCCCGATAGAATAATTGATATACCTTTTTATTTATATTCCACAAAAATAGGGTGACCTTTGAAGTCACCCTATTTTTACATATGTTTGTTTCAATTACTCTGCACGGAGTGTGAAACGCTGGAAACCTGTTGCTGTAAGCTCCTTGTCGAAACCCTTCAAGAAATCGGCAACAGAAATCTTCTCGTTCTGGCAGTAGCCCTGCTGGAGCAAACAAACCTCTTTGTAGAACTTCTGTATGCGACCATCAGCGATGCGAGCAATCATATTCTCAGGCTTGCCCTCTTCGCGAGCTTTCTCCTCAGCAACAACGCGCTCCTTAGCAACCAAAGCAGGGTCGATGTCCTCGCTTGTGAGTGCAAGAGGTGCCGAAGCTGCAATCTGCATTGCAATCTCGTGACCAGCCTCCTCGTTAGCCTGGTTCAATGCAACCATTGTACAGAGCATGTTCTTCTTCTGGTGGTTGTATGTGTAGATGTTCTCGCCGGCAAGAGTCTTGTAGCCATCGAGCTCCATCTTCTCACCTGTGATACCTGAACGTGCTACGATTGCATCCTGTACAGTGCCTTCACCCATAGGCAGAGCCTTAACGTCCTCGATAGTAGCGCACTTTGCAGCTACAGCAGCATCAAGGATGTCCTGTGTGAGCTTTACAAAGTCTGCACCCTGAGCAACAAAGTCTGTTTCGCACTTCAAGGCGATGATTGCAGCAAAGCCGTTCTCTGCCTTTACAAGTACACAACCCTCAGAAGCCTCACGGTCGCTACGCTTTGCAGCCACCAACTGACCTTTTTTACGGATAATCTCGATAGCCTTGTCAAAATCACCCTCACCCTCAGTCAAGGCGTTCTTGCAGTCAATCATGCCGGCTCCTGTCATAGCACGGAGCTTGGCAATATCAGCCATTGTTACAGCCATATTTTTCTTTTCTTTTTTAATAATTAATAAATAATTACCGAGGTTTACTCTGCTGCAGGAGCTTCTGTAGCCTCTTCAACCTTGGCTGCACGTGCCTTTGTTGTGCGACGGCGAGGTGCTTTCTTTGCCTCAGCCTCTTCGCCTTCAGCCTCAGTGTCAACCTTCTCTACCTTGCGCTCCTCAAGACCCTCTGCGATAGCAGCACAACAAGCATCGAGGATAACCTCTACCGACTTTGTTGCGTCATCGTTTGCAGGAATTACGAAGTCGATATCGTTGGGGTTAGAGTTTGTATCTACAATAGCAAATACAGGTATACCCAAACGGTTAGCCTCATGAACTGCAATCTGCTCCTTGAGAACGTCAACTACAAAGATTGCAGATGGCAAGCGTGTCAAGTCGGCGATAGAACCAAGGTTCTTATCGAGCTTTGCGCGCTGGCGAGAAATCTGCAGAATCTCACGCTTTGAAAGGTTAGAGTATGTACCGTCCTGTGTGAGCTTGTCGATTGTTGCCATCTTCTTCACAGCCTTGCGGATTGTGGGGAAGTTTGTCAACATACCGCCCGGCCAACGCTCGATTACGTAGGGCATGCCTACCGACTGAGCCTTCTCTGCTACGATTTCCTTCAACTGCTTCTTTGTTGAAACGAAAAGAACCTTCTTGCCGCTCTTTGCGATCTGCTTCAAAGCCTCGGCAGCTGTCTCTGTCATAGCAGCTGTCTTGTGCAAATCAATTATGTGGATACCATTGCGCTCCATGAAGATGTAGGGAGCCATTGCGGGGTTCCATTTACGTTTCAAGTGACCGAAATGTGCGCCGGCCTCAAGTAGTGTGTCAAATGTAATTCTAGACATTTCTTTAAAATTTTAATTCGTTTACCTTCTTTTTAATTAAATTCTTTAACCAACCTCCCGGGTAGTCCACCATTGGAAAAGTGAAGTCCCGAGTGGTTTAGATACTAAACGTAATATATTTCGAGACCGAATATTAACGTTTACTGAACTGGAATCTACGACGTGCCTTTGGCTGACCCGGTTTCTTACGCTCAACCTCACGAGCATCGCGAGTAAGGAAGCCCTCAGCACGC
>JAEIGA010000583.1_pt1 | contig 53894 bp, 54 predicted proteins | sample 9270691 | NCBI WGS metagenome assembly JAEIGA01 (sample SAMN17057246, study PRJNA624740) | gut metagenome | biome: biome; isolation source: fecal sample | host: Bos grunniens | place: China: Xizang | collected 2019 | reverse complement strand
GTCTTTGAAGAATTTTGGTGTAGCTGGAACACATTGTTCGCCGCCTGTTAGTGTTATGGCATTGAATCCATGTGTTCTTGCTATAGCCATATCCTTTTCACCTTCGCAAATAACGGTCATAGAGTTATCCGATTCCCAAAGATGGTATGGAAGAATAAGCCCTGCAGGAGCGCCTGTTTTAGATGTACTCTTAGGGCGTATTGCAGGGTCTGTGGTGTAAGTTCTTAAATCAAGAACTCTATCTTTCATAATGATAGGGAACACAAGTCGTGTGGATGTTTTACTGGGAGCTATAGAAAGCTCGCCAGAATCGTCATCCATTACCGAAAAGACTTCAGAACCTACCATAAGGTCCTCAAGAACGGTATCGGACACTCCGAGTTTCTTGAGTTCGAGGTATGTATAGTTTGCCTTATACTCTCCTCCAGAGCGTGCAAATGCTTCATAATCTGCAAGGCTGTCGGATTTAAATAAAGCTTCTTTAAACGAACTGGTTTGACCTCTTCCAATTCCGTAGTATTTGCTGATAAAATCGTTTTCTGTTCCGTGTGCTCCGCATCCGAAGCAGTGGAATATTTTCTGCATTGTGTTTATCTGCATTGACGGAGTCGTTTCCGAATGGAATGGGCAAAGAACAGTGTTCTCGCCCATTACCAAATCGGGAAATACGAGGTCAAATGCGGTCGTACCTGTACCGTATTCAACCATAACGCGTCTCCTTAGAAGGGAAGGTCGTCGGCTTCGACGTCTGCGATAGGTACGAATTCATCGCTTGCGGTCTCGTCAGGGAAATCAGAGAGCCTGGGGGTCTTAGGGAGAATTTCTGCGGGATTTACGCCGAATTCCGACATAACGTCTTCTGCAGAAGTGGTAGAGCTGGGAATGGGCGCCCAACCCTTAATCTCGTTGTATTCGTTACCGTTGTAGGTTCTGATGCCTACGTCAATCATTACGAACTTGCCCTTTGCCTGACGAATTCCGTAATCGTAAAGCTCCTTGGCAGTCTCGAATTCACGGTTCACGTCTGCGTCGATAGCAGTGAGGAACGGCTTAAGTCTGAAAGCAAATGCCTTTTCGTAAATAGTGTCGATAATGGTACGCTTAGCGTAAGGTCCGTCCGCGATTGCGTAGTGCACCTCCATATTGTACTGCGTAGACTTGTCGGAAGACTCCTTAAATTTAACTTCCGTGATTTGTGCTTTGTAAGTGCTGACAGGAACTACGTTGCTGCACACTTTCTTAAAACTGAATCCCATAATGTTTCCTTTCTTAATTTAAGTATTTAACCAATGCAAGAATACTGTCGTACTCGAGAGTATTGAGGTATTCTTCAGTGATTTCGATTTTCTTTGCGTCTTCGAAACGCTTTACTTTAGAAGACTTGTGACGTTTTTCGTCAAGAATGAATGAGATAAGCTTATTACGTTTACGTTCAGCTATCTCTTCCAGAGAAAGACCTTCTGATACGAGCTTTGCTAACAGCTTACCGTCTTCAATAGTAAGCGGTGCTTCAGGATTTTCACTGGTTGCTCTTATTTCGGCATAGCCTATACGGTCTTTTACTATCTCGACGTTATGCGTGTCTTTGTCTAAGGATAGTACTGCATCGAATTCGTAACGTACATCACCTTGCATATCTTCCTTCAGCCCAATGGCTTTAGGAACATTTTTGCCTCTGGCGTTTGTTTCGATTACGTATTCGGTTTTTGCCCTGAAGCACATTATTATATGCGCTTCAGGACTGGTCATAAGATTTTTGAGAAGATTTTTCTTATGAATAATCTCTTTCTCTGACCACGCGCCGTACATCTTCTTGGCATCGCCAAGCTTAACGTCGAGTTCGGCAACGTTCTCCAGAATACCTTGGTATCCTGACCAGAATGCGGAATAGGAATCTACGACAATAATTTTCTTATGTCGTTTGTTTATAGCGTAATCTACAAGCTCCGCAAGTCTGTAAATGTCATACGGGGGTTCGAATGCATAAAGCTCCAAAGGTTCAAGAGTCTCACCACCTACCCTTCTTCCTACAGCTTTCGTCGAACTACGCCTTTCAGTATCTATAAAAAGACCGATATCCTTGAGATTTTCTTCAGGATACAGTTGCTCCTGTATTCCTTTAGCAATCTTCAAAGCTGCGGTTGTCTTACCCGCTCCTGACGGAGCATAGACTGCCACTGAAAGTTTAGACTGAGAACGTTCCATATCTTCGAACTCGAACATATCTGCCACGGTTACCCTCCTTTCTTATAGATTTCTTTAAGAGAATTGACGTTATCAATATTCTCTTTTCTTATAACAAGGATATTGTAGATTTGTTCTTCTACAGTATCTCGCATAAGTAAATCAATCACGTATTTGGTATGTGCCACCCCGTCTATCGGAGTCATACGTGCTTCTGCCTGTTCGTTAAAGCCCTGAGCAAAGTCTCTGTCTAAGAATATAGTGCACGAGGCTTCAGGCAGTGTCAGAGCTTCTCTGCCAGCGTCTAACTGTATTAAGAAAAATTGAACTTCCGAATTATTTCTAAACTTGTCTACTTCGGTTTTTCTGGCAGTAATAGATAGAGCTCCTTTTAGATAACTGTACTCTATACAGTTATCGTCAAATACCTTAGCTACCGCATCTAAAGCGGTGAGCTTCTTTGCCATAATTATTGTTTTTATCTTCTTTGTCTTCGCATACTGTAAAATCCATTTGATTTTCGGCGCGAGAAGGTCGTAAGAAGCCACGAGCGACGATGGGTCTATACATATTTGCTGTAGTCTTATCAACTGTACTAATCCGTTTTGACAATCTATTTCGTCACCGAATACAAACGTATCCCTCACGCTCTGGTATATTTTAGCTTGCTCTTCGTCCATTGTGAGAGATACGCTCAGATTCTTTTTCTCATAGTTAGCAAACATTGGCAAATCTCTTTGCTTTGTCTGCACCGAGCTGGACTGTACTAAATAGTTTAGCTCGTGGGTTCTTCTTAACGTTTTGCAGATTTTACCGTATGAAGTATCTTCGCAGTTATAGAAATATTCTTTAAATTGATTGAAGTCTTTCGTATACGGTTGAAATCCTATTTTTGAAGTGTTAATTAGGCTGAATATACCGAAAATGTCGGAACTGCTTTTTATAGCAGGTGTTCCAGTTAATCCGAGAATTCGTAGGCTTAATTTATCTCTAAAACAACTGGCTTTAAATCTGTACAGGATGTCGCTTTGCAGCGTTTTGAAGTTTCTAAGGCGATGCACCTCGTCGCATATTAGCATAACGTTACTGTATTCGGCATAGGTTGCTTTTCTCAGTTGTGCTGTAGTAAACCTTTTAAAAAGGTCATACGTTATTATACGTACGCCCCAATGTCCTGCTATCGCATCAGGTTCGTGAATCTCTCGCATATGCTTAAAGACTTTTATTTGACGAGCAGAGACTCCTTGAAATCTATCCATTTCTTGAAATTCCGTTATCCAACCGTCTACTGCTGATTTGGGGCATACTACGATAACGCATCCGCCTGAAGCCATAAGTTCTTCTACAGCGGCTACTGCTACACGCGTCTTACCCGTACGTTGTTCAGACAGTATTAACCCTGCAGGCGTCTCGGTTTGTCTCATTTTAATACAGAGTTGTATTAAATCAAACGCCTGATAGTCTCTAAGATTGTATTTATTCATCTTATCTACTACTTCACAGGGTTTTACGAGATTTAAAGTTTGAGATAGTGTTTCAAATTCAGATTTAATTTGAGATTTTAAACTACTTAAAAGTAGCTTCCATTCGGTTTCGTAATAGTTATCTTTCTTTAAGATATAGTCTTCTATATTTTTCTTAAAGTCGAGAAACCAGTATACGTTTCCTGCAGGGTAGTCTAAGCAGACTGTAGGTTCTTTTGTACGTTCTTCTCTGTAGAAACGAACGTTATAGAAATCAAATTCCCGTAGCGTTCTTTTTACCGTAGGGTCGGACAATAGGTACATCTGGAACGGTAAGTTTTTGAACACTTTATATGTGTTTAACTTTACCATACCTAATCCTCCTTAAAGAAGAGTGCTTCGGGAATTACGATTATAGTGGGTTTTTCAACTTTCTTTTCAGAGTTGAGAACGTCTTGACGCATCTTAAGCAAATTAAGCGTAGATGCGTCTTTATCCATACCTGCCAATGCCTTATCAGTAGACGTTTCAGCAATTATGGCAATTTGTTCCTGTTTCCAGGTTACAAATGTACCGTGCTTAAGTATTTTTACCCAGTCTTCGTATGAAGTGCCAGGGTATTTCGCCTGCAATGTGAATTGATTTTCATAAAAATTCTGAGGCAGGTCGCTCATATACTGATTAAACAGGTCTTCGAATTTTTTACGTTCTTTTGAACTCTTAAAGTCCATTGTGGCAAACAATTTATCAAACATATCATCACCTCGGGTTTATAGTATACCACATATTTGCTATAAAGTCAATTAGCAATTATAAACTAAAAAGTTCGTTTAAATTGTCTAAATTTAAGTATTTGTAGCTACCGAAAATATCGTATATTGCTTTTACAAACTCGTACATACTTCTTTTCATTGCTACATCGGAAATGCGCCTGCGAACCGCAGGCTTTTTTCCAGAGCTGTAGTCTTGTTCGTAACGTTTTTGTTTTTGCCAATATATGCCAGTAAATCCACGCATATTTCGGACGGAAGTGTCCATCTTCCAAAACAAATACCACGTTTCAAACTCGTCAGGATTGTTTTCTTTTGCCATTAAGATACGCATTGCTTTGGATACTAACATACTGTCTACACTATAGCTTTGACAGATTGCGTTAACAAAATTCCAAAACTTAGTATCTCCTAAGACCTCGGCAGGCTTGTTATTGAAATAATTAAAAAATAATATTTCGCAAAGCCTGTCCTTTTCTTCAGAAGTGAATGTCTTCATTATATATCCTTTTTCTTTAATACGTATTCTTCGAGAATCTTAGCAACTATATTTAACATATCTGACAGATTTCTACCGTTGGCGTAATCTGTATAATATTTTGCAATATTCTCAAAGTTAATTCCGATACCTATGACTTTGATACCTTTCCTCTCCATTGTACGCACCTGCTGTTTTAGTTCAGAACCTGTGCATTCGGTCGGCTCTCCGTCGCTGAAGATAAGACATATTTTGTCTTTATTCTTTACACGGTCTAAAGCTTTTTCCATAAAGTATAGTGCGCCGCTGTCGCAGTTGCCTGCCTTTGCTTTGGTATTTACTATTGCATAGTTTTTACGCGTACTGTATGTTTTATCTTCTCTAAATGACTGGTATCGTGCTATTTGGCTATGGTGCCTACCGTGTGACGTATGCCCTATAATACTGTGGTTTATACCTAACGCTTTAAGAGTTTCGTGAAGCACTATCATTGTAATTCTTCCATTCTCAATACCTTTGCCAGACATAGAGCCGCTTTCGTCTAAAATTATACCGAACGCTAAATCGTTCTCTATGGTTTTGTAAGTATTGTTGTAGAAGATATTAGGGTCGTACTTATAGCGGTACAGTGCCTTACGGTCAAGCTTTCCCGAAGACTTTCCAGGGTTCTTTCCACCTACGTTGTAGGTTTTAATATCGCGTATTCTTCTTATGAGAAGCTTGTTTACGAGCTCTACTTTAGAAGCTATGCTATTATACGTAGTTTTTAAAGATTCGTCGTCACAGTCTGTGACGTCTTTCACTTCAAAACTGTACCTACCTGCTGAGAAGCTACTTTTCAATTTGTCTAAGGCTTCGAAAAGTGCAGAATCGTCATCGCCTTTATAGTCTTCGTCGCTGTCACACTCTTCTGCGTCTACGTAAGCAGTGGCTTCCGTATCAATATCCATAAGGCTTTTGGATAACGGTTTAGTAGTGTCTGGGCTTGTATCGAAGCTTAAGGCGCCCATTGCTGTAATACTTTTAGCGATTTCCGAGGTGTCTTCTTTGTTTAAATATCCTTTGGTTTTACAGTATTCGTATAGTATTCTTATATAGTTAATACGTATACTGGTCACACTGAGCTGATTTGCAAAGCCGATGAACGCTGCCATTATGGGATTTATAAAGTGCTTTTTAGGAATTTCTATATTGAACCACGATTCACATTTGCGGTAAATATCTTTTGCATTTGGTACGATAATCTGTGCGTAAGCTTCATAACGCTCTTTCGGGTTACTGATGTTAATTGCGTTTGTCAATTCTGTATTTATTTGCAGTCCTTCTGGAGTGTGCGTTATAAATGGTTCGAACAGTTCCATAGTGTATTTTGTTGCTTCGTATGTACGGGTATAGAGTGCGAGAATACTGTTTCGCAGTTCTATAGGTATATTCTTTAGTGCCCACATCACTTCGAAAGCTGCAGCGAATAGACTGAATAAAGAATTTTTACTAATCGTTTCACGTTCCTGAAACACATCAGACATTCTTGTTGCTCGTGTATCGAAAGACGGCACGTATGTAATATCTATATTTGTATCGTCCGTTATTAAATGCATTACAGAATCCAATTTGGAAAGTTCTTCTTTTAATATAGCGAAATTGTGAAGCCTGTCGTAGCTTTCTTTCTGGGTTTCTGAAAACGACAGCCACATAAGGTCTTTAGCACAGCTTTTAGTAGAGTTTAATGCTACGCACATTGTAACTATAGCTTGTAAGACATTGCCCGTTTTTATTTTCGTTAAATCGTAAAACTTACCGAGTGTTTCTAAGCAAATGTGTAAGTTGTCTTGTTGTACGTACATTATCGACATCGAGCTAAATAGAGGATTTACGTGTGAAGATTTGCGATGTATCCCTGTAAATGGTTCGAAACAGGGTCTTGGTTCGACTGCACATATACGTCCCGCTAATATACGCTCAGTGTCGTAATTGAAGCTTGAGATGTGCTGCATAGCCATTGCTGGCTCAGCGTAGCCGAGTATGAGATTGCCCTTTAAGCTATACGAGCTTGGGTCAAATCTTATCTTGGAAACGTTGTAAATTGCTGTTGCTTCTGATGGCGTATATAATTTTTTATAGTCCATACATACTCCTAAATTTTAAATTTAAGGTCGAAAGCGCTGAATACTGTATCTTCAAATACTTTCTGATATTCTTCGTTTTCGATAAACGCTCCGTTCAGCATTATACGTTGCACAGCGTCCGTAGCATTGCTGTAATACTTTCCTTTTGTAAAAATGTTGAGCAACTGTCGTATGGATACTGTTATGTTTATGCCCTGTTCTGTAGCATATTTCTTGAGAGTTTCGTACACGTCGTATACTTTGGAAATCTTGGTTATGTTAGAGTATCCTGTACGCTTTTTTATTATGTCTATAGCCTGATTTCTGGGCAAGTCGGTGAATATAGTTACATCGTCAAATCTGTTTACCAGAGCCTTGTTAAACCTATTGGTTCCTTCGTAGGCTATATTACAGGTTGCAATCACTCTGAAGTTAGGGTGTGCTCTTACTATTTCGTAAGGCAAGTCTATTTGACGAGTTTCGTCAAGAAGAGAGTTAAGCTTGCCTAACACTCCAGGACGTGCAAAGTTTATCTCTTCCAAGATTACGCAATATCCGTTTCGGATTGCCTTTGTTATAACGCCATCTTCCCATACGAACTCAGGGTCTTCAGGCTTACTTTTGCAAGCGTTAGGCTTCATTGCGCCGAACAGGTCGGATTCTTCTATATTTACACTGCAATTAACGCTGATATACGGGATGCCACAACGTGCGGGGATTACACGTGCTGAGGTAGACTTACCTGTACCTGAATCACCTATAAACAGCATTGCGTAAATGGCGCCGTTACTAAATCCTTTTAAATTGGCAGTAAGCTTATCGCCAATATCGTAAGTATCGTAGTACGGTTTTATTTGCTTATACAATTCCTGTGCATACGCGTCGGAGTCGTACAGCTTACGCATTTCCTCACAGCTAAGTGTTACTTCGGCTTCGGCTCCTGCAGGAAGGCGAACTCCGTACTTTTTACAGAGTTTGTTAAGGTCTTCGATATCTGCAATGATAGCTCCTTTCGAAAGCATTCCGAGCATCCATCCTGCCAACGGCTTTGAAAGCTTTTCAGTTTTAGAAAATTCAGAAAAACTATCGCCATCGAATTCAAGGAATTCCATTTCTTTGGAAAGCGGGATATTGTCAGTTCTACACATTTCTGTAGGCATAACGAAAGAATTGGCTATATAGGCACATACCGAATCGGGAGACATCTCGATATTGCACAAATCAAAATCGGTATATACTTTATTACCGTTTACTACAAACGTATACAGTGTCTTTCCCATTGCGACTGCAGCAACACCTGCCGTTTTACCAGTCTTACTTTTTACGATACCTACCCGTACAGCGTCCGTACTTGCGTACTGAACGTTTACGTAAGAATATGCAGAATTATAATATTTTACGCTACTGTAGGTATCCTTATTACTGTCCTTCACATACCACGTTTCTTCTGCCTCGAACGTTCTGATGCATTTTAGCAGGGTGTCCGCGTCGTCAGCAAAGATAATACTGCTGCTGATTCCGTCGAACTTGCAGACTACGCACTGCTCTTCCATCTTGTTGATAAAATGTACCAAGGTGAGTAGATACATTACGATAGCTGAGCGTTGAGCGTCGGAATATTTATTGAGGTCTCTGCACAACTTAGACGATATGTATATTGTATGTGTGGATTCAGATACTCCCACAGTCAGCTTAGGCATATAGATACCTATGTTTTTGAAAATGTCGAATACGGATGACGTAACACTGTTTGAAAGAATTGTTACCCATACAATTCCTTCGCCTTCTTCCGACACAGTGTGCTTAAGCTCTACGTTTCTACGTTCGGAGAGAAGGGGCACTATCTTCTTAAAAAATCCTATAAAAGAGGGATTGTGCGTACACGAAAGTGTGGATTTACCCATAATCAATTCGTCTGCACGGGTAGAGGTTTCCGTATTTGAAGAGATGACGTCGTTGTCAATGCAAACTTTTATTTCCATTTTATACTCCTTTTGTAAACTTTTGTTTAAATTACGGTGCAGTTCTCTTCACTGCAGGGTGCTTAGAAGCTATTGCTGCTATGTCTTTTGCGTAAAGAATGCGTTCTTTTCGTAACTCTCCTACGAGTTCAGCTATAAGATAGCTTACGTCAGGGTGTTGGAACTTATCTACGCAATCACTATACCATTCGTGCAAAGTGTTTAACACGATTTGGTCAAGTTCCGAATGAGTATACTTGACAAAGTGGTATGTTTCATAGTACCTCTTTATCATTTTTTTAGCCCTGTCAAAATCTTCCGAAGCTCCTGTAGTTATGTAGCCGAGTATAGCTTCTTCAGCTGCACGTCCTCCAAGAAGGCTCATAACATTTGCACGATATTCTTTCTCAGACACTATACCGTGTGACTTTTCTCCAGGCTGAGTAAAGCCGCCTGCGTCTCCATAGCTGTAATTGGTAACCTTTATAGATAACGAATCTGCATAGATATACTCTGCTACGACGTGTCCTATTTCGTGGACAGCTACAAGCTTATGGAAATCTGTAGATTTATCAGGCTTACGAATATTCTTAGTGATTACCTTATTGATAGCTTCGTTTACGTCCTGAAGCAAAAGTGTATCCCTGGATTCGCGTATTGCTAAGATACCTGCTTCATTTACTATTTCAGAAATGTCGGCAGGTGTAAGTCCTTTAGTGAGCGCAGTTACATTGTCTACATTACATTCGGAGTCAAATTTCATTGACAGCTTTCCGAAATAATACTTGACAAGTCCGTAACGCTCGTCATCTCCAGGAATATCTATAGTAATTTGACGAGAAAATCGTCCACTACGCATAAGCGCTTCGTCTATACGCTCAGGATAATTGGTAGCGCCGAGTACCATAATTCCTTCAGCGTCTTCAAAACCTGATAATTCAGCCAGAAGCTGATTAAGCGTTCTGTCTTCTTCACCTGACGAGCTTCCGTTATGGCTGTCTCTACTTCCCAGCGAGTCAAGCTCGTCAAAGAATATTATAACTCCTTTGCCAGAAGCTTTCTGTAGCGTACGAGCTCCTTCGAACACGTTTCTAATATTCTCTGCTCCTGAACCGATATACATTCCTTGAAGACTTGACGCGGTGCAGGTCATAAAGTAACAGTTCACGTCTCCTGCAATGCAACGTGCAGCGTACGTTTTACCTGTTCCAGGAACTCCTTTGAATAGAATACCCTTTGGTATTCTTAAACCAGCGGCTTTGTAAGTTGCTGAATTCTCAAAGAAGTTTTTTACTTCAAGAAGTTCGTTCTTTAAAGAGCTGTCGCATACATAGTCTGCCAAAGTTTCTTTTGGTTTAACTATATCTGCTTTGCTCTGCTTCTTTATTTTTTCTATAACTGCATCTATATCGCTGACTGCTGTAGTGCCTGCAGTTGATGTAATGTCGTCATCTACTACAGGAGTGGCTGTTCCTGACATTTTAGCCATAGCCAATTCAAGCGATTTTGCCATAAGGTATGAGCAGAGCTCTGAAGATAATTCCCTTATGGCTTTTGCTTCAACGGCAGATAACGTATCTGCCATTGCCGCAGCTATACGAATATCGTCTATACGCAATGTTGCCATAGCCTCGCCTTCTTCGGACTCTATGTGTATGCTCCACAGCATATCCGAAGTCTGGTTTATACAGTTTTCAAGAGGCTTCCAGACATTTTCCTCTACTTCGTCTGAGTCCAGTGGGGTCAGTTCTATCTCCGTTATTTTAGCTTTTGACTTGACGCTGGTATATTCGAGGGGCATATCGTTTCCGACATACCCCTTCGTATCGTCTGTGCTTTTGAAGTAAATCTTTACCTTCATAAATACTCCTTATCCGAGAAGCTTTGCAAGATTTGCTCTGTTGGTTTCTGACCTGGTTACTGCATCCTTGAAAAGGTCGTCTATGCTTACGTCCTTTTCAATGTAGAAGAACCCTGAGTTAACGTCTACTGCAAGCTTCATAGGCTTCTTAGTCTTCTGAGCCTCGATAAGCTCAAGATAGCCTGCCTTAGTGAGGAAACGAAGCTTGTTAGATACTTCGATGTCGGTTGACTGGTACTCGAACGTTACTCTGACGAATACTTCCTGAGGGTTGATACCCTTGTCGGTAGCTACGCGCTGAAGAGTTGCAGGTGAACTTACCTGCTTAATGATAGCTTCGTCTACGATGACGATATGCTTCTCCTTCTTTGTTTCTGCTACTGTCTGCTCTGCAACTACCGTTGCAGTTTTGGTTGCTACGGCAACCTCGTTCTTGGTTTCTGTCTTCTTTGCCATTTCTGAAATCCTTTCTTAATGTTAAATTAAATTAAATTAAATTAAAAGGCGTTTATCGCGCCCGCATAAAAGACGGGCGTAAACGCCTTACTTGCTTACTGTGCGCTTCCTTCCAGCGCTGCGTACTGAACATCGTACGCTTCGAGAATTGTGTTAGTGAGCTCTGCTCTGAACTCCGAGTTAATCGGATGTACTGTATCTCTGTAGGTTCCGTCTGCTGACTTTACTGCAGGCATAACTACAAATCTCTTAGCTCCTGCTTCTACTACTTTGATATCGTGGACTGCCAAGCAATCCTCGAAGGTGACGGATACTACTGCTTTGAGGGGTCCTTCCTCAAAAAACTTTCTGACCTTTACGTTGGTAATCTTCATATAATTTCCTTTCCTAATGTTATTATATTTTCTATGTAGCTATCTAAATCAGATACTTCTTTTCTAACCGACAGCATCGCAATAATTTTTTGAGACACTTCTTGTTTAAATTTACAATACTCTGCCTCTTCTTCGGTATATGTTACCGATGCAGGGCTTTTACGAATGTCTCTTGCTAAATAGTACGTGCCGTCATAGTTTCTATGAGGGTACAATTCTACTCCTTCGAGTAAAGGGTTTTTAAAAGCCTGCTCGAAAAACTCACGTTCTGCTTTTTGCATATGTTTGTCAAATTCCGATGACGCATCTTTCGCAGCATCTTCTATTCTGTCTACGTCTTCTTTCGAGATAGGCGCTGGTACCAGGGCTTCTACTCGTCTTGTCACGTATTCTCTAATCTCTTTTGTTATTCTCATAACATTTTCCTTTCTAAAATTATTTTACGGTTTTTGTCAAATATATAGCTATATAACTCTGTTTAATAGTCTTTACACCCTATATCTTCTTTTTTTTTTCAATGCCTCTATGGATATGGTGTAATTTCTAATGTGAGTATGTTATATACTATCCGTTTCTATACGCGAGGTTCTTTTTGACGAAATTCGTTAAAGAATTCTATTTCGTGTCCTCCCATAGCATAGGTGTTCCATCTGCGTTTAGCATTACTGTAAATACTCCTGAGCCACTGGAGACATCGCTTATAGCGTACATTACTTTAGTGTCTCTGTGATACACGATTTTATAACCGTTACCGTCTTCTACTTGTATGAACATAGAGAGGTTTGAAGTGTTATCTTTCGAGACCTCTTCTTCGGTCAACATCTGCGGACCGCAAGAGCAAAGCAACAATGCTAAAAGTAGCACACATATTAAAAGTATTTTCTTCATTCCGTGTCCTCGCTTTTTGTGCATTTCTTTTCGAGTCCTCTTCCGCAAAACGGACAGAATTTAATAGGAATATCCTGAATACTATGCGACGCATACCTATCGTTGTCATAATCTTTATCCCCTCTTATGCTTTTTCTTTCGAAATCTACTATTGCCGAAATACGATAGACTCCGTTTATATTAAAACTAATACGAGGATGCCTATAATCTTTTTTAGGTAATTGACAAGGACAAGTTTTATCTAATGCTTCACAATCCAGTGCTTCTTTTTCAGTCTTGTAATGTCTGTGACAAACATCACATTCATAGTTACTGTGTACAGTCATTTCTCTGCCTCCGTTTTTGTGAATTTCTTTTTGAGTTCGGCAAGGTCGTTTATTAAATTTCCTTGCCATTGGTAGTTTTTAATGATTGGCATATAACGGTGAATAGTTTTAACAATCTCCGCAAAAATTTCCTCGGCAACCTCGGATGCCTTGCGGTAGTCTGCGTCGTGTAAAAGAATAGCCAAGGGTTTTACATCACAAGACGGAAAGAACATACAGTTACCACAACCTCCGTAGTTCTTGCACAGCACTTTCGCCATCTCTTCAATCTGCTTTTCCATATTATATCTCCGAATACACGTATACGTCTACAGGCTTTTTTACGCCTTCTTTATAGATTTCTACAGTAATAATACCCGTAGTGTCGTCTCTAACTACCCTAACTACAGGGTGTGCTTTATTGAGTATTGCATAAGCTGTGCTGTTGAAACGTCTTTTGTACGCTATGTTCAAAGTGTTAGACACTGTCTTTCGTTTCTTTTTAAACATAGCTTACTCCTTATTAAGCTCTTCTTTAATATCTATAAAGAGCTTCTGAACTTCGTCTCTACAGCTCTCAGGCAGGTATGAAGTAGTCTTCATAGCCTTTACTATTCGGTCTATGAGAAGTTCCTTCTTGCTACGGATGTCTGAACCACAGTAGGGGCAATACTTAGCTCCCTTGACATCGGTTGCCTTACGGCATACGGGACAAATCTTTGCTTTCGTGCTGGAGCTAACAGCTCTCTTGTGTCTGCCTTCAGCGCCTAAGCTCTTAGCAATTCTGCAAACATCGCCACGGTCTATCTTATAAGCCTTAGCGATGTCTACTACTCTGTTGCTCTTGTCCTGGTAGAGCTCGTAGATTTCCTGTTTCTGTTCGGGTGTTAACATTTTTAAAGTCCTCCAATATATTTAGTATTTTATTTAATAGCTTATTCTGTTCTTCAAACTGTCGGGTTAACTCAGATAATAGGTACTTAGTCTGAGCATCGTTTTCTGTATGAATATTATTCTGTGCTGACTGTTCCCTATTTTCTTGTAGGTTCTGTATGCCTACTATTAACGATAGTACGTTTATTAAATCTAAAAACTTATCATTATTACTAAGCATACAGCACCTCTTTCTACTTGGCAGGGGTAGCTGGATTTGAACCAGCGGATAAGGGGGTCAAAGTCCCTTGCCTTGCCTCTTGGCTATACCCCTGTATAGTGTGTGTTGCGGGGCGCAAAAGACCCGAAGCAACACACGCCGTTTTTCCTACTTGTAGTCAGGTTTACGGTCTCCTGCCGTAGGCATTGAATTACCTACGTCCGCTATACATTACTGTATAACCACGTCCTGCTGGCACAGGAACTCAGCTACGTCTTGTTATGGTCTGGACGCATACACTGACCTGGCTTTTCTGATTGCTCTTTCGAGCTGGAAGTGAGGGCAGGGGTCGAACCTGCACATTAGTCTGCCTAGGCTATCCGTAAACCTTTTCTACCGTTGAAATACCTCACTGGACAAGATAATTGTGGTATCTGTATTATAGCATATCTCGCTATAATTGTCAATCGGTTTTTACGACCGACCGAGCAAAAAGAAAAGGAAGGTCGTAAAACCTTCCTTTCCTATTTCCATTATTCTTCAGGCTCTACCTCGAAGTCTTCGTCGTCTTCGTTGTCTAAGTAAACTCCTGACAAGCAGTCTTCAGGGTCCATTGCCTGTTCCAGTATCTTCTCTAAGTTAGGGTCCGATACTGTAGACATTATGTCTCTGAAGTACTCGAGCTCATCGCCTGTGCATCTAACAAGCTGTCTGAGCATTGTTCTATAGGTTTCTACGTAGTCGCTTGCAGTTGCTTCGTAAGCTCCGAATACTTCTACATCGGTATTGCTCTTGATAAAGCTTGAAGCTTCTTCGTCTGTAAGCAGATTGGTGAAGAACTCTATATAGCTTCTCATTACAGATAGCTGAGCTCCTGTGACGTTTTCTGTAAAACCGTTGGAGTATTCTAATATGCTCATCAGGAAGCTTAAGCACTGCGGTACCTTGTGCAATAACATTGCCTTTCTGGATACTATTGCTATAAAGCAGAAGTGGTAAAGGTTCTCCCAAAGCTCAGCGTCAAGGCTCGTATTCTTAGCGTCCTTAGCTATGTAAACTGTGTTAGCTGAAGCTTCACGCCAATCATCACCTCTTTCTCTGAATAAATCCTCAGCTATGTTGAGATTTACTAAGAAGTTCGGGTGGATGTAGTAGTCCTCATTCCAGATATAGTTGGAACTGTCCAGGGTACTGGGATTTACTCCCAAGTCTTCTGCTAAAACTCTGAGCTGAGCTTTTCTTATGAAATAGCTGGATGCTGTGTCAAAGCTTAAATTAGCTTTAGCTGTCTTAGGACCCTTGAAGTCCTTAGCTACCTCATTATAAACTTCTGCGGTCATCTCAGGCAGGTGAAGTCTGTCAAGGCTAAGATTGTTTGCTCTGAAATACTTAGCTCTCAATGCAGGTGTCTTGAAATCTGCTCTGGTGAGCTTAGTAATGTCAATCTTATTGGGGTTGCCTAATCTAACAACCTTGGTCGTGTTTGAGCTATTGCTCATTTCCTTTAAAAACTGAAGTCCGTTCATTTTCTGTCTCCTTTGTAATTAAATTTGATATGTTCGAAAAGCGGGCAGAGCAAATTTAATTACTCTGCCCTATGTATCACTTCAACTCAGGTCTGCCGTTACAGCTACCGTGCATCTTTATGCACTTAGCTACTGCCTGGTATTCGTGCTGTGCCCAAACTATGCGTTCGCCTGCATTAGTCTTACATCTGTAAGGATAATGTACTACGTGCTTCTTGGGCTTCTGGGGCTTTATAGCCCCATACTGCTTAGTCTCTACTGAAGTTTCAGTGTCGACTATCGTACCAAAAATAGTGTACTGCTTCATTTTATCACCGCCTTTCTTAATAATCGCAACTTGTAGGATAGCTGTAATCTATTTCTTTATAAGTTATCCTTTCGTTCTTAGGGTTTTCTAAAATGTTCTTTAACTGCGGTCCTGTAACTGTTAAAAATCTCCAACAGTTGTCCTCATTGGACCAAAACTCTACATCGAACATCTGGTAAGCGTAAAACATAAGCACCTCTTAAAATTTAATTTTTTGTACAATTCATAACAAACCATACGCCCATCATAATTTAGGAAATTTAACGAAAATCGACAAGATAATCGAGGTAGACTACTTGCCGCGAGCGCAGCGAGCGGTTCGATAGCTAACTAATGGTATGTACGACTTTAGCTGACATAAAAAAAACCACTCCCTCGTTTGAGAGGGGAGTGGCTGGTGTGTGCGCGTGGATGTGTTAACGGAAGGAAGCGAGATATGCAAGCTGAGCCTTAGTGAGCTTCTTCTTCACGGGCTCTGTCTTAGGCTGGGGCTTGTTAGCTTCGTACTCTGCAATCTCCTTCTTAGTAGGGCAGGGCGTGAGCAGTAAGTAGCCCGAAGGGTCCTCAACTATCTCTGCGGTTATGTCCTGCTTCATATAAGGTTTAACCTTGAGAGCAGGGTGAGCCTTAGCGTGAAGTCCTTTTCTTCCGTCTACCTCGTCATACTTGATAATAAGCTCGGAGTTGATATAGTCGAACTTGAAGATGTAGATAGTGCGAGGAGTAGATGCATCGGGCTGAGCTACCTCTGCGGTAGCAACGGGAGCGGTGGCGGTGGTCTCAGTAGCGGTGAGCATTTCAGTAATGTTTTTCATAATCAGTAAAGCCTTTCTGGGGAGTATTGTAACCGCTCCCCTCGGTTTAAATTATGTATTGGTGGGTGGGTGAATAATGTTGACACCTATTGTCAACGGGGAAGGTCCTCGCGCGCACGCGTAGCAGTGCTTACTTCTTGTCGTTGTCTCGCTGCTTCTTCCACTCGAGGAACTCTTTGAACTCGTCAGCAGTTTGCTTAGCTTTTGACAAGTCCTGACCAACGGCATTGATGGTACCGACAGTAACGGTCTTTACAAGAGAGAACCCCTCCTTTACTACAGTTTTGAGATGATTGAAAGTAGAGTTGAGCATATTAAAGCCCTCCTTTAAGCAAAATTTTTGTACAACCCTTTCCAGCTGTACACCCTTCATAAAATTTCTGCGTAAATATTTCCTAAATAGGGGCTATGGTTTGAACTAACATCTTTCCTCGTCTATCTATCTACTATTGTGGTATTGACCTCACATCATAGACTTGACGTACAGTGTTAAACACATACCTCTCCTAAGAGAAAGAAATATATAAAGAAAGAGAAGGGTTCTCCAAATCAACTACAATCAACTAAAACTGAGTAAACTTGTAAATACACTTGACAAATGGATAAATAAATGTTAAAATGGAAATACAAACCATTCAGGAGGATTTGTATGAAAGCGATGAAATCTAAACAGACTCGCCCTACGAGATACTTTAAAGCGTATCTTAGAGAGGTCGAGAACAAAGAAACTGGCAAAATTGAATCTCAGGTTCAATGCAGTTTTAGTGAGAAGCCGTTTACGGCAGAACAGTTCCTGTCTCTTATAATGGGAGTTATGGAAGCGTATGCTCAGGAACTTCTCACAAATAATACGCCTGAGAGCGTTTACGACAATTTCAATAGCGCCTTCGGTATTTTCCTAGCGAAAATAGTTCCCGAAAGCTATATCTATGAAAAGTCGGAAGAGCATAAGAAGTTCAAGGAACACGTCGACGCTACCTTAGGTTCAGACGCCGACACCGCTGCTAACGACTCGAATAGACTTGCAGCGTATATGCTCTGTCACGACATTCTCACCAGAGAAGTCGGACTTGATGCAGATTCTGCGAATCTTATCCTTAGTAAACGCCTCGGTACACTAAAGGTAGGCGATACGAATGGCGAAGAAACAGAATAAATCTGACTTCTTAGCCGAAGGTCTCGGGCTTCTTCAGGATTTAGCTGTACAGCAAGAAGAAAAAGATTACGCTAGAAGGCATACTGATTTTCAAAAGCTGGCTGAAGAAGCTCAGCCCACGCCCTCCGAAGAGGGTGGTGAGCCCGAGATACGTGCAGAGGTGGTGCTGAAAGACAAGCCTGACACTATCGCAGCAGGCACTGGTAAGTTTAAGAGTCATTTCAAAGCTACGGCTTTTGGACGAAATACGTCCAGCATTTATACCGCAGAAGCTGGCAGTCTCTGTCCGCACTGTAAATTCGCCACATTGGAAGAGGTAACGTCCTTTTCAGGAAAGACCTGCGAATTTTTCATTTATTGTCCAAACTGTAACGCATTTATCTGCACTTACCAGCCTATGGCACACCAAGCTGCGTTCCACTTGGACGAGCATCAGCAAAAACTCTACGCTGGCGGATTCGGTTCAGCTAAGACATACACCTGTGGTATGGAGTTCCTCTGCACTGTCCTGCAAATACCTAACTCAGCAGGACTAATGGGAGCGAAGACGTGGGGTCAGGTTTCAGACACTTGTCTGAAATTCGTTACAGATAACCTTCCTGCGAAGCTTGTAGCTAAGTCTAATCAGGACAAGGTTAACTGGTACGTAGACCTTATAAACGGTTCCCGTATATCTGCCAAAGCTCTCGACCAAGAAGGTAAGATTCGTTCTGCAAACCTATCTATTATCTGGGTAGAGGAGGCTTCCGAGGTAGATTACGACATTATAGCCTACATTCTAGCCCGTCTTCGTAACAAGGTGGGCTTCTTCAAAGGTAAGAATAGGCTAAAAATGCTACTCTCCAGTAACCCTGACGTAGGTTGGCTTAATACCGACTGGCTAATGGTGTCGGATAAAGTCTTTTATCACGGTGATGTTAAGGACAGATACAAGATTCCGTTAGATAAAAGAGACCCTGCAAAGGTAACGCACATCTCTGCAACCTCTGCAAACGTCTATCTGCCCCCTGATTATGAGAAAAACCTTGCGAAAAACAAAGAAGAATGGTGGATAAACCGTTACTTGAAGGGTTCTTTCAAGTATACGGAAGGTCTCGTGTATCCCGATTTCTCAGATTGGTTCATAGAACCCTTCGAAATACCCGCCCATTGGCGTAGAATAACGGGCACTGACTTCGGTAGACGCGACCCTACAGCTCACGTTGTCGCTGCACTCGACCCGATAGGGAAGATTATCTACCTATATAATGAAGTAGAGGAGTCTTTGAACGACAAACCTATGGATTATATCGTTCAGAAGATAAAAGAAGCTGATAAATTCCCCGCATATCTCTTAGCTTTCCCGCACCAGTGTGACCCGAGAGGTCGAAATAAGGACCAGGTGTCGGGACAATCCTGGATTGACGCTTACCGTGAAAAAGGAATCGTATTCCAGACCGCTAGAGACTGCGAAGGTAACTCTATAGCACCCACTATTCAGAAGGTTGCTAACTACGCTAACCACGGCAGGTTGAAAATATTTAACACTTGCCGTAAAATAAAGGATTCTTTGGCTAAATATAAGTATCCCGAGCGAAAAGTCGGTGATAACTCTAACCAAGGCGAGAATCCTGTAGACGCTTTCAACCATTTACCCGACGCTATTCGCTATATGATGGCTCCTTTCCCGCAATTTCCTGAAAATCCCGACGATTTCAGTGAAATTTGGAGACAGGTTATGATGGACGTGCAAAGAACTACGAACCCGTATGCTGTAGATTGGAGCACGCCGTCGGATATGGTAGAAAGTTTCATAGATAATTTCGGATAGGAGGAATAAACGCCTTGACAGACCAAGAACACGCAGCTTTGCTGGAGATTCAGTCTATGGTAGCGCTGCTAAACAAGAAAGTTGACAAATTAACGAATATTGTCACTAAGATAGGTAAAACACTTCACCTTATTCCAGTGACGGAGAAGGAAGAGAGGGATATACAGCTGCTTCAGCGTAAAAATCTGGAGCAGGCTGCTAAGGTTTCGCAAGAACTCGAAGCAATGTTGCCTAAGCCCGAATCTAACACTCCCGAGATGTTGACAATATTTGACAAGTTCGAACAGTCAGAACTGTTCGGAGACGTTCTCGGAGACGATTTCTTAGGAGGTGATTCGTAATGGACGAAAAATCCTACAATCAACAGCTTTCTGACATTTCTGAACATTTATCGTCACAAGATATACTTGACCAGTACGGTATTACAGAATACACTGTAGACGATATTGTTGAAGACTTCAACGACGCTATGAACTATAAGTCAGAACAGGCTAGAATTTTCAAAATTCTCGATGCTGCCGACCACTCCGACATTTGGAAAACATATAATCGAAAAATCCCCTCATATATGCAGACTCCTGTAAACAACCCTATCACTATTATAAAGGAAGCGACGAAAGCCTCTATTATGCCTACGTCATATGCTGGAGACTACCGTCCGCTCACCATCGGCGCTAGGGAGTTGGCAGATACTGCTAACAAATATTTCCAGATGAAGTGGAACGCTTCCAATATGGATGACGTGAACAACGAAGCTGCAGACTATGCTTATCTTCACGGCACTTCTGGAGTTTTATTCGGTTGGAATAGCGATATCGTAGACGCTGCCGACGTTACTCGTATGTTCTCGCTTCACAGTGAGATACAGTCTAAAGCTTGGCACCCTTCTAACGTCTTCCCTGACCCTGAGGCAGCTACCGTTGACGAAATGCGTTATATGTTCTTTGCAGAACGCAAATCCAAGTCTTTTCTCAAAACTATTCCCAGATTTGCTAACGCTATGTATGCTTTAGACTCGGCTAACGACAATTTAGGTCACACTGACCCTAAATACTTTCAGGATAAGGCAAAGCAATCGGCAAAAGGTGTAGTAACGTTCTTAATCTGTTATAAACGTGTGCTTCGTGTAAAACCAGACCCGCTTACAGGTATGTTGAAGCCCACGCCAAGCATAGATATCGTTTACCTAGCTGGTAGAAATATCTTAGACGTGTCGAAAGATATCCAACCTGCTATAATTCCGTTCGTCCCTCTCTACGATGACAAGGTTCCGAACAACTTCTGGGGAATTTCCAAATGTTACAAAGTGCTGTCGATGGTACTCACTCTTAACCAGATAGACAGTACCGAAGCGACAGCGTACTTCAAAAACCAGAATCCTTCAGAATTCATCAACGCTATGTCAGGTCTTAACGTTTCGGATTACCAGAATAAGAAGGAAAATCCTGATGCGGCGTTTACTGTCAACTGTGACCCTAATGCAGTACAGGCATACGCTGAGCGTCCAGAGCTTCCGAAAACCATCGATGCGTTTAGAACATATCTTATAGAAATGATTCAGAACGTGTCAGGTGTCGACGGTGCGTACTTAGGAAGAAGCTACGGTTCCATCCAGACTACTGGAGGCGTTTCTCAGGCTATCGACCGTGCCACTATGCGTGACAGTACGCGTATAAAGTCGATAGACAAGTTCATACGCAAAGAGCTGGAGATTATAACCCAGTTCTACATCATCCACGGAAGTAGAGAATCGTTCTATCCTCAGATGGTAAATAAAGACCAGCAGAACGCTGCTACCGAACTGGAGTTCGACCCCGCGTCGCTTATAGGTCGTAGCGATATCGAAATTAACGTTTCCAATAGCGCTCCTCGTTCTAACCAGAGCTTCGAGGAAGCGGCTCAGAAACTCTTTGAGCTTCAGATGAAGTATAGCCCTGCAGAACACGGCTATCCTGACCTTATTACTCCCGACGAACTTATAAGCTGGCTCAACATTCCCAAGGCGCAGCAAAACGTTCTTAGAGAGCGTATGAGAGCTCAAATGGAGAATATGAAGGTGGAGGAATATACTGCTGTACTTACCGCAGTCGGTACGCTTACTCAAGGCGGAATGCCTCCCGAAATGGCTGTTCAAGAAGTTGCTAAACAGATAGAGATGTCCGCTATGGGACAGCTTCCCGCAACCCCTGTTAATGCAGGTCAGCCGATGGGAAGATAAATTTTTTCAAAATACTATTGACAAATCTTGTCAAATGAGTTATACTTAAACTTAAGGAGGGCTTAACTATGCCAGATAACAACATTTTTTCAGGAATTCCCGCACTTGACGATTCGGCAGGACTCGAAGCGTACGTAAACAACAGTACCCTTGACGATATGGGTCTTTTGAATCCTTCAACTCCCGCAGCACTTCAAACCCAGCAGCCTCAGCAGACTGCTGAACCCGCTCCTGCAGAACCCCAGGCACAGCCTCAGGTTCCGCAGTACACTTCCGAACAGATTGCTCAGATAGTTGCAAGAAACCAGCAGCTTGAGGCTCAGGCTTCGCAGGCGCAGTCTCAACCTAACCGCGCTCAGTCCCAACCTCAGTCTCCGTACACTCCGCGACAGACTGCTATAATCAAGGAGTTGATTAGCAGAGGAGTTCCGCTTGAAAGGATTCAGCAAGCACTTAACGGAAACCGTCAACAGAATGCTACACTTCAGAGGCTTCAGAACATCGAACAGTATCTGCAGAACCAGCAGTACGTTGCAGAACAGAACGCGTTCGTTAACAGAATGACCGAGTTTGGAAATAAATTCGGACTCTCGGAAGACGACCTTGTGACGTTCGGCAATACAGCTATGGCAAAAGGTATTAACCTCACCACCGTTAGCGATGTAGAAGCGGTGTTCAGAGCAGTGTATCCTGAGCAGTACGCTATTCGTTCACAGCGTATGGCAGGCTCCTCAACTTCTCAGATTTACGGAGGCGCTAATACACCCGAAGCTCCCAGAGCAGCTGCGTCCAAGCTCGAAGACGCTTACGTTGACAGCTTCCTTAAACAGTCTATGCCTAATCAATACAACCAGTTCCCAAAATAATTTTAATAAATTCTAGGAGGAATGAAAACCAATGGATGATTTAACCCTCATCAACAACACATCGGTTTACCGAAATCCTGCGCCTCAGTCCCCTCTCCAGGGTCAGAACGTGATGCAGCCCGCTGCTGTATACAGCAAGATAATGCTTCGCACTATCGAGCTTTCTGAACAGGATTTTCTCTTTGACGGTCTTGCGGTAGAGCGCACGATGCCCTCTAACAACGGCTCCAATGAGATTGTGTTCAAGCGTATGCTCTCTCTTGCAGCGCATACCCAACCCTTGGTGGAAGGTATTCCGCCCGCATCCGACCAAGGTCGTATGGTAGCTATCAAGGCTACTGCGAACTCGTACGGACGTGTAATGAAGTTTACCGATAAGGTAAACTGGGCGGTAGTAGACCCGCTTATCTCTGAGTACACCAGACAGCTTTCGCTCAAGGTTCCCGAGACCAAGGACATTCTAGCTCAAGAGGCTCTTCTCGCAGAGTGTCAAATGTTCTACGCTGTTCCTAAGACTCGTTCCGATGACGATTCGGACCACCTTATTCCCGACGGCGATAAGACCGTAGACCACGTCAAGTTTATGACTCCTGACTGTGCTCCTACGATTGACGAATTCCGTAAAATCGTTCTTTCGATGGAAGCTGCTAAGGTTCGTCCTTACCAAGGTTCCAATTTCCTTGTACTCGCGTCTTCCGCAGTACTCTTTGACCTTATCACTGATAAGAGAGTTAAGGAGTTTATGAAGTACGAGAGCACTGGCAGAGCGTACTCCAACGATATGGTTATCGACCTCTTCTCTCTTGCTTTTAAGAAGGCTAAGACTATCAAGACCGATAACACCTATACCGACGGTGACGGTTACACTTGCTACATCTACCACGATGCTGCAGGTCAGAAGAACTATATTTTCGTAGGCGCTCCCAAGGGCGATAGTAACGATACTGTAGTGCACGTTGCCGACCTCGCTACTAACGAGATGCGCGCTGACATTACTGCAAAAGACGTTCCCGAAACTGCAGAAGTTCTCAACGTTCACTATTCCTTCGTTCTCGGTGAAGAGTGCCTCTTCAGAATCGGCGTTGAAGGTCACACTCAGCCCCAGTTCATTAAGAAGGAGCTCGGTTCCGCAGGTACTGAAGACCCGCTCAACCAGCGCCAGTCTATCGGTTGGAAGATAGACTCTCTCGGCTACAAGGTTCCCAATCCCGACGCTGTTGTGGCTTACCTTTCCTGCCCCACGCAGTACAAGGTTAACGTTAACGCTCGCCCCGACGTGAAGAACCAGTTCACCGACTACAAGTACGGTTATATGGACGACCAGAACAACTACTTCTATCCTGAGCAGGTGTTCCAGTCTGTAGTGTACAACACCACTACTGAGAAGAACGAGCTTAAGTACCTCGTCAAGGGCACTAACGTAGAAGTACGCTCTGTAACTATGACCGACCTTGTTAAGCCTATCAACGGCGGTCGTACGATGGACAACGGTAAGAAGGCTATCGTTACTGGTACCACTCCTACCGCTTCGTACATCCTTGAACGTAGTAGAGGCACTGGCACTCCCATTCGCTTTACCGCAGACCAAGTAGAGCCTGGCACTGGCGCTAACGCGGGTAAGTTCTATATAAAGGGACTTGCTAACACAGACGCTGCAGAGTTGGCAGAGGTAACTGCGCTTCCTGCAACCTACACTCTCAACGATGTTCCTAAGGCTGACGGTACGGGTTACGAAGACGACGTTCTTGCAATAGATAACGGCGTTTCCGCACACAACCTCACTGGCGATTCTCGCATAGACTAATTTTAAAGGAGTATTACTATGCCCAATAAGAAAAATCAGGCTATCGCTGACCCTGATATATGTGATAGCGGCATAGTTGGCTCCGAGCAGCCCCTCGAAGGCGGTAGTCGAAAGGCTACCGCTGAAGAGTTGGCTATAGCTCTCGAAGCTGTTGAGCGTAGAAACGCTCAGCTCGAAGCTCAACTTTCTGCTAAAAACAATACAGGTTCAGATGCTATACAGGCTCTGGCATTGGCTATAAGCCAGCTTAACCAGAAGCCGACGGTCAGCGCTGTTCCCGAATCTGACAATCTCAACAGGTCCACAGATTTCAGGAACCAGCGTGCGACTGTTGACGGACAGAATATGTTAGAGGCTCAACAGTCTCTTTCCAAGTACCGCTCAGAAGAGCGTATGCCCATCTCGATTCCCAAAACTATGGCAAATCAAGTCGGTGCAATTTTGTCGATTTCTGTCAACGGTGTTCAAATAAGAATCCCCTGCGACGGTAAAACCTATTACGTTAACAAAACGCATTGGGAGCACGCTAGAGAGCGCCTTGCAAAACTGGACCTTCACAGTGCCAACGTTGAACCGCAGGTACTTGAAATAAGCTAAATGAAGAGCAGTTTGCAAATTGCAAACTGCTCTTTTACATATAAGGAGGTATTATGAAATTTACAATATCAGACTGTATGTCTAGGATAAACCAAGCTCTGAACTACCCTGCTTTGGCATACGAAGACGTGTCGCACTTCTTCGACCAGGCTATTTCAGAACTTAACACTATACTCAGAATATCTCTTCCGAGTGTAACGGAAATGCGTGTAGAGAACACGTTTAAAGTAACAGATTCACCAGACTGTGTGGCTCTCACCACCTCTCCTGCCACATCCCAAAGCATTCCTATTACTGAAAACAACCCGTCGCGCAAACCTTCCATAATTCGCGACTTGTCAGGCGAGGTAATTAATACCAAGGTAGCGTATTACAGAGACCCTGAAACATATGCTAACAACACCCTGTGTGTTAAGAAGTACGAGGTGTGGGAGCCTGTAGAAAAGGTTTACGGCTTTTATGCAGAAAGCCCCGCAAAATCCCAAGTATACACCGCTGTTGTTGTAGGCTATTATCACGCATACTGGGTGGAGACTCCTAACGAATCTGTTGCCAAGTTTAGCCTCACAGACTATCTCCCTGTAGATTGGCTCATTCTTTTCGTAATCCCGTACGTGTGCTTTAAATTTGCAGTTCGTAACGGGGATAACGGAGCTCTGTTTAGCGACGAATTTACACAAGGGCTTCAGCAGCTTCAGACGGCTTACAACGTGCCAAACTTCGTAACGCTCAACGCTGTCGCACACCTTTCAGCTTACAGGGACTTGGTAAAAGCTAATCTTAACGATTTGCGTAAACAAGTTAACACCCGTGCTATTACCGAAGCTATGAAAGTTCCCAACGGTATCGGTAAGACCTACTTCAGTGTTCTGGATTCTGGAGGTTGGGACGTATGATTAATAAACGTTATAGACGCGATTACAGACCTCAAGAAAAACTTAAACAGTTTTCGTTAAACAATTCCAAAGGTGTGGACTGTACTAAATCGGTTGTAGACGCAGATACCGTTTTAGAAGCTGAAAATCTAACTCTCAACGAAGACGGAACACTGTCTCTTAGAAAGCGTATGCAGGCAGCGTACAAAGCTGATAGCCACCCTATGCACGTATTGTTTACGGGAAAGCACGTGTTTGTTAAGAAGAAGTTGGGCGGGTGGGGTATCGAAGCTAGAGATGGTAAAGACACTAACGTTACCATTACTGTAAAAAGTAGAGATTACTACACCTGTGAAGAGGTCACACTGGATTGGAAATCAGAGTCTGAAACAGATTCTGAAATATTGGATTCTGAAATATTCGACTTTTCCAACCCTTCGTTCGTAAACACAAACTCCTCTACAATCATAGGTAATTGTAAGGTTTCTTTACAAGCAATGGCGGACGCTGGAGTCGCAGACAGCACCTTATATGACAGCAATGTTACATCTCTTCCACGGTATATCCAAATATCTAAAGAGGAAGGGGAATCCGATTCTTTTATACTTACTGTAATTTCTCCAGAGCTTACGACACTGTCGAGTGCCGAAGGTGAGATTCCGTTAAACCCCAATATGGCTCTTGATAATCCTTACGCTATACGCGACGTGTACGGGATGACCGTTCCAAGAATATCTGGAATATTGCCGTACGTAGGGAATTCTAAGAACTTTGTAGAACGTGAAAGGTATGAAGTTGAATCTGATAAGGTGTTTATCGGTGACGGTGAAACTGTGACTACGGCTGCTAGGTATACGTTTACAGATAAGGATAAAAATATTCTTAACATTTCCAGCGCTCACGGTGGAACTTCTGGGGCGGAGATTGGAATAGATGTGGCACTTAGAGGCAAACAACCGTATGTTATCTTTAGACGTACAGACAATCTTGGCATCCGCGCCAACGTGTCGTTCAAACCATCGTTTAAAAAAATATATGCTGAAGAACTTGAGGCTGGCGGTAATGTGGATGTGTACGAGTTAGACAGGGGTATAAAAAAATACTGCGTGCTTTCGTATACTATCGACAACCACTTACCTGATACGACCCTCTTAAAAAGGATGCAAGCGAATTCTAAAGAGTATTCTAAAATTACATTTTCTACAACCAACGTGATGCGTAAGGATTACTTTAAAGGTATTTTCACAATTCCCGATATATCTAAATACTATGAAAATGTTAGCGATTTGAAAGTAGCTTTCAGCGAACACCACGCCGACGATACGGACCCAGGCACGCTTAGCGTTAAGCTCAGCTACGTGTACACTAGCGACGGTAAGTCTGAAATTAAAACTCTTGATGAAGAACTGGTGCTGAATGATTACAGTATTCCCCACATTGGGATAGGCACTGATTGCGAATTTGCCCTAGTCTACTCTGATGATTTAGGTTTTACAGGTTACGTTTATCTTGAAGACCGTGAAGTACATAATTGGTCTTACTTAATAAAACTTTCTGACTACACTCCTACGTTTGACGAACTTTTTGGGCAAAACTATTTGGCGATAGAGTCCTGTAAGTGCACGCTACAGACTGTCTCATACGCCCTGTCAGACGAGTTCAAAAACCTTAAAGTATCCCGCATTACCGAACAGGTAGGCGATAAGCGCGAGTTCAAACCTTTGTCTAAATTAAGCCACGATGTGCAATACAGCGACATTTTGCTAAAGGCATTTTGTAGACTTCCGAAAGACCCCAACGTGTACTACGCCACGTGGGACTATAGTTTTGACGGAGTATCTTGGAACCCTTACGGAGCTATAGATTTTATCAATACTGAAAATTCCAAAACAGTGCAGACAATTAACGAAATGTACCGCCCTTCTGAGAACGTGGGTGATGTGGACGACGACGGTAACGCGCGTTATGTGAAGAGGGTATATATGCCCTTGAATGTGGGGCGTACGTCGCAAGACTATACATCCTATGGCAACGTAACGTCTAGAATTGACGTTTTTCCATTAGCGTTGCTTTACAGTATTCAAGGTCTTCCTAAAGAAACTATACCTGTGCTAAGATTTAGCATAGTGACGCTGCGTGAAAAGGATTCCGAATACTATGTAAATTCCACAGTGTCGTCTTACGTTTGGACGCCTACTGTAGGAGACGTTACGGAGTATTTGGAAACTGATATGCCTAACGCTGTTTTGGGGCTTAAAGCGTACTATTCCAAAACTTTATACAGTTTTGGAGATTCGAAGCAGACTGGCTTCATATATGCCACAGTTCCAGACAGCTTTGTAACGCCGATGTATAGCATTCTTGAATTTAGTTCTAATTTTGAAGGTTGCGCTACTGCGCTAATTCCTTGGCGAAACTATCTAATATACACTACCCAACACAGCGTGCACCTCTCAGCTCCTGTATCTGACGGGTTTACTACCAAAACGGTGTCCACTTCTATCGGAGTGCCTTATGAAGACAGGCGCAGTTTAAAGAGCATTCTTAATGGATTTATATTCAAGTCTGGAGATACGGTGTATTATGCATATCCTAACACATACTCCAGTTCAGACGATATCTTGAACTTAACTGTGCTTTCCAAACCCATAGAACATCTGTTATCGGACTGTCAAGACTGTGAAATTTATGCAGACGTTTCTGACGATAGCTATATACTGATATGCTCCTCAGAGAGCTCTACAAAAGTCTTCATATACAATACCTTGCACAAGCGTTGGGAATACCTCACGTACCCTCTAAGCCTGTCCAACGTATTTAAAGACGCCCGCGGCGTATTGACGCTGGTTGATAGCAGGGGTGTTGAATATACAATATTTGAAGAAGATATTGACCGACCCCCTGAAGAGTCTGGAGAGCCTAAGGATATCGATTTGTATATGGACACTGTGTTTGACGAACTTGGCAAACTTAAAAATATTCCTATACAGTACACTTGGGACACTGGTCAGAAAGCCGATAGCATAGACTCCCAGAAACAATTTGTCGAATCGAAGATAGTGTTTGCAACACTATCTGAACGCGATATGTTTCCCTTTACGCTATGGGTTGCGGTTGACGGTGACTGTAGAATTACTAAGACTGACGTGTCTACAGACGCTCCGTTTTGGAAAACTTCTACAAGCGACCGTGGAGTTCTCAACACTGCAATTAGACTTGGTGGCGCAGATACCCCTGCGACGGGAGCTTTTAACACTTTACGTCAACTGGTGGTTCGCTACTCAGGTAAGGGCAAGTCTATACGTCACGTAATCCAAGGAGAAAGTGTCTGTAACTTTAAACTGTATGAAACGTACGTACGCTATAAAAATATCAATGGTAAATAGGAGGCACATATGACCGAATTTGAAAGAATTATAAAAGATTTTTTAAGCAATGCTTTTAAAGAAACAGTTTCAACAGCCCTGAGTAAGTATTCCCATTCGCACAATATAACTACATCAGATTGGAACAGCCTGGTAAATTACTGCGAACATCTTTTGGCAGATGTAGCCCTGACTGTAAATGTTTTAAAAGACATCTCAAACGACGGCGTGCTTGTCAAATCTCGAGCTAAAGATGAAACTGTCCCTGTAGGTTCCGTGTACGCTAAAGGTTCTGGAGATTCAGATATGGTTATGCGTACTGATTATTATTGGTATGGCTATCCTGCTGAAGATTATATGACACTGGTTATGAGATTTAAAGATGGAAGTATTCTTATAGATACGGACAGTGAAAACCCGAAACGTGCCGCCAGTGTTGGACAGGTTACAAGCGCTGAACAAGCTGCTAACACATACACTGATAAGGCTATAGCACTTGCTAAACAAGAAGCTAACACCTATACCGATAGTGCTAAACAAGAAGCTAATGAATATGCTGATAAGACTAAACAAGAAGCTATTGAATATACCCAGAGCCTTAAATTGGCAATAGACGGTAAATATAAGCTTACGATTACGGACGCGAACGGCGAGACTCTCAGCAATGCGATAGACCTACCTCTTGAAGACTTAATCGTTAATATAGACGATGTAGAGGAAGATGGTACGCGCTATCTCCAGCTGACCCTCCGAAACGGCACTACAACTAAAATAGAGCTTGACGCTATTTTTGAGGGATTTGTAAAATCGAAAGCATCGAAAACGAATGCAGGACGGCTTTACGGTATCGGTCCTAACGGTGAAGATGGCGCGATAATGATGGACTCTGCATACTTTAAGGACGTGTCTTTCCCAGGCACTGTGGTTCAGAGAATGGATAAAGGTAGTATTTTATTACCTTACCCCTCAGCCGATGAAGAGCACGCCGCAAATGTAGGTCAGGTTAACGCAGCTCTTGAAAATGCAAACGCGTACGCTGACAATGTTCTCAATACAGCAAAGGCATTTACCAGTAGTGCGCTGGAAGGCGTTGCAACGACCCTCGGAAACGGCATTAAAGATGCTCAATACCGCCTTGACCGACTCGAAAGCGCCTCTCTCAAATACACCGAATTCTCAGGCGTGACCGACGCAGTCCCCGTTCCCGAGAATGCTGCGAGATATGCAATTATAGAGAAAATCGGCGGTATGACGCATAAGGTTGTAGGCGATAACCTTTGGGACACGAAGTCCACAGTTACAAGCAGAGAGGGCATTACTGTTAACGAAAACGGAAGTATTACTCTCAACGGTAAGTTTGATGGTTCCTATGCTAGTATACCTATTCCGATGACCGATGCTCCGTACGTGTGCTTATCTCTTGGCACAAATGCGCTTGACAGCGGTAACGGTATATATCTTTCTAAATACTGGGAGGAAAGTGATTGGTTGGACGAGACAAGTGTCCCGATAGTAAATGGAGTTGCATCGTGGAATACTGCCTATGGTGCAGAGTTATTAATAATTGGCACATTCGACGATGTGACCATCTGCCCTATGCTTGTTTCGGGTACTAATCCTGAGCCTTATAAGCCGTACTCTAAAATACTTCTTTCTACTGACGTTACAAGTATTAGAAGTGAAGAAGCAAACGGCACTCTTGTAGATAGTATCACTATTCCCGATGCTGTTAAAGATAAGCTCCCTGAGCATTTTGAGTTCGGTGACGGTGTTGATGAAGAGAATTATAATTATCTCTATACTTTAGCCGAGACCGTTCACGGTAACGTGGCGAGAATAGTTTTAGACGGAAGTGAGGACGCTTGGGTAGTTAAAACGAATTCAAAAACTGAGATTACGCGTTTACAAATCAGCTACGCAGCTCTCGGATGCCCTATCGCTTGGTTTGTCGATACGAAGACTAAAACTCCAGCGCTCTGCAATGCCTACGAGTCATTGAGTGCCAGTGCTAACAGCAACGGTACCAAAAGTATTGCTTTTTCGAGTACAACGTTCTTTGTTTACGACCCTATGTTTACTCTTAAGCATTTCGACTCTGAGGCTGATATACTCGGCGCGTGGAAAGCACATCTCGAAAACAACCCTCTCACCGTTGTATATAAGGTTGCGACACCTGTCGTCAAAAATGTGTCGGATACCATAGGTGATGCGTTTAACCGTGTAGCTGTAAAGTCTCTCGGTAAAGTAAAGCCTGTGAGTGATAGCGATATGGCGGCAGCGATGACTATAGCGTTCGTTGAATCGAAAGGAGTAGAATAATGATTACTAAAGAATTGAAAGACCAGCTCGCAAATATAAACGACCTCGATAGAGAAAGATATGAAGATAATGTTCGCGAAGCTCTCCGTGAAAAAATGTTTCCCGAAGACGAGCTAGCTATTCTTCGCAAGGCTGTAGTGTCAATACACGGTCTTGTCAACAAGCTTGTAAGCATAATATCTACGTTACATCCCGAAGAACTTAACGAACTGCACCTTCCTGAACTTGACGCTTACAACACTCTTGTAGAGTCTATAAAAAAATCTTACAAAAATTTTTAAATTTCCTATTGACAACCGTATACGGAATTCGTATAATAAAGCTGTAGACGGGAGGAATTAACTATGTTTAACAGTAATGGTAACGGTAACGGTTCTTGGCAATCTTCACAATACGGTTCTGGATACTCTTCGTTTAACCGTATGAACACTAACGTCGTCCGTGTAACTAGCCTGGAAGAAGCTATTATGAAGTCCAATTCTTGGGACAGTGAGATGGTGTACTTCCATCAAGATAAGAATGAATTCTACACGGTTCGCGTAGACGCCAGTGGCAATAAGTCTTGGCAGACGTTCTCGTACAGTATGCCAGCTAACCCTGCAGGCGTACCTGTGTCGAGAGAAGAGTACAATGCTCTCGTAGCTCGTGTAGCTGCGTTAGAGCCGAAGGAGGCGCCCAATGCCTAATTTGATGGATAGTTCTCAGTACGTTTATGGTGGTACTGTTCAGAACGCGCCTTCTCAGAATATCGAAGAACTTGTTAACCAAATTCGTCAAAACCCCTCAGCTTTTGAAGACTACGTCAGAAATACGAACCCTCAGGCGTATCAGATGGCTCTTCAATTACGCAACTCGCCTAACCCTCAGGCGGTGGTTATGCAGATGGCGCAGGCTAAAGGGTTGAATCCGAACATTTTACGTATGTTCGGACTTAGGTGATATTGGATTCAGTTATGCGCAGACTGGATTTGATATAATCTTTATAGGAGGATTCATTAATGGATGGTGAATTCGCAACAGGCTACGCTGTAGGACAGGGCAACAATAATAACAACGGTTGCGGTTTCGGCGGCGATGGCTGGTGGATATTGCTCCTTCTCCTCTGTGGTTGGGGCAATAACGGCTGGAACAATGGAGGTGGAAATCAAATGGTAGGTTACGAACTCGGTAGAGTCGCTACCACCAATGACGTCGCGAGCGGTTTCTCTACTAGTACTATTATGTCTACTCAGAGAGACAATCAGCTTGCACAACAGGCAGGTTTTGCTGCAGTTCAGCAGACCCTCTGCCAAGGCTTCAACGGTATAAATCAGGCTATCGGAGACTGCTGCTGCCAGACCCAGAGAGGTCTTGACGGAATCAAGTTCGAGATGCAAAGAAACACCTGTGATATCCAGCACTCTATCGATTGTGTAGGCGATAGAATTATCGGCTATCTCAATCAGCAGGAACTCGCAAATCTTCGCGACCAAGTTCAGACGTACAAGTTCCGTGAGTCGCAGTCTGCACAGAATGCGTACCTCATAGACCAACTCAGACCCGTCGCACGTCCTGCATACCTCACTTGCTCTCCCTTTGATTCAGCTTTCGGCTGGAACAGAGGCGGCGGCTGTGCAAACGGCAACTGTTTTTAATTCCTACTAGTGTAGTGAGAAATTAAATTCGCAGAGGCGGTGTATTTCTCACCGCCTCTGTTTGATAAGGAGTTATTATGAATTGTAACAAAAATTGTAAAATCTGTGACAGTTTCGTCGTAAGTACGTCTGTCACAGTAGTTACGGTTGACGGTACGGACACGCTTGTTATAGACCTTCCTACGGGTACGTATCCCGACCGTTGTGACTATTGCATTGTGGTCGCTCAAGCCGTTCCCACTGCAGCCACGATAGCTATGCCTGTAGCCTTTTCCATAGGCGGCGTCACTACTACAGTGTATCCGTTTATGAACTGCAACTGTACTCAGGTAACTGCTTGCGGAGTGCAAACTAGAACCAGATACCCTGTAACAGTTTCTACCAACACTGTTAGCGGAGTATTCCGCTCACGCAGACCGCTTTGCTGCTATCCTTCAACAAACCTTGCCAGTCTTCCCGTTGCCGCTGCAGTAACACCTGCTCCGTAGGAGGTGCCTTATGAACGATAAAATGTTGGATTACCTTATGGATAAAATGGAATCCCGTAGAAGCTACGGACGCGACTCTCGAGGATACAGCGACAGTCGTGGAATGTCCGATTCCAGAAGGTACGAAGACTCGAGACGCGATATGGGAGACCACAGACAGGACGATAGACGTGGCAATGTAGACTTCGAAGGCACTATGGACTTTGAAGATAATCGCTACGGTAAAGACTCTAGGGGCTATGCAGATAGTAGGGATACGCGAGACTATCACCGTATGCCCAGGTTGTCCAAGACCGATATTCACCACTGGAAACAGATGATGGAAAACGAAGACGGCAGCCGTGGACCTCATTACGATATGCAACAAGTTATGCAAGTGTCTGACAAGCTTGGAATCAAGTTCGACGAATTCGATGAAAAAGAATTCTGTATGGCTGTGAATATGATGTACTCTGACTACTGCAAAGTAGCGAAGAAGTACGTCTCGCCAGATAAAGAACTTATGTTCTTTGCAGAACTTGCCAAAGCTTTCCTCGACGACGAAGACGGTCCCGAGGCGTCGGAAAAACTCGCACTATATTTCCATTGCATTGTAGATGCCTAAACGCTATAAGTACTATAATCACAATCCTGATAATCTAAGGCTCAAAGACTGTGTATGCCGTGCTATAAGCACAGCGACTGGACTTTGCTACGAAGCTGTAAATAATCTTCTGGAGCTTACTGCTAAGGAATACCACTGTGACAAGCTGTGCGTGTGCTGTTACAGTAATCTCTTAGAAGATATCCTTTGCTATACTAGACAGGAGTGCGGTTTTAGAAAAACAGTTGAAGAGATAGCTGAAGAGTACCCTAGGAATAATGTGATTATCCGAGTAGCTGAGCATTTGACAACTTCCGTATATGGAAATATTCTTGATATTTGGGACTGTTCCGACGAACTCGTAGACTGTTTTTGGATAGTTTGACAACTGAATAGGGGCTTTTAGCCCCTATTCTTATATTATTTTTTACAAACTACTTGAAATATTTGACGAAATGTGTTAAGATACTATATAGGAGATAATTTATGGAAAAATTTACTGTGCCTGCCGTACAACCGCTCGCTAAAGAAACTCTTGTAACCGTACCTGTAGAGGCTTGGAAAGACCTCTGTACCACGATTAATAATATCGTAAATGCTGTGAACGCTCAGGCTGAAGCTATAAACAGCATAGAAGCTAGACATTCTAAGCTAAAGGAAGTTACAGAACACAACCAGCTCAACATATCTAAACTTGCAAAAATTATGGAGGATATCTATGAAATGTTGGAATAAAATTTTTATAGGGTGTCTTATAGCTACAGTGCTTTGCACCCTGTTCGCTCTCACCACCTTTGCAGAAGAGCTTGACGAGCCTGTGAAAGACACTCCTAAGACTCTCACCTTAGACGACATCTCATTCACGTTCGACTACACGTCCGATAGCGTTGTTAAGGAAGGTTTGACCGTACAGTCGTACACCGACCCAGTGTCTCAGACAGCTGGTGTCGAACTGGTTCCTAACTTTGGAATAGGTTATGCTATCTATAACAACCCTGAAACTGAAATAATTGACGGTATTCGTATAAACGGACAAGAGGTCACGTCTCTAAGAATACCCCTCTCGGAAGAGACAACTGTAACTGAATATGTTGTAGCTGTACGCACTGTTTATGTCGAAACTGCGGCGGGAAGTCTTGCTCAAATACTTGACGGAACTTACGACTATACACAACTTATCACTAACCCTATTATAATTTTCCAACTGATTTACTGGGCATTTATGGCAATATCTGGAATAGTCGGATTGTTTGCCCTTATGCGCGGTAAGAGTAAGAAAGTAAAAACATCCGATGAGATAGCTGCCAAGATTACCGAAAACGTAAATGTACTGGAGTCTAAAATTCTCGAAGCAGTTACTACGGTGGTTCGAGAAGAGATACTACCCCTTGCCCAAGCTTCGGTGAAAAGCGGTAAAGAAGCTGTTAAGGCTATCGTGCTCTCCAACTCTAATTCTAAAGATGCTCCTTTAGCGCTGCTCGACGTATTTAAGGACTCTGAGGATATCGATGTAAACTCTGTTGTAGAGCGTGTACGAGAATCGCTTATAGAGGCTATGGCTAATCACGAACTGAAGCGTGCAGAAGACTCTTCAGTGCTTCACGATATTGCAAATCACGTTAATCAGGAGGACGTAGAAGATGCAACCCAAACAACCGAAACAAAACCGCATAAGTCTGTATTCTAGATTTTCAAAATGGTGTGCTGTGCACCGTATACCGATACTTCTATTTCCAATAGCTATCTTATTCTTAGCCGCAGTTGCGGTCTTGATTATCGGTGGCACCGTCTTAAATTGGAACATCGCAGGAATACTGACGTCGCCTACCAGTATATTAATATACGTAATCCTATTCTTAGTGTCGTTCGCCTACTTGTATCACCGTGTTATGAAAGACAGGTGATGTGTGGTGAATAAACTCACTAAGCATTTCGCAAAAGAAACCTTATTCGTAGCTATCGCTTTAATATGTATGGTCGTAATAATCGTGTTTACGTCTATCGTAAACGCTGGTTTAGACCCTTCCAAGATTTTCACCAAGCAAAACTTTGGAAACGCGCTTATAAATGCAGCTATAACTATCTTCGGAGTTATATCAGCGCTGCCAGCTGGAATGGTCGCTACGAAACAACGTACTAACCCCGACGGCACCGATGGCAAGTATCTTCAAGATTTCTCAGAATATAACGAAATTCGTCAAAAGATAGAGCCTAGGCGTATCGAATTCAGCCAATGGCACAACGCTCAGCATATTAAAGAGCAGACCCAAAAGTGTACAGACTACCTTTTAAGTAAGGGTGTGCTTCAGGCTGTAGATATTCTGAAGCTCACCGTGGAACAGGTTAAGGAGCTCACCACCTCTAAATGCTTCTCGATTGAAAATAAAAATATTTATTTTAAAGCGCTGACACAGGAACAGATTAACGCGTGCGTGAAAGTTCTTTCAGGAGGCGTTATCGTACATAAGCTTCCAGACTACTACTTTTTATACGTAGATGGTAAAAGCTCTAAAACATTTTACGACCAGGCGTATAGCGAAGCGGTGGACGCTAATTTTGTGCTTATCGCTAAACTACTGTATAGAATATGTACAGGATTTATAATAACCTGCATTCTTACAGGATTCGTAATATACGAACCTTCTCCAGAAGTGTCTACGTCCAGATTGGTACTTCTTGCCATTATAAACGCAACTGCAAGGATATTTAATGCTATCACCAGTACCTTGTGGGGCTGGCTTCTGGGTCAAGAAATGGTTTACAAACAGTGCTACTATCTTAACGGACGTACACAGTTTTTAAAATTGTTTGATAGCGATAAAGACTTTAAAGCTAAATCTATACAGGAACTCGCTCACGAAGAGTTTGAAGTTCAGAAAGGAGGCTCCGATGTCGGAGATGTTAAAGAAAAGGTTAATATTCTGGGCACGTCTTCTTAGCTGGATAGCGGTAGGATGTGGACTCCCCATCGGAGTTTTCACTTATAAGTTCGGACTGTTTAAAGATGTAACTGTGCAATACGATGCGCTCGGTAATGTGATTTCACGTACCAGCTATATGCCCAACGGCTGGGGCATTGTAAGCATTCTGTTGATTGGAAGCTTCATATCCAGCATCCTTAAAGAGGTGGTAGAAGCCTCGGGTTCTGGATACACTTTGACAAAACAAGTCTACAGTGGGCTTTCTAAGACTATGCCTCTTGTAATAGCTTTCGGAGTGTGCTATTTCTTAAACGGTGTTCTCGATAGAGTTATGTTCTGTTTAGCCGTACTGATATTGTGCAGACTGGTATCGATACCTCTTAACCCTCTTCCTAAATGGAAGTACGAGAAGCTCGGTAAGGAAGATTACTCTACAGTATCCGAAGCTTTGACTAAATTCGTAAAAAGTCACATAGGAGGTGGTTCGTAATGGCTGGGAACATTTCCAGAACTCGTAGAGACCGTTTGTTCCAACGTTTATTTAGCGCTCCTTGGGGCGCCATTCCCGATGCGATTCAAGGAGGTATGGACGCAGGTTGGCAAGGCGTTTGGAATGCTTATAAACGTGCAGCGCTTTCATACGACACTTTTGATGAAGAGACTGACGCTATTCTTAACGAGTTGAGCGCCAGTATGTCTGGAGACGCTGGCGTGTTCTGGAACTCTCTATCAGAACTTCAGCAAAAAGAACTTTTAGACAAATACTTTAAGACAGAGAACAATTTTGGTAATATGTGGGGACTGGCTGGAGACTACGAAGTCTTTGACGAGGACGGATTCTTACGAGACCTCTATGAAGCTGCGGAGATGCGAGAGGCGTACGCAGCTCTCGGAGAAGCTCCAGACTACCAAACCTATCTTGACGATGCTCGTGAACAAATAGCTTCAGAGAATGCTGAAATGTACGCTGATTTAGACAGGCTCCTAGCTTCTCAGACGGGACTGTATAATCAGCAGATGTCCAATTTAGCCGACAATTTTAACACGTCTAGAGCTAACCTACTCTCTCAGCAATATCAACAGAACGCTCAACTTATGGATACTCTACAGTCTGGAATGGAACGTTCTAGACGTAATGCTTTGGAAGCTGGCGCTTCTGCAGGCATACGTATCGCAGATAATATAAACACGCTGTTGTCGGTACAGAATAAGCAGTCCGCTACATCTATGGAAACTGCTAACCAGCTCTCTCAGATGATGGTAAACCAACGTAACGCTGAAGCGTCTATCAGAGGAGCGTACTCCAATACGCTGGCACAAGATACTGCTAAACGTCACGATATAAAGATGGGCTCTGAAGCAAGAGCTACTTCTTTGGCTGACACTAACTATGGAGCGGCTTCTGAAAGCTACGGCAACGAAGAAGAACGTCTTGATAACTATTACGGTACGTCCAATCCTATGTACGAATATCGTAATTATAAAAATAAATCTAAATATAATTCAAATATAGGAGGAAATTAATATGGCAGAAACCGCGGGCGCAACTCCTTCCCACAAATGGTTTAAAAAAGGCGGAGTGTTTGATGGAGGTCTTAAAGAATTTTACGACAAGGCTACCAGTCCTGAATTTGACTGGACTAAGAGGAAAGGTCTGGAAGGTTGGGGTAAGAATTTAGGAAAATACGCTACTGTAGGTAATGTGCTCTACAACGGGTACAAAGGTGCTGAAGCTCTTCAAGATTTGTCCAACAAGGGAGATTCTACAGAAAAGCTGATAGCCAAAATTTCTGCAGCGTCTAACAACAGCCCCACTGTCCAGTACGACCTTTCTTCCGACCAGCTCGATTTGCTCAGGGATGTTCGTGGCGGAAACTACGATACAGGCACAAGTCTGTCAGACGTAGACCTTTTGGGAGCTTTGGGAGACACGGGTATGGGCGTTATTACAGGTATAGCGGGAGGTATCCCTGGAATGATTTTAGGCGGTCTTGGCGGACTTGCCAACTCTGTACTCGGAGACCTCAACAATACTGCAGACGCTCGTAACACGGAGCTCGAAGGACTCTATCAAGCCATTCTCGACTCGGAACAGCAGTATAAGCAATCCAGAAAACAGAAAGCCTACGCTAGGTTAGGTATATATTAAGGAGGTAAGATATGTCCACTACTGAATCCGATTCTAAGATTAAAGCTTTTTTCGACACTTGGAATAACCCTATAGGAAAGGCTTCTAGCGGCGACCCGTTTGTAGAGAGGTTTGGAGCTTCTCTATACGGCTCCGACGCTACTAAAAACTATCTTGCTAAGCTGATGAGGAGACTTCCTGAAAACCAGAGAACTCCTGAAAATCTGAAGGCTATAGCCGACTCTGTGATGGGAGGCGCTACTACCCCGTTTAACTTTAACACTTCTACCGACGTTCCTTTCACCGACGCTAAGGGAAATGCCGCACACCTTAAGAGCGCCCCTATTAACGACACTCTCGGAATTATAGGCGCTAATGTCGGAGCGCATCCTACAAGGGCTCTCGGCACTGCCGCTAACCTTGGAATGAACGTTTCGGGTCTTTTAGATAACGATAAATTTGGCGGACAGCTCGCTGGTGCCGCTGCTGGAGTAGCGCTTCCTATGTTAGCTGGAGCAGGTCTCGGACCTCTCGGTATGATTAATGCTGCAGGTATCGGTGGTAACCTCGGAGCACTCTTTGACAAATTGCGTGAAAAGAAAGCGCAAGAACAGCAACAGTACGGAGGTAATTACTAATGGCGCTTAATCCTAACACCATAAAAGCTCTCTTTGGCAAACTTGCTCCTATGGCAGACGATGCAGCTAAAGGCGTTGCCAATTATGGGGACGATGCGCTTGCAGCTGTCGGTAAACCTGATAACTTCTTAGACGGCGTTACTTTTCTAGACGATTTTGCAATACCTAACGGTCCGCGCACTGCTCAACAGCAGCTAAAAGACGAACTCCTTTTTAAAAGGTCGCCCGGTGCGCTTGATGTTGTAGACACTCCTAATCTTCCCAGCATTGTTCCTGACGGACACGTATGGGAGATGTGGGGTGGTGAAAACGTGGCAAAACGTATACATTCTTACGACTCTCCGTATTTTGGAGGATTTCCCAGAAGTACTCAATATTTAGGCGACGTGTTTGGGGATTTAGGAGAAGGCTTGGTACCTAGCTCGCCTCAAAACGCTATAAAAGTTCCAGAAATACCTACGTCTCAACTGGTAGCTCAAACACCTAAATACGGCGCTAGGGACGATCTCCACGTCGTAGGACTTAGACCTCATAAAAACACAGCCCTTGGCAGATGGTTTGCAAAAAATCTTCCAAACTATCCACAGCATCAAATTATAGACGACTATGAAATTTTTTAAAATCAAACACCCTCGCCGCTGAGGGTGTTTTCTATTGACAAATTATGTACAATGTGATATACTAGCTATACGGAGGTGCTTACTATGGGCATATTTGAAAAATCAATTCCTAAATACGTGGTAAATCCTATTGACCAACAGCTAGAGGTTGCTCCTCAGGATGTCTACGTAGATGATATATTTGACCCCATATTCAATGCTAGAGTTAAAGACGCAATGCGTCAAAAATACGGTAGCGGTCTCTACGGTGTTTTAGGCGGATACGAAGAAATGCTGAAAAATGCCTGGGGAGGGGACGGTGGAATTCTCGGTAAGGGAATGGGAGTACTGTCCACGTTCGGACGCTCTATGGAAAAGGCTGACGACCTCGTTCTCGGTCTTTTGACAGAAGGTGTCGAAGGTATCACAGGTCAGGGGTTCGACAATCCCTTTAAACAAATATTTGTAGAAGACGAAGATTACACGGGCAAGCGATTGCTTGCAGCTACTGCCAATACATTCAGAGGCTTGGCTGGAGGTACTACAGTTACTGAGCAAGATTTCGGTCCTGAGTGGAACATTCCAGCCCTCGGTCTCGAACTCACCACCGACGTCGGTATTTTAGGCGGTGGATTAGCGCGTAAGCTTGCACCCACTGCCCGCGAATTTACTTCTAAAGAGTTGTTCCAGAGGCTTGGTAAATCTGATGTGAAAACTACTGTCGGAGAGATTGGACAATTAATGTCTAACTACGATGACCTTATGACCAGAGTTGCTATAGACGCTACCGCTCCAGGTCTCCGTCCTGCGTTTAAAAAGCTAAGCAATAGCCTCGTGCAACATCTGGCTACACAGGCTCCTAGAGAATTTATAGATTATAAAATATTGAAAAGCGACCCTAAAGTTCGTAAAGCTGCCCGAGACTATTTCGACAAACATCCGTTCGTTCGTATGGCGGTACAGTTGTCTAACACAGCAGACGAACTTCCCGTGTCTCAAGCTGAAGTGGCGGTAGACGCCGCTAAAACTGAAGAAGAGTTAATTCAGGAAGCTTTAGATAACGAACAGCTCGCTTACTTCAACTACATTAAAGAGCTTGTAGAATCCGACGACTACGCTAACTTTGGAGAAGATTTGAGAAAATACTCTCTCCAACGTTCTAAAGAGCTGGGCGTTTCTTACGACGATTACATTAAAACTCAGTCCGACGCTGTCAATAAACTGTTTGAAAATATGGCTAATGCAGGTATGCTTGACCAAATAGGCATTGACCAATGGTCGGACGAGATACCTGCTAGTTTAAAAACTATTTCCGACCTTAAGAAATGGCTTCACGCTGCGGACCGTTTGGATGTAGATTTAGCTCTCAAACAAGCAGAAGATGTGGGAGAATATATTCCAGGGTTCGGCTGGACTGTAGAAAGCAGTCCTGTAAAAGAATCTGTTGAGAAAACACAGTCCGCTAAGCAGTCTCTTGACGAAATTCGTAAAGTAGTGTCCGATGCGCTAGGTATTAAAAAAACTCCAGAAGCGCCTTTACTGGGCGTCGACTACGCTACAGACTTCAAGAAACGGTATCCTGATTTTGACAATCTTCCACAACGCGACCGTTCCAGAATCTTAAAAGAAGAGTTCTCAAAGTTTCCTCAAGTGGTGCAAGAGAACATTGACAAATATGAGAAGATATTCAATCCTGGGTCGCTATTCACAACTACGTCGGGCTTTTCTGAAGCGCCGTATGGTGGAATCCCACTTGTTAACGAAAGCTACGTAGATGAGGTGTTGGAGAAGCTTAGAGACGACAGTACCTTGATGGATGCTTTAGAAACTGGCGAATGGTCTACCAACGATGCTACGAATAAAGCGATAAATGCCGCATTAGGAGACCCTGCTAACAAGCACTACGCTTGGTACGCTCTTACTAATTCTAAATATTCAATATCGCCGTCCCGCATAACTGCTGTAGAAGCTCTTGGACCTGGGGGTACTAACTATGCGTACGATAGGTTGGACGCCGCAAGGTATTCCTTTAGAAACCCTGGAGCTCCTCGATTTACAACCGAAGAAGAGTTAGTTAAGTACTTAAACACTCCCAGAATGAGGCTCGCGCTGGAAGAGTATTTTCCTAAAACTAACGCTACTATGCGTCCTGTGAATCTTAACGACCCTGTGGTTAAAGAAGCTTTAGCTAACGCTAGCCATCCAGAGTACGCTGATTTCATAGCTGCTGGAATGCGTCCTGTGCGTTTGGAGGACTATTTAAAGTATGTCGGTTTGGACACTGATAAAATACCTCCCGACGTACTTTCTCAGATTACAAACCTTGACGAAACAATGTCCCCAGAGTACGTGTGGCTACGTTCTCAATGGGAACCGAAGCTATCTTTAGACGAATTGCGTCAAAGCATAGTTGACGTTTACTTCCCCAAAGGTAAAAAGGACGCTCCTCAAGACCTTCTTACGTACACGGCATCGCTTGAAAAACTGTCTAGAATTCTAGACGATTCTAAAATGACGCGCATATCTGACGATATCGTCAAAGCCGCTCCCGATGAAAGCGCTTTCTTAGAAGACTTGTATAAAGCGTTTGACGACTCTGCAGTGGTGAGTGATGTTGCCAAAGAATCGTTGCCAAAAATTACTAGAAAGCAGCGTCGACAACTTATTAAAGAAGGGGTTCTTGAGCGTACCGAATATTACGGTATTGACCAAGTGTATCTTCAGCGTCTCTGGAATGAGCGCCCTTCGTCAAAGGGAGCTAGAAAGACTGCCGACACTCCTACGTATGCTCACCGTGAATCTGTGGTCGACGATATATCTGGAACGTCCACCAGCACTAGACCTAGTCTTATTAGCGACGGAAACGCCGCTAAAGGTGTTCGTGATGACTTGTCCCTGTCGTACGATAGTTACGTAAAATCAGCCCTTTCACAAATTGCGTCAAAGGTAAAATCTGAGGACGAGTTCTACAGTATTATAGAACCTATACTACCTTACTATCATATAAAGCCAAAGAATTCTTCAAATACGATAGACGAAATTCGCCAAAACTTGGCTCGCACGCTTGGTACAACTGCTGACAAAATAGCTGATGCCGACGTTATCAAAGCACTTCCTAAACACAGGCTTGTCCCCACCGCTACCACTGTTGCGGATGTAAATGCGTTCCGAGACCTGATTCCTAGTATAAACGCGTATTTAAAAAAGGGAGGTAATCCATTTGGAAATAAGCCAAAAGACATTACCTGGAGAGAGCATTATACTGTGCGTAGATGGCTGGGTCTAAAAGACGACCCTAACTATTTAGCTCAGAACCGCATACCTTTGACTGAAGTTCCAAGCGGATATGCCAACCGTCTTATGTACGAAGCGCTTTACGATAAAACGACAAACCTTTTACGAGTGCCGTCCACAGACTTAGACAGAATTGTTCTTGAAGACGCTGCGATGCGAGCACACCTTTCTCAAGGACGTCTTACAAAGTCTACGGTTAAGTTTGACAACGCTTTTGCACAGGTTATTCAAAAATATAGGAAAGACCCTAAGACGTTTAAATCGCCTGACGAGCTTGCTCGAGAGGTGCGTGCTTCTATAGAAGCTTCGAAACCTGTCACAGTTGCTCAACAAGCGTTTGACAATGCCAGTACTGCAGCTGCCACTGCTGAAAATACTGTAGACGAACTTGCTGGAAATATGAAACGCTTCAGAATTAAAGGCGGTTCAAAACGTTTAGGAGAAACGCTTTACGGAAAACGTCGTTGGAGATGGTTCGAAATCATCAGAGACGCTTTGTCAGTATCTGACAAAAACGCAAGACGAGAAGCACGTGCCACTATTCGTACTAAAATAGCTTCCCTACTTGGCAAACGTTTCTCAGACCTTACTATTAGAATTGCAGCTAAGGGTGACTTTAAAAACTTTAAACGTTTTTACATTTTACGTCAACAGCAGCTTGGGGATATTGTAAAAGGTTCCGACTTTTGGACTACGTTTAGACGTACGGGAATTCTTATAGCTCCTTACTTGGATAGCTCTAAACAGCTTCCTATAGTTGAAGCTTCGTTAAAGAACAATGCAGAGCTTATAAATAAAGCTGCTGGTAAGGATATTGTAGAGGTGGTTACACAAGACTACGGCACTACTCGCAAAGCAGTTATTATGAGATTTACAGGTGATAAGAATACTGTCAAATATGTAAAATCGGCTCAGAAAAAGCTCGATTCTACAAAATTCGAAGACGTTATGTTCTCACCACCTGTAGCACTTTCCGAATCCGACAGGAAGTTTATGGATTCCGAGGATATGCGTGAACTTGCAGGTATGATGGACGAACTCCAAGCTGTGGCTGCAGACCAAGCAAAGCTTCTTGGCTTTACGTTCGATAACGCTACTCCTTATACGCACCACGCTATGCACCGTAGTACGGAAATGGCTAATTGGTTGAACGGGCAGTTCTACAGTAAAGTGTCCTCAGAAGATTACGACGAGCTTTCTAAACTAATCTCGAACTTTGACGCATATCGTAAAACAGACCGTGGAGCCTTTGGAACTATGCTTCAAGATAGGCGCTATAGAGGCGACTATTGGCTGTTAGACGATACAGACATTCCTGGTAGGATGCTGTTCGACTACTCTCCCGAGAGGATATTTACCAGTACGCTCGCAGACGGTATGTTCGCTAACCTTCAGTATCAGGACTTTGTAGACCTGTTCGTTAACGATAACTTCAAAATAAAAGACTGGTTTAAAACTCCTGAAGATTTGAAAAAGGTGCTCTATGCTACCGACTCTAAAGGTAGATTATCTGGTAACTTTGCTAATTCCGAACTCGTATCCTTCAAGTTGGACGAAAATGGTAAAATCTCTGGGCTTGTAAAATACGACAAGTCAACAGACTCTGGATTAGCTAAGGCTCTTGCAGATGAGAATACTATCCTTGTTCCTGCTAATGCTATTTCACATATGGATAACGTTCTTAGAAAAGACGTTCGTATGGGAAATAAGTTTTGGACGTTTATCAACAAACATTTCACTATTCCGTTTAAATTCGGACTTCTGTCGAACCCTGGATTTCTTTTAGGTAATATTTCCGACTCTACGTTCAAGCTAGCTACAACTATGTCTGAAAAGTACGGAACGTCCTTCACTAAAGAGGCACAGAATGTAGCTGAATGTATTAACGCATCGCAAGCTCTTAAAAACAGTTACTACGAAGCGTTCGATGTGTGGAAGAAAGTGTCGGCAGAATACGATATTAAGCTCTCGCCTGAAGCTACTGTAGCTGATATTGTAGCAATGTCTCCGAAATATAAAGAAGATTTCTTAAAATGGCTTGATGATAGGCTTGAAGTTGACATTACGTATCAAAACGAAGCGGGAATGTATATCACTGAAACGCGACACGTGCCGTGTGACCTCGACAGCGATACTATAAACAATGCAAGTATTTGGACAATGCTGCAAGGTGTGCAGATGAATTCCAGCAAGCTAAGAGAATATTCCGAACTGGCAGAAATCACTCCCAGTTCTAAATACGACGTAGCTACCAACGCTTGGGACCGTGTTACGCAAGGCAGCGGTGCTTACGATAAGAAGAACTGGAGAACTTGGGGCTTGTTTATGAACAACCCTTATATGAAAAAGCTAACCGATGCCTCAGGAGCTTGGGAAGATATTATTAGAACTGCTTCGATTCTTGACGATTTACGTCACGGTCAGTATTCGAAAGAAGACTTTGCTAAATTCGCTAGAGGTTCTAAAGGTTCTGAAGATTCTATCCTCTATCGCGTTAGACTCGACGAAGCTAAGAACACTATGTTCAACGCTCAGTTTGACTATGAACGTCAAAGCGATTTTATAAGCAAAATAGGTAAAACAGTACCGTTCCCCATATTCTTCCTCAAGAACTTCGAATATTGGATGGATGTTTTTGACAAAAATCCTCAATTCATCGATAACGTTATAGACGTTCAGGAAGGGCTCTGGTCTGGATACAACGAAGACAACGATAAGTTTATGACAGAAGCGAAGGGCAGGGGCGCATTGCCTGTCGGAGCAAAAGCTCTTCCCGATTGGTTCAAGGGCGTTTATAAGCCGTCACCTCTGCAGTCTATGTTCGGTGCGTTTAGCTTACTAAACGACCCTGTGGACAATTTGTCGTATCGCGTCAACCCGTTGGTCGGCGGAGCGAAGGCTGCTGCAGTGGAAGCGCTGCCTGACAGTGAACTCACCACCCTTCTATCTGACCCTGAAAGCGTAAAATACAGACCGTATTCTGGCGATATGTACGAACGTAATATTAAACAGGGTGACCCTGAGTTCAATCCTTTATACTATACGCTTCACAGAGCTAATCCTTACGATAGAGCATTGAACGCTCAGATGCGTATACCTGAAAAGCTTAAAGAGGGCGAGTTCCAACTCTCAGACGCTTTGCCCTCAGTATTCCAGCCTATGTTTTAGGCAAAGCGCACTTTAATAAAAAAAAATCCCCACAGGAGTTACCCTGTGGGGATTTCCTATAGGGAGAAAGGTAAACCTATAGGTGGCTCTCGCGAACCATACTTGATTGTGGCATCTTTATTATAGCACTATTTTTCCGATTTGTCAATACTATCAGGCTTATTTACTTTCACTATATTGTAGTAAATAAGATATTCTGCAAGTGCTCTGGCTGTATCGCATTTGTCAACGCCTCCAGGCACGTAGTATTTACAGTCTTTACAATCGTATATAGGACACTGTCTATCCTCTATCGCGCGTTGTAGAATGTTAATTGCGTCAGTTTTATTGGCGGTTTCGGTTACTACGGCAGCGTATATTTCCTTTATCATCGTAACGATGCCAGGGCTGGGCTCGCCTTCGCAATGACACGCTGCTAAAGGGTCCAGCAGTGTTCTGGCATACGCGTCCATAGGGTTGGGTATGTGAGAGCCTAGCGTCGCGCGTGTAATAATATTACTTAAATCAGAGGTGGCGTTGTTAAGCTTGTCGTCCATACTTACCTCTTCTTTATAGTGGTTCGAGTGTACTCTGTAACAGTCTTATACCTGTCGTATACGTCAGGATGCTCTGCAGCAAATTTACGAGAGTCGAACCCAGATTTTTTACACTGCGCTATATCCATTTTAAATATCTTCGTAGGACGTTCACCGTTAAGATAACGTTCTACTGCAGCGTCGTAATGTTGGTCTGCTTGCATTTCAAGTGCTTTTATTTCTTCCTTGAGTGTTAGATACTCTGCAATATGCTTGTCCAGCTCTTCAGATACTGTAGTAGCTGTAGGCATTGCCTCAAGCCTCTCGGGAATGAAATCCTTGTCCATAGTGGCTTTTATTTTAGGAGCTATGCCGAGAGTCATATTATTGTAAAACTCTTTAGTTTGTGCAAGCATCTTTAATGCGAATGATAGGTTGTAAGGGATTTCGTATCTCTTTACGCGCCAGTCCTTATCGAACATAGCGTAAAGGTATGTTATTTGTGCACCTGTCACAGTCATATAGTGCTGTACTTGTGCATAATAGCTGGCGGGCACTCCGCAATAGTCGTCTCCGTCCCAGTTGATTTCAGCCCATTCGCTAACCCACTTTATCTCAATTATTACGTTGCACTGTGGGTCTGTAGGAATGCCGTATCCGTCAGGCACTGCAATACCGTCGCAGTTGGCACGGAGCCACGGGTATTGGTTGTTGATGAACACGTGCTCGGGATGGATTATTTTAAACTTTTCAAGGTCAGGGTCCTTGGACACGTATTTTTCAAAAATGAGACTTTCCAAATCCTTACCTTTCTTAAGATACACGTTATCGGAATCGTCTTCTATATACGCGCCTGTTTTAATCTTAAACAACTTAAGAGGCGATGTGTACTTATTAAGTCCCATTACCGCTCCTGCATCGGAACCGCCGATTCCTTTCTTGCGTAGCTCGTGCCACTCTTCCTCAGAGCTGTAGCCTACACAGTGTACACATTTTTCCAAATTGTATTCGTTTACATCTACCATTACTTTTTCCTTTCGTTTATCGGGTTTAATGCTAAGCTTACGCATAGCGCTATATCTACTTCAGACATTTCCTGTTTAGTACAGGTTCCCACATAGTCGCCTATACGTTCTATGCTGACGCTAGTGACCTGCTCGCATAACGCGGTGGACACTTTGGACGTGCTACGTATAGTGACGTGCGTAGGAAGGTCTGCTTTAGGACGGGTGGTGAGAAACACCACCTCGTAAACTGTACTGTGCGCGTTGCACTTATCGTTAGATACTATGATAGCGGGTCTACCTGCCGACTGTTCTGAGCCTACAGGTGCGCCGTCTGCGACGTAATGAATGTCTCCGCGTCGTAACATTTATCGAGACACCTCTCCAGGAGCCTGAAATTTTGCTTCTGACGGGGCGTAAGTTCTGAGACGGCATTCTCCGTCCACTAAGTGGTATTCTTCGCCGTAGACGCAATCCTTGCAGTCCTCAGAGGCATCCCCGCCGTCAGGACATATAGGGATTTGCATTTGTTCGTATTTCATACCTTATACTCCTTATATCTTTTAAAATAAAGTAGATGCTTAATAGCATCTCTTTCGTGGTCGTTAGTCAATTTCTTTCCTAAGTAGAAACGGTTTTTATCAGATACGGTTAACTGTGGAATATAGTCGGGTAACAGTTCGTCTTTAAAACGTACCTTCGCCTGCGCAGGAGATTGGAAATATACTGGAATATCGTGCATTTCGCAGAAGTAAACAAGTACGCCTATTAACATTGCGGTTTCAGGCATTTTTCCTGTTGTAAAACCGTTTGCACGGACTACGTAATTCTCCATAACGACCTGTACAGGTATTTTCTCTATCGCGTAGTCCTGTATAACCTTTTTTACAGCAGTCCAATACTCGAATCTTGTTTCATAATCTGCAGCGTTGACACTTTTCGTAAAAACAGTACTCCAATCGCTATCCTTCATACCAGCTATTCCCGTATGTCCTTTACCTTCTATAAAGTTACCAGAAGGGTCTATAGCTAAAGTTATCATTTTTACTCCTCGTGTTTATCTGCCCACGTGGTTGTAGTGACTTCTATTTCTGCAACTACGGGGACGAATGTTTTTACAGTGTGCTCCATAAGATGCTGTATTTTATAAATAACGTCGTGTTCGCCTTCAGCTACGCAAACGCATATCTCGTCGTGAATACAGCCTTGGAGTTTGGTTTTGTATCCTCCGTCTTTAAGCATTTTATCAATGCGGATTATAACTAGTTTAATCATATCCGCAGCGCTGCCCTGGATTAGGTAGTTGTTAAGCTTATAGACATCTTTGGAGTCGTTGATATAGTACCTGCGTCCCAGCAGATTAGTGGCGTAGCCGCCAGTTCTAACCCACTGCCTGGTCACCCAGTTACCGTATGTAGCCACATCTTTAAATCGGCTATGGAAACCGTTGTACAGTTTAGCAACTGTATCAGGGTCTGCATCAGACACGGCTTCCTGAACTTTCTTTAGAGATGCTCCGTATATGAGGGCAAAGTTAACTCGCTTACCTATGTAACGGAGCTTTTTGAACTCTGGACTGTTGACGTCTACGTCTGGGAATGCGTTGCAAGTGGATTGCGTATGTAAGTCAACACCTTTCCATTCGTTTCCTGTATCGTCTTCAATCCAGACACCGTCTTCGTTAGTATGGCATCTGAACGGCATATACGCTCTTAGCATATTTATATCGCCGTACCCGCCTGTGACGTAGTGCGTGTACTCTGCCTGTAGGCGCAGTTCTATCTGAGAATAGTCTATGTAAGCTAACTCAGGATAGTTTTTATCAACCGTAAACATACGTCTCGGGTGAAACAATTCGAAGTCACCGAGCTTAGAGTAAATGCCATTTTTAGGAAATTGCTGGAAGTTGGAAGTAAAACGTCCTGACACTGCTCCGTTAGGATTGTACATTGTGTACACTTTTGTATCGCCAGTACTGTTCAATTTGTACAACATCGGGTTCAGATATGTTGCAATCCATTTCTCCAACGTTCTAAGATATATGACATTTTCCAAGTACTCCTTAACTTTTTCAGGCATACTGGTGTCGGTTTGAATAAGAATGTGCATCTTATTTTTATCGGTACTTGCAAGGTCGTACCCGTACTTATCGAGTAACATATCTTTGATAGCTTGATGCTGGCTGGGATTTATGTGTGCTCCAGCTATACGGAAATTGCGGTCTTTTATTTGATTTATTTCAAATATAAGAGCTTGTTTACAGCGTATAAGGTACTGTTTATCAACCGTGTAGCCTGTACGTTCCATACGTACTAACGGCATAATTAACGCCATTTCACGTTTTAGAACTCCCATCTGGTCCTTGTCTTTTACAACAGGTAGCAGTAGTTTTGCTATTTCGAGTACAAGTATGACGTCTACTGCACCGTATTGCCAGATGAGCTCAGGCTTTACATCTGCATAAGACACCCTGGAAGTTATATTCCAGTTGTACCATATCTTTTGAACTTCTTCGGTATACTCGTCCATACTTCCCGTCACATCTTTTAACGTTATTAGTATCTGATTACGCTTTATACCGTAAGGCTTTAAAAGTGTTGCAAGGTCTTTTATTTTAGTGGTCCAGATGTCTCTAAGTGCAGCATCAATAGCTTTTCCAGCATCCGCGTACGATGAGCCTAACAGTCGGGAGGCTAAAGGCTTAAGCGCCATAGAATAACCTCCCTCTCGTTCTGACTTGGATTCCAATGCTAAGCGGGCTATTGACATTGTGTCACACGCGTTCTCAAATTCTTCAGAATATCCTATGTTATATAGCATATTGATATCGAATTTGATATTGTGTGCGAGGGCTAAAGTAGCCCTCATACGTAATTCGTCAAACACGTTTAGTACGGTCGGAATAGTGATTCCTTCTATTCGAAGGTCTATAACGTAAACCGTATCATTGAATCCGAACTGAAGCAAGAATGGTCTGTCGTGCATAATATCGATATTAGACGCGTCTCGTTTAGACATATCTATCTTAGTATCCGTCTCCGTATCGAATGCGAACATCCAAATTCGGTCAGGACAGCTGTATGGAATGTCTTCAACTTCCTTATCCGTCATTGCGACATATACGGTGTAGCCTAACAGACTGAATGTTTTCATTATGCCTCCGAAGTGCCTGATTTTAAGTCACTGAGCTTTTTCATAGCTATAAGCAACTTGGGCGTAGGGAAAATTTTAAACTGAGTCATCGTAACGAATGAATGTTTAGCTAACTGCTTCAGTGCATCGTTAAATATAGACTGGTCCAGACCTGCTATCGTCGCAAGAGTGTTTTTAGCTACATTGCTATTCTTTTCCAAGTATGCCATCATCGTGGGATATCTGGAGTTGTACTCTCTGGCAAATTCGATATCGGGAAGTGTGCACACCAGTTGTTTACGTTCTTCGTCAATAAACTCTTTGAGTTTAAATATGGAATTGTTGTAAATACTTTCGATAAGTAATGCTGCAATATCGACGTGTTTTTTCTGTACTATGATAGACGAGTACGACACATCGGTACTAACCATATATCCAGCGATGGCTATAGACATACGTGCTATCTTTTTCCAAGTTTCAGTGCTGAATATCTTTACACTGCCTGCATACTTGTCGTTAAGCTTCTTTGAAATGTCAACGATGTACTGTTGCATTTCAGGAGCTATCTTTACTTGGTCGCAAGTACGGCTCCATATCCAGTAGATACGGTTGCGCAACTGCTTTTCAGTAAATCCTTCAGGCGGTGCCCAAAGAGGGTCTATGTCAGAAGGATTTTCTCCAAGTATGTAGATAAAATCGAATCTGGCAATATCCTCGATAGCGCCTATCAAAGGTTTTACTATCTCTATACCGTTAGGATATGCCATAATCGGTCTTATAAGACCGTCTTCCTCGGTCTTGGGGTTGGTTAGGAAGAGTATGCGTACGCTGGCGGGAAGGCTGAGGTCTCCTGTGCTTCTGTTTATACGTACGATACCTGAGCTTCGAATGTCGGTCAGCTCGGGCATAAGCGAAAACTTTGCTTTAGCAAGCTCTTCGAATATGATTGCCTTACCGTGATTTCTGGGAATAAGTCCAGGTCTTATCTGAGATGAAGAACCTGCTTTTACAGAACCTCCTACAAGACCTGCTGATGTTGCTGCGCTTCCTGCAAGAGATGCTATCGAGCCTATACCGTATACCTTGGAAAGTGCTTGCGCTGTGGTAGATTTACCTACACGGGATTCGGTAACGATAATTCCATCGAGGTATCCTCTAATACCTTTCATATATCCGAAATCGAATTCCTTAGGAGTGTGATACCAAAGGTCTATAAACTCAAGTAAACGAGAATCTACATTGAATTTTACATAGGCTTTTTGCTTTTCGACGAGCTCCTTGAAGCCGTACTTTTGGAATTCGCTTAGGTCGGCTATGACGTCGGGCGTTACCTCAAACGACGTGACAACGTCGCCAGATTCTTTTATTTCAGAAACGATAAGAACCTGTTGCTGTCCCTTGTAAGGGTGCGGAACTACTTTATAGATGATTTGGTAGTTTTTACCTGCTTCCAATTTTTCATCAGTGTAGCACACAAACTCGGTTCTTTTCACGTCTTTAATAACGACACTTTCCGTACAGTCGGCTACACTGGCTTTGAATACCGTCTTTGGATTAGCAGTGCTGACCTTAACGTACTCTTCATTTCCCCAACCTACGATAGCTCTAAGGTTGTCGTGGATTTGGTTTTTACGAAGGTTGTTATCGGTTAGCACGAGAACGTCTTCGAAATTGGACTTCTGCAAACTCCAGTATTCGGTGTCGCCTTTGTGCTTTCTGTTGTATTCTTCCTTACCGCCGACGTTTTCTTTTGTGAAAACTGCATAACTGGGCACACTGTACTGCTCTTCGAAAGTAGCCATTACTTGCACGTTGCTTCGAACAGTTTTGCCAAGATACGTTGTGGACGCTTCGTTTAGAGAAACTTCAGGATAGCTTTCCTTTATGAATTCTTCCTGAGCGTATGCGTCAAATATCTTAGCATTCTCAATCATTTCTTCGAACTGGTCTGCAGTGTATTTGTACTTTACGAAGAAGTCAGTAATGTCCTCTTTCTCTTCAGATACGTATGCGCCTATATCGGCTATGTAGACGTGCTTTGTTACAGAGTACAGCGCACTGGCTAACTTTTTAGCTCCTGCTTTGCCAGGAGTATCGTTATCGTATACGATACAAACTTGCCTGTCTTTAAAACACTCTATCATATGCGTAGGAAGGTTTCTACAACCGCCGAGAGATATTGCATTAAAGCCAT